>Ga0315291_10001388_pt1 | contig 32306 bp, 20 predicted proteins | sample YL17G12_20_MG_FD_203070 | JGI IMG/M metagenome (GOLD analysis project Ga0315291, IMG submission 203070) | Sediment microbial communities from Yellowstone Lake, YNP, Wyoming, USA - YL17G12_20 | ecosystem: Environmental > Aquatic > Freshwater > Lake > Sediment | place: USA: Wyoming | collected...
TCTTGGTGTGAGAACTCGGGCGCAGGATTCACGGATCCCTCGCTTCTTCCCCGTGCACCACCTCCCTTCGAGAACGTGTTTGCGGCATCCAGGACAGGTTCTCAGAGTCGTAGGCGTAGTAACTGCTCCAACTCCTCCGGTGACAGGTCTTCCGCGACTTGCGCTCCCTTTCGCGTCATTCGTGGTCCGGCCGCCCCTCCACGATCGCCACTTCCTCCTCCGTCAGCCCATACAGCCGGTAGACGATCTGATCAATCAGCCAGTCCGTCGCCTCGATCCGTGCCGCCAGTTCACGGTACGCGGGGCTGCGCGCCCGATACACGTTCACCACGTCGCTGAGCCTCTGCACCTTGTCTGTCAGCACCTTCACGAACGCCCGGAACGCCTCCTCGTTCCAGCCCAGGCTCTCGTCTAGACGGCGGGTGGCGTGGCTGCCCTCGCTCACGAACGGTCTGCACGCCAGCACTTTCTCCCACAGGATGTACTCCTGCTTCCCCTTGTTGCGCAACGTCTCGAAAGTCGCCCTCTCGGTCACGCCCTCCAGGTCCAGCCAGAACGCCTCGACTGTGGCTCGCTTCTCCTTGTTCATCACCATCATCTGCTCGGCCAGGTGCGCCAGCAGGTCGTGTACCACGTCGGCCTGCTCCGGCTCGGCCGCCAACCGCTCGCTGACAAACTCCAACACAAGTGCCGCTGCCCGTGCCAGTATCGCCCTCTCCAGCGGCGAATCCGAGCCGACGGCACCAGAAGCCGCTAGCGCTCTGATGACCTCCTCCACTTTGGCTTTTGCCTCTTCGATCAGTCGGGCGCGCCCGTCAGTGGAAGTGATGAATGCGATATGGCGGATGGGAAGGTCTCCAACATCAGAAGGATTCAGTTTTGGGAAAGTTGCTTTCGCAAAATTGGGTATTCGTATACGACCAAAGAAAGACAAGAGGCGAGAGTTGACCAAACATAACACGAAAAGCAAACTAAAACCCAGCAGATTGGGTTTGGGCAGGCAAGGAATGATACTGTGCCCGTAATAAAGCGCATCATCTGTAAACTGGGATTGGATACGACGCTGAGAGCCCGGAACCTCACGAAACAGTAATCTTGGCCCTACAAAAATCCGCGGGTTACGGGGTGCTGCTAGCCACGGACCATAACTTATCCATTCACCAGCCCAATCCAGTTCATACCTTGCAACATCCACCCCTCCTAACCACTTTCTGAAAGTTTCATCCTTCTTGTAACTTGCGTGAAAGGCCCGACTTCTGACAGTAATCTCGTCCTGTCCCTGGTATTTATCATAGGCAGTCAATCCTTGTGCTATGTCACATAATTCGCTAAGAGCTAAAGAGTTCTGCACAATCTTTCCTAGCAAACCTTCTAACTGAGGAGAAATAAGATACTCAATACGCGCATAAGCGTTGTCCAGCCAACGAGTTTGATCGATCTTAAAAATAGACCTAACTCCAAACGAGTCACTCTCCTCAGATAGAGTAATCGTTGTCGAGTGATCCGCAGTTGGAACCTGACGAACGAACACCGGCACGCACGTGTATACCACAGCATCTTCAAAGACCTTACCTGAAATCCAGATAGTTTCCAGCGTTGTAGTGGACAACAATGCTCGCCTGAGATTCTCATTTGTTTCAAGGCGCAACCACATTTCAGGGACAATCAAAGAGGCTCTGCCGCCAGATCTTGTCAAGTCTCGCGATACCTCAAGAAAGAAAACATAACTATCAAAGTCTAACTGAAAGCTGTCAAAGGCACTTACAAGATATGCCTTATCAGGCTTTGTAAATGCAGCTCCATAGGGTGGATTTCCAATCACAGCATCAAACCCCGCTACCTCGCGCAGGGATCGGCCGTGACGATCATAGAACACCTCCGGAAAGGCCAGTTCCCAGTGGAAGAAGTTCCGCTCCTGCGCCACTTCTTGTGCTCGTTGCATGGCAGGCAGGGCCAAAAGTCCGTCCGGTTGGCCAATTAACCCCAGCGCCTCGTCGTACTCGCCCTGCGTGAACTCGTTGCCAAAGTAAGCGCTGACCCACAGATTCGCCACTGCCTGGAATGGCGCTTTCAACTGCTGCACCGCCTGGTCGGCCGCCTCCTTGGCCTGCACCGTCTCGTAGGAATCACTTTCCACCTCCGTGATTTCCAGGATCCGCCCCATCACCACCGGCAACCTCTCAATCAAGCGTATCTCGAACAGGTTTGCCTGACGCACTCCAGCCGTATACTGGGCCTCTCGCTCTCGCAATGCCTTCTTGGTCAGCACCACCGGCGGGACCACCCCCAGGTCAGCCACCCGCGCTCCGATCAGCGAATCGCCACACTTCAGGTGGTGATCCAGAAAACTGAGTGGCCTGTCCTCCGCCACCGTCGCCAGCCACAGGCTCAACTTCGCCAGTTCCACCGCCAGCGGATTTCTGTCTACCCCGTAGATACACCGCTCCACCACCCGCCGCTTCCAGTGCGTCAGATCCTCCTCTACTGGCGCCTCCGTTTCCACGTATGGATCGGTCGCCAGCACCCGCGCCAGGTACTCGGTCGCCTCCACCAGAAAATGGCCGCTCCCCATGGCGGGATCCAGGATTTTGAGACCCACGATCTCATCCACCAGCGATTGCTCCGCCACGGCACGGGCGGCTTTGCCTTTCGCCCCTTTGGCCCGCGCCTTGACCCGCTCGCGTGCCTCCTCCACCAGCGACCCCAGCGTATTCTCCACGATGTACTCCACGATGTACTGCGGCGTATAGTACGATCCCGTTGCCTTCCGCTCGCCCCGGTCGGTCTCCAGGTACACCTGTTCCACCCCGCGGCGGACGATGACCCGCGCCCTTTCGGGTACTTCCGCCGTCCTGAGCCATCGCTCCCCCTTCTCCTCCCGCACCGCCGCCATCGGCTCGCTCGCGTACCGCGGCTGGTATTCCAGCAACCCCTCGTAGATCGAGCCCAGGTGACGCACGCCCAGTGTGCGATAGTCCACGAACTCCCGCCCCGCCTCGCTCGTCCGTCGGCTGAGCAGGTCCATCGCCTCCACCAGCGCCCGATCCCCCACCGCGTACCGTTCCAGGAAAGGATGTTGCTCCGGATCGAACAGCCCGCCGTTGTACCGTGGCACGCCCAGGTGCCGGTTCAACTCCACGTTGTCCCCGTTGATGATCTGGAACAGTTGTCTGAGCCGTCCCCAGTAGATGGTCGTCATCGGCGCAGGCACCGCCCTGAGTTCGGCAATCTCTCGCTTGATGCGATCCAGGCTGTAATTGTCCCGGTACGACGTCAGGTGCAGGGGCAGCAAGCCGCGGCTCTCACCGTACAGAATGAACAGCAACCGGTAGAGGAGATACAGGCTGTTTTCGTACACCTCGCGCAGCTCCCCCGTCCCCAGCCTGTTGGCGGGCAGGTCCAGGAAGCCCTGCATCAGCCGCTCCAGCGCCTGGTACACGTTCGCCTCCAGGTCCTCCTCCAGCGCCACGGCGTACGCCTTACTCTCGGCCAGCACATCCGCCAGGAACACCCGTCCCTGCGCGTCCGGGCACAAAGCTGCCTGCCGGAAGAACAGCGTGAAATAGCGCATCGCCCCCGCGCCCCCCCGCCTCAGCAAATCCACCAGGTCCACCTCGTAGTAGATGGACAGCCGCTCGCTCGTGTCCTTATGCACCAGCCGCCACAGCCGCCCGTTGCTCAGGATGCCCCACTCTAGCCCGGTCACGCGCACATAATAGTCAATCTGCCAACTGGGATTCTGCGCCTCAAAACTGGCCTCGCCACCCTTTTGCTTCTTGCTCAAGGGCGTGTCCCAGCGCTTGACCTCCCCCACGGCCAGCGCGTCGGCGGCGTACTCCCCGGTATTCTGCGCCCCGACCGCTGCCTGGCGCGTCGCTTCGTCGGGGAAGAACACGTAATCAGGCCGCTTGACACCCTGGTTCAGGCCCGGCACGCTCGCCTGTCCTTCAAACACGTGGCCCAGCCGCCCCAGGATGGGCTTGAACCAGTGCTCTTCCAATTGGGTCTCGTTGTAGTCTGGGAGCAGGTGCCGTTCCTGAGCGTACCGCTCTTGCAGCCAGGTCAGAAAAGTCCCCGCCTCCGGCCGCGCTGATTCCCACCGTAGGTCTTGAGGTAGCAGGTTGTCCAGGTAGTGATCGGAGAACAGATACTGGTTGCGATGGGCCGCACCAATCGCCATCGTCAGTTGTAGGGGAACGTCCATGAGTGGGAGCCTCCTTGCTTTGTCCAGCAACTGCCACAAGGTATAAAGCCCGGCCAAGCGTTCGCTACCATTATATCCTGACTGCCCCCCTCGCACAAACAAACCTGGGGAGCCCATTCCCCCCCTGTTCTCGTCCCCAGTGTGATACGCTCACTTCGACGACGCCGAGAACCTCTCCGACCCGCGCAAGACCGACCCCGACAAGCGCGCCCTCTTGCTCGCCGGCAACCGCCGTGGCAGCACCGTCACCATGAAGGAACAGGGTGTGGAGGTCAGAAAAGGGGAGCAGATCGTCAGCATCGCGGAGACAGGAGACGTCACCCTGCGTCCTCGTGGAACAGAGGCCGGGCTTCTACCACAAGATCGTTCTGGGCGGCAGAACCCTCCAGGGCACCACCTTCGTCGGCGAGTCCAGGAACGAGGGGCTCTACCCCCAACTCACGTAGAGCAAAGTGGACGTCTCCCTCGCCGCTGATGCGCTCCTCAAGGGCACCGTCCGCTACCCGCACTTGCTGCACGACGTAAGAAACCGGGTTCTTGGGAAAAACCCGGTTTCTGTCCGCAACCTAACCCGCCCGCTGGCAGACCGCCACGCCGACGACGTGAGGGCCGCCGTGGGTGGATAGCGCCGGCCCCGTCTCTGCCACGACGATCTCTTCCAGCGGGAAGTCGAGCATCTCGGCCAGCGCCCGGGCCGTCCTATCTGCTCCCTCCGGGTTGCGCACGTGGAGCACGCCCAGCCGCTCCACCGGCTTCAGGCGGGCCACTTCCTGCTGGAGCTGGACCAACCCCCGCTCGTAGGAGCGCACCAGGCTGTGCATGCTGAGTTGGCCGTCCACCAGGCGCAGGATGGGCTTGATCTTGAGCAGTTTCGTTATCCGGCCCAGCACCGGCATCAGGCTGTCTGCCCGGCCGCCGCGCCGGATGTACTCGATGGTGTCCAGCAAGATGAGTACGTGCGTGCGCTCCCGCACCTGTTCCACCACCCCGGCCACCTCGTCCAGGCTCAAGCCCTTCGTCGCCGCCTCGGCCGCCGCCAACACCTGGAAGCCCTGGCCCAACGATAGCGACAGCGTGTCCATCACCCTGACCCGCTCACCAAAGCGCTGCGCAGCAGCCCAGGCGGAGTTGAACGTCCCACTGTGTTTGCTCGTGATGGTCGGGCACAGCACCGCGTGGCCGGCCTCCACCAGGCGGGCAAACACCTCCTCGAACACCCCCACCACACGCACCGCGCCCGCGGCCGGGACCAGGGCGCCGTCGGCAAACGCCGCCCCAGGTGCATATCCACGGGCCGCGTGGTACAGCCCGATCAGGTTGTGGGTCTTGCCCCCGCCAAAGGCCGTCTCCAGGCGGATGACCGCGTTGTTGGCCGGCCTCACCCCTGTCAGGCGGCCCAACGCCTCGCCGAGCAGATTCTTCAGCCCTTGCGTGGGATACGTGTTGTCGAAGAAGGTCGCGGGATCCTGATAGACGGGGTCCGCCTTGTTCCGGATCACGTCAGAGAGGCGGGCGGCAAAGATGTCCTCGCGCAGTTCACCCTTCAGCACTTCGGGGCGCGGTTCGCAAGCGTCGAACACGGTCCGCATGTACCCGTTCGCCTTCATAGCATCCCTCCCCCCCTTGGTCGTGACCCCCGGCTCCATCCAAGCCGCCAGGTTTCTTGCTACACAGAGATTGCAACACGGAACGACAGCGGAGGCAAATGCGATGTGGCCACCGGGTCGTCACTGGCTACGTGAACGCCAACGTCCTTGCGCAGAAGACAATCTCGTACTACAATCCACCCGCCTCCTGCCTCGTTTTGTATCGGGCTGGGCTATTCAGCACGGCCCGCTGCGCGCCGCGTAGCGGTTCTCACCATCTGGGTGGCGCAGAAGGTGGCGCTACCGGCGGCCTGATCGAACGCTGATCGAGAAACCCGTTTTCTGAGGAAGAAAACGGGTTTCTATCACAGTAGTGTCAAACTCCAATGATCCGGGAAAGATAGGCTCCCCGACACCACCGTCGAACTCCTCGACGCCCCTCCCCCCGTCATGCGCCGCCCCCTCGCCCTGGTTGACGGCCACGCCTACGCCGCCGCCTGGCTCTACGCCCGCGTCACCACCGCCCAGCACCAGGATAAAGACGGCCACCTCGTCCAACACGACCCGCCCCTCGTCGAGACCGGCCTGCGCCTCTTCGTCGTCCGCGACGACGGCACCTTCTTCGGCCCCGGCGGCGACCACCCCCTCGACGCCCTCGGCCTCGACGTGCTCCTCCCCGAGATGCCGCCCCCCTCCCGCACCTGGTCAGCCCAGGGTGTCAGGGCCTACCGCGCCGGCTTGCGGCCCGATCCTGCCACCGTCCTCACCCGAATCGCCGACGTCGCCAGCCGCTTCGTGGACTTTGACCATTCCCTCGCCGACCAGCGCACCATGGCCGAGCTGGTCGCCTGCTACGTCCTGGCCACCTGGTTCCTCGACGCCTTCAACGTCATCGGCTACCTGTGGGCGCTCGGCCTGGCCCACCTGCCCACCATGCACGAGTACGAGCGGGCCGTCAATGAGAAAGCGCGCCTGGCCGGGCGTACCCTCGAGCCCTGGCGCGCCATCCTGGCCGTCGCCCTCTGGCTGGAGGATCACGACCCTCAGAACCTCTTGAGGCGCACCACGCGACGGCCGCGCGAGGATAGATACTCCGTGGAGATTACCGAAAACGGGCTGTGGGAACACCTGGAGGGGCTATCCGCGCAGTATCAGACCGAAAGGTCTGACCTGGAGGCCGGCGACCTGACCGTCCTCGTCATCCGTGCCCTGTGCGTCTGGACCGCACGTGCCATCATCGAAGCCATTCGCCATAGCGGGGAGGCCCCCTCCAGTTTCGTCGTCACCACCGACGAGGTCGTGGCATTCGCCCAGGCGCTTACGAAGAAGGACGAGGGCGATCCCGCCAGCATCACCCACTGGCACATCGGGCGCGTGCTGGGCCGCATGCGGCTGGCCAAAGCGCCGCGCCCCGGCGGCCAGGGCCGCCGCCGCTGGAAAGTGACACTCCGTGAGCTCGAACGTTGGACGATGGCCTACGACCTCCCGCTGCCGGCCATTCTCGCTCCTGAAGGCTCCGCTGACCCACCCCCGCCCGTCCCCCCCTCATAAGCGTTTGACTTTCAGGAAGGCTTGCACTATACTACCTGATGATGATGGCAACCGGCAACGTGCGTATCGGGGCTTTTATCAGCCCCAACGATCCTTTCTGGGTGCAGGTGCAAGAGGCGGTCTATCAACAGATTCATCGCCTCGGCGATCAACTGGTACCATTTGATCTCGCCGACTCCCCCCATTCGGTCCTCACCCTCGACCCGGACAGCCTGGTGGAAGAACTGCTGGCCCAGGAACTGGATGCGTTGGTGTGCATCAATCTGCCAGAGGGAGCGCCATATCCGCTTCTCGAACGGGGCCTGCCGCTCATTTACTTGGGCGAGACAGGGATGCGGCACCCGCTGCTCGTCTCCCCGCGTGGCCTGTACGAGGCTGCGTTTATGGCGGGAACGTTCATCGCCGAGAAACTGGGAGGACGCGGCCGCACCATCTACGTGAGCGGTATGCTGGACAGCGGCGAGGAAGGGGGAGCCAGCCGCATCAGCGGATACACGGATGCGCTGTCCAGGTTCCCGGCCATCTCGGCCTTCCACGTCCCGGCCTTCTGGCGCTACGATCAGGCTTGTCCCCTGATTGAGGCGAGCCTGGCAGATTCTGGCACACCCGTGGACGCGATTTTTGGGCTGTCCGATTCGCTGGCGTTGGCGGCCAGGGATGCCGGCCGGGCACTGGGCGTCGTGGACGAGCACACCCTCGTCGTCGGCATCAATGGTGATCCTATGGCGCTGGCCGCCATCGCTGAGGGCAGTATGACCGCCACGGTCGAGACCTCAGCCCAGGAGTTTGGCACCCAGGCCGCCATACTGGCCCACCAGGCGGCCCTGGGTGAACCTGTGCCCCCCCATTACTTCTTCACGCCCCGGCTGATCACCGCCTCCAACGTCACTGAACTGGCGATGCAGAAGCTGGTGGCGATTGCCAACATTCCTACCCGCCTGGTGGGCTTTAGCCGCTGGCAAGAGCGAAGCCGGCTGGTTCAACTGGAAACCAGCGCGGCCATCAGCCGCCGCGTGGGCTCGCTGCTCGACCGCCGGCAGATGTCTCAGGAAATCGCCGATCTGATTCGCGCCAACTACAACTACGATCACGTACAGATCTTATTGTGGTCAGAGGATGAACAGGAACTGGTCCTGGACGTGGGAGGACCTGATACACGGACCAGGCACATGCCGTTGGCGGAAGCAGGTTTGCTGGGTGAGGTTCTGAGGCGCAACGAGGCCATTTTCATCCCCGACGTGCAGCACAGCCATCGCTTTTCGCCGGACCCCGACTGGCCCTCCACGCGCGCGCGGGTCGTGGTGCCCATCCGCCTGGGCGAAAAGACCCTGGGCCTGCTCGACCTGCACAGCCGTCAGCCCAACATGAACTTGCGCTGGGAAGTGGTGGGACTGCAAGCCCTGGCCGACCAGTTGGGGATTGCCATGCGCAACGCCGAGTTGTACGCCGAAGCGCTGCGCGCGCGCCAGGTGGCCGAACAGGCCAACCAGTTAAAGACCCGCTTGCTGGCCAACGTCAGCCACGAGCTGCGCGCACCTTTGAACGTGATTATGGGATACAGCCAGGCCGCTCTCAACACTCCTGGCCCCTACAACGTCGAATTGCCGGCCGCACTGCGGCGAGACCTGGGTTACATCTACCAGAGCGGTGAGCATCTCAGCCGCATCATCAGCGATCTGCTCGATCTGTCGCGGGCCGAGATTGGCGCGCTGGACCTGTACCCCGAAGCCATAGACACGCGCCCCTTCCTGGAAGACGTCTTTAACAGCATGGCCCGCAGCACGAGCGCTTCCGGCAAAGTCGCATGGAGACTGTGCCTGCCTGACCGTCTGCCGGTGATACAGGCCGATACGGTGCGCCTGCGCCAGATCCTGCTCAACCTGCTCAGCAATGCCAGCAAGTTCACCCCCACCGGCCAGATCACCCTGGGCGCAGAGGTGGAGCCACCCTATCTCCACGTGTGGGTCGAGGATACCGGCATAGGCATCCCCGTAGGCTTGCAGGAGCGCATCTTTGAGCCATTCGTGACCGCCGGCCGCGTCACACGCCGTAGGGAGGCGATCGGCCTGGGCCTGTCCATCACCCGGCACCTGGTGGCGTTGCACGGCGGCTTCATGTCACTGGAAAGCCGGCCTGAGCGTGGCAGCGTCTTCCACGTCTACCTGCCGCTCCCCACCCTGGACGACCGTCCCGCGCTCCCCCCCGCCCCCCCCCCGGCCTCCCCCCCGGCCCCCCCTATAGGGGGGGAGTGGGGGGGGGGAGGGGGGCCGCCGAGCGAACAGCCCACCCTGGTCGTACTCACATCCCACGCCCAGCCTCCTGCGGAAATCAGCGCCATGGCCGGCCGTCAGGGGCTGAAAGTGTGCCTGCTCCGGCCGGGGGACGACCTGAACAGACTCCTGCGCCAAGTACAACCGGCCGCCCTGGCCTGGGACATGGCAGGTGCGAGCGCCAATGATTGGCAACTCATCCAACGCTTGCGCAGCCACGCGCACTTTTCGTGCCTGCCCTTCATCCTGTTCAGGCAGGCACCTGGCGCCGGCAGCCTCGGCATAAGTATGACCAACGTGTTGCTAAAGCCCTTCGCCGGCAAGTCGCTGGTTGAGCTGCTGGATAGCCTGCGCCCCCAGGCGCCAGCGGGCTTCGTGCTGATCGTGGACGACGACCCGCAGGCGCGCACGCTGTACCACCAACTCGTGACCGAGGCCTGGCCCGCTTTGACCGTCCGCGAGGCGGAGAACGGCGCGCAGGCGTTGGCGCTGCTGGAAGATCAAATCCCTTGCCTGATCCTGCTGGACTTGATGATGCCGCAAGTGGATGGCTTTGCCGTGCTGGAAAAGGTGCGCGCCGACCCGCGCACCCACCAGGTGCCGGTGGTCGTGATGAGCGGCAAGGTGCTGACCTTCGAAGACGTGCAACGCCTGGACTATGCGCGCGTGACCTTCCACACCAAAGGGCTTTTATCGTCCGAGGAGGCCGTCGCATCCCTGCAGCAATCGTTCAAGGGTGAAAGGGCGCTCTGCCAGCCGACGAGCACATTGGTCAAGTACACGCTGGCCTACCTGCACCAGAATTATGCAGAGGACCTCTCGCGCGGGGAACTTGCCAACGCTGCCGGCGTGAGCGAGATTTACCTCAGCCAGATCTTTCACCAGGAAATGGGCCTTTCACTGTGGGAATGCCTGAACCGTTTACGCATCCAAGAGGCCAAAGTATTGCTGTGCACCGGCGATGAACCCATCACCACGATCGCGCGCCAGGTTGGGTTTGGCGATTCGGCTTATTTCAGCCGCGTCTTCCGCAGAATTGTCGGGCAGTCTCCTCGCGCCTACCGCGAAAACCCTTCCCCGCTCTAGATAGCATACTTTTGTCCACAGACTGCATACTTTTGTCCAAGACAGCCGGGCCTGTCCTGGTATACTAGACGTGATGGGGCCAACCAAGCCAGTTGTCCTGCTTATTGATCACGACCTTCCGATGCTTGAGCTCTACCAGCGGGAGTTGAGCCAGGACTATCGAGTGCTCACCTGTGCGGATGAAAAGGAGGCCCTGACATTACTCACGACCCCCAATCTGGCGGCCCTCGTCCTGGAGCCTGCCATCGCCGGTGGGGAGGGCTGGCATTTGTTGGCTGCCATCCTGCACGCCTTAGAAAAGTCAGTTCCGCTCGTGGTGTGCAGCACGTCGGACGAACGCAAGCGGGGCATGGAGGCCGGGGCGGCCGCTTTTCTCATCAAGCCTGTCTTGCCAGCACGCTTACGCGAGACGCTGCGCCAGGTCATCAGATCATGAGTGGAGTCGCTTATGAGTCAAGACACTGCACGGAGCCCTATTCTTGAAATCAGAAATCTGAAGACGAGTTTCTTCCTCGAAAAAGGCACCGTCCGTGCTGTGGACGGGGTTGATCTGACCCTGAGACGCAAATCTACGCTCGGCCTGGTCGGGGAGAGCGGCTGTGGCAAGAGTGTCACAGCGATGTCCATGATGCGCCTGATCCAGTCGCCGCCCGGCAAAATCGTCGCCGGCGAGATCGAACTCTATTCAAAGGACGGTGAGGTGGTGGATGTGGCTCAGTTGGACCCCCGCGGGCCGAAGATGCGCAGCATTCGCGGGGCCGAGATCGCCATGGTCTTCCAGGAGCCGATGACCTCGCTCAACCCGCTGTACTCGGTCGGCCAGCAGATTGCCGAATCAATCAGGCTGCACCAGAAGGTCAGCTCCAAAGAGGCGATGGAGCGGGCGTTGGAGATGCTCTACAAGGTGCAGATCAGCGAACCCAAGCAGCGCCTGCACGCGTACCCGCACCAGTTGAGCGGTGGGATGCGCCAGCGAGTCATGATTGGCCTGGCGCTTTCGTGCAATCCCTCCATCCTGATCGCCGATGAGCCGACCACCGCGCTGGATATGACCGTCCAGGCGCAGATTCTCGACCTGATGCGCCAACTGCAGGAAGACATCAATTCCTCGATCTTGATCATCACCCACAACCTGGGCGTCGTTTCACAGATGGCCGACGAAGTGACGGTGATGTACCTGGGCAAAGTGGTCGAGCACGCACCGGTGCGGGAATTGTTCCACCAGCCGCTCCACCCCTATACAGTGGGCTTGTTGAACTCGGTGCCGGTGTTGGGACGCAAGGGCCACAAGGTGCTCGTTCCCATTCAGGGGATGGTGCCCACGCCCATCCAGGAGATCCAGGGCTGCGCTTTCGCGCCGCGTTGTCCGCGCGCGATGGGGATGTGCCACTCGCAGGAGCCCGTGCTTCAGGAAGCTGCACCGGGGCACACTGTGGCTTGCCGGTTATATGGATCCACATCGGCCCACAGACAACCGGTCTGACCCCAAGGGAAGGAGGTGATTGCAGCAAGCATTTCAAGATGCCCGGCCGACAGAACATGAACCGCATTTCCGTCAACCTGACAAGTGATCTGAAAGGAGAGTAGCACAATGAAAAGGAGCCTGTTTACTGGGCTGTCTGTGCTGGTCGCCCTGACCATGCTGGCAGCCTGCGCCCCCCGCACGATCGAAGTGACGGTTGAAAGGACCGTCGAAGTCGTGCGGACGGTCGAGGTCGAGAGGACGGTCGAGGTCGAGAAGTTCGTCCTGGCGGGAGCGATCCCCTATCCCGACGCCCCACTGATGGCCGGTGGCCGCGTGCCGAAGACTTTCGCGGTTGACGAGATGATCGAATTCCGCGCCTTCGACAAGTACTGCGAGCCGGCCTGGGTGACCGAGTTGGTCGAGCAGGGCAAGCTGCCGCCGGTGGAAGAGCGCCTGCCGAAAGAGCCCTTCGTCTACAAGGCCGGCTTTATGTCCGACGGCATGGGCGAGTACGGCGGCGTCTTCCGCGGTGTCTGGGCCGCGCCGACCGAAGGCTGGAACTGGGCGGCCGGCGTCAGCCAGGGTTGGTTCGGCATCGAGGCCATCGTCCAGGAAGAGCCCGTGATGACCGGCCCGATGTTCCTGACGGAGGACGTCAGCCCGCTGCCTCAGCTCGCCAAGAGCTGGGAGTGGTCCGACGATGGCCTCCAGTTGACCATGCACCTGATCGAAGGCGCCAAGTGGTCGGACGGGGACGAGTTCACCAGCGAGGACATCATGTTCCTGTGGGAAGACAACATCCTCGATCCCCAGGTCAACTCGTGGACGCAGGCCAGCTTCTGGACGATTGACGAGCAGCCGATCACACTGGAAGCGGTGGACGACTATACGATCAAGTGGACCTTCCCGGTGCCCTTCCCCACGACCCAGTTGTACAACATGACCAACCTGATCTTCTCGCCCGGCCCGGCCCACATCCTGAAGCCGCTGCATCCCAAGTACAACCCGAACACCACCTACCAGGCCTATCGTGACTCGCTGCCGCCCAAAACGCTGCCGATCGTCACCATGGGCCCGTGGGTGCCGGTGGAGTACAAGACCGACGAGTTCATGGTCATGCGCCGCAACCCATACTACTGGAAGGTGGACGAGAACGGCTGCCAACTGCCCTATCTCGACGAGCAGCAGTGGACCTACGCCAAGACGGGCGTGGTCCGCACGCTCAATACCATTGCCGGTACCGCCGATCACGCCAACGTGGAGAACCCCGAAACCTTCGACGAGACCGTCAGGCAGGCCATGGATCCCAATGCGCCCTTCCGCGTCGAGTGGGGGCCGGAGACGCTGGGCTTTAGCCTGGAGATCAACCAGTCCAAGTATCTGGGTGCCGAGAGCGAGCGCGACACGGCGGTGCGTGAGCTGTTGCGCGACGTGCGTTTCCGCCGTGCTTTGACGCAGGCCATTGACCGCGATGGGGTGTCCCGCTCGCTGACCAACGGTCCGTTCTTCCGCCCGTGGCCGGGCGGCCTGTTCCCCGGCTCCCAGTTCTTCGACAAGCAGTCGGTGGTCTACTACCCCTTCTCGCCCGATACCTCGCGCGCGCTGCTGAAGGAGATCGGTCTGGAAGACACGGACGGCGATGGCATCCTCAACTGGACCTCCGGGCCGATGGCCGGCCAGAACGTCGAGCTGGCCTTGACGACCTGGGAAGACATCTCGGCCGGCTCCACGCTCGGCCAGGCGCTGGTGCTGATGTTCCAGGACATCGGGATCAAGGTCAACTTCCGCATCCTCACCAACACGGCCATGACCGAAGCCAACACCAACGGCACCTGGGACATGCGCATTGGCCGCCCGGGCCAGGTCTGGGCCACCCCCAACACGCGCCCCAAGGACTTTGCGCCGGTGACCAAAGAGTTCGGCTGGCACCGCGAAGGCGAGCAGCCGGAAGAGTACATGGACTTTGAGAAAGCGATGATTGACATCGCCAACAAGTTCCTGCTCGAGACCGACTTTGCCAAGCAGAAGGAGCTGATGTTCGAGTACAACCAGTTGCACACCGGAAACATCTACTCCATTGGCCTGGTCACCGGGCGGTACGGGCTGATGTTGAACAAGTATTTCAAGAACGTTCCCATCGGCACGCCGCCGTTCCTGTACCAGTGGGACTTTAACAACTTCCTGCCCGAGCAGCTCTGGATGAGCGAGGGCGATCGCTGGGCTTTGGGCCAGACGGAGATCTATCCGGAGACGCTGCCCGGCGTAGACTTCCCCTACCCGACATTCACACCATAACGTTTGTGACAGGGGAGGAGGCTATCTGCCTCCTCCCCTACCGTTTGGAGGCGTCATGATCAACTATATCTTGCGCCGAGTCTTGATCTCGATTCCCTTGTTGATCGGAATTACGATCGTGTCTTTTACGATCATCCAGCTTCCGCCCGGCGACTTTGCCTCGGCCTATCAAACTTACCTGGTGAACCAGGCCAACCTGCCGGCGGCGGAAGCGGAAAAGGCGGCGAATGAATATCGGAAAACCTATGGGCTGGACCGGCCGATCTACGAGCAATACCTGCTGTGGGTCAAGGGCATCGTCTTCGAGGGGAAATTTGGGTACTCGTTTGCCTACAAGCAGGACGTGGGTGAATTGATCGCGGAGCGGTTGCCGCGCACGCTCTTTCTGGCAGCCTCTGCACACTTGATCTCGACAATTCTTGGCATCGTCATTGGCATTTATTCCGCCACACACAAATATCGTCTTGGAGACAACCTGGCCACGGTCTTTGCCTTTATCGGTACGGCCGCTCCACGTTTCTTCCTGGCCATCGTGGTCGTCTATCTCCTGGTCATCAAATGGAGAGTGCCTTACGTCAATCGCTTCGTCTCCCCCATCTATGCTTTTGCGCCCATGTCGTGGGCGAAATTTGTGGATATCTTGAGGTACACCTGGCCCGTGATCGCCATTGCCGGGTTCGGCGGCATTGCCCGCAATATGCGCGTGATGCGCGGCAATCTGCTGGACGTGTTGAACGCCCAATACGTCACGACGGCGCGCTCCAAGGGACTGCGCGAGAGCCTGGTCATCTACAAGCACGCAGTTCCCAATGCCTTGCATCCCATCATCATGTACCAGGGCACGGTGCTCCCCTACATGATCCAGGGTGAGCTCGAGGCCGCCATCGTGTTGAACATGCCATCCCTGGCGCCCATGTTCTACAGCTCGCTGGTAAACCAGGACATTTACGTGTCCGGCGGATTCTTGCTCATCTACAGTGTCCTGCTCATCGCCGGCAATCTGATTGCAGACGTGCTGCTGGCACTGGTAGACCCGCGCATCAAATTGGGTTAGTTGCCGCCTCCGAAAGCGAGAGGACGTTATGAACAAGAGCAGTGTATCTCCCCGGGTGGTACCCATAGAGGCCGCAGAGCTGAAGGCCGAAGAACACGAAAGTTACCTCAACCTGGTCTGGCGCAAGTTCCGCAAGAGCCGCATCGCCATCTTCGGCGGGCTGATCGTCGTGGCCCTGGCTGTCTTGGCGATCTACTCGGACTTTTTCTCCCCCTACGATCCGGTCAGACTGAACATGCGGTACGGGTACATTCCACCCCATCGCGTCCACTTTGTTGACGCTGAGGGCAAGTTCCACTTTAGGCCCTTCGTCTACAACTGGGTGCAGGTACTGGACGAAAACATGTTCGCGCATTGGGTAGAGGACACAAACCAGAAGTACGAGATCCAGTTCTTCGTCCAGAATTGGCAGTACAAGTTCCTGGGGCTGTTTCCAGGCCGGCTTCACCTGTATGGCGCCGCAGACGGCGGTTTGATCTACTTGCTGGGCACCGACAAGTTCGGGCGCGACATCTTCGGCCGGTGTGCTCGAGCAGGGCGTATCTCGCTGTCCATGTCGCTCTTTGGCACGTTCATCAGCGTTGCAGTTGGGTCGGTCTTGGGCGTGGTCTCCGGCTATTATGGCGGTAGATTCGACAACCTGATGCAGCGCTTCGTCGAGTTCGTCCAGTCATTCCCACAATTGCCGCTGTGGATGGCGCTGGCCGCGGTGATCCCTCCCACGTGGGACCAGATGACGGTCTTTATTGCCATGTCTGTGATCTTCGCCTTGCTTAGCTGGACACTGCTGGCCCGCGAAGTGCGCGGCAAGGTCCTGGCCCTGCGCGAGACCGACTTTGTCCTGGCCGCCCGTGAGATGGGCGCATCGGATGCCCGCATCATCTTCTACCACCTCTATCCCAATACCCTTAGCCATACCATCGTCGTCCTGACCTTGACCATCCCCTCCATCATCCTGGCGGAGAGCTTTCTCAGCTTCCTGGGCATCGGCATCCAGGAACCGCTGGTGAGTTGGGGGGTCATGATGCGGGAGGCTCAGACCATCCAGACCCTGGGCTTCAACCTGTGGATCATTGCGCCGGTGTTTTTCATATTCCTGGCTGTGCTGGGGTTCAACTTCCTGGGAGACGGTTTGCGCGATGCCGCCGATCCATACACGATTGTCTAGCCCAGCGGCTCAGACCGGAACGGCGATTTCAGCCAGTGGCTTAGAGGAATAACGATGGATACCGATCAGAACATCATTCTCGAAGTCAAAAACCTCAAGCAGTATTTTCCCATCTACAAGGCGTTGCTTCAGCAGTTAGTGGGCCACATCAAGGCCGTGGATGGCGTCAGTTTCTTTGTGCGGGAGAATGAAGTGCTGGGACTGGTGGGCGAAAGTGGCTGTGGCAAGACGACCGTCGGCCGTTCCATCCTGCGCCTGTATGACCCGACCGATGGCGAAGTCTGGTACCGCAACCGCGCCGGCGAGCGGATCAACATCACCCGCCTGAGCCAGAAAGCGATGAAACCACTGCGCCGGGAGATGCGCATGATTTTCCAGGACCCGTTCAGTTCGCTGAATCCGAGGCGCACGGTGAAGGAGATCATCGGAGAACCGCTCATCATCCACCAGGTTGCCAGGGGCAAAGCGATGGAAGAACGGGTGGCAGAATTGATGACCGCAGTGGGCCTCGATCCCAACTATATGGAACGCTACCCTCACGAGTTCTCCGGCGGACAGCGCCAGCGCATCGGCATCGCCCGCACCCTGTCCCTCAGCCCGCGCCTGATCATCGCCGATGAGCCCGTCTCTGCGCTCGACGTTTCGGTGCAGGCCCAGGTCCTCAACCTGCTACAACAGTTGAAAGATGATCTCGGCCTCAGCCTGATCTTTATTGCCCACGACGTGTCTGTCGTCGAGCACGTCTCCGACCGCATCGCGGTCATGTACGTCGGCAAGATCGTCGAACTGGCCCGCACTGAAGAACTGCTCTGGCATCCTCTCCACCCCTATACAGAGGCGCTCGTCTCGGCCATTCCGCCAGCCGATCCGGACATCCATCTGGAGCGGGTCACCCTGGGGGGCGAAGTGCCCAGCCCGGCCAATCCACCCTCCGGTTGCATCTTCCACCCGCGCTGCCGCTTCGTCAGGTATCTTTGTAGCCGGGAAGAGCCCGTGCTGCGAGAAATCAAACCCGGCCATTTCGTGAGTTGCCACTTCGCCACGGAGCTGACGTTGAGGGGAATCGGAGGAACGGCATGACAGAATCTCAGCGCTATCCCGCTTTTCTGGCCTATCTGCTCACTGTCCCTGGCTGGATCTATGTCTTTGCTTTTCACCGCAAGAACAAATTCGCCACGTACCATACGGTCCAATCCATCGGACTGGTGCTCGTCCTCCTGGGAGCGTATGTGGCCTGGCTCGTCTTGACCTGGTTGCTGTGTTGGATACCCCTGCTCGGGCCGCTTGTCGGCATGATGGCCTTTTCTCTGGTCATGGCCGCCCTGGCTTGTGCGGTGGTGAGTGGATTGGTTGGGATGAGCAACGCACTGCGCGGCCGCATGGTGCCGCTGCCCCTCATTGGCCGCTGGGCCCTCCGGCTGCCCCTGTCCAGGCTTATCGCCGGGAGTGAGATTACATAGAAACGCGAGAAACCCGGTTCCTCCAAGAAACCGGGTTTCTTCTTCTCTAGTGGAAGTTGCGCACCACGCACGGCAGGTAGGTGCAGCAACACTGATTACCCCCACCAGGGCTGGCCGGGCTCAGCAGGCGATACCCTCCCCCACTCGCAACTTCACCCACCTGCCAGATGTGCACCAGGCTCATCAGCCGGTAGCCCCCGCCAGTGGCTGTCCCCCTCTCGACCGTGTACCCCGAGAGTACAGGCTGTCCACCGGACTGAGCCAACGCCACGCTGCCCAGGAGCAGAAGCGCGGCGATTGTGGCCAGGATCACTGTTTGCACTCTCATCGCTGTGCCTCCTATTTGTTGCCCTGGCTGGCCGACATCGCCGGAGGCTCCAGGCGGATGTCCTCCAGGCCCAGCCGTTTGGCCACGACGCGGTAGTCGAAACCACACGCGGCCGGCTGGCCATCCAGCGTCACCCCCTGCACCGTGAAACCGCTGGTGCCCTTGGCCGTGACGAACAGCAGCACCGGCTCCTGGCACAGCGGGGTCACGAAGACGTGATAGTCCATATCCAGGTTGACCGTCTCGGCGAAGATGGGCTCGAAGGCCACCGTGGCCACTCCATCCACCAGCGAGGCTGTACCAAAGTCCTCCAGCCAGACCTCGGGGCTCTCCATGGTGTACACGGCACGCTGGCCATAGCTTTCCGTCTGGAGGATGGCGCTCTTGGTCCCATTTTCGTTGATCTCGTGGACGACCTGGTCTTGACCGTTGAGGATTCTGAAGAAAGCGTTGGAGTCGTTGTTGTTATCGTCGAGGTCTATGACGACGTTGCCGTCGCTGTACAGGTCCAAAAGTGTGCCAAAAGAGAATATCTCGCCTAAGGTTCCACGCAGCACCAGGTCGCCCAATTTGTCATACGCACCGGCATCGTTCCCGGTGGCTTCCAGGCCCCAGCCGCTGGCGCTGCGCCCGGCCACGCCGTAGCCGCTGCCGCTGTTGTAGCCGTACACGCCGCTCTTGTTCGAGGCAGAGGCCTGGCCCACAACACCATCGCCTGCGCCCGTTCCTGCGGCATAACCGTACACGCCGGTCGGGCCGATGCCGTACACGCCGGTCCGACCTCCTGGAAAGTACGTGAGAGGGGTAGCGCTTCCAGAGATGCCAAACACACCGGCCTGTGCATCGCTATACCCGTATGTACCGGGGCCGCCACCGGAGGAGGCGCTGTCGTTGACTCCGAACAGGCCGGCATTGTTTACGCCTGGGCTGCTCGTGTAGCCACGAATGCCATCACCTGTGCCATTGTTGTCAACGATCAACCCAAAGCCGGCACCGCTGGCCACCCACTGTTCCCCGAAGTGGTCATGGGGGCAGGCGGGGCCGGCGGATGGACTGGCCGGCGCTGTGGATGCCGCCGCACTCAACTGCTGGCGCGGGGCCAGCGCGGTGAACTCTTCCTCTCCCGGTCCGCGCACCTCCACCGCCAGCCAGCGCGCGCTGCCTCCCAGCACCTCCTTGGGAATGGGGGTCACGCTGCCCAGCAGGGCAGTGAAAGCGCCGCCCTGCACCGTCACACCTTCCTGCGTCTCCGTCCACAGCGGCTCCCCGCCGGTCTCAGACCCGTACACCGCGAAGGTGAAATCGTAGGCCCCGTCGGCCACCACCTGGCCGGCCTCGTCGGTCAACTGGCCGGGGTAAGGGATGGCCGCGCCGGTCGGGCCAGGCTCCTGTACCGGGGGCAGCGCCCGCGCGGTACCCGTAAACTGTGGGCCGAGGCCCACCGCCAGCAACAGCGCGCTGGCGACCACCGCGACGATCAAGACTTTCTTGGTAGACATGATGTTTCTCCTTGTCAAATATGGACTCGTGCATCCCGCTATGTGCGGGATTCTGGACTCCTCAACTTGTTGAGGGACACCTGCCGTACACTCGGGCAGATTCGTGGGTTACAAGCTACGGACACATCTGCTGCTGATATTCCTGTGACCTCCGCCATACCTAACCAGAAACCGCCGTCTAACTCTGGACAGTATTATAGCACAACCGTGTCCACAAACTGTCTACAAGTGGTAGACGGCCGGTGGGCGCTGGCCCTGGCACATCTCTCTACCATGCACGAGTACGAGCGCGCCGTCAACGAAAAGGCCTCCCTGACCGGTCGCAACCTGGAACCCTGGCGCACTATCCTGGCCGTCGTTTTGTGGGGGTAGCACTAATGCCGCAATGAGCCCCTATTGACAGGCAAGCGTTTTCAAGTATACTGGTAGTTGGAAACGACCTGCTACCAGTCCGACAAACAGGCATAACCCTTGGGCGAGAAAGAATACGTCTACTACTTCACACTGGAACGCCAAGACCGCTTCCGTTACTACCACTACCTGGCACGAGGACGTATCCTTCGTTTTCGCATCCAGTACGAGGCCCGTATCGGCGGAAATTGGCACGCAATCGTGCGATATGACACCGCACATGGGCGTCCTCACAAAGACATCCTCCGCCCAGATGGCTCTCAGCGCAAGGTAGAATTCTATGGCTACTCCGGGGAGGAAGTGCTGACACTGGGCGAGCGGGACATCAAGGTGAACTGGCAGCGCTATCGGGCTGAGTATGAACGGGAAATGGAAAGTGACGATGTATAATCAAGAGACGGTTGCAGAAAAAAATATAACGCTCTCCTTCGAGTTCGAGCGTTACGTCTTGGAGCATCCCGAGGTTCTGGAGCAAATTCCGCAAGGAGCGGAGGTCGTCCTGCTCCCCAAGGACGACCCTGAACTGTATCGCATCAACATAGAGGCTGCACAGAGATCATCTGGCAAGAAGAACGATCGCCCCATCGTCTACGTGGAGATCGAAGCCCTGGCTCCTCCTCGCTCCCGACTGATCAATCCGCGTCTGACCTCGCAGTCCTCGTTCCTGCACCCTGAGGCTTGAGCACCACCATCTTTTGCAGACCACCAGCCCGGCCGGGAGATGGCCCAGCCGGGCTGGCATGCTGTCGCAAGGGATGCCCACTATCCGCCAGGCATCTAGTGGAAGCTGCGCACTACGCACGGCACGTACGTGCAGCAGCACTGGTTACCCCCACCAGGGCTGGCCGGGCTCAGCAGGCGATACCCTCCCCCACTCGCAACTTCACCCACCTGCCAGATGTGCACCAGGCTCATCAGCCGGTAGCCCCCGCCGGAGGCTACCCCTTTCTCGGCCGCGTACCCCACCAGTGGCAGCGGCCCCCCGGACTGCGCCAGTGCTACGCTCCGAACCTGGCGCAGGGCCACACTGCCCACCAGCAGGAGAGCGACCACACACAGAATCGCCGCTCGTATCTTCATCGCCCACCTCCTCCTACTGGAGCGTCGCGAGCATCTTGATGACGCCCGTGCCTTCATCCAGCCCTTCCAAGGCCTTGCCGATCACTGTGCCCTGGGGTGGGTTGGAGCCGGCCTTCATGGCGTGGCCCGGCGTGGAGGAAGCCACCAGCAAGTCGCCGGGGCGGATCGGGCCGTTCTCGGCCGAGACCTTGACCGGCACCACGCCAACGACAGCCAGCGGGATCGCGCCTGGGATTTCTCCCTCCGCTGCCTGGCCGCCTACGAAGCCCGGCTGGGTCGAGTAAACCCCCATCACGCTGGCCTGATAGGCTTGGGTGGAGCGGGTCAGTTGCCCATCCAGGCCGATGGCCAACACGTCTCCGGGTTCTACCCCTGGCACGGCGGGCAGCATCTCGGCCATGTCTCCGGAGAGCGTCCAGTAGCCATCGTGCGTCCAGACGTCCCCTTTGCCTCCAACTCGAAACCTCGGTTCGGCGTTCACGTTGAAGGCGGCGATAAAGTCGCCGCTGCCCTCACCGGTTCCGGTGCCATTGTTCTGCAGGTCCAGCACCCGGCCACCGCCACCCTGATCGAACTCAGCGGTAGGCCAGCCGCTACGGTTGACGAACCAGGCCGCTACCCCACTGGTGGTGTTGTCGTTGTACGCCCGCAAGGCCGCCTTCTCGTGATAGCTCCCACTGCTGATAGCATGCACACCGGCCCCCGACGTGCTCTGCCCATACACACCGGCCCCCGACGTGCTCGTCCCGTTCACACCGGCCCCCGACGCGCTTGTCCCGTACACACCAGACCCCGAGGACTCGCTGTCCCCATACACGCCGCTGCCGCCGTTCCCAGCATTGTAGCCATACACGCCAGCATAGATGGGATTGGTAGTGTTGGCATGGCCGCGGATCGCATCACCGCTGCCGGTATTCTGAACACGGAACGTATAAGAAGCATTGCTGCCGGCCCAACTCTCATAAAGATGATCGTGAGCACAGGCCAGGCCAGCCGATGGGTTGGCTGGTGATGCAGGCGCGACCGTGCTCAACTGCTGGCGCGGGGCCAGCGCGGTGAACTCTTCCTCTCCCGGTCCGCGCACCTCCACCGCCAGCCAGCGCGTGCTACCTTCCAGCATCTCCTTGGGGACAGGGGCGACGCTGCCCAGCAGGGCCGTGAAGGCGCCCCCCTGCACTGTCACTCCCTCCTGTATCTCCGTCCACAATGGCTCCCCGCCCACCTCGGCGTCATACAGCGTGAACGTGAAGTCGTAGGCCCCGTCGGCTACCACCTGCCCGGCCTCGTCGGTCAACTGGCCGGGGTAAGGGATGGCCGCGCCGGTCGGGCCAGGCTCCTGTACCGGGGGCAGCGCCCGCGCGGTACCCGTAAACTGTGGGCCGAGGCCCACCGCCAGCAACAGCGCGCTGGCGACCACCACGACGATCAAGACTCTTTTGGCAGACACTTTGTTTCTCCTTGTCAAATATGGACTTGTGCATCCCGCTATGTGCGGGATTCTGGACTCCTCAACTTGTCGAGGGACGCCTGGCGTGCATTCGCATAGATCCGCGGATTACAGGTTGTGTCCCCTTCATCTTGCGCCAGCCTGTCTTAACGCGATCGGCAAATACGCGTGCTCGGAATAGAAAGGCATCTCGTATGCGCCGATGTCGTAGGCCACTACCCCGTCATCGTCCCCATCCCGAGGTCGAGCACGGCCGTCGAAATCGTCGGCCGGCGCATCTACGGCTGAACCGGCATCAATGGCCGGTGAATCTGCCCACAAGTGAAAATCGCCCCCGGACGGATTAACGAATCGGGGAGCACCTGTTACAGGAACATCGCCGTAAATCTCTCCCTCGGTACCCTGGTAGCCGTCAATCAGATTGTGGTCCACCGTCAACGCTTGGGCCGGTACGACAGGATTGACGAGTATCTGGAAATAGAAATTCTGGCTACAGATATTGTTGCGGATCACCACGTTTTCAGCGTCCGGGTTGTCAACGAGAACACCGCCACCCCATGCGTCCCGACCGTTATCGTAGAACGTGTTGTTGATGATAACCAGGTTGCGCATCGGGTGCCTGCCATCCGGGCTGCCGGAGTCGTTCACACTGACGTCGAGGCCAACATAGTGATTCTGATAGACGAGGTTATTATAGATGGCGATGTTTTCCAGCAAGCCTCCCATCTCAGACGCCAGTGCAATGCCATTGCTCGTTGATACGTGATGGATGCGGTTCTGGAATACCGCGATGTCGTGAGTGTGGCGATCCCAGGCGTCTACGTAGATGCCGATGGCCTGAACGTCGTGGACGTGGTTGTTATACACCTGCCCGTTGGAAGCGTTGTCCTTGACATCTATCCCCTCCTCCTGGCAATCGAACACCTCATTGTTCTTGACCTCGAACACGTCGGTACTCGCCACCGTCAAACACTCCTGCCAGATATCCGTACAGGCGTGCTCGACCGTATTCCCATCAATCGTGACGTGGTCGCTCCCCCACACGCCAATGCCGGAAGAGACCGTGTTGTAGGTATAGTTGTTCTCGACGACGACGTAGCTCGAGCCGAGGACCAGGATACCCGCGTTGTTGTCGTGTGGGCCGGCGTTCACGACGCGCAGGCCTGAGACCTTGATATAACTCTTGCCCGATACCTCGAATAGCCCGGCCAGGTCGTCCGGCAGCGTGACGCTGCTTCCATCAATCGTCGCGGTCTCCCCGGGATAGGCGGCGTACGTGATGTACTGGCCGGCGCTCCCCGCATGCTGGGGCACCACCCGCTCCCGGTAAGTCCCCGCCCGGATGTAGACATTGTCGCCCGCTACCATCGTATTGGCCGCCTTCTGGATCGTCCGCCAGGGCTGTGCGATCGTCCCCAGGTTGGAATCACTGCCCGTCGTGGCGACATAGTAGACCTTCCCGGCATGGGCTGATACCATCCCAGGCGTAGTCGCTGGCATCCGTGATGCGGCCGCCGTGGCGCCACACTCAGCCAGGGCCAGCACAAGACCTATCACAGCAACTGTTCGTACTTGTGAGAACCACCCACATTTCATGGACTGTTCCTCCTTCGCGCCGATGTCATACTCACCCACGGGCCGCGGGCTGCCGTCAAAATCCACATCCCGAGGCTCTACAGACGAGCGGCAGGTAGGCGGCCGGCTCCAGCGGTGCGCCCACTTCGTACGCCCCGATGTCATAGCCGGTGCCGTAGGGCCGGGCCTGGCCATCGAAATCGGTGCCGGGCGCGCCCACGGCGGAGCCATGGTCTATGGCCGGCGAGCCAGCCCGCAGGTGATAGTCTCCCATCAGTGGGTTCACGAACGAGGGCGACACATCAACCAGGTCGCCCACGCCGTAGAACTCGTAATCGGGGTCACGATCCCCGTCCGTCAGGTTGTGATCCACCGTCAACTCCGGCAAAATGCTGGCGTCGGCGGCCATCTGCGAATAGACATTCTGGCTGCAGATGTTGTTTCGGATGACCACGTTCTGCATCTGCGTGTTCTCGATGCCGATCCCCCCGCCCCAGCCATCCCGCCCATTGTGGGCAAAGGTGTTGTTGATGATGGTGATGTCTTTGAACGGGTGCGTCGCCACGCAGCAGGCCGACAGCCACAGGCCCACCAGGTTGTCGTAGGCGACGTTGTTGTACAGGCGGATATTTTCCAACAGCCCGCCCCGCTCCGAAGCCAGTGAAAAGCCCATCGCCTCGATGTCGTGGACGACGTTCCGATACACCTCGACGTCGTACAGATGCTCGGCCTCCGCATCCACATAGATGCCCACGCGGTTCAGGTTGTACACGAGGTTACCGTACACCTTGCCGTGGGACGAAGCATCTTTGATGGTAATCCCCTCTTTGCCCGTTGTCCCAGCCATGACGTCGTGGACGCGGTTGTAGCGCACCTCGAAGGTGTCGGTGTTGCTGATGGAGATATGCTCCTGCCAGGGGCCGGTGCAGGCGCCGACCACCTCGTTGCCGGCCACGATGATGGTATCGCTGTTCCACGAAGAGATGCCGGACGAGTAGGTGTCATAGGTATAGTTGTACTCGATCGTGACGTGGCTGGAGTTTTCGGCGACGATGCCGTAATACTCCGAGTGGACCACCCGCAAGCCAGACACGCGGATGTAATCCCACCCCGAAAGGTCGAACAACCCGTAGTATTGCGGCACGTCCACGCCCGTTCCGTCTATGGTGACCGACTCCCCCGGGTAGGCGGCATAGGTAATATACTGGCCGGCGCTGCCCGAGTTCTGGGGCTCCACCCGTTCCCGGTACGTCCCCGCCCGGATGTACACGGTGTCGCTCGCCACCATCGTGTTGGCCGCCTGCTGGATCGTCCGCCAGGGCTGTGCGATCGTCCCCGGGTTGGAATCACTGCCTGTCGTGGCGACATAGTAGACCTTCCCGGCATGGGCTGATACCAGCGTGCCCATGGGCGCTTGTGGGTCCTCCGGCCCACCTGGCTGGCCAGCCGCCTGCCCCGCCGCCAGCAGCAGGGCCACCAACACACTGACTGTGATCAAGATCCTTTTGGTTTTCATCGTTTTCCTTTCCTTCTACATAATCAAGCCTTGACAATCTTGCTCGTGGACGTGAAGGCAACAAGCAGCGAGGCATCTCACGAGAAGTCGTGTCAGTGCAGCCTCAGCACGACGGGCAGGTAGACGGTGTTATCCATGACTACGTTGCCCAGCAGTTCTACCTCCAGCGCAGGCTGAACAGCAAGCGCCTGTAATCGAAAACCGGCCACTCGCGCCCCATTCCCGGTGACCAGGGCGCCGCGCAGGTAGGTCCTCGACGGCCCGGCGAACGTTTCCAGCCGCACCGCCCGCTCCACCGAGACGCTTTCGGCATAGTGGCCGGGGCAGACGACCAACCGGTCGCCCGCATGGGAGGCAGCCAGCGCCGCCGTCACCGTGGTATAGACGTGGCTGCCAGCGGTGCAGGGCGTGCCGTCGCGCGACACCACGCGCACCTGCGGCGCGGCCGGGTCCAGCGCCCGCCGCGACACGCCCCCTGCCTTCTGCGAAACGTACAGCCGCGAGCCGTCGGCGGCGAACTCGAAGGCATAGATCGAGCCTTCGCGCATCAGCCCCTCGTCCCAGGCCGACCAACTCTGGCCGCCGTCGCGCGTCTCGTACACCTGGCCGCCGTAGGTGCCATAGAAGAGATGGCGGGGGTCCAGCGGGTCCTGGGCCAACTGGTAGTAGCCATCCTCAAAACCGGTGCCGTGGGTGCGCATCTTGGTGACGTACAGATTGTTGCTGCGCTCGTACCAGTGCGCCCCGCCGTCGGGGGTACTGAAAACCCCCGCCGGAAAAGCGGCCACCGTGATCTCACCGGGGTTTTCGGGGTTGATCTCGATGCTCGTGACCGCCTGCCGGCCCTCGGGATAGTCGGGCGCGGGTGCCCAGTTGAGGCGGCCGGGCGTGCCGGTCGGCGAGCGCCACAGCCCCTGCACGCCGTCGTTGGTGCCGGCCCAGATATAGTCGCCATTGCCCTCGACCAGCAGGCTATAGACGTAGCGGTTGCCCAGCCCGGTGTTGGCCGGCAGCCAGGTAGCCGCGCCATCCTCGGAGCGGTAGACGCCGTAGCCATAGATGCCCAGGTAGAGGTTGTCGGGATCGGTGGGGTTAGCAACCAGGGCATAGTAACCGTTGCGGGCCGGGTCGGGCAAGGCAAAGCCGGGCAGCCCAAAATTGGCCTCCTGCCAGTGCGCGCCGCCGTCGGTTGACTTGAACACGCCGCCGGGGAACGACGTGGCGTACAGCGCCCCCGGCAGGCCGAGCAGTTGGATGGCGTTAATCTCGGCCGTTGGCCCCTGAGAGCCTTGCCACAGCAGCGTGTGGTCCAGCCTGATGACCGCCGTGTGCACTCCGCCGCCCAGCGTCCCGGCGTGCAGCCGGGTCCCGCCGACGGCCACGGCCGACATGCCGAGCCGCGGGCCGCCAAGCTGCGGCGTCCAGGTCTGGCCGCCGTTGGTACTGAGGTAGACCTGGTCGCCGGCGGCGGCATAGATGGCCCCCGGGGTGAAAGCAAAGCCCTTGCCCACCACGCCGGCCAGGCGCTTCTGCCAGGTCAACCCCCCGTCGGTCGAGCGGTATAGGCCCGGCTGGTCGTCGCCGTCGGGCAGGCCGGGCGGGCGCATATAGGCGGGGAAACTGCCGGAGCAGGCGCCGGCCCACAGCACGCCCGCGCCTGGCTCCCAGGCCATGGCGTTAAAGCCGACCCTGGGCAATCCCCCACTGACGGCCTGCCAGTGCTGCCCGCTATCGGTGGAGCGGTAGAGGCCATAGACGTGAGTCGAGGCCAGGAGCAGGCCCGGTTGGCCGGGAGAGACGGCCAGGCTGATGGCCACGCGGGGCAGAGCGCCTGTCACGTCGGTGTACCCGGCCCGGGTGAGGCGGAAGAGAGAGCCTGCGGTCCCATAGCCGCCCCGCCGAAAGGCCGAGACGTAGACCACGTCGGCCTGGTGGGGGTCCACGGCCAGCGCCTGCAGCCGGCTGTACTCGTCGCCGGCGCGGAAGCGGCGCCACCAGCGCTGCCCGCCGTCGGCCGACTGCCACAGCGTCGGCTCGGTGCGGTCGGTGGCATAGATCGTCTGCGGATCGTGGGGGTCCACGGCCAGGGCCGCCGCCGAGAGCGGCGCTTCGGGCAACAGCGCCCAACTGGCGCCACCGTCGGTCGTCTTCCACGTGCCACCGCCCCAGGCGCCGGCGTAGGCCACGTCGGGGTCGGCGGGATCGGCGGCAAAGGCGTGGATGGTGGTAAAGGTCAGGTCGTCGTTGAGCGGCGACCAACTGCTGCCGGCGTTGGCGCTGGTGTAGAGCCGGCCCGGCGCGCCGGTCTGGCCGGCGTAGAGAGTGCCCGCCGGATTCACGGCCAGCCCGCGCAGGACCGCGCCGCCCGCCAGCCCGCTATTGGCCGGCGACCAGGTCGCGCCGCCGTCGCTGCTGCGCCACAGGCCGCTGGACCGGGTGGTGGCGTAGGCCCGCTGCGGCTGCTGTGGATTGTACAGCAAGTCGTACACCTCGTCGCCGGGGTCAGCCAGGGAGAGTACCGGCTGCCAGGGCAGGCTGCCCGCAACCAGGCGATAGATGGTCCGGTCGCCCTTGTCGAAGGCCAGCAAGTTGGCCGGGTCCCCGCCGTCGGCGGCCAGGCGGGTGACGTAACTGAGGTCATTGCCGGGACTGATGGCACTCGTGCTCTCCCAGACCACCGGGTCGCCCGGCCAGCGGGTCCAAACGCCGCTGCCGTTGGTCGCCGCGCGCAGGACACCGTCCGCCTCGACCATCTGGTAGACGGTGAGCAGGTTCAGGCCGGGGGCGGCGTCCCCCCAGGTAAGGCCGCCGTCGTCGGAGCGGACCAGGCGCGGCTGGCCCGGCCACCAGCCCAGGCCAGCATAGACCGCGCCGGGCTGGGTGGGGTGGAAGGCCAGGGTGTAGGCCGCGGCCTGAAAGCCCAGCGACGGAGCGTGCCACGTCTGGCCGTAATCGGTGGAGCGCAGCAGCGGGGTGTCGGGAGCGCGGTACGCGGCGACCAGCACCCGGTTGGGACTGAAGGGATCCACGGCCATGGCCGGAAATTGGACGTCGGCGCCCGGCGGGAGCAGAAGGGCCCTGCCCCGCGCGGCTGCCAAAGGAACCGACATCCAGGTCTCGCCGCCGTCGTCGCTGGTGTAAAAGGCCTGGCTGTCGCCGCCCAGGTACAGGCGTTGCGGGTCGGTGGGGTCAATGGCGATCTGGCGCAGGTGCTGAAAGACGCCCTGACCGATAAAGCGCCACGCCTCGCCGCCGTTGGTCGTCTTGAACACGCCGCCGATGGTCGTGGCGTACATGGTGTCCGGGTCGGTCGGGTCGAGGGCCGTGCCGTAGCTGTTGCCCAGCACCGCGCCCTGGTGGCGCAGGCCGTTGATCTCGAACCAGTTGCGGCCGCCGTCCAGCGATTTGATGACGCCGCCGGCGTAGGTGCCGACGTACATCGTCTGCGGGTTGCCGGGGGCAAAGGCGTGCTCGTAGAAGAAGGTGTGGACGGCTGCTTTGATGGTTTCGTCCAACCTGCCCCAGGTTGTGCCGCCATCCTCGGAGTAGAACACGCCGCCGTAGCCCAGGGCGTAGACCTTCTGCGGGTCTCTCGGGTGGAGCGCCAGGCGGGTGATCGGCGCATCTGGCGAGACGCCGAGCGGCTGCCAGTGTGCACCACCGTCGGTGGATTTGAAGACGTTGCCCGGCAGGTGGATGTCGTCGTCCACGCAGCCCACACCCGCGTAGAGCGTCTGGGGGTTGGTGGGATCAATGACCAGGTGGCTGACGGTGAGGTCCGCCAGGCCGTTGTTGACGGGGGACCAGGTGTCGCCCCGGTTCGTGGACTTCCAGATGCCAAAACCGACCGGGTTGGGGTCGCCGGGGTTGCCGCCGCCGCACCAGTCGCCGATGCCGGTGGTGGCGTAGAGGACGTTGCGGTTGGTGGGGTCGAAGGTCAGTGAGCTGATAAAGCCCTGGTCGGGGACGTTGGCCGGGTCTACGTCCAGTACCTTCTGCCAGGTCTGCCCCCGGTCGTCAGAGAGGTAAATGCGCCCATCGCAGCCGGTATAGTCGCCCATGCCGGCCAGGAGCCGGTCGCGGTCGGATGGGTCCACCTCCAGGGTCCAGATGGCGTCGTCCATGTCGGTATACTGCCACAACAGCGCCCAGGTCGCGCCGCCGTCGTGGGTCACATAGATGCGCCCGTTGGCCGTGCCCGCGTACAGGATGTTCTTGTACAGCGGGTCCATCGCCAGGCCGAAAACGTTCATCGGGCTGATTCCGCCCGCGCCGGCGGGGCCGCTGATCTCGTGCCAGGTCTGGCCTCCGTCGCTGCTCTTGACCACCCCGCTGCCGGTGTTGGAACTGGCGATGAGGGTATGCGGGTCGTCGGGGTCAAAGCGGATGCGGCGGATGTACTCGAGCCAGGGGCCGTTGGTCTGCGTCCAGCGGTCGAACCGGTCGGCGGACTGGCAGGCCAGCGCACAGGGCCCGCCGCAGTCCACACCCCCCTCCCCCAATCCGGCGTCCCAGGCGCGGTTGGCGCAGCAATCCTGGAGCGGGCAGGAGCCGCCACAATCCACGCCAGTCTCGTCGCCATTGCGCGTGCCGTCGTAGCATTGGGGAGTCACGCTGTAGAGGGTGATGTCGTCGAAGCGGGCGCCGTCGGCAGCGTAGGCTTCCAGGCCGATCCCGCCGCGCAGGGAGCCTGCGTCGCCGTCGGTGTAGGATAGGACGACGCTGCCATCCACAGTGACGGTGATCTGGTGGCCCACGGCGTTGATGCGATAGGCGTGCCAGGTTGTGCCAACCGGCAGATTGGCACTGACGAGGTCCTGGCCCGTGCCGCTGCGTTCGGTCCACAGGACCAGGCGTGCCGGCTCCAGGCGCAGAGCATAGTTGTTGGGCCAGTGGGTGCGAAAGTAGAGGTTGGCGTCGCTGTTGACCCGCCGCACGCGCAGGAACCAGGCCACATCCTGGTACCAGCCGGTGGAGGCATAGGCCTGCTGGGTGGTGCGCCACACGTGTGTGCCCCCTTCGGCGATGATCGCCCACGAGGCCGGGTTATAGTTCCAGCCCTGGGCCTGGCCGTCCTCGAAATCCTCGGCGACCAGGACGACGCCGCAGTCCTGGGGGCAATTGGGCATACTCTCTCCTGCCTCGCAAACGCCATTACCGCACGTCCCCTGGGCGTATATCCGGGGGCGCGCCGCCGCCAGGTTGGCCGCTGTCAGGATGACGCTGGCGACGAGAATAGCGAGCAGCGCGCGCTTCACAGGCATTTTCATAACCTCAATGTCCACACTTTATCGCTCCGACGATGCTCATGGTGAATCTCGCAGCACCAGATCACTTGACGATGACCGGCAAGTAGATTACAAAGCCGCTCACAGTAACTGTATGCAGTAATTTATTGTAGCCGGTGTCCGCCTCCCACAGCCCGCTGTTCGCCAGGCGAATCGAGTACTCTGGCCGCGAACGGAGGGTGGGGGCGGGATCGGGCAGGTTCAGCAACAACTCATAGTCGCCGTTGGGCAGATTGACCGGTAGAGAAATGATCTGGCTGACGGTGTATATTGTGTTCCCCGCTAACCAGAAGCGCGGGTCAGCGGACAGGAGAAAGGAGTGCTCAGCGCCACTCGTCGCGGGGCGTAGGATCAACTCCACCCTACGCGGATTAAAGGGCGCAGCCCAGCCTTCGTTTTTGACCGTAAATGTGACTGCCAGGTCACCGCCAGGTTGCGCCGCGTGGCTATACGTCCCCTGTTGTAGAACCAAACGATAGCCGAGTTTGAGTTTGACGGTATTGGTCAGGTTTGTGCCCCAACTGTCCAGCACATCTGGATGCCAGTCGCGGTTGAGATACGACCAATGGAACAAGGCTAACTCCTGTGAGGCGGTGGTCCACTCTGAACGGGGCGGGTTCGAGAAGCACGTTTCCCCACCCATCGGCAGGTATCGAGTTTCTGCCGACAGGTAAGCGTAATCTTGAGACAAATCGGCATAGGTGCCGAAATCGTCGTCGCTGGCCAGGAAACAATCGTTGTGATGCCCCACGCGCGCCAGGTCGCTACCGTCATGAGCGGCTGCAACGGGTAGGGCTCCGGCAGCGCCACTGCCCGTGTCAAAGATGTTCTGTTTATAGTAGGGCGTTCGCAACTGCACCATGCGGGTGATGGGAAGAGCCTGCAGGATTTCCGTCAGCACCGTTCCCCGATTGGCATAGTTGGGTGGATCAGGAGGGGCCCCAAAATCGTCGTTGGTGTAGTACCATTCGCCCCACGCCCCGATAAAGCCGGCTTGCATGACCGCGATGACATCACTATTGG
>Ga0315291_10001389_pt1 | contig 32302 bp, 31 predicted proteins | sample YL17G12_20_MG_FD_203070 | JGI IMG/M metagenome (GOLD analysis project Ga0315291, IMG submission 203070) | Sediment microbial communities from Yellowstone Lake, YNP, Wyoming, USA - YL17G12_20 | ecosystem: Environmental > Aquatic > Freshwater > Lake > Sediment | place: USA: Wyoming | collected...
TCCTTTCCACTTGGGGTCAGTCTACTGTCTGAAAGGAGCCCGGTCTAGCGCCCGAAGTGTACGGTCTAAATGGCTTTGCAAGTGTCCCATTTTAGCTGACGTCCGACAATCAATCGATAGTGGATCTGGTTAAGAAAGCGCATGACTCGGGCAAGATAGTTGCGGCCATCTGCCACGGTCCACAATTGCTTATCTCGGCTGACGTAGTGAAGGGGAGACGTGTCACATCCTGGCCATCAATTGCGATTGACCTTACCAATGCCGGTGCCACATGGGTGGATGAGCCGGTGGTGTAGGACAGGAACATCATCACCGCCGGGAGGCCGGCTGATCTGCCGAGGTTCAACAAGGTGGTGATCGACGCTCTGCGGAAGAAGGCAGTGCGTATGTGAGGGATCAGCTCGGATGGGTGGAGGAGGTGGATTCAACCTACATTGTGCAACTGACGTTTATCAACGGGACGCTCAGGCGTCCTTATTTAAGAGGGGGCAGAATAGAAATGAAGGTCAGAAAGCGACGAGTTGATGCGGGCTTGACGGAACGTGTGGGGGTGTCAACTGGTGGAGGCATTGCCAGGGCGACAGTAGAAGATGTCGGCAGAAGTATAAGAGAAGCCTGCCACTGCTTCGCCTGTGCCGTTGATTGGCAGAACGGTTCTCACATTGTGTCGCATCACAGGAATGGCGGACCCGAAGAGCTTGGGACAGACTACAGATTGAGTGAGAATCATGAGGGTTTGCACAGCGGCTGCTACATCAGCGTGAGTATCTTGCCGGCTGCAAACGCGCTGGCTATAAGAGGCGGTTACTACGACAGCTACCGCCAGCCCAAGACCGTCTTTAAGGAATCACTGCCGCTAAGAGAGGTCACAGCTCAGGGACTGGGGGGTCTGCTAATGGAGATGTATGGCAGATTGGATGGATGCGCCCAGGCAGAAGAAAAGCAGATCTGAGCAGGGACATCAAGTCACGCGAAGTCGCTGTCTCGTAGTGACGAAGCGGGTCAATTTGTTGGCACACGGGCATTGAGCTTGGTCTGAGAGTAGTCCTTCAGGCGCTTTTCTGTTCATCTGGAACCTTCTCGACCTGAACGAGTACATCATAGAGAGCGGCGTTCGGGCCCATGACAAACTGCTGCACCGGGTTCACTGTTTCGTGAGTCAGCTCGTTGTGATGACCCTGCAGGTACTGGTCTGGCCACCACCCTTGAGTTATGTCTACCACACCTGGCTTTATGCGATGGCTTAACCTTGCTCTCAACCTGACCTGGCCCCGGTCGTTGAACACATGAACGGTGTCCCCATCGATGATGTCCCTCGGTTGGGCATCCGCGGGGCTGATTTCGAGCGTGGGCTCCGGCTCCTGACTGAGCAGGCTGGGCATCTTGGCGAGACTGGAGTGAATGCGGTTCTTGGCGTGGGTGGTAAGAAGAGAAAGCGGGTAGGCTTTGGCCTTCTCATTGCGGGTGCTCTCCACTGGTTCGAGGTAGATGGGGAGTTCCTGGCCAAACTTCTTGAGTCTCTCGACGTAGAATTCGATCAGTGCGGTAGGAGTCCTGAACTGCAGCGGGCGGTCCAGCGGCTTGGCCATCACAGGGCCTTCCTTCAATCGCGCTAAAGAGATTCCTTCCATGGTGGGATGGCGCGACGCCAGAAGTTCTTCAATGTACTGCTCTTCAGTCTTGTTGAAGTAGTCACCAAAGCCCAGCTTCCTCCCCAGTTCGGCGGCAATCCGGAAATCCGACTTGCATTCGTAAGGAGGCTCTATGACCTTCTGCTGGAGCTGAAGATAGGCGTGGTAGAAGTTGGCCATACACAGATCCGTGCATTCGTAGAACGAGGCGACGGGTAGAACGTAGTCGGCATATTTGGCGGAGGGAGTCATGAAGAGGTCGCACACCACCACCAGTTCCAGGTGCCGGATGAGATCCTCGATGACCCTGTTCATATTGGGCATCTGGGCCACAAAATCATGGCTTGAGCACCAGACCACCTTTATGGGGTGAGGCTGATTCTTGGCGGCGGCGTCGTACATCAGCATGACGGGAATGGTATTGCTGGGCTGGCCCGGCACCAGGAACTTCGCCGAGTTGAGTACAAACGTAGAAGGCCTATCCAGGTTGATGTTGCCGGTAATCGCGGCCAGCGCGTTTATGGCCCGGCAGGAGAGGTCGCCATAGAAGGTTCTCTGCATCCCCCACCCGCGGAAGATGGAAGCCGGCTTTCGAGAGCCATAGGCTACAGCCAAACGGCGGATGACGTCGGCCGGAATGTCGGCGATCTGCGACACCTTCTCCGGCGTGTACTCTCTGACCATATCAGACAGCAGTTGGAAAGCCGGTTGGCAGTCTATGCCGGATATCGAGTAGCTGCCGTTGACCGCCGGTTTTGCCTGCGGTGTGCCCGCGGCCTGACGTCTTCCGCTATACTCATCCATGATCATGAGGACGTCTGGCCGGCCGCCAGGTATCACCTCGCTCTCTTTGAGGAACAGGCCATTGTCTCGCCTGACCAGCAAGGGGCCAACGGTGTTCTCGGCGATGAACCTCTTGTCTCTTAACCCTTCCTGCAGAATAACGTTGATCATTCCCAAGGCGAGAGCCCCATCCGTGCCTGGTCTGAGGGCGATGTGCTCATCGGCGTGGTCGGCCGTTTCTGTGAAGCGAGGGTCGATCACCACCACCTTGGCGCCCTTCTTCTTGGCCCGCACTATCTTCCTCATGTGGTCGTAGTTGGTTGCTGCCGGGTTGTAGCCCCACACGATCACGAATAGAGGATTCGGGTCAGACACCAGGTGAAGGTCTCCTCTCATGTAGCCGAAAGTGACGAGGTCGGCGCATGGGCCGGCGGCGTCACCGCAGCCCCACCAATCAACGACAGTCCCCTTGGTGAGGCTGGCCAGGCGCGAGTAGCCGCCGCAGGTGAGGTTCGGCAGCATGGATATCATCCAGGCCACCGAATTCGGCCCGTATCGCTGGCCGATCTCCTGGAGCTGAGCTGCAATAGCAGTCAAGGCTTCATCCCATGACACTCGCTGCCATTTTCCTTCGCCCCGTTCCCCGACGCGCTTCACCGGATACTTCAGCCGGTCCGGATGGTACACCATCTCTCGCGTAGCCAGTCCCTTCAGACAGATGCCTCGATCAGCAGGGTCGGGGAAGTCACCGGGACGGATCCTGGTGATGACTCCGTCCTCGACCTCCACAGACAGACCGCATCTCATGTAATCGGGCAGGCCACACACCGTCCTGATTATGGTCTTAGCCATTGGCCACCTCCTGGAGACCGACTTGGTTATTTGGCAAGGACTTGTCCTGAGGCCTCACTTCCAGAATGCCTCACGATAGCACTGGGTGAACACCGGCTAGGTCAGAACTACCTGGTCCTGGTATTGCGGAACCGATACCGGCCACTTCTTGGTCTTGGTCACGAGATCGGCGAAAGACAGAGCGGTCTGCGGCTCGCCGTGGGTGACAAAGAGGCGCGAAGGTGGCTTCTGAAAGCCCGACAGCCATCTCAGGAGCTCATCCCGGTCGGCGTGGGCAGAGAAGCCGCCCATCTGGACTATCTTGGCCCTGACACGGCACGTCTGCCCAAGTATGCGCACCTCTTTGGATCCCTCGACGATCTGCCTCCCCAGTGTACCTTCTGCCTGATATCCGACGAAGAGCACGGTGCTCTCCGGCCTGGAGATATTGGACACGAGGTGGTGCTTTATCCTGCCGCCGGTGCACATGCCGGCTCCGGCGATGATGACCACGGTGCCCCTGATGTAGTTGATGGTCTTGGACTCATCAACCGTCCTGACTATCTTCAGGTTGGGGAAATCAAACGGCGATCCGTTTAGACGGATGAAATCGGCCGTCTCTTTGTCTAACAACTCGGGGTGATGTCTGAAGACCTCGGTGACGCTGGCGGCCATGGGGCTGTCAACGAAGACCATAAGGTGCGGTATGCGATCTTGGATGAACAGCCGGTTGAGGTGGTAGAGAATCTCCTGGGCTCGCTCGAGGGCAAAACTGGGAATCACGACATTCCCCCCGGCCTTCTGAGTTGTGTTGATCACGTCGGCCAGCATCTCCTCGACATCTCTCTTGCCATTGTGCAGCCTGTCACCATACGTGGACTCCATCACAACGTAGTCTGCCTGGGGGAACAAGGTAGGGTCCGGCAGAATTGGACTATCCCACCTGCCGACGTCCCCCGAAAAGACTATCGTTCGTCGGCCGCCGTTCATGCCGGCTCTCACCTCTATCATGGCGGATCCGAGAACATGGCCGGCATCGCGAAAGACGGCCTCAGCCCCGTCTGCTATTTGAGCAGGCTCGCCATATTTCACAGGGTACAGCAAGGGGAACACAGCCTGGGCATCCTCTGTGGTGTAGAGTGGAGCTTCAGGATGCGGCCCGCGCCTGCCCTCCTTCTGATGCCGCTTGCGTTTAGTCTGCGCGTCTTCTTCCTGCAGTTTGGCGGAGTCCAGCAGCATAATACGAGCTATTTCGGCCGTGGCGTCGGTGCAGTATATCTTGCCTCGGAAGCCATCGCGCACCAGCTTGGGTAATAGACCGCTGTGATCAAGATGCGCGTGGGTCAGAAGAACCGCCTGAAGGCTTCTGGGCGAGAATTGGAAGTCCTGCCAGTTTCTTCCGCGTAGCGCTCGTTCTTGAAACATGCCGCAGTCCACCAGGAACCTGGAGCCGTTCGTCTCCAGGAGATAGTTGGAGCCAGTGACATTCTGTACTGCGCCCAGGAAAGACAGCTTGATCTGCATGTCCAGCCCACAGTTTACCGTTTTCGGTTCGCATTCGTCCATAGTCACCACGGCCCGGTTTGGCATCATTCTCTGTGCTCATTGACAACCTGGGCGGGGCGTGGCAGAATGGCCGACAACATGAAGCGAGAGAGACGGACCGCAGACTACAGAGTGCAGGGAGCGCCGGAGTCGGAAGCCCTGATTCCGCGCATGAGTGTGGGCATTATGGGATCGGCGGGCGGCAAACTGCCGACCGAAGTGCGTCGAAAGGTGCGCAGGCTTGGAGCGGCGATTGCCAAGAGGGGTTACGTTCTGATAACCGGAGCCTGCCCTGGCTTGCCTCATGAGGCCGTAAAGGGGGCGAAGGAAGCCGGTGGCATAGTGGTGGGCGTCTCCCCTGCCCTTAACCTGGAGGAGCATATTCTCAAGTACCGCTCGCCGACACGGGGCTATGACGCCATCATTTACACCGGCAGCGGTCTCATGGGCCGGGAGATCGAGAACATCAGGAGTTGTGACGTAGTCATATTCGCCGGCGGTCGCTCCGGAACACTGGGCGAGTTCGCTATTGCCTATGATGAGGCAAAGGTGATAGGCGTTCTGAAGAGCACGGGAGGCATCACTGACCACCTGGGGACCATAATCGATATGGTGAACAAGGAGACCGGAGCAGTTGTGTGCTATGACGATGACCCGGAGAGCCTGCTGGATCAACTAGAGGAAATCTACAATGACCACATCTTCCCGCAGCAAGTCAGGATCCTGAAGGCCGGCAGCGGACCTGACGGCCGACTCCAATCCTAGACTACACCGAGTTCACTTTGTCGAACTCGCCAAACCAGAATTCCCGTGACCATGGTTGGTGCACATTGCTATAATGGTACGCGAAAAGGAGTCCTCGACTCGTCCATGACAAAGGCCCAGCCCTGGCAGATATTTCACCCGCTTGATATTCTACTTCTCCTTATCCCCGTCTCGGCTGTCCTGTACTACTCCGATGCCAACTACACAGCGGTCTTCATAACTGCCGCTCTGTCCATAATCCCTCTGACGCGGCTGATGGCCTCATCCACCGGTATCATCGCAGCGCGTGTCTCGAACACAGCGTCTGCCCTTTTCAACGCTACCTTCGGAAATGCTGTGGAGCTATTCATTGCCATATTCGCACTGCAACGAGGACTTTTTGACCTGGTCAAGGCCTCCATAGTCGGCTCAATCCTGGTAAACGTTCTTCTGCTTGTCGGCTTGTCGATGATCGCCGGGGGTTTGAAGTACAAAGAGCAGAGGTTCAACAAAGACTCCGCTGGGTTATCCTCCACCATGCTCATCATTGTGGTGATCGGGATGGCTTTGCCATCCGTGCACAGCATGATAAACGATGACAGCGGGCAGGCCATGACCATGAGCCGCGCGGTCTCAGTCATTCTGGGCATCATGTACGCTCTCAGCCTAATCTACATGCTGGTGACCCACAAACACCTGTTTGTAGTGCGGCATGAGGTCAAGGCCCCCAGGGACAAGTGGGGGTCTGTGCCTGTGGCGGTGGCCGTCTTGTTGATATCAACTGTTCTGGTTGCATTTGAGTCGAACATGCTGGTCGGGACCGTTGAGCCTTTGATGGAAGAAACAGGCTTGTCAATGGCTTTCATCGGACTGGTGCCGATTGCACTCCTGACCAATGTGCCGGAGCACCTCAGTGCCATCAGCTTTGCCCGGAAGGATAATATGACGTTGTCCCTGGAGATCGGCTTGAACTCCGCCACCCAGATCGCTCTGTTCGTGGTGCCGATACTGGTCTTGGTCAGCATCGGTTTCTCGCGAGGTTCGCTCGATCTTGTCTTCACGCCGTTCCAATTGGCGGCAGTCTTGATTACGGCCATCATTGCCAATGCTTTGAGCCCTGACGGAATCTGCCACTGGCTTGAGGGCGCTCAGTTGGTAGCCATTTATGTCCTCATTGCCACCGCTTTTGTCTTTGTCTAGGCGCGGTGGACATGAACAGATGGGGTGCGGGCCGTCCGCGTGGACGGACTGCATCTGCCGGGTATGATATCGCGCTGGAGTGCTCACGCCGAGTACAGAGAGTTCGCTGGACATCGCTGTCGAAGTTAGACGCGCCTTCTAGCTGACAACCTCCGGTTCGTACGGGCAGTACAAGTAGTCCACCTTCTGGTATTCGTCCTTGCTGTGGTTGTTGTAGTAGAACCGGGCCAACAGGGGGTCAACCTTAGCGAGCTCGTCATAGTTCCAGGGAGGCGCCGCGCACTTGGGACACCAGTGTCCTACTTGGATAAGCATGGAACTGGCTTCGAACTCGTGCCCGAAACCGCATTTCCACTGCAGTTTCGTCTTCATATCGCCAAAGCTGTTGGACAGGCACTGTCCCCCCCTCGACTGCGCCAGGGTGCGAGCGTATTCCAGGGTTGGCCTGTCCGGCACTGTCTGTTCGGGGCGCTTTGGAGGTTCGGGGTTGGAGGGTTGGAGTACGTAGTTCTTCCAGTCAGGGATCGCTTCCCATTTCTGGCGGCCGCCGAAGAATGCCCTGATCTTCTCCTCATCGTTGGCTTCGATCCAATGGAGCGGATCAGCCATCCTTTTCATGTACATACGGATGGGAAGGCTGGGTGTGATTCCGGTAATTGGCTTCAGGACTCTCAGGTACCAGGGAACGGCCGCCTCCACCTGTCTGTAGTGATCCTCAAGCGAGTGCCTCCAATGCCCGAGGTAGTTGTTGAGGACGTGGCTGTCTTCATACCAGCCGCAGTGAAAGTTCCTTATGGCGAACCAGTTGAGTGGCATTACCTTGAGATAGTTGCCGAGCCCAAATATCTTCATCATGCGTGCCATGTAGTCCACGAAGACCACTCGGCATGATGGCCCACCGCCCATGTTGTATACCCGGCTGTAGAATTCATCCGGAGCTTCTACGGTCTGAACCAGCCCGTATCCCGCGTCTTCGTTGGTTATCAGTTCAATGTGGGTGTTCACAGGCTGGTGGAACAGTATAGGATCTACCAGGGATGTGGCATTGGGAATGGCTATGTAGGTCTGCCGCATGATGGCCCAGTGCTTCAGCCCGGAGTCAATGACCGCCCTCTCCGCGGCTATCTTGGTAGTGGCGTAGTAGTCTCCTACGCTCGGTTTAAGCGGGTCACCAACGTTGATCCAGTGGATAGGTGGAAGCCGGTCCCCGTACGCAGCCACTGAGCTAATGTAGACGAGGCGGACGCTATCGCCGTTGTTTGGTTGTTTCTTGATGGCGGCGATGATGTTGGCGGTACCGCCGAAGTTGATCATCCGGCACTGCTTTGGCTTCTCGTCAGCCTCCGGAGCGATCAGTGCAGCCGGGTGAAGGACATGATCAATCCCGTTTACGGCCTTCAGCACGTCGTCAGGGTTACAAAGATCTCCCCAGACAACGGTGACCCCGGGCTGGCCATCGTACTTGCTGAATGCTTCCCGGTTCTGCTTGGATGGCCTCAGGAGAAGCACGATTTCGCACTGATCTCTTCGTCGCAGCAGCTCCTTGAAGGCCTCTCCACCCATGGAACCGGATGCGCCGGTCAGCAACACCCTCTTCTTCTTCGACATCATCGGCCTCCCCTAATGCGGCGATGGAAACACGAATCCACGTTTCTGGATTATATTACGGCGTTGCCATGAATGGAAGTTGCCGGGCGAGTGGTGTGGTGTTCGGCACGATCCGAGCAGTGGAAAGGTATGACCGCGAGTTGCCGAGGCTATCTTTGTCCGGATAGAGCGATGCTAAGACTCTTCCAGACCATGAATGCGGCGCTGACCAGTATGGCCGCCAGGATGAGATAGAACGCTATCCCCAGGCCCCGGGCCTCGCCGCGGGCGACCTCAATGGTGGCATAGACGGAGTATGTCATCAGGCCTACCGTGAGCGTCTTGATCAGGAACAGGCAACGCCCGATGAGAACCCGCAGTTCTTCGGCTCTGGTCTCGCTTATGGCCTCTTTGGCTCGGTCCGGAAGGTTGATCAGTGATTTCGGGTCTTTGACCAGTGATATCCAGGCATCGAACATAGATAGGAAGACATACAGAGGAACCACAATGGCGGGGAAGAAGAAGACTGTTTTCTTGCTGCCCCAGTCATCGGCCACCCCCCGCGCGTTGAAATGGCTGGGTATGGTGTCCGGCAGCGTGGAGTAGTTGGAGAAGACCAGGTAGATCGTCAACCCCAGCAACAGCAGAGGCACCAGTTCAAGCTGAAGCGGATAGCACCGTCCCAGCCTCTTCCACAAGGACTTCTTCTGTTCTGGGTAAAGCATGGCTCGTCTGAGTGCAACGCCCCACTATGCCGGACGTCGGAGCGAGGGGACATCTATTCTGATAATACCTTGTACTCTCCTTCTTTGCAGCCCAGACGATGCCTCAATGCAGTGACGATCTGTGGTGAGTCCCAAGGGTTCTCCGGGAGCTTATTCTTCGCCCGGTATGACAACAGTACCTTGAGTCCTTCGACATCAATGGCCACCATGTCTCCAGATGCCATGATGATCCCGGGTTGAACCAATTCGCCCTTGTCCGGCCCACCCGACACGAACGCCTTGCGCCCGTCCATGATGATCAGGTCCGGCTGCCAGGCGAGGTTGATCTCCACCGCCTTCTGCTCCAGATTGCCCATGTGAATGGCACGTCTTTCGCCGGGATGTATCAGGCCCATGCCCAGCTTCAGGGACAAGGTGAACCTGCCCAGGTTGTGAGTCTTCAAACAAGGGAGATAGACCAACTTTGTTGCCTCATACGCGGACTTGGGCATAGTCGCCGTCTTCAAGTAGTCCCCGCCGGTGTCTATCTGTACCCAATCCTGCGGATGGTCATCGAAAGCAATCAGTTCCACCCCCATCTTCCCCAGCACTTCAGGAACGCCCAGCTTGGCCAGGGTCTTCCGGGTGGGCCTCCACATTCCGCCTGAACTCTCGCCCACCACCACTTCGGCACCCGTCTGGAGCAGCAGTTCAAGAACGGCTTTCAAGAAGGCGATGTCGGTTGAACCGGGAGGAGGGTCAGGGCTGTTGAAATTGGGCTTGACCATTATCGTGTCGCCTGGGCCGGCCAGCTTGCTGGCCCCGCCAATCAGGTCGAGGCTCTTGGAAACCGACGCTTTCACATCGCCGGTGTCCTTCACCTTGCTGACGAGAGCTACGCCGTTCTGCAGCCAGATGTTGGACCTTCGCGGTTTTGGCGGGACGGAGTCCAACGTGCCTGGTGTCCTGTCAGCCATGAAGTGGTAGATGCCTTGCAGAGAATCTGCGACCTTACCCATGTCTTCTCCTGTTAGGCTGTCTCAATACCGTCTCTCAACCCCCTGGCCCCCACTCCTCCTGAGGAGGATCTTCGATCTTGGGGGAGAATTAGGAGAGTCGGGGGACACCCCTAAATTCCACTCTCAACTCCATTCTACTTTGAGTGTCAAACTGATCGCCCTGGAGATGAAACAGCTTGACACTCGGCTGGCGCTGAGGGCTATCATTACTCCTGGAGTCATCCAGGAGTAATGACTCAGGGGTCCCCTTAGGCCGGTTGGAGGTTCTGTGGTGCTGAATGATAGCGACGGCTCCGCCTCTGGCGGATACCGTATAGACACTACCAAGTCAAAGCGTTGGTGGTATGAAATGGGCCCGATAAGACCACCCAGTGAAGGCCGCGATCATTCGTTGCTCATCAGGGCAACGCGGAACTGCCCCTGGAACAGGTGCCGGTTCTGCCCGGTCTACAAAGGCCAGAAATTCGAGTACCGCAGTGTGGCTGACATCAAGGAGGACATTGATGTAGCGCGGGCTGTGGCAGGTGAGTTGAAAGCCGCCTCATGGAAGCTGGGCCTGGGTGGCAGAATCGACCGAGCGGTTCTTGGAGCCATCGTGAATGGCAATCCAGGGCTCTACGGCGGTGACTCTTTGGATCCTGCCGGGGTTGAATTGTGCGCCGGCAGCCTGGTCAACGTGGCCAACTGGCTGGCCTCGGGCGGCCGCACCGCTTTCCTTCAGGATGCCGATACCTTGATCATGCGAGTGCCTGAACTTTTGGAGGTGCTGAAACACCTAAAGGGCAGTTTCTCCAGCATAGAGCGCATCACGTCGTATGCTCGGGGCAAGACCGTGTCCCGGAGATCGCCGGCAGAATTGAAGGAACTGCACGACGCCGGCCTGTCTCGCCTGCACATCGGCCTGGAGTCCGGTTCGGATGAGGTGCTGCAGTACATGGAGAAAGGGGTGACGGCGGAGGAGCATATTCGCGGAGGAAGGGCGGTGGTGGAGGCGGGGATATCGTTGTCGGAATACGTCATGCCTGGATTGGGTGGCAAGAGGTGGTCCGAGAACCACGCCCTGGAATCGGCGCGCGTGCTGAACGCGATAGGCCCGGACTTCATCAGGCTGAGGAGTCTGGGAGTGAGGAAGAACACGCCGCTGCACGAACAACTGGGAAGTGCTGATTTTCAGATTCTGGACGAAGACGAGATGGTCGGCGAGATCGGCCTCCTGATTGAGAACCTGGACTGTCGTTCATACCTGGCTAGCGACCAGATGTCCAACCTGCTGTGGGAGGTGGAAGGCCAGCTGCCCGACGACAAGCAGGCCATGCTGGAAACCATCTCCCGGTACCTTTTGAAGGCCCCGATAGAGCGACTCAAATTTTGTTTGGAGCGGAGGCGCCGGTCCTTCTACAGCATATACGGGGGTTTCCCGAAAGAAATCGAGGGACTGCTACAGCGGGCCAATGACGCCATGGAGGCCGAGGCTCCAGATGCCGCACTGAAGGTAAACGAAGCGATCGGCGCCATGAAGCAGGGGTTTCTATGATTGGGACAGCGGCCACTAAGGCAAAACTGGTCTACTGGTGCTGGTCAATCACGAAGCGCTGGCTGGATGCCCCCCCCTTTTCTTTTTCTTCTTCTTCTCTGCCTCTTCTTCAGCTCGCCGCCACTCGACGTACTGTTTGGTGCCCTCGTCCAGAGACATTCTGGGCACCCACCCCAGTTCCCTCTTGGCCTTAGAACCGTCGAGATTGCATTCCATGTTGAGCTGAAGAATGAAGTAGCGGTTGAGGAAGGGCATCTGTTTGGCACGTCCCAGTGTGGATATTAACTCCATCATGTAACACCAGACGTAGGCGACAGAGAAGGGGATGCTTCCCCAGACTCTTCGGCCACCCCTGGCTCGGACCATGGCTTCAGCGAACTGCTTCAGCCTGGTAGGCTCCGGCGAGGCGACATTGTAGACCTCGCCAATACCCTTGTCACTGGTAGCCGCCATTATGGAGAGCTCGGCGATGTCGTACGAGTTCACTATGGCATATCGCGGATTACCTCTCCCGGGCCAGAGTATGATCGGGGAGGCAGCGTACCGGTAGATTCGGTCAGAGATCAGCCTGTCTCTAGGCCCATAGGCGGAGCCAATTCTTATCATCGAGACTTTGATCTTGCCCTGACGGTGGTATTCCCAGCAGGCTCGCTCGGCCAGCAACTTGGCGTAGTCGTAGTAGGTCTTGGGTGTGAGGCAGACAGCGCACTCCGTAGACTCGTCAGCCGGAATGTCGCCTTTCAAGCAGGCGTCGCCGTAGACTGTGTAGGAGCTAACCTGCAGAAAACGGCTTGCTCCGCCTTCCACGGCTGCTTTCAGGAGGTTTTCGGTGCCCCGGACGGTGGTCTTCTCAAACTCTTCCCACGTTCCCCATCCTGGTGTTACCTTGGCCGCAGCGTGAAAGACGATGTCGACCCCGTCTGCGGCCGCACGCAGGCCCTCATAGTCCGTGACATCACCGAAGACGATCTGGGCTCCGGTGGTCTTGAGATGGTGGAGGTCCGATGTCTTTCTGACAAGGGCACGTACCTCGAAGCCATTCGCCAGAAGACGCTCCACGAGGGCACTCCCGACACATCCGGTGCCCCCAGTAACCAGTGCTTTCATGATCTCCTCCCCTTGGTCTCTATCTGTGCTCTCACCCCGAAATTCAGGGAACGCTCTACACCAACCGTCGCCACAGCAGCCTGTGATGCATCAAGCGCGTTGACGGTGGCAAATCACGGCATCGGTGCCCCGAAGCGAGAGTTCCTACGCTCTAAGAGTGCCCCTCTGCATTGGGTCATATCTATGCATTCTAGCGCAGATGACTGGCGGATGGCTATCTCTTCTTCTGCTGCCTGAGCCACTGTACGTATAGTTTCGTGCCCTCGTCTACGGATACCTTTGGATCCCATCCCAGCTCCTTCTTGGCCTTGGAGCCGTCGATATGACCCTCTCTGTTTATGCTGCGCAGGCTGGCGAGGGTCAAGTAGGGCATCTTCTTGGAGCGCAACAGCTTGGCACTGGTCTCCATCATCCAGCACCATACCCAAGCCACAGGGTAGGGCATCGTGGCCCACATCCTCTTCGCTCCTCGAGCGCGGATCATGGCCTCGGCGAATTCCTTAAGCCTCAACGGCTCGGGTCCAGCCACGTTGAACACCTGGCCTATGCCTTTGTCGCTGGTGGCGGCCAGGATGGCCAGCTCTGCTATGTCACTCACGTAGACGATCGAATATCGGGGGTTGGCATTACCCGGCCAGAAGAGAATGGGAAAGGAGGTCTGCTTGTACACTCGGTCAGCCAGGAGCCTGTCTCGGGGACCGTACGCAGATACTATTCTGATCATGGAGACCTGGATCTTGCCTTGCCTGTGGTATTCCCAGCAGGCCTGTTCAGCGAGCAGCTTAGAGTAGTCGTAGAAGGTCGGAGGCGTCTTGAACGCTTCGCAAGGGGTGTTTTCGTCGGCCGGAATGTCACCTTTCTGGCAGGCGTCACCATAGACCATGTGCGAGCTGACCTGGAGAAAACGTTTCACTCCTGCCTCGGCGCTGGCTCTTAGCATATTCTCAGTGCCCTGAAGGGTGGTCTTCTCGTATTCCTTCCAGCTTCCCCAGCCTGGGGTGACCTTGGCCGCACAATGGAAGACTATGTCGATCCCTTTCACCACCGGTGCCAAGGTGCCGAAGTCCGTGATATCGCCGAAGACGATCTCGGCTCCAGTGGTCTTGAGGTGGCTGAGGTCAGATGTCTTGCGGGCCAGAGCGCGAACCTCGTGGCCCCTCGCCAACAGACGTTCGACCAAGGCGCTCCCAACCAATCCCGTGCTCCCAGTAACCAGCGTCTTCATAATGTCCCTCCCCTTGGCCGATGCTGGCTTCTGTCTTCTAGAATGTCATGACGCGGATTATCGACAGGGATCCCAGGGGCCACACCTGTCCAGCCTCGGCGATTCTAGGAATGATATCGATGCGTCTCTACACTGTCAAGGCGACTCTGCGGTCGGCCAGAGCGGTGATTGGCTGCTTCTTGACTTCACTGTAATCCAGGTTCGGTGCTACTATTGTTAACTGCTTGGGGTGCTGGAGTGTTACCCGGCGACTGCAAGGGCAAATAGCACTGTAGCAAGACTGGAGGCTGGGATTGGATTGGGAAGAAATCCTGGGTTTTGTCGGGGGATCTCTCATAACTGTGGCGTTCATTCCGCAGGTATGGCGCCTCTACAGACTTAAGAGCGCTCGTGAGATAAGTCTGCCTTTCAACATTCTCTTTCTGATGGGTGGCATGTGCTGGCTGGCGTATGGCATTTCGAGGGAGTTGCTGTCTGTCATTGTCTCCAATGCAGTGAATCTGGTACTTGTCTTGGCCATGCTTTATGCGAAGGTGAAATATGGGAGGCAACCCTAGGTTGACGGCCGGCTTGCCGGGAGGCCGGAGGCATGGTATCATACCAAGTCAGTGATGACCGCGAAGGCGACCCAGCAGGTCGCCGGTCACTTAACAACTGAGGATATCGGACCTTTAAGTCAGTCCGGAGAGGCTGGTAAGGGAAGAGGGCTTGGGCCCAGACTCACGAGGAGAGAGAAGAACGGGAACCTCTTGCCAGCCCGGCAAGAGGTTTTTTGTATGTCTGAAAAGATGATTATGTCTGCCGAGGACATGAGGCGCGCTTGGACCCGCATCGCTCATGAAGTCATTGAAAGAAACCATGGCTGCGATGGGCTAGTCTTCGTTGGCCTGTACACCAGAGGGGTGCCTCTGGCTTCGCGGCTGGCGGCCGCAATAAGGGGGATCGAGGGAGTCGATGTGCCGGTGGGTGCGCTGGACATAGGTCCTTATCGGGATGACCTTTCCTACCTCCAGACGCCGCCGTCTGTTCGTCCCAACGACATCCCCGACGATATCGCCGGCAAACGTGTGGTGCTGGTGGACGATGTCATCTACACTGGCCGGAGCATACGGGCGGCCATGGATGCCCTCATCGATCACGGTCGGCCGGAGCACGTCCAACTGGCGGTCCTCGTTGACCGCGGGCATCGGGAACTGCCTATTCGGCCTGACTACATCGGCAAGAACGTACCGACCTCAAGGAACGAGGAGATAGATGTGAGGTTACTGGAAGTCGACGGGCGGGATGAAGTTGTGATCGCAAGTCAATCCGCAGCGCAGGCGGGAAGCGAAGAGTCGATGAGTAGCGCGGTGGCAGCAAGGAGGCGTCATGAGTCTGGCAGGTAGAAGTCTGGTGACCATGGATGACCTGACCAACGATGAGATCGAGACGGTGTTCTCGGTGGCAGATGAGATGGCAGGGTCGGTGAGTGAACAGTCCGGCGTCTGTCAGGGCAAGATCATGGCGAGCCTGTTCTTTGAGCCCAGCACCAGGACGCGCATGTCGTTCGAAGCCGCCATGCTGAGGCTAGGCGGACGCGTGATAACAGCGGTCGATATCGGGGCTACTTCTCTGGCCAAGGGGGAGAGCATTGCGGACATGGCCAGAGTAGTGGGCAGCTACGCCGACATCATTGTCATCAGACACCCCTGGGAAGGCTCTGCCAAGGTAGTCGCCGACTATGCCGGAGTCCCGGTGGTAAACGCTGGCGACGGGGGCCACGAGCACCCCACGCAGACCCTCCTGGACTTGTACACCATCAAGAAGGAGAGGAAGGCCATCAAGGGCCTGAAGGTGGCCCTATGGGGTGATCTGAAGTACGGGCGGACAGTACATTCACTGGCGTATGCGCTGGCCAGGTTCGGGGCTACGATACTCTTCCGCCCTGCTCCGGGGCTGGGAATACCGGATCATGTGGTCAGGAAGCTGACTTCGGAGTACGGGGGTGAACTGCGGAGGTATGGAACGGCCAATCAGTCGGAAACGGGAGGGCTCTTCTCTCTGGATGCCATCTATGTGACGCCGAGTATGCCTCATCAGTTGGCCATGATGGCCGATGTCAGTCTTCAGGTGGAGTTGGAGAAGGGAGTGGATGCCATCTATGTCACCAGGCTGCAAAGAGAGCGGCGTGATGCCACCAAGGGTGAAGATGACACAAAAAGGGAATACCCCGTCGTGGACAAGAAGCTACTCAAGGATAAGACTTACAGGGAAACGCTGGTGATGCACCCGCTGCCGCGTGTTGACGAGCTGGCCTATGAGCTGGATGCCGATCCGCGGTCCATGTACTTCAAACAGGCTGCGCGGGGAGTGCCGGTCAGGATGGCGCTGATAAGCCTCCTGCTCGGTTCGAGGAAGGCCGACATTGACCGGGATGACAAGGCTCCCGAACTGGTGGCAAAGCATCCCGCCTACAATCGGGGATTCGGCGTGAGATGCCAGAACCGGAACTGCGTGTCCATGAACGAGGAGAAGTACATCAAGCCCGAATTCAAGATGGTCAGTTTCAAGCCGCTGACACTGCGATGTAACTACTGTGAACACGAAACCTTTCCCAAGTACGTCGCCAGCGCGGAGTGGCACGAGGGCACATTGAAGAGCAAGCGATATCACAGCTCCGATAGCCATTGGATGAAGAAGATTAGGCCGGAGAATCTGATCATCTTCGATTCGGAGAGCGAAGCACAGTCGAGAGGTTTCCAGCCGGGGAAATATGCAGAGGGTTGAGACTGGGTCGATACTGAGCGCCAGCCTGATCCCGCCTGGTCCGGCGGATCTGATGGCACAGCAACATGTGCACGGCCATAGATGGTCGTCGGTCGGCTGCATGGCAGGAGACGGGGAGTGAAGGTCGGATCCCTGTATATCACTGGCGGACACATCATCGATCCCTTCAGAGGCATCGACATGGTTGGAGATGTGCTTATTCGAGAAGGCAGGTTAGAGTGGGTCGGGGAAAACGGGGTGGGTATGTGTCCTGACGGCTGCCAGGTTCTCTCTGCCAAAGGCCTGTTGGTCTCGCCTGGATTCATTGATCTGCACTGCCATCTTCGGGAGCCCGGTTTTGAGGAGAAGGAGACGATCGCCAGTGGCACTGAGGCGGCCGCTAGGGGCGGGTTCACCTCCGTCTGCTGCATGCCGAACACCTCTCCTCCAATTGACTCTCCGGATACGATGACCTACTTAAGAAACAGGGTGGGGCTGGAGGCCAGAGTCCGGGTCTTTCCTATCGGATGTGTGAGTGAGGGACAACGGGGCGAGAAGCTGACGGACATGGCCAGCCTGGCCGAGTCGGGGGTGGTTGGCTTCAGCGATGATGGTCGGCCCGTGGTGGATTCTGAGCTCATGCGCCGGGCCCTCGAGCGTAGTAGACACCTCGACCTCCCCGTGATGGATCATTGCGAAGATGTGGCTCTCACTGCTGGTGGCGTTATGAATGAAGGGCCTGCTGCAGTAGCACTGCGTCTGAAGGGAATGCCGTCAGCGGCTGAGGAGAGCATGGTGCAACGAGACGTTGAGTTGGCGATGCTCACCGGTGCCAGAATCCACATCACTCATGTGAGCACCGTTGGGTCGGTGGCAATCATTCGCCGTGGCAAGGAGACTGGCGTGAGGGTTACGGCTGAAGCCACGCCGCACCACTTGACGCTGACAGAGGAGAGCGTGAGCAAGTGCGGCACTGATGCCAAAGTGAATCCTCCTCTGCGGACAGCCAGAGATGTTGAGGCGCTGGTGCAGGGTGTCAAGGACGGAGTGATCAACGCCATTGCCACTGATCATGCTCCCCACACCCTGGGAGACAAAGCGGGTGACTTCAACTCGGCGGCTTTCGGGATCAGCGGCCTGGAAACGGCTCTGCCGGTCCTGCTTTCTCTAGTCCACGAAGGCCGGCTCGATTTGTCGACACTGATCGCCAGGCTGACCAGTGGACCGGCGATGGTCCTGAGGAGAGTAGCGGGCATGTCGGTTCTATCCGGCTATCCTGTGCCTGAAGGGCTGGGTATGCTCCAGGCCGGATCTCCTGGAGATCTCGTTCTGTTCAATCCCGATTTCGCGTGGGTGGTGGATCCAAGCCGTTTCGCCTCCAAGGGGAGGAACAACCCCTGGGGTGGGCGCCTGCTCAGAGGGAAGGTGATGGCAACCGTGGTGGGAGGGGAGGTCGTCTTCCGTGATGACAGTGTTGAGGTGAGAGAAAAATAGCGTTTGCCTCGGACAGCCCGGTGTGCAGAAAAGAGCACTCAATGAGCCCAGGAGAAGAGCAGTACGGTTACGGGAACACCAAGTGAGTGGACTCCCGTCCATGAAAGGAGTTGTTAGTGCCGCGACGCAATGACATAAAGAAGGTTCTCATCATAGGTTCAGGGCCCATCATCATCGGGCAGGCGTGTGAATTTGACTATTCTGGCACGCAGGCCTGCAAAGCCCTGAGGGAAGAGGGATACGAGATAGTACTGGTCAACTCCAACCCGGCGACGATCATGACAGATCCGGGCATGGCTGACAGAACATATATCGAGCCACTCACCACGGAAAGCGTGGCCAAGATCATTGAGCGGGAAAGGCCGGATGCGCTCCTGCCGAATCTCGGCGGGCAAACCGGTTTGAACCTGGCATCCAGCCTGCACAAGGCTGGCGTTCTGGAGAAGTATGGCGTCGAGGTCATCGGCGTCAAGGCTGATGCCATCGAGCGCGGCGAAGACCGCATTATTTTCAAAGAGACCATGGCCCAGTTGGGCGTTGCGGTGCCTCAGTCTGATCCCTGCTATTCCGCAGAAGAGGCTGAGCGGATTGCCGAGAAGCTGGGCTATCCGGTGGTGTTACGACCGGCCTACACTCTTGGTGGAACGGGAGGTGGGATTGCCTACAACGTGGAAGAGCTGAGAACAATCGTGAGCCGCGGCCTTGCGGCCAGCCTGATCAACCAGGTCCTGGTGGAGGAGTCGGTGTATGGCTGGGAGGAACTGGAACTGGAGGTGGTCAGGGACCAGAAGAACCAGAAGATCACGGTGTGCTTCATCGAGAACGTTGACGCCATGGGCGTGCACACGGGCGACAGCTTTTGCGTGGCTCCCATGCTGACTGTTCCGAAGGCTCTACAGGAACGGATGCAGGAGATCTCCTACAGGATAGTGGATGCTATCGGAGTCATCGGTGGCACCAATATTCAGTTTGCGCACAACCCCGACGATGACAGGCTGGTGGTGATTGAGATCAATCCCCGCACCTCCCGATCCTCCGCCCTGGCATCTAAGGCCACTGGGTTCCCCATAGCCCGCGTTTCGACGATGTTGGCTACCGGGATCACCATGGATGAGATCCCCTACTGGAGAAAGGGCACGCTGGAGAAATACGAGCCCTGGGGCGACTATGTGGTGTCCAAGTTCGCCCGCTGGGCCTTCGAGAAATTCCCCCAGGCCAAGGATGTCATTGGCACGCAGATGAAGGCCGTCGGCGAAGTGATGAGCATCGGGAAGACTTTCAAGGAAACCCTGCAGAAGTCCATTCGTTCTCTGGAGATCAAGAGATATGGCCTGGGTGGCGCGAAGGACTTCAAGAGGCTCCCTCTGGAGAAATTGAGAGAGCGTCTGGCAGTGCCCTCAAGCGAGCGCATCTTTCTCATGTACGAGGCTCTGCGCAAAGGCATGTCGGTGGAAGATCTCTACCATCTGACCTACATTGGCCGATGGTTCATCAATGAGATGAAGGAACTGGTGGAGTTCGAGGAGGAGCTTCTTAAGTACAAGTGGAAGGATTTGCCCAAGGCTAAGTTGTCCAAGGCGAAGGAATGGGGATTCTCCGACCTGTACCTGGCTGGTCTGTTCAATGCGAAGGAGAAAGAGGTCAGGCAAAAGAGGATTGCCATCGGGAAGCACGTGAAGTATGCAGCCGTTCCCGTCAGCGGTGTGGAGAATGCTGCTTACTACTACTCCACCTATGTTGGCGAGAAGGATGAAGTGCCGGTATCGCAGCGCAAGAAGGTGATGATTCTGGGCGGCGGCCCCAACAGAATCGGCCAGGGAATTGAATTCGACTACACGTGTGTCCATGCAGCGTTTTGCCTGAGAGACATGGGCTATGAGTCGATCATGGTCAACTGCAACCCAGAGACAGTGTCGACCGACTACGATACTTCGAACAAGCTCTATTTCGAACCCCTGACGGTCGAAGACGTCTTGAACATCTATGACAAGGAGAAACCTGACGGCGTCATCGTCCAGTTTGGCGGCCAGACGCCGCTGAACATTGCTCAAGAGCTGAAAGACAACGGCGTGAAGGTCCTGGGCACCACGCCCGAGAGCATCGGCTTGGCTGAGGACAGGGAGCGCTTCCGGGAGAGGATGATTGCCCTTGACATACTGCAACCTGAGAGCGGAACGGCGCGTTCTCTAAAGGAGGCGGTGGCGATTGCCGATAGCATCGGCTATCCCCTCATGGTGCGCCCGTCATTCGTACTTGGTGGTCGGGGAATGAAGGTCGTCTTTGACCAGGACGAGTTGATCAAGCACGCGGCAGAGGCCATCCAGGTCAGCCCCGAATACCCGATGCTGATCGATAGGTTCCTGGAGCACGCCATTGAAACCGAGGTCGATGCTCTCTGCGACGGCGAGGATGCTTTTGTGGCGGCGACCATGGAGCACATCGAGTTCGCCGGCGTTCACTCCGGAGATGCGGCTTGCGTTATCCCTTCACGGACGATCAAGCCGGAACACCTGAAAACGATTGAAGACCACACGGCCAAGATAGTCAAGGACCTGAAGGCAGTAGGACTCATCAACATTCAGTACGCCATATGCGACGACAAGGTCTACATTCTGGAGGCCAACCCGAGGGCTTCGCGCACAGTACCCTATGTCTCCAAAGTCATGGGGATTCCCATGGCTCGCATCGCCACTTACCTGGTCATGGGCAGGAAGCTGAAGGAGTTCCCGGAGCTCAAGAAGCGCACGCCTCCTTATTTTGGCGTCAAAGAGGCGGTATTCCCCTTCAACATGTTCCCGGAGGTCGATCCGTTGCTCGGGCCAGAGATGAAGTCCACCGGCGAAGTAATGGGAATCGCCGACACATTCGGGCTGGCATTCTACAAGGCGCAGGCGGCCGCGGGCACGAGGTTGCCCCTGAAAGGAAATGTGCTGTTGACGGTGGCGGACAAGGACAAGTCAGAAGTCTATCCGCTGGCGAAGAGAATCAAGGAACTGGGGTTCGAGGTTTGCACCACCGAAGGAACAGGCAACGTCCTGAAGGACAAAGGGGTAAGCACGAAGAGGATGAGGAAGCTTCATGAGGGCCGGCCCAACATCGCTGATGCCATCAAGAACAAGGAGATCCAACTGGTCATCAATACTCCGGTGGGGCAGAGCAGCAAATACGATGACAGCTACATTCGCAAGACAGCGATACAGTATAAGGTGCCCTATGTGACGTCGATGACGGCGGCTGAGGCTACCGCCGAGGGTATTGAAGCCATGAAGAAGTCGGAGATTCTGCCGAAGTCGCTTCAGGAGTATCATAAGGACCTGTTGGGGGCCGAATCCTAGCCCAGGCCTAAGAGAACGCCAGGCAGCATTGGCCAGCGTCGGGGGAACATTGGACTGGAAGGTGCAGATTAGAGCTCGCGTCAAGTCGAATTCCGAATTGATGCCTCGAACGCGGCTTGTGTGGCTGGATGCACCGGGGATTGCTGAACTGGCCAGGCCTGGCCAGTTCGTGATGGTTCGCTGCGGAGAAGGACATGACTTCTTGCTGCGGCGGCCTTTGAGCATACACCGTGTTGACAGCACCGGAGGCGTGGCGCTGCTCTTCGAGGTAGTGGGCAGAGGCACTTCGTGGCTCTCTCAACGTGCTCCGGGTGACTTGGTTGACTTGATAGGCCCTTTGGGAAGTGGATTCCTGGTGAAGCCTGCCGCCAAGAATATCCTACTGGTAGCTGGTGGAATAGGCATTGCGCCGCTGGCCTTTCTGGCTGAGGAGGCGACGGGGGTGGGGAGGAGAGTGACTATGCTACCGGGTGCGCAAACAGCCGCACTCCTCTATCCAGCGGACAGCCTGCCGCAGATTTCAATAGTTGACGGCAGCACTGATGACGGCTCGGCAGGCATGAAAGGCTTGGTGACCAGTCGGATCGACGAGTTCATTGGCCAGGCGGACCAGGTCTTTGCGTGCGGCCCCGCTGCCATGTACAAAGCCATGGCGGATCTGGATTGTCTGAGAGGGAAGTCCGTTCAGGTTTCACTGGAGGAGAGGATGGCTTGTGGCGTGGGTGCCTGCTATGGCTGCACCGTGAAGACGAGGATGGGACCAAAGCAGGTCTGCCAGGATGGACCTGTTTTTGATCTGGCTGATATCGTTTGGCCAGGCTGAGATCGATGGTGAAGAGCAGAACGCTTCGTCTGAAGACATCCGGCAACTGTGACATCACAGACATCACGGAACATGTGGTGAAAGAGGTTGACGGTTCCGGGATCGAGAACGGGATCGTCACCGTATTCGCTGTCGGCTCTACAGCGGGAATCGCCACGATAGAACATGAGTCAGGATTGGTGACTGATTTCAAGGCCATGTGGGACAAGCTGGTCCCGGCCAGCGTCGGCTACAATCACAATCAAGCGTGGGGTGACGGTAATGGCCATTCGCATCTCCGGGCTTCGCTGCTGGGGCCATCACTCACTGTGCCATTCACCAACAAGAAGATGCACCTGGGCACGTGGCAGCAGATTGTCTACATTGACTTTGACAATCGGCCACGGTCGAGGGATATCGTACTGCAGATCATCGGAGACTAGTTAGCCAGATGCCGGACCTCGATGACATTTTCAACCCCAGATCCGTCGCCATTGTAGGTGTCTCCTCGGTGACGGATTCTCCGACGAATCGCAATTTCCTGAAGCCGCTGCTGGATTGTAGCTACCAAGGGAAGATCTATCCGGTCAATCCTCGTCTGACCGAGATCATGGGGCTCAAAGCCTACCGCAGTGTCCTGGAAATACCTGAGCCGGTGGATTCTGTGGTCTCTGGTGTTCCGGCTTCGCTCGTGCCAAAGCTCATGCGCGAATGCGCGGAGGCCAAGGTGAAGGCGGTTACCTGTTTCAGCGCCGGGTTCAGCGAGACGGGTGAGGGGGAGGGCATCAATCTAGAAAGGCAGCTGGTCGACATTGCCCGTCGTGGCGGCGTGCGCCTTTTGGGGCCAAACTGCCTCGGAGTCCACAATCCGGCCATTGGCTACACGTTTGAGGCGGGCGGTTCCAGACGCAGTGGCAACGTTGGGTTCCTGTCGCAGAGCGGAGGCAATGCCAGAGATTTGATACTGGCGGGAGGGCAACGCGGAATATCCTTCAGCAAGGCCGTCAGCTACGGAAACGCGGCTGACCTGGACGAAACCGATTTTCTACACTACTTCGCCAGTGACCCGGGTACCATGGTGGTGGCTGCCTACATTGAAGGGACAAAGCGGCCGCAGGGTTTTGTTCGAGCGCTCAGAAAGGCTGCCAGAGAGAAACCCGTGATCATTCTCAAAGGTGGTAGGACTGAAGCCGGAAGGAGAGCGGTCATGTCCCACACCAGTTCCCTGGCGGGAAGCGGAAGAGTATGGGAAGCCCTTCTTCATCAGGCGGGCGCGACGCAGGTGGGCGACATGGCGGAGCTGGCAGACACTGTACTGGCTTTCTCGTATCTGAAGCCGCCGAGAGGCAGGCGAGCTGCCGTCGTGGGAATAGGGGGCGGCGCCAGTGTTCAGGCCGCTGATGATTGTGAGAAGGCGGGTCTGGTTGTTCCTCCGTTTCCTCAGGATCTCAGACAAGAGCTGCGGGCATTCACTACATCTGCGGGAACCGGGATAGCCAATCCGGTGGATACCTCACCGGACGTATATTGGGAGCCAGCCCTGTACCGGGAGACAGTCAGGATAGTCTCCGAGTATGACGGCATTGATGTTGTCCTGGTCATGTTTGGTGTGGTTCAGGCGATCAGGCGTGGTGTTCAGGAGTTGAAAAGCCAGATTGAGGCCATTATTGAGGTCGGCAAGACCATCGACAAGCCTTTGGCCATTGTCCTGTTCACTGCCGGGATGGTGGAAGCGGAGAAGATAGCCGGCGAGGTTCAGGGTCAATGCCTGGAAGCTGGGTTTCCGGTCTATCCGACCATGGGCCGGGCGGCTCGGGCGATCAACCGCATGATCTCCCACTACGAGAGCCGGCAAGGCTAATCTGAGGAGCCGCCGTCTCAACATGGTCCACCTGTAGTCCGCAGGCCTCGATGGCACAGTTTGACTATCTGGACTACGTTTGCTCAACGGCGGCGCGGCGCTTCCGATCCGGAGCGCATCTTCGAGGGGGAGCCATGAGGGTGGTTGACCGAGAAGTGGATTGTTTCCGCGGCTTTGGTATATAATGTCTAATCGCCGATTCTGAGTGGGTGATGTCGTGCGGTGGGTGGTTGGCGGAACCTTGACTGCGGTTACGTTTGATGTTATATTTACTTTTTGCGTGTCTTGAAGGACTGAAGAAATGCCGACGGTAAACCAACTGGTAAGACATGGGCGCAGGAAGAACCTCCGGAGGACGAAAGCTCCGGCGATGCGTGTTGGATTCAATTCGCTGAAACGGCGCGCGACGAAGTCCAAGGGATCGCCGCAGAAGCGGGGGGTCTGCATTCTGGTGAAGACCATGACCCCCAAGAAACCCAATTCTGCCTTGCGCAAGATTGCCCGGGTGCGGTTGACCAATCACATGGAGGTGACTGCCTATATACCTGGTGAAGGGCACAACCTGCAAGAGCACTCCGTGGTGATGATCCGGGGCGGTAGGGTGAAGGATTTGCCTGGGGTACGCTATCACATCATACGGGGTACCCTGGATGCTGCTGGGGTGGCTGACCGGCGGCAGGGTCGGAGCAAATACGGAGCGAAACAAGCCAAGGGCTCGGGGTCCTCGGGGGCTTAGGGCTTCTGGACTGTCCAGAGCGGATGAAGGCGAAGAGAGTACCCGAGTTTTTTTGTGGGCTGGAGACTGAGGAATGCCGAGAAGAAAAGGTAAAGTAACAAAGAGAGAGCTTAAGCCCGATACCAAGTACGGTAGCGTCTTGGTGTCCAAGGTGACCAACAAAGTTATGAAGGGTGGCAAGAAGCGGACAGCTGAAGGGATTCTATATGATGCTCTCGAAATTGCCTCCCAGCAAGTGAAGAAGGCGCCGATAGAGGTCCTAGAACAAGCCATCAAGAATGTGACGCCGCTCCTGCAGGTCAAGGCGAGGCGTGTGGCTGGAGCCACTTATCAGGTGCCCATGGAGGTCACCGGCGAACGCGGGACTACACTGGCAATACGATGGCTACTGTCTGCGGCCAGGTCGCGGAGTGGCAGGTCGATGGGTGAGAAGCTGGCGGCTGAGTTAGTTGACGCTTCTCACAATCAGGGTGCGGCTGCCAAGAAGCGCGAGGATACCCACAAGATGGCCGAAGCCAACAGGGCCTTTGCGCACTTTAGATTTTAGAGAAGTCATTGGCTGTGAAACAACGTTCTGGAACTGCGTTATCCCCCGAGTTGGTCACTAATCGGTTAGGCGTGAGTGGTATGTTTGAGGTCTTTAGCCTGGATAGGGTGAGAAACATCGGAATCATAGCTCACATAGATGCCGGCAAGACCACCGTCACGGAAAGGCTGCTGTACTACACCGGTCGTACCTACAAGATCGGTGACGTGGATGATGGCACAACCGTAATGGACTTCATGGATCAGGAACGGGAGCGGGGTATCACCATCTCTTCTGCGGCTACAACCTGTTATTGGCTGGAACATCGTATCAATATCATCGATACCCCAGGGCATGTGGATTTCACCGCCGAGGTAGAACGAAGCTTGCGAGTTCTGGATGGCGGGGTTGTGGTTTTTGACTCAGTGGCCGGCGTTCAACCTCAGTCGGAGACCGTGTGGCGCCAGGCCAATAAGTACCACGTTCCCAGGATCTGCTTTGTGAACAAGATGGATCGCGTCGGCGCCAATTTCAATCGTACGATTGAAATGATACGCAAGATGCTGGGGGCGAAGGCACTGCCTGTCCAGATGCCTCTGGGAGAGGAGAAGTCCTTTGAGGGGATGATTGACCTCATAGAGGGCAAAGCCTGGATCTTCTCAGAAGGCGCGGATACGCCGCCAGTCGAACTGCAAGTTCCTCAGGCATACGCTCAGCGTGCTCGCGAGCAAAGGGAGATCCTTGTGGAGAAGCTGGCTGAAGAAGATGACCAGCTTATGCATCTCTATCTGGAAGGGCGCAGTGCCAGTGCAGTGGATATCAAGATGGCTTTGCGAAGGGCGACTCTGGCTGGCAAGGTTGTACCCGTTCTCTGCGGGACGGCGCTGAAGAACAAGGGTGTTCAGCAGTTGCTGGACGCCATAGTGAACTATCTCCCGTCACCATTGGACGTAGTGGCGGTAGAGGGATGTGACCCCGAAACGGGAGAGGTGGTTAGCCGGCCTAGAACTGAAGAGGCCCCCTTCTCGGCCTTGGCTTTCAAGGTAGTTTCGGATCCCTTTGTCGGCAGGCTGGTATATCTAAGGATTTACTCCGGCAGGGCGAAGAGTGGCTCGCGCCTGCTGAACTCTGCCAGAGATGAGAAGGAGCGGCTAGGCAGACTGCTTCGCATGCACGCCAATCATCGGGAAGACGTGGATGGGGCTTCTGCCGGCGATATCGTGGCGGCGGTGGGGTTGAAGAGTACGCTCACGGGCGACACTCTGTGCGACCCGGCGGCCCCCATTGTTTTGGAGGCCATCAGTTTCCCAGAGCCTGTGGTCTCGGTTGCTATAGAACCCAAGTCCAAGGCTGATCAAGACAGGATCGGGGAAGCTATGCTGAAGCTGACCGAAGAGGACCCCACCTTCCAGACGCACTATGATGAAGAAACGGGGCAAACCATAATCTCAGGGATGGGTGAACTGCATCTGGAGGTCCTGGTGGAGCGCATGCGGCGCGAATTCAGAGTCGAGACAAAGACCGGCAAGCCCCAGGTGGCCTACAAGGAGACAATCAAGGATTCGGCGCGAGCTGAGGGGAGATTCATCAAGCAGTTTGGTGGGCGGGGTCAATACGGTCATGTTGAGATTGAAGTTGAGCCTGGTGAGCGGGGCAGTGGCTTTGCCTTCTTTGACAAGATCAAACAGGCGGCGATTCCGAAGGAGTACATTTCAGCGGTTAAGGCTGGCATAGAGGAGGCTCTTCAAAGAGGTGTAGTGGCCAACTATCCTTTGGTGGACGTCAAAGTCACGCTTGTCGACGGCAGTTATCATGATGTGGATTCGTCTGATATGGCTTTCAAGATGGCGGGATCGCTGGCTATCAAAGAGGCGGTGCGCCGAGCGAAGCCAACGCTTCTTGAGCCGATAATGAAGTTGGAGGTATTCGTTCCAGAGCAGTTTCTTGGTGATATCCTGGGCGATATTGATGGAAGACGGGCGCGCATTGAGGACATCAAGTCTACTGAGGACTACCGAGAGATTCGGGCTTTCATTCCCCTGGGAGAGACCTTTGGCTATACCACGGTCATACGCTCACTAAGTCAGGGGAAGGCCACGCATTCAATGGAGTTCGATCACTATCAAGAGGTGCCTGCATCTCAGTTGGAGCTGATTGCTACTAGGTCCAAAGGTAGAGTGATATAACATGGGTAAGCAGAAGATTCGCATCAAGCTGAAATCGTTTGACCATCGGATACTGGATCAGTCGGCGGCCCAGATCACTGGGACGGCTGAGCAGACGGGTGGACGGGTGGCTGGGCCGGTGCCCCTGCCTACACGAATTGAGAAGTTCTGCGTTATTCGTTCTCCGTTCATTGACAAAGATTCGAGGGAGCAGTTCGAGATCCGGACGCACAGGCGTCTTATTGACATCCTGGATCCAACTACAAAGACGATTGAGGCACTGACTCGTTTGAATCTGCCAGCTGGTGTGGACGTAGAGATCAAACTGTAGGCAGAGAGCAAGAGTAAGGTTCTGGTGATGATGGAAGTCGAAGGTATTGTAGGTCGAAAGCTGGGAATGACCCAGGTATTTGACGAGAATGGCCGGCTGGAGGCAGTTACGGCTGTGGCCGCGGGCCCGTGTTTTGTGACCCAGATCAAGACTCAGGAGAAGGATGGCTACCACGCTGTTCAGCTTGGATTTGGTGAAGCCAAGCGGCTCAATTCTCCGGAGAAGGGCCATCTGAAGGCTGCTGGGAAGCAGTTGCAGCACCTCATGGAGATCAGAGTGGAGGCCCCCACTGCTCTTAAGGTGGGCCAGAGTCTGGATGCAAGCTTGTTCAAGAAGGGTGATAGGGTTGACATTATCGGCATATCGAAGGGCAAGGGGTTTGCCGGTGGTGTGAAGCGATATCACTTCCGGGGAGGGCCCAAAACCCATGGCCAATCGGATCGCCATCGCGCTCCGGGCTCCGTGGGTGGTACTACGTCTCCGGCCAGGGTCTTCCTGGGACAACGCATGGCAGGGCACATGGGCAACAGCCGCGTGACGGCACTGAACGTAGAAGTCGCCCAGGCTGATGCGGGACGCAATATCATTTTGCTCAAGGGTGCGGTTCCCGGCGCCGAAGATGGCATCGTGCTGATCAGGAAATCGATCAAGAAGAAGTAGAAATGCAGTTAGCTGTCAGGAACATAGCTGGTGAAGTCGTCGACAACATAGACGTGGATGGCACTGTTTTTGGAGTGCCTCTGAACAACGCGGTCGTCCATCAGGCAATGGTGAGGCAGTTGGCCAATGCCCGTCTTGGGACGGCCTCGACCAAGACCAGGGGAGAGGTTGCTGGTAGTACCAAGAAGCTCTACAAGCAGAAGCATACGGGTAGGGCACGCAGAGGGAGCATCAAATCCCCGCTTCTGAAGGGTGGAGGAATAACCTTCGGACCGCATCCCAGGAGCTACAAACAGAGGATGCCGAAGAAGATGCGCCGCCTGGCGTTGCGGTGTTTGCTCTCGGCGAAGGCGTCGTCGGGTGAGATTCTGGTAGTGGATCAGTTGAAGCTGGATCAACCTAAGACGGCGGAGATGGCACGTATCCTGAGGGCGCTGGGTGTGACCTCTTCAGCTCTGGTTGTTGCCCAGAAGCCGGAGGCCAACTTGGTGAGATCGGCTCAGAATCTGCAGGGAACCAGGACTCTGCCAGCGGATTTGCTCAATGTGGGGGATCTTCTCTCCTACCAGTTTGTCCTGATTGACGTGGACGGCCTGCGCGTTGTGGAGAGCAGCCTGGCAGTGAAGGCGCCCGCGCGAGTTGGAAGATAATCAATGCACACCTACGAAGTACTGCGTCGGCCGATAGTCAGCGAGAAGAGCATTGTCCTTCAGGGACGGAGTAAGTACACGTTTGCGGTCGCCTCTGGGGCTAGTAAGCACCAGATCAAGGAGGCTGTGGAGACGGCCTTCAAGGTGGATGTGTTGGGCGTGAATGTCATCACTGTTCAAGGCAGTACTCGGAAGATTGGCAGACGCCGGATAGTGACTTCACCATGGAAGAAGGCAGTAGTTACTGTGAAGGCCGGACAGAAGATCGAGTTCTTTGAGGGCGTATAGAGATGGGACTTAGGGCATATAGACCTACATCGCCGGGAAGGCGAGCTATGATCGGGTCGACCTTCGAGGAGATCACGAAGAAGAAGCCGGAGAAGTCACTTCTTGTCACACTCAAGAAGAAAGCCGGCCGCAACAATCAGGGACGGATAACGGTGCGGCATCGGGGTGGCGGCTCCAGGCGCAAGCTGCGCATTATCGATTTCAAGAGGGACAAGATCGGCGTGGCCGCAGAAGTGTTGGCCATTGAATATGATCCCAACCGGTCGGCTCGCATTGCGCTGGTTCAGTACCCCGAGGAAGAGAAGCGGTACATTCTGGCTCCTTTGGGCTTGGCTGTGGGGCAGAGTGTGATGTCTGGCCCTGATGCCGAGATGAAGGTAGGCAATGCGCTGCCCATTGGACGGATTCCAGTAGGGAGCATGATTCACAATATCGAGTTGCAGCCCGGCAAGGGAGCTCAGATAGTCCGGAGTGCCGGATCCGCAGCGCTGGTGGTAGGACGCGAGGATAGATATACGTTGGTGAGACTGCCGTCCGGCGAGGTGCGCAGAATACTGAACGTCTGCATGGCCACTGTCGGACAGGTTGGCAATGTGGACCATCGGAATGAGAAGCTGGGAAAGGCTGGTCGCAGCAGGTGGAGGGGAAGGCGGCCGTCGGTCCGCGGTGCAGCCATGAGCCCTCGCGATCACCCGCACGGTGGTGGTGAGGGGAGGAACCCCAGAGGCATGAATCCCAAGACCCCTTGGGGCAAACCGGCGTTGGGCCACAAGACCAGGACAAACAAGGTGAGCGACAAGATGATTGTCAGTCGGAGAGGGAAGTAGGAGAGAATGAGCAGGTCGACAAAGAAGGGGCCGTTCGTTGATCCGAAACTGATGAAGAAGGTAGAGGCCATCAACAAGAGTGGACAGAAAGGGATAGTAAAGACGTGGTCCCGGCCTTCTACTGTGGTGCCGGAGATGATAGGACAGACGATCGCAGTTCATGATGGCAGGAGGCACGTGCCGATCTTCATTACAGAGAACATGGTCGGGCACAAGCTCGGCGAGTTTGCTCCTACGCGGACATTTAGAGGTCATGTTGGCCGGTCAGAGAAGGCTGTTTAGAGGTTCGGGATGGAAGTAAGAGCAACAGCCAAGTATGTTGGCGTATCACCGCAGAAGCTTGCTTTGCTGGCGAACATGGTCCGGGGAAAGAAAGTGAATGAGGCCCTGGGCATGCTCAACCTGTCCCCCAGCCCATCGGGTAGGGTGCTGGCAAAAGTCGTGAAGTCAGCTGCTGCTAACGCTGAGAACAACTATCAGATGGTGATGGCTGACCTGAAGGTCGTAAGGCTGGTTGTCAATCAGGGATCTACGCTGAAGAGAATTCGCGCCCAGGCTCGAGGACGCGTAAGTCCCATACTGAGGCATACGAGCCATATCACTGCCATTGTGGATACGGAGGAGTAGTTGGGACACAAGGTTCACCCTACAGCATTCAGGCTCGGTATCACTCAAGACTGGCGTTCACGGTGGTATTCGCAGAAGCATTACACGGAGTTCGTTCAGGAAGACGTGCGCATCCGCAGACTGGTCATGGACAAGACGTATGAGGCCGGGGTCTCCAGAGTAGACATTGAGAGATGGGCGAATGATGCGGTCATCACTGTCCATACCGGCAAACCGGGGATTGTCATTGGACGAGGCGGACAGAGAGTGGACGAGCTGAGGCGCGGCTTGGAAGAGCTGTGCGGCAGGAAGATCCGTCTCAACATACATGAGATCCGTGAGCCGGAACTGGATGCTTATCTTGTAGCCCGGAACATAGCCAGCCAAATGGAGCACCAGATTGCTTATCGCAGGGCCATCAAGAGGACGATGCTACGCACGATGCAGGCTGGTGCCAAAGGGGTCAAGGTGATAAGTGGCGGAAGGCTGGGGGGAGCCGAAATAGCTCGCAAGGTAACCTTCAGGGAAGGCAGAGTGCCTCTGCATACACTGCGGGCTGATATTGACTACGGGTTCTGCGAGGCGCGCACACTGATGGGCCGCATTGGCGTGAAGGTTTGGATATATAAGGGCGATGTGTTTGCTCAAGTTGAGGAACTGGAAGCGCCGGAGCCTCAGCCGGCGACGGGAGCGCAGCCGGCGGCAGCGGTGGCACCTAAGACACCAGTGCAAGAGAAGCCGGCGGAAGTAGTTCCGGAGGCAACTGTTGAGGTAGAGGACCATGCTGCAACCGAATAGAGTCAAGTACCGAATGATACATAGGGGCCATGTCAGAGGCAAGGCCAGTACGGGGAACACCCTCGCTTTTGGCGACTACGGGCTGCAATCCTTGGATTGCGGTGAGGTCAGCGCCAGGGAGATTGAAGCGGCGCGGAGAGCCATTGTGCACTATCTTCGGAGAGGAGTCGTGCTGTGGATTCGCGTGTTTCCAGATAAGCCGCTCACCAAGAAGCCGGCAGAGACTCGCATGGGCAGTGGCAAGGGTGCCCTGGATCATTGGGTGGCAGTCGTTAGGCCGGGGAAGATGGTGTTTGAGATCAGTGGCGTGAAAGAAGACGCGGCCAGAGCGGCATTTCGGCTGGGTGCTCACAAGCTCTCTATCAAGACCAAGGTCGTGGTGAAGGGGGTGGAGTAGTGGCGGAGGACCTTCGCGTTCTGAGCGATGATGAGCTGGCAAAGCGGGTGGAAGAAGCGCACCGCGAGTTGTTCAATCTCCGATTTCGCCTGGCAACGAAGCAACTTGCCAACCACCGGGAGGTGAGGAGTGTGAAGAAGAGGATTGCCAGGTTGAAGACGATTATGCGAG
>Ga0315291_10001391_pt1 | contig 32235 bp, 30 predicted proteins | sample YL17G12_20_MG_FD_203070 | JGI IMG/M metagenome (GOLD analysis project Ga0315291, IMG submission 203070) | Sediment microbial communities from Yellowstone Lake, YNP, Wyoming, USA - YL17G12_20 | ecosystem: Environmental > Aquatic > Freshwater > Lake > Sediment | place: USA: Wyoming | collected...
TTTGAAAGTGATTTTAGAGAATACTTTAAACGCAGCTCCAACTGAATCGAGCGACAGTAGAATCGCAATTCATCCATTCGAATAGTGTGTGCTTGCCAACTAAGGGTTACTCATTACGTGTGTATCCATTGGCGAAAGCATCGTAATTTGAACCATTAGGTCATGATTTTTTTTTGTGTGTGTGTGTGGCTCAGCTGGTGAGAGCACCCAAGATTGAACCGTTAGATTATGATTGCGTGTCCCCTAAATGGTGAGAACATCAGAATCTGGACTTGATTGCAACATTTACAGTTTAGTCCTTGTTTTGTCGAGGGGTAATAATTTGTCTGGTGCGCTACAATGTTGCTGCTGGAAGTTGGCTTTTGGCAAAGGTAGATCTCTCGGGTTCATACCTTATGAGATTTGAACCCGCGTGAATTTTGTACCCGATTCTAGCACCGAAAACGGTGCGGACCCCGCCCGGTCCACCTGATAGCGCGCGCGCTTACCTATGTGAAGCTATTCCATGTCGTAGCATTAGCGCGCGCTATCTTCACCGTAGAAGTTTCGAGCCACGGCTGAGTTCTATAGTAACAGCTCCAAGCGAAGTGGTTCTAAGAACGCCCCTTGAATTTGTGTATTGACTGCCCATTAACATCCATTGCAGCTTCTCTGAGCGCCTCGGAAAGAGTCGGATGCGCATGCATCGTCCTTATGATGTCTTCAGGTGTTGCCTCAAGCCTCATTGCCAATGCTGCTTCAGCAATGAGCTCTGAGGCATTCGGTCCGACGATGTGCACTCCGAGTATCTCTTGGGATTCAGCGTCGGTTATCATTTTGACGAAACCTTCGTAGTCGTCTAGTGTCAGCGCTCTAGCATTAGCAGCAAAGTAGAATCGGCCAACCTTGACATCAACACCTCGCTTCTTGGCCTCTTCCTCGGTTAGACCTACAGCTGCAACCTGAGGTACGGTGAAAAGACATCTCGGGATCACGCTCCAATCCATCCTCGAATTACTTTCTTTTTTCACTGCGTTCTCTGCCGCTATGATCCCTCCTTCCATGGCTTCATGTGCGTATGCTCCTCCACTAGCATCGCCAACAGCGTAGACATCCGCTACGTTCGTCTCCATTTTTTCATTGACTGCAATTCTGCCATCAACAACTTCCACTCCCAGTTCTTCTAATCCAAGATTCTCCAGACGTGGCCTTCTGTCAAGTGAAACCAATAGCTTCTCTGCGTTGATGGTCATCTCTTGGCCTTTGATTCTAGCCTGAATAATTTGGTGTCCTGCTGAATCTTTGACACTTATAATTTCAGCGTTGGTTTTTACCTTAATACCATCTTTCACTATCTTGTGGTGAAGATATTGAGTGATCTCATGGTCCTCTCTTGGCAGTATGTGTGGCATCGTTTCCAGTACTGTAACTTGCGATCCTAGTTTGGAAAATATGTACGCGAACTCAATGCCTTCAGATCCCCCTCCAGCTATTGCAAGCCTTGGAGGAATCTCAGAGAAATCTAATGCATCTTCATAGAAGATAACATTCTCACTTTCTTGCATTGAGACAGGAAGTCTTGCAGGTTGGGACCCTGTGGCCATAATTATCTTACGTGCATCTATGACCTTCTTAACACAATCTCTTTGAGTGATTTCCACCTTTTTATCCCTGGTTATGGCCCCTCTCCCAAAGAATATCCGAACTCCATTACTTTGCAGAAGAAACTCGATCCCTTGGATGAGTCTTGATACAACTTCATTTTTTCTTCGCATGAGTTCTGACAAGTCCACTTTGAAGTTGCCAACTGATAGCCCCAAGGCTTCAGCCTTCTTTACTTCAGACAACAGTTCTAAGGAGCTCAGAAGCGTCTTGGTGGGTATGCATCCAACATTAGTACAGGTTCCTCCAACCTTCTTCTCCTCTACCAGGATGACTTTCACTTTAAGCTGAGCTGCTCTGATGGCTGCTGTGTACCCGCCTGGTCCAGCACCGATCACCGCTATATCGTATGATTCGGAACTCGATTGCTTACTCAATCGGGAAACACCCTTTTGTGCATGAATTGATAGTTCAATGCCTCCTTAAGCCTCCGATTTCAAAGTGTTATTGACTACGTTTTGAAATTCCACTGGTGGCTTGAGTATTTCTCATAGAGCTCATCAGCGAGTCTCTTTTCATTTTTCATCAATGTTCCGTGAAGGAGTTGGACTCCGTAGATTCTTCCAAAGCATCTGACCAATGTATCTGAAAATTCATTGGTTGTAAGGGATCTGTTAAGCTCTTTTGAGACTGTTGTCACAGGTCTCCTCGAACTCTTGATGAATCGTGTGGTTGTATAGTCGTCTGATCTAAGAACGTGGGAGAGAATATTGAGGTTGGAACAGACCAGTATCGATGAGTGATAGAATACTGCTCCCCATCTTATTGCTCCTGCTGCACCACATACCTTCTTCTGGTTAACCTCCATGTTGTTGAGAGACTTAAGGACGGGAAGTAGCCCTAGGGATTTGAGGCTCTGAAGCGCCCCCTCAGAGAATCGTCTGAAGGCATCCATAGGATCGCTGGGTGGGACTAGTCTGTGCTCTTTGGGTATCGAGATAGCGTAATTCAGGTTTCCATGATCATGGTATACAGATCCTCCGCCTGTGAATCGTCTAACAATTTGGGTACCATATTTCTTGCAAGCATTGTGATTCACCTCAAGATTGACTGACTGAAAAATCCCTACGGCGACCGCGTTCTGATTTCTCCAAAATCTCAAGGTACACGGCGCTACTCTCTGCCCAACCATTCTTGGGATCGCCTCCTCAACAGCCATGTTCATGAAGGGGTCATCATACTCCAGATCTAACAGACGCCAAGTTTCCAACTCTACCGACTGCCGCAGATTTGACTGTGATATCTATGTTATTGACGAAGGGCATTCGGATCTTCGAGGATGTCCTTCAATGTTTGGAGGAATTTGGCTGCTGGGACACCATCAAAGACTCTGTGGTCGAAGACTAGATTCAACCTCATCATTGGCCTGATAACTATTTGGCCATTTGCAATCATAGGTTTCTCAGATAAGTTTCCAATTCCGAGTATTGCGCTTTCAGGCGTATTGATCACGGGCATTTGTATGTCGATTCCAAGCATGCCAGGATTTGTTATTGTAAATGTTCCTCCAGTGGTCTCTTTTGCTGTAAGTTCGTTTTTTTTGGCTCGCTTGATCAACTCATCCAAGTGTGCAGCGATCTCAAATAGAGATTTTCTGTTTGCGTTGTGCACTACAGGAACTAGCAGGTTATCTTCTAAGGCTACGGCGACTCCTATATTGATATCTTCAATCATATGGATTCCATCCTCTAGGATGATGGAATTCACTATCTGATGTTGCTCTAAGGCTTTCGAGACTGCTTTGACAATTATATCTGTTAAGGATAGATGCCCCCTCGCTTTTTCTTCAAATTTTTCAAGAAGGGATTGACGAAGCTTCACAGCTTCGGACATATCAACTTCTATAGTATACAGAACACGTGCTGTTGTCTTTGCACTTTGAGTCATTCGATCTGCGATTATCTTTCTCGTCCCTGTCAGAGGTATTATCTTCTCTCGAAGCCCATGCCTCGGTTCAACTACCAAGTGCCTCTTTTGGAGCTCAACAACCTTCATTATGTCATCCTTGATTATTCTTCCTCCGGGACCGGCCCCCTTAATCGTACTTGGGTCTATGCCATACTGTTTTGCGAGCCGCTTGGCCAATGGTGAGATTCTTGAATCTGTTTCGAGCTGAGGCTTTGCCTCAACAGTGTACGGGAGTTCATCAGTTGGTTCCGGCTTGACTTCCATCTCGCCTGCAACAATTGATGTCTTAGGCACTTCTTCTCCAGGTTCAGAGATGATCCCGATCGGTTGACCGACTGGAACAACAGAGCCTTCTGGTGCCAGAATCTTGGAGAGTATTCCTGAGGCTATAGCTTCAACCTCGGTCTGAACCTTCTCTGTCTCTATCTCGAATAGGGCCTCGCCTTCTCTTATTGGTTCGCCCTCTTTCTTCAACCATTTAGTGATTTTGCCTTCAGTCATCGTCCAACCATATTTGGGCATCCGGATTTCTGTAACCATCTATTTGTCTGGACTCCTAAGTTTCATGATTCAAGGATCTTAGTTGAAGTAAGTTGAGCAAATCAAGCCTCTAACTTAGACTATTTCACAAACAGCCTTTACTATGTCATCTTCATTTGGTATGAGGGATTTTTCTAGTGGAGGACTGCAAGGTATGGGCGAATCGCGTACTGCAACACGTCTTATTGGCGCGTCTAAGTAGTCGATTGCTTCCTCAGATATTATGGCCGCAATTTCAGAGCCAACACCACAAGTCTTGCATTCGGGCTCCACTACCACAAGTCTTCCTGTCTTTTTGACGGAATCCACTATTGTTTTTTTATCAAGCGGTGATAAGGTTCGTGGATCAATCAGTTCGACACTGACGCCTTGTTCTTCCAATTTCTTACATGCCGCAATTGCTCTTGAAACCATTATTGAGATACTGACTAGAGTCACGTCTTCGCCAACTCTCTTGATATCCGCTTTGCCGAAGGGGATCGTGTATTCTTCTTCAGGAACAAGACCTTTGACCCCATAGAGTAAAAGTGCTTCAACAAAGAGTACTGGATCATCTTGTCTAATCGCTGTCTTCAGTAAGCCTTTTGCGTCGTATGGGGTTGAGGGTGCTACAATCTTAATGCCGGGAACATGCATGAACCATGATAGAAAACTTTGGGAGTGCTGTGGCCCAGCAGATCTGCCCAGGCCTATAGGAGATCTTATCACCATTGGTGCTTTCAGTTGATCTCCGGATAGAAATCTGATCTTTGCTGCTTGATTCACAATTTGATCCATACATAGAGTCAGGAAATCATTGAACATTATTTCAGCGACCGGTCGCATCCCGGTCATTGCTGAACCTAAAGCAGTTCCCACTATCGTATTCTCGGATATTGGAGTGTCCCTGACTCTCTCTTCTCCAAATTCATCCACGAGGCCTTTTGTCACTCCCCAAAGAGCGTGTTTGACATCTTCACCAATTAGGAAGACGGTTTCATCCCGCCTCATCTCCTCTTGAAGAGCTTCACGTATGGCTTCGATGAATGTTATCTCCCTTGAAGTTCGATGGTCTGGAGAAGCTGTAACTATCTCTTCTAATTCTTCAACGGAAATTTGAGGGAAAGGACTTTCCTTAGCGAATTGAACTGCTTTGTCAAGCCTTGCTCTAATCTCTTGCTCGATCCTGTTTGCGTTTTCTTCGTCAAGAAAGTTTTCTTTGATGAGTCTTTCTCTAAGAGCACGAACGGGGCAGCTTTCTTTCCATCTTTGAACTTCTTCATTGGTTCTATACTTTAGTGTCTCCCCCTCACCGTGAGCTCTGAAACGATAGGTCTTACATTCGATTAGAGTTGGGCCATGTCCCTTCCTAGCTCTCTCAACTGCCTCGCCAGAAATCTTCGCGACCTCAATCACATCCATCCCATTCACAGCAAAACCCGGGATGCCATATGCAGCGGCTCTCAGACTGATGTCCTTGACGGAGGTAAACTCTGATGTTGGTGTAGAGACTGCGTACATATTGTTCTCGCATACAAAGACTGTTGGTAGTTTCCAGATCGCTGCGAGGTTTAGACCTTCATGGAAATTTCCATTATTCGCTGCACCGTCGCCGAAGAATGAGACAACTACCTGGTCGGTTTTCCTCATTTTCATTGATAGTCCTATGCCCACAGCGATTGGTATGCCCGCAGCTACTATGCTACTGGTTCCAAGTATGCCGAGGTCTGCAGACATCAAATGCATTGAAGACCCTCTACCTTTGTTATAGCCAGTCTCTTTTCCAAAGAGTTCAGCCATCATTTTATCGAGGCTGGCACCTTTGGCAATGCAGTGTCCGTGTCCCCTATGATTGCTGGTAATGTAATCGTCTCTTCTCAGGTTAGAGCAAACACCTACGGCTACTGCTTCTTGCCCAGCGTATAGATGAACTGGCCCGACTACGGAGTCTCCTTGCGCATATAACCTGGCAATCTTCTCCTCAAAGCATCTTATCTCCATCATCTTCTCAAGAGCTGCCACAAGATCCCTCTTGCTCCTCATGAAACCCTTTTGTTCCTTACATATTGTCATACGGGTAGCAGCTCTCAGCCTCAAATTTCTGGCAACCACACCTGATGGTTAAGGGTACAGGTTTTCTGTTGAGTATTTGTTCATGTTCCGAATAGACGAATCCGCAGGGCTTTGATATTTCTTTGTGAGAAAGGAAGCCATGTCCACATACGCAGATTGGGTTCGCTTCCATTGCCTCCGCTTGCCTTAGCGCATACATCATAGGTATTCCAGATGAGGGAACATGTTCGGTAAGGGCCATTCGTCATTGCTCAGTATTCTGCGTGATTGGTCGCAGTCTGAACCTGTACCAAAGCTAGGCGACAGAATGTCCATGAACATCACTCAGATCAGATAACATAATACGGTCAGCCTTCTTAAATTCTTAGTTAAAAAAGTTGTAAAATCTTCAAAAATCACTAATTTTTTATATCTAAGTATGTAAGAAATTCAATCATGCGCTTAGACGATATACAAAGAAAGATATTGAGATTGCTTCAATCCAACGGACGATTATCATCAAAGGCCGTCGCAAAAGAGATCGGCAGCCCAATAACTACAGCATATGCGAGGATCAAGAGATTGGAGGAGCTTGGAATAATCAAGGGATACAAAGCTTTCTTAGATCCTAGAAAATTAGATGTGTCTACAACCGCGTTCATCTTCGCTTCATTCGCCTATCCAGCAAGCAAAGAGGGATTAGTATCTCAAAGGAAAATTACCAAGGAAGTCGCAAGGTATTCCGAAGTCCAAGAAGTGCATACAGTAACGGGCGAATGGGACATGCTGATCAAAGTCAGAGGCAAAGATGTGGACGCGGTGAGCAATTTCGTCATGAACAATTTGAGAGCAATGAGCGGGATTGAAAAGACACTAACGTGTATCGTCTTTGAGACGGCCAAGGAAAGCACTGACATAATGATCTAGCTGGAGCGATAGTGTTTTTGAGAATACTCAGCGCGCGGGTTTCTCCCGATATGTCCTTCCAGGCTATTGAATTGTCTCGAACATTTTTATCATTAAACCATGTGTAGATTTGATTCTACTCATCGATTAGAGGCCTAAGGAGCCGGCATAGCGCGCGCGACCACACATGAGCCTAAACTATAAAACCCCAGCAGAAGTATACTTCACAGATGTGCCAAATGTCCTGTGATAATACAATACCATCGGGCTAGCATAATACTTATTATGCCATCCTTCAATCGCTAATGATATAAGTGAACAGCTTATGCCTGACGAAGCAATCAGTATTTTATGTGTAGCCAGTTCAGGCTCATCTTCGTCAGGAAACTATAGCGGACAGTAGGCTACTCAAAAAAATTCATTTCTGGTGGCCTTCATGTCCAGATCAATCATCGTAGAGAATAGACTTCACCTCAAAGATTTCCAGGTTCACGAAAGGAAAGTAGCAGAGATACTGAGATATGGGTTACAAGGCAAGATTGCTATTGTCACCGGTGCAGCCAGTGGAATGGGTGAGGCGACAGCAAAGAGACTATCAGAGTATGGAGCAACCGTACTAGTAAATGATGTAAACTCGACCGAAAGAATTGTTGAAGAGATCAATAGATCTAGCGGAAAAGCTATTGGTTATGAGGCGAATGTCGCCGACTATCGACAAGTAGAAACGATGGTGAAAGATACAGTATCCACTCACGGAAGAATAGATATTCTAGTTAACAATGCCGGCATACTTCGGCGCAGAAAATCAATCGAAGATATAGAAGATGCAGAATGGGATCTTGTAATGAAGATCAACGTAAAAGGAGTATTCAACTGCTGCAAAGCCGTGTTAGGATACATGAAAAAACAGAGAAGTGGTAAGATCGTGAACGTATCTTCTTCAGCAGGGAGAAGTACAAGTGAACTGGGCGGTGCACATTATACAGCATCCAAAGCAGCAGTACTCGGTCTCACAAGACATCTAGCCAAAGAAGCCGCACCCTACAACATCAATGTTAACAGCATATGCCCAGGGCTCATCGATACGCCAATGGTCAGACAGATGACTAGGGAAGAACTTGAAAGACATCTGGAAGAGATCCCAATGGGACGTCTAGGCAAACCAGAGGAAGAAGCTGAACTTGTACTCTTCTTGGTCTCTGACGCCTCATCCTACATAAATGGGGCGACCATAGACCTCAACGGGGCAAGCCTACTGATTTGACATGATCAATTGCCAGTGATATAGAAGCATTGAGCAAGAATAAGGTGGATCATGAAGTGCACGCACATCGAAGGCCAATTCTTATTAGAAACTCACAATCTTAAGAGACATTCAAGCGGGTGGGGGTCCTCCCCCTGTTCCGCTTTAGAAATCCCGGGAGGGAGGTTAAGAATGCGAAACACTAGTACAAGAGATATTGCTCTCTGCATAGTTTGTTGTGCTCTCTACGCGGCGTTGGTAAATATTTTCGCGCCAGTAAGTTTTCAGCAGATCCAAGTGCGTGTTGCCAATGCGTTGGTTGGGTTAGTTCCTCTACTGGGATGGCGAGCGGTTTGTGGGCTAACGTTGGGCGTGTTTCTTGGCAACCTGACCAGCCCTCTCGGCCCCATTGATCTTTTGAGTGCGTTGCCTTCGTTTCTCGGTCTCTTCTTATTGTATAGGGTGAGACAGGTGAGTGTTCTTCTTGGACTGCAGATCTACAGTACGCTCGTCTCCATCTGGGTGGCATTCATGCTGAACTTTGTCTTCCAACTCCCATACGTGTTCACGTTTGCATACGTCTTCGTCGGCGTGACCATAGCTACCACGGGTTTAGGTTACATGCTCTACAAATCCCTCTCCAGACTAGGAATTACGCATTTGCTGAAGGAGAGTTAGAAGATTATGAAGATTGTAGTCATTCTCTCCGGTGGACCCGATAGCGCGACAGTCGCATATCATGCTAAATCTCAAGGCGATGACATGTATGCGATCACTTTCGACTATGGCCAGATAGCATCTAAAGAGACCGCTCATGCAAGGATAATCGCCGAGAAACTTGGCGTCAGTCATAAGATCGTTGATCTATCATCGTTGAGAGACGTTTTTGGAAAGGCTACTGCACTGATGAATGAAACCATTCCGATGCCGTCAGAATTCAAACCGGTGATAATTGTTCCCTTTAGAAACGCCATATTCCTTTCTATAGCAGTCGCCTACGCGGCGTCAATAGGAGCCGCCAAAGTCTTGTATGGGGCACATGGATCTGATGCTCCTCATTATCCGGATTGCAGGGAACAGTTCTATCGTGCTTTTCAGACAGCGGCCAGACTGGGTACAGAGACCCAAATAGAGATTGACGCACCATTTCATCAAATGAAGAAATCAGAGATACTCACGCTCGGAGCCAAATTGGGTGTACCTTATGAGATCACATGGAGTTGCTACTTGAATAGGGATCTACATTGCGGAGTATGTGAATCATGCTTAAACCGTAAGAAAGCCTTCGCAGATATAAAACTGGATGATCCCACAGTTTATGAAAAATGAATGCTAACAGGGATGTCAGACCGAATCAATTAGTCGGCATTGAAATACGCTGCGGCCAGCCCTATGGCTAAAGCTAGAAGGATTACAAACAGAATGTTCCATGGTGCGTATATGAATTTGCCAACAAGCCGTTTATAGCGATTGTCATATTTCTCTAAGAATTTCTTCCTTGTAATACCCGTCCCAAGTCGAAGAACGGTCTTACCTTGAATAAGAAGCTCTTTCCCCTCAATATCACGCTGTCTGTCAACTGCCAACTTTAGCAGTTTAAAGTAGTGCTCATGTAGTATCCAAATGGAAATTATGAATACAAAGGCGAGAAATTGTATGAAACATGCAGTATGGACCCGACAAAATAATACGCCTACTATCGCTTCTTTTGATCTTAGAGTTTCAGCAGCCGCGCCCATCAAGGCTATTGCAGCGGTAGTTCCGTAGAACGCGCGCGCTAAAGATATGAACTTGCGTGAATTTTGTACCCGATTCCAGCACCGAAAACGGTGCGAACCCCGCCCGGTCCACCACAATTTTTAGCGCGCGCGGGCGCTCAAAGCTTCATATCTTGTCTAGGGCTTGTTCGAAGTCTGCGATTATGTCTTCAATTGCTTCTATTCCTACTGAGACACGGATTAGGTCTGGGGTTATGCTGAGTTTTGTGCGAGTAGCGATGTCAAAGCTCACGTACTGTGAGGAATACGGGTGAATGACCAATGTCTTGCAGTCGCCGAGGTTTGCTAGGTTGTAGACCAGTTGCAGGTTGCGAATGAAGTTGAAACATTCTTCCTGATTTGATAGCCCGAAAGTGAACAGGGCACAGCACCCTCTGGAGAATTGTTTCTTAACAGTCTCATAGCTTGGGCTCTCCTTTAGGCTTGGATAGTTTACCCATTTGACTTTCCTATGGTTGACCATGAATTCGACGAGCTTCTCGACGTTTTCGATGTGCCTTTTCATTCTAACAGCGAGGGTATCTACCCCTATCATGGTCAGGTAGGAGTGAAATGGCGACTGTGAAGTGCCCACGTTTATGTGGATCTCCCTCCAGACCTTATCAAGATAGGCTTTCTCACCCGCTCTCTCTTTGAACATTTCAAAATCTGGATACTTCTCATTTGGCCAGTCAAAATTTCCAGAGTCAACTACGATTCCTCCGAGAGCGTCACCGTGGCCGCTCAGGTACTTTGTTGTTGAGTGAACCACAATATCGGCGCCGAGTTTGAATGGGTTCAGCAGGTATGGTGTTGGCATTGTATTGTCAACTACCAGAGGAATATTGTTTTGATGGGCGATCGCAGCCAGCTTCTCAATGTCGGGGACATCCATCTTTGGGTTGCCAACGGACTCGACAAAGATCGCTTTGGTCTTTGGAGTGATTTTCTTCTCATACTCTTCAAGGGCGGTGGACTCGACAAAGTTGACTTTGATCCCGAATTTCTTAAAGACGTTGGCAAAGAGAAGGTATGTGGACATGAAGAGGGAGTTTCCTGAGATCATCTCGTCCCCACTCTGCAGGATTGCTATCAAAGAATTATGGACGGCAGCCATCCCTGAAGAGGTTACTACCGCACCGACCCCGCCTTCTAACTGGGTAATTCGATTCTCTAAAGCTTCATTCGTGGGATTCCTCAGTCTCTGATAGATGAATCCTCTTACTTTTCCGGAAAAGACGTCACTTAATTGCTCGGCTGTTGAGAATCTGTGTGAAGCAGTCTGAAATATTGGCGGTAATGTGCTTCCGTACCAGCTTTCTGGATTGAGCCCACCGTGAACGGTTAAAGTATCGAATTTGTACTTTTTGTCACTCATTACTAAGACTCCTCGATCAACGCGCGCTCTCTCGACAAATCGCAAAAGAAATGCGATGTGCGCTAGTCTCTTTCAACCTTGAACGCAAATTCAACTTCTTCTTGGTACTCTGTGATTTTGTTGTTTTCCAGCGCTCCAGTATATTTCGTCACTTCAAACCAGCGGAGGTTATTCACAGTTTTGGAAGCTTGAACTAGCGCTTCTTCAACGGCTTGTTGAAATCCTTTGTCAGAGACTCCAACTAACTTTATCTTCTTGTATTTATCTTCTTGTAAACCATCCTAATCACACTAGCTTCTTTCAAGAGAGCGTATTTATCCCTTCTATGGTATACCATTCAGAATACTCGCGAGCTGATGCAACGCTCGTTGGGAAAAGTAAGGGACTCGCCAAGTGGGCGAATTAGACGAAGACTTTAGACAACATTCGGACTGATTGTGAATCAAATGTTCGAATTTGAAACCTATATCACAAGGATCATCCAGCGCACTCATGACGTCAAGAGTTTTAGATTTGACGTCCCAGACAGCTTTTCCTAAAGCCGGACAGTTCTTCTTTCTAACGATAAGGAAAAACGGAAAAGAACTTCAGAAACACTTCTCGTTCTCAAGCAGCCCAACTGAGGGGGGATACATCGAATTCACCAAGAAGTTGACAGGGCACGAATTCTCAAATGCCCTGGATGAACTCAAAGAGGGAGACTGGGCTCGCTTGAAAGGTCCGTTCGGAGAGTTTACTTATCAAGGTGAGTACGAAAAGCTCGGAATGCTGGTAGGAGGCATAGGAATAACAGCTATACGAAGTATTTGCAGGCTCTGCACAGACCGATATCCAACGACAAACATAATACTGCTCTATGGAAACAGGACAGAGAAAGACATCGTCTTCAAGGATGATTTAGAGCAGATGCAGAAGCACAATACAAACTTGAAGATGGTGCACTCACTCTCGACACCCAGTGAAGGATGGCTCGGATACACTGGTTACATAGATAGGAAGATTGCAGAAAAAGAGATTCCAGACTATCTAGACCGAACTTTCTACAGTTGTGGTTCACCAAGCCTGGTTGAAGCGATGAAAAAGATACTTGAAGAGCTACGTGTTCCAAAAAGCCAAATCATTACGGAGAACTTTCCCGGACACTAATGGTCTTCACGTATTTACTCTCTATTGAGGCCTAACCATATGAGATATACAGGTTTTGAGGGGGAAAATAATCAAATCTGCCACTCGATCAGAGATGGCAAAAGGTACCAGAGAAAAACTGTCAAAGACAACGTCGACGTGGTAATTATCGGCGCTGGCATAAGCGGTCTAACTAGCGCCTACAAGCTAAAAGACAAGTTTAGCGTCAAAGTCATAGAGAAGGAGAACAGAATAGGCGGTGCCTCAAAGAGAGGTAATTGGAAAGGAATCTACTACTCATATGGAACAGCAGATACAGGACCAGATTATGAAATCAAATATGAAGGCAGAACAATCAATTTCCTAAAACAACTATTCCAAGAACTAAATGTACCGTGGCAAAAGGTCTCTGACCCATCAGATGCATTCCATTTCAGGAATCACCTAGTCTTAGACCCTTTCTGTCGCTGCCACCCAGATCTACCTACTTCCAGAGAAGAGAGGAAAGGCTTCGAAGATGCAATTTCATACCTAGAGGAGTTTAAGGAGAGATATGGAAAACTAACCATACCACCTGAGGCCAGCCCTCCGGAATGGGAGCAGCTAGACAAGAAAAGCCTAAGAGAACTATTCGCAAATTCGGGTGAATATTTTCTTCTATTCCTGGACAGATATAGCCAATCTACCTTCGGCGCAACTTCCAATGAGATATCCGCTTTTGAAGGACTCTATTATCTAAGTCGTGAGTTGGACGAGAGATATACCTGCCCCGGCGGTAACGCATGCGTCTCTGAAGCCTTATCGAATCACCTCGAGGGCAAAGTTGAACTCAATTCTACAGCCGTTTTGGTTGAGCAAGAGAATGACACCTGCTACGTAACCTATGTTGATGCTCAAGGTTCAGAAGTGACCCTGGAATCCAGATCCGTAATAATGGCTTGCCCAAAACACTATGCTCCATACATCGTGAAAGGCCTTCCCGAAGATCAGAAACGAGCTTTTAGAAAAGTACGCTATGATTCATACATAGTCGCAAATGTGTTTACGAATGACGTCATCTACGACGCCGCCTTTGCAACTTATTTTGATGATACAATATTTACGGATATGATTATCGCGGATTGGATTGTGACGTCTGGAAACAAGAAAGTTGGTTCAGGCGAACCTGAAGTCTATACTCTATACTGCCCAATGGGGGAACGCGGGAGATACAAGGTATTAACTGAGACTGCAGAGACGTGGATCAGCCAAATAACAAATGGAATAAATAGATATTTTCCACGAGCAGAGAACAAGATAGTTGACATAAGACTATTCAGGTATGGACATCACTACGTTTTGGGATATCCGGGATTTATAACGGGCCCCAGAACTATCGCGAAAAGACCTTTTGGAAACATATTCTTCGCCAAAGATGACATGCAGGGAGTACCTTGTCTAGAAAGCGCAGTCTGGAGCGGACTCGATGCTGCAAATGGGATATTACAGAAAATGGGGTAGAATTAGTGCGCGCTATGATCGATGCAATATCCGTCATTAAGACCGTTCAGCACGTAAGTACTTCGATAGCACTATTGTATGGCGATGATGATTATCGGCACCACTATCATTAGCATAGCCCACATAAAACCTAGCTTTGGAACGTCTATTTTTCCAACTTTAGTTACATACCTCTCCATAATGGCAAGAGGCGTCAGCACCAAAAGCATCAGATTGAACGCGATTGCTGACAGGTCTACAATTCTACTCTCAACAGGCAAATAGTTCAAGAATGGTTGCGGGTCAGGCCATCTGACAAGGAAGAAGATCAAGGGCATATGCACAAGCCCCAAGTACGCGAAATTTAGAAAGTGTATCTTAAGCCATGCCTTCAACCTGGGCCTTGGATTCAAGAGTTCAACATCACGTCGCCTATCGATTAGGTACATTAGAACAGCAATTGTCAACAAGGAGCATGCAGCAAATGTCGCTTGGATTCCCGACCAGAAACCCAAGAACGTTGGTATTGTAAGAAAAGACGAGAAAACCGCTATGAGTTGGCATGACAGTTTGCGAAAGTGATAGGTCAATCCAACCGTTACGAACACCAAAGCCATAGCGAAATTGTGAGCCCACCTAGGGTCTGCCTCATAGAAATGGAAAGCTGGCCCGATCCAGAATACGAGCCAAAATAAACCTTGTATTAGGGCACCAGATCCAGGAGTCATGAGTTTGCCCATCTTGATGTTCATAGGCAGCAACACATCATAGGGCTCTTCCGCAAGAATATGAGGTTTACCGCGCGCCCTAGAAGTGTAGGAGCTACCGTGAGGCCTTTCTAGGGGTTTCTTCCTTCAACACAAAAATAGGCTCCGGCCAGATCATATTTCTCATATATTGTGCAACCAAGGCACAGGCATCCTTGTCGCTCAATACCTGCCTTGCTCTTACCCCTTGCGCAGTATAGCCCTTCTCCGTTGATCTTGGGATAGCTCGGGCAATTCCCACAGAATTCCATACAAATATTAAAATTGTTTTGAGTGTCCTCCACGGACATCAGTTCTTCACCCATTCCAGTGGCTAGCGCGCGCAAGGGTTCTTGCCGCTCCAGCGAAGAATCTTAGGTTGTCTGCTGCAAAAGGTATGTCTGAATCCCGAGATAGTTTAATTGGCTTCCCTTGATTTCTGGATTCCATAATCGCCAGTTCTTCAGTATTCGCCTCCAAAAGGGCTGCTATCCTTAGTAGAACTCGCGACCGCTCGGAGGGGCTCTTGTCCGACCAAAATTCCACTATTGAAGGCTGCTCTTGCAGCATCAATCGCCCGCCTGGCATCTTCCCGATCTCCAAGAGGAACCTGGGCAATAACTTCCTCAGTTCCAGGATTCAGGACATCAAAGTACTTACCGCTGGTTGCTGTGACCTGTTGGCCCGCAATAATCATAGAAAACTTTTCCAACGTTACGTCATCAAGTGGGCTATCAGATGTGGGATAAATTGTTACGCGATTCTTTCCAACGCCTTGGTTGCGGCTTGCCTGCGCTACTTGCCTAGAGTTCTGTCAATCAGGAGTTTGAAAACTCCATTTTCACTAGCTATTCGTATCCTAGCAAGCCTAGAGGAGTCTTTGAAGGACTGTCCTGCCTTGAAAGCAGCATTACTCAAACCAGTTACTGAAGGATCCGCATTAACCACCCTGACCATTCCACTGCCAACTGGACGCCTTTCATCAACATCCGTTATCAGAACACCGTTACTCGGCAAGCTACTATCGAAGCCAAATTGAATTCTGACCTCGATCACGTAATACCTTCCTAACGCATTTGGAAGAATCAAAGCCTGTACTTGTCCTCCCATAGCCTCCTGGGGGCCCATTATGATTTCATCTTTGAACCCCGCAGATATCGTTCTTGTCTTGATGGGCCAGCCCAGAGCTATTTTGCACCATGCTGCCGGGTGTGAAGGGCACGATCCTGCTGGTTGGCCATTGCGCAGACCCGTATCCATAATATCCCAAGGCCCCATATACAGACTGCGACTGTTTTCTGAGTAGAGATCTGGAAGCCCCAGACTGTGCATGAATTCGTGAGCATATATTCCCAAAGGATCGATGTTTCTAGCCTCTTTCTCAGGGAGGATTATTACGTTGTTCATGACCAACCCATCTGCATAGACAGGCGGTCTACATCTAATGTAGGCTGACCAGATTTCAGCAAGTGTTCCTGTTGTCTCTTGGCCCATTCCAGCATGGACTATCAACACGTGTGTGTAAAGCCTAAAGTTGATCTGGTCGTCAACTGCATGGACGGCGTCCTGGAATAAGGTTCGGATCTGCATGTCCAGTAAGGGCCCAAAATCACGTCCGTAGTATGTACTCTCGTGTGGGAGTCCGACCCAGTCGGTTATCTCTCCAACTATCCATGTAGAATTGTAGGACACTTCCGTCAGGTACCTGTTGAGGTCTCCATAGATTCTTTTTCCAATTTCGTTCTTGGCAGTCTGGTGCTTTAGGTCTTTGAACTCCACTAGTATGGTGATAACACGCTGTCGCCCCATGGAATTTGGATTGTTAAAGACATCGTAGGAAGCAGTCGAAAACGCCGATACGTATACGTTACCTATCGAAAGCTGGAGCAGTAGTACAGATAGTATGAGCAGAAACGTGCGGCCGCATGCGCCTGACATGTCTTCACCAAGACTCTTTCGACCTCAATCCTCGTCAGACTGCGGATAAGCCTTTTTAGTAGAATTTGCTGTTGTTGAAACTACACTCCTTCATACTCCCAACTGGAGCGAGTATCCTCGAATTGCGACCGCGGATATGCAAGGGCAAATATCACATGTCGTATGAGCTGACATTATTTGGAATAACAATCGCGCAAGTCCTGCTGTGAAAGCATCACGTGCTGGTCTAAGAATCGACATGGAGAAGTCATGCTTTCGGTGGATCATAGTAGAGCATATTGTAAGCTTTTACTGCGTGCCCAATTGCCTCTGATCTCTTTCCTTGCGCAACAAGCTTTCTCGCTGCGGCATATTCCTCTTGGGCTTCTGGAAGCTCAGACTTCCTTGAGATCTCAACAAGCTGACCAGCCAGCAGGATCATCTCGTCGAGGAAAGTATAGTTTAGGTAATCGAGTCCCTCGTAGTGTTCCATACGATCTTTGTCGCCTTCAAAGGGCTTTCTTTCTCTGGAAAGTTCTGCCAGTCTTCGACCGGACTCGGCAATAGTCTTGATGGTCTGCTCAAAATTGAATCTTGAAACAGGGGTAGGCTCCACTCCTCTCATGCGTCTATGATAGAAGAACCGGTAGATTGCCTGTACAGAAGAGCACAATCCTCTTCCAGTTCCTCCAGCGACTGAGATCCCCAACCCATATTTGCCATTCACGTCAGTGATCTTGAGCATATCCATAAGGTCCTTGGTCAGACCATTGATGCTACCCCAATATACTGGTGCACCAATGACTAAGCCATCGGCTTCCTCCCATAGCCGGTCTAGTTCTTCAGGGCATTTGGCATTCTCTGTGTAGAAAGAAACTGCATAATCCACAAGGTAAGTTTTCTCTGCCTTCACACCAGCCGACTTTACTCCTTCCAAACATTTTGAGACCAGCTGATCGGTCAACTTGCCTTTTCTTGAGCTGCCAACGATTCCGAGAATCATTTCCACCACAACGATTTCAAGTACTGGAATCAAGCTATTTTAGGCTTTAATTGTGTTGAATAAGATTTGTTACTTTCAGGCCTGTGATTTCGACTGCGCTTGCTGGACAGCGCATCCTGCCGGACTATTCAACCGTCCGCGCGCGGTGATGCTTTAGTAGAGCGGCTTACGGTTTTTAGCCATCTGTCGTAGATTCTGACTCGCTCCAACCCTGCTTCAATTCCTTTCTTCGCTTCGGGTATTTCATTCTCTTCGAAGAATCTCTCGAATTCCTCCACTCTTCCAATTCCTAAGATTGGAATGGTTGACAGCAAGACTCGGGAGAGCGTTGCGGTACCCTCATAGAGCTTCCTCAGTCTTGCGATGTTAATCTTGATCCACAGCCAAGTCGTGTCTCTGGCGCTAGAGTTAGTTGCCGCCAAAATCAACATTGAGGCCAGGTCTTGCTTCTTTATCTCGCCACTCAGGATCAAGCCAAGAGACAAAGCTACCAGTGAAGGATCCTTGAAAATGACTAGAGCTTCTCGTAGTCTATCTCGGTCCTCGTCCCAGGTGCACTGCCTGTATTTGTTCAGTATTACCTCGAGATTGCCGTGTGCTCTGGCGTGAGCTATTGCGACTGCAGCCTTCATGTCTGCATTGGTCTTTTCATAATCTGTCAATTCAGATGCTAATTCCTTAGCGTAAGACTCGTCAATAATAGCGAGCCTTTTTGCAGCAATGCCTCGGAGCATTGAACTGCATTCATCAGTTCTTTTTTCCAGTATGATGAGCTGGGATTTGTGAAATTCCCTAGAAAGCTCGGCGATCCTGGTTGGGATCATCAAGTTGAGAAATGCCAATTGATTTGAGGCTTCATATGCTGGCAGGTACTCTTGTTCGTCGCGATATATCTTGAGTAGCTCAAGATATTCAGCAAGATTCATTCGTCCGGATATCAAAAATGCTAATGCGTCGAATAATATCGCCCATCGATCAAATGCTGATGGTTCGCTTTTCCACACCAGATCGTAGATTCCTTGATAATGTACTCTGTAAAATCCCACGTGGTCGACATTGAGATTTAATGATTGGATATCCCCCGCATCAAGCACTACTTCTTCCCGATCCATAAGAAGACTTGTTGGCTTTTGGTTCAGCTTCATAGTGATTGGTATTGGCCAGTTGGTTCTCTCATGGTCACCTGATAAGAGGAATCTTTCCTGTCGTAGCTTAAGTTTTCCTGAGTCCACAGTAGTGGATATCACTGGGTAGCCGGGCTTCGTTACCCATTCACTCATGATATGCGATAGGTTCCTTCCAGAGGCCTTGTCAAGAGAGTTCCAAAGGTCCTTTCCATCGGCATTCCCGAACTGGTGCCAAGTGAGGTAGTTCTGCAGGCCTCTCCTAAAGGTGTCGGCTCCAACGTATGCTTCAACCATCCTCAGTACGCATGCACCTTTACCATAACTTATGTCGTCGAATATCTGTGCAATATCATTTGGCGACTTGACCTCGACCTCTATTGGATGGGTATTGTTTAGAGAGTCCCTTGCCATTGCCGCTGAAGTGTCATTCAGCAGGAAATCCGGCCATACCTTCCACTGTGGGTAGATTGAATCTACTACTTTGTAGGCCATCAGAGTGGCAAAACTTTCGTTTAGCCAGAGGTCGTTCCACCATCGCATAGTTACGAGATCTCCGAACCACATGTGAACTAGTTCGTGGGCTATTACCTCAGCCACTCTCTTTCGCGTCATGACGCTGCTGTTCTCATCTGCTTGTAGCGCAGTCTCTCTGAAGGTTATTGCGCCCCAGTTCTCCATTGCACCGGCCGCGAACTCTGGAACCGCTACTAGGTGAATTTTCGGCAACATGTATTGAATGCCGAAGTAATTCTCACAGAAGCCTATTGACTTCTTGGCGATCTCTGTGGCGAATTCCTTTCTGCCTGATTTTCCGAATGTTGTGGCGACTATTATGTCGATTTCGCCAGATCTCTCTATGGATTCGTCGAATCTGCCTATGCCCAAGTAGAGAAGGTAGGTCGACATTCTGGGTGTTTTCTTGAACGTTACCGTCTTCTTGATGCTGTCTAGTCTTTCGGACTCGAGTGGCATGTTTGATATTGCATGAAGATTCGTGTCGATCCTCACGCTAAGCTTGAACTCGGCTTTTTGGTCTGGCCGGTCTATGCATGGAAACATCCTTCTGGCATGAGCAGCCTCGAACTGGGTAGTTATCAAATATGATCCGTTGTAAGGAGCTCGGTATATCCCCACCATGATATCCGGGATGGCGCCCCTGTATTCGATCTCAAGTGTGCCATTAAGAGCTCCCGTCTTGACCACAAGAGTGTCGTCTTTCTTCTCAAACTGAACATTGCGCCCGTTCGCCTTTACGTTCAAGACCTCAAGGCCAAGGCAATCTAGGATTACATCGGTCTCGGACTCAAGGTCTATGGTTACTCTCCCCTGAAACGCGAGCCCTGGAAAATCTATGTCCAGAAATAGATCGTAACTCCTCGCATGCATGGTGCAGGTTTTACTTGTGTCAGACATAAAAGAGTTGATAAGCACTTCATCAGGAAATTGAACAAGTTCACGCCGTCAAACTGCGCACCTGACATCTAGACTCTTATGATGTCTCTTTGACTCGCGGCGCGAAGGTTAAGACGCCCTCATCATCCTGAGGCTCAAAAGGCCTCCGCGCGCGCCCAACGATCATTAGCTTGCGAAGTACGCAAACCCACGCTACAGGGTCAACATGCCTCTCTCCTGATACCGTTCCACCGTCTCCTTCAAACCTTCCTTTAATGAATACCTAGCTCACGTGCCTAGTTCCTGATGCATGTGCATTTCTCGAGCTCTTCGAGGACTCCAATTATTTCTTGACGTTTCATCTGATCTGCGATTTCCTTTTCCGGTTCGGCAATCGTCGTCGGGGCTTCTTCACCTGTGATTGTTCTATAGTAGTTGCGCCACTCTTCAGGCGGGGCTTTTGGAAGTCTGGTGCCGACGAAACTACTGAGAACGCTGGTCCAGCATCTTGCAGCATTCGAGAGCTTGTAGCCTCCTCCACCGAGAACAAGCACTCTTCCTTGGCAGAATTGATGGGCTAGATCGTGAATAGTGGTGGCAGCTTCGTTGTAGGTCTTGACGGTGATGGAGAGATGGGATAGTGGATCATTGATGTGTGAGTCTGCACCAGATTGTAGCAGAATGAATTCGGGCTCATAGAATTTGATCGCTGGAGGAACAGTTCTCCTAAAGGCTTCAATGTATAGGTTGTCATTTGTGTCAGGAGGGAGTGGAACATTTATCTTCAGTCTCTCTGCCTCCCCTTTACCTGTTTCATCCGGATATCCCGTGCCTGGGAAAAGATAGCGGCCGTCTTCGTGAAGATCTATGTCAAGCACTGAAGGGTCATCGTAGAAGCCGTACATAACACCGTCACCATGGTGGGCATCCAAGTCAATATACGCGATCTTCTTTAGCCCATACTTCTTCTTGAGGAAGGCAATGCATACTGCGGGGTCATTGAAAATGCAGAAGCCTGATGCCCTGTCAGGGTGGGCATGATGCAGTCCACCACTAAAATTGAAAGCGTGGCTCACACCCCCACTCATAATCGACTCGACAGCTGCAAGAGAGGCCCCTACTACCCAGCTGGTAGCCTCGAAACATCCCTTGAATGCAGGCGTATCACCAGAATCCAGCAGACCGTAACCACGCCCACTATACTCCCTAACCTTGTTCAGATATTGCTTCGTATGAAAGAGAAGAAGTTCTTGGGAGGCTGCGAGTCTTGGTTGCAGAAGTTCCAACAAGGTCATTAGCCCAAGCGATTCAATTAAGGCAAGGGTAACCTTAACGCGTTCAGGCCTTAGTGGATGACTTGGACCCAAATCGTATGAGAGAAGCTGACCCCCGGTCACGATTGCTGTTCTCCCGCTCACACTCTCTCCTTCCCAAATGTGACATTAGATAACCTACGATATGACGTGATCTGTCCTGCAAGCGGAGTGAACGCAAGTTACGAAGGTATGGTTAGGGTTGGCAGTAACTGAAGTGTTACTCTACCGGTATCTTTCGTCCCTTGATCGTCTTAGGCAATTCGACCATTAGGACACCATTTCTGAATCTGGCTTTTGCTTCCTCGGGGTTGACTCTCGATGGGAGCTCAACGATCTTGTAGAAGGACTTGAACTCACTGTGCCCCTGAATCCCCCAATGTTCATACCTAACGCAGCGGTCCAGAGGAGCCTGAAGTTCCAAGTGATCCTCTTCGATCGTCAGATGGATGTCTTCCTTGTGGACCATCGGAAGATCCATCGTCACAACAATCTTGTTGAGGGCCTCCCTTACTTGTGTCAGTGGTTCGAGTCTACCTGTCGCTGAATCCCACATAGGGTGGCAGGAGAGAAGATCTTCGAAGGCCATATCAATCTCTCTTTCTATATCATCAAAGAATCTGAACAATCTCCCAGTCCTCCTTGGCATCATCTTCCGACTCCTAACCATACATTGCCGGGAGCTCCTGCTCTTGGCCCTTAGCCATTCCTTGAAGTGACTTTGTAGTCCTCTGCATGAGTTCACGTGTCTTTACTCTTATTTCCTCAGCTTCACTAAGCAACTGCTTTACATCAACATTGATCTTGAGAAGCTTATTCACTGCAGATATTACTGATGCTGCCGCTCCTGGATCTGGATACTGGGAGTGGGATTGGGCTAGAAGAACGAGATTAGTCAAACCTTTCGATAGAGACTCCCGCAAGATCATGGCGTGAGGTCCGACCATGAATCCTTCCTCAAGCATCTGTATGCCTGCTTCCTTGAGCAATGACTTACCTTCCTTGGTAGTAGATATCCCGTAGACCGCTGGAGTATCAATTTCCATGCGATTCTGTATCGCCATGCCACTGACCGAGATGAGCAACTCAACCTTCTTTGACAGAGCCCAATTGACTAGACTCCTTGCCAGAGGCGCTACGACCATAACGTTAATGGGGGTCTCGGAGGTCAAAACAGTGAGTTTGGAGTCGCCAAAGAACCTCATCGGCTCTTTTGGGTCACCCTCATGAATCACCATTACAGGCGGAAGAAGATCAGACTCGATATGCCCAATCTCAGGTAGATCCAGCGCGTGGACTATGTGGCTTACAGCAATCATGCCTGTCAAGCCAGTGTCAGGCATACCAACAAGACAACACTTCACTGAAGGAAATGACTTGTGCTCGATAATACGAATCTCTTCGCTCATTAATGAAACCTTAGATATGATAGGTTGCGCGTCTTGATTAATATCTTTCGAGAGCTTTAATCTGTGGCAACTGTACTTGTCTTGGGAACAGCTTTAAGTCTCAGCCTTCAGTGCGGTAGTTCTAGTTGATCATCATGGAGCCTACCGGAAAATCCTCCAGCGAGAAACTGAAAGTTGCACTGATGCTAAGCATTCTAGTAAACGCGACTCTGATATCAGTGCTCATTTTGAATCCTCAGAGGCCGGAGGTTCCAAGCTCCCAGTACGCGGCGTTACTATCGCAGAACCAGAACCTCACGAGGACCGTCAATTCGCTGAAGCAGGAATTTACAATTCTTCAAAGCCAACTCTCGTACTACAGGTCTCAAGCTGAGTACTATTCGCGTCTCTCAAGATCCAACAACACGGCTGGTAGCGCCAAAGCTGGGCTATCAGAGATCAATATTGTCGCTGTGAATCAGGCGATAGGATCCCTCGGCGAAGTTGCGTACGAAGGTGTAACTATGACAGCGCATGTAGAACTTAGGGAGGGTATCGGGAGACTCCTCATCAATACCAGACCCAAAATCGGCATGGATCTTCAAACGAGCGCAAACACAGCCATCCTTGTTGCTGAGAATCTTACAGGGAGATCTCTAAGAAACACTGACGTCATACTAACCGTCACAGCGGAAAGAGAGATTGAGGTAGTAGATGGTCCAAGCGCCGGAGCTTCCATAACTGTGGCACTAGTAGCAGCGATAAGGAACCAAACCATAGCCCCAACAGTCTTCATCACAGGAACAATTAATCCAGACGGAACCGTTGGAAAAATTGGGGGGGTGTTAGAGAAGGCATTGGCCGTGGCAAGATTTGGAGGCAAGAGATTCATAGTTCCCATTGGTCAAACTATAGCCGTAACATATCGAGCTGAGGAAAGCCATCCTGCTCCTGGACTCACAATAATAACCACCAGACCGGAATCAGTCAACTTACAAGAATACCTGAAAAAGGAGGGTTACAATATAGAGATACTCGAGGCCAGCAACATCACGGAAGCTTACGGTATTGTATTATCTTCCAGGTAGTATATTCTAGGAGACCTTCATTTTGTTCTCGAATTGGATATGCCTTCTGGAAAAAGATCCCTCTCTAAGATCTTAATTAGGCTCCCTAGAGTAAGAGGCAGAGAAGATAGGGTGCCCGACCCACGGTTTAGATATAGTTGTTCATAGAGCCATATGCTCGTCGGTGTCTCCAAACCAGCGGAGGACATCAATTCCTTGTTGGAGAAGATTTCCGAGGGGGTTCCTTCTGAGATTATGCTTCCATCCTTGACGATGCAAACTCGGTTAGCTATCCGTGAAGCCAGATCTAGGTCGTGAGTTGCTACAACCACACTCATGCCAAGTTCATCTCTGGCCTTAAGTATGAGATCCTCAATTCGCCTCGCGTTCCTGCTATCGAGGTTTGCTGTAGGCTCATCCAAGGCAATTATCTTAGGTTTCATGGCGATGACGCCGGCAATTGCTACTAGCTTCTTTTCTCCTCCGCTTAGGTAATGCGGGGCCTTCTTGTATTCTGTGAATCCAACTATATCCAGAGCCCAGATAGCCCTCTTCTGAGCTTCATCTTTTGACAATCCGAGGTTCAGTGGGCCGAACATCACATCATCAAGAATTGTTGGAGAAAAAAGCTGACTTTCAGCATCCTGAAAGACCAGGCCTACTTCTTTTCTGATCTCTCTTAGATTCTTCCCGTCGATGGTCTTTCCTAGAATCTTTAGGGTACCGTCGGTGGGTAGAAGCAAGCCATTCAGATGTTCGAGAAGCGTGGACTTTCCAGCACCATTGGGCCCACAGAGGCAGACTATCTCACGGTCATATACTCTCAGGTACATGCAGTGAATTCCCTTGGTTCCATCAGGGTAGACATGTGTTAGGCAGTCGGCATGTATGAGAAGCTTACTTTTCTCCAATACTCAATACACCTTCATTCTAGACTACGAGATCAGTCCATAAGTAATCGAAATCAAAACCACGATCAGGATTAACATACCCAGTAGGCTTGGCCTCCCGGGAACAGAGTGAGTAGGTATTCTTCGTTCAAAGCCCCTTGCTTCCATTGCCTTCGTAATTCTTTCAGCACGATCAAAGGAATGGACAAAAGCCACCGCAAATATCCCGCCGAATATTCGGGTTTGAGTCATGAGCCCTCTGACAAGGTCGCCACCTCTAGAGCTGAGAGCCTTCAGAAGCGCAACTATCTCTCCGAGAACTACGAATGAGAACCGGTAGGCCAAGATGAATATCGTATTCAACGGTGTGGGCAGCACGATGTTTGCGATGTAACATATTTCCGAATATTTGGTCGTCATGATGAGGCTGAGAGAGTAAGTGACTGTAGACAGGGTTCTAAGAATTAGTCTGAGAAGGAGAACCAGGCCTTCATAGGTGATCTGGATTTTTACTTTGGAAAGAACAGTAAGGGATAGAAATTGGGTTCCAGGTTCGTTGAATACGAACAGGAATGCTATCGCAAGAACGAATGATGTGGGTATGAGGTACCAGCGCCACAGGAGGTTCAGTGGCATATTTCCAAGTCGATAAACTACCAAGGTGAAAAGAAAAAGAACCAGAAGATACTCAGTTTTCTGAATGGAAGTTGTCGCAAGAATGACCAAGAATAGATATGCAAACTTCAGGTAGCTGCTTGACCTGTGGATAATACTGTTACCATTTTCAGCGAAGTACGAAATGAGATAGAAGTCCGGGATGTGACTTGAGAAGCTAGTCCTGGCCAAAACTCACATCATCCCAGCGCGCGTCTGCGACCTGCTACATAATATACTGCGATCCCAAAAGCCAATGTTATGATGAAGAGGAATAGGTAGAGTGTCGGATTCCCGCCCTCAACAGACAAGACTCCTTTTACGTCATGTTCTTTCGCTTGATCTAATCCGACGGCCGAATGGAAACGCTCCTCTATGTCTTGATTGGCCGATCTATTCAAAGCCCAATACCCTATGAAAATAAGAACAACGACTAAGATTGCCAGGATTACTTGACCCATTCTTGCTTCATTCAAATTCTTGGTCTGCCGCCTAATTGGATAGGAGATCTGGCCTAAGCCTTTTGACATATGCCAAGGCGAACCCCGTGACTGTGCCTTCAATGGCAGCAACGAAAAGGTTTACGCCCGCAAGCAAGATCAAATTCGAGAATATCTCTGATCTTGTCAACGCTGAGCCTTGGATACCCGAGACAACTATCACAACGATCATCGCGATACTACCAGCCAATAGACCTACCAAAGCCGCGCCGACCCCAGAAGAGAACGTTCCAAATCTACCATTTAACAGTCGAAACGTAAGGTAACTCAAAGAGACCTCAACGGAATTGATTAGTGAATTCGCGCCAACTAGGCCCCACCCGCCATGACCTATTGCAGATGAGAATACATTGACTATGAAGACTGAGAGGATCCCCAGTCCTGGCCCTAGAAGAATCCCAACAAGAGGAGTCAGATTCAGATGGACTCCCCCCAGCAGCGGCAGACTGATTTGAAAAGTCGCGAAAGAGACCGCCGTGATCATAGCGGTTATTGCGATTCCCGAGAGATTAGAAGTATCCTTTCTTCTCATTCTGAACAGGACGGTGATAAGAACGAGTAGCAGGATTGCCCACCATACTGCCACCCATTCAATGGTGAATGCTCCATCGGGTAGGTGAATATGGGCCAACTATAATTCGCCTTCACCTTTCATGATCCATTCATTATTAAGATTTAAAGATATCATTAATAATTTTTATATAGATACTTATATCATTGTTATTAACACGTAGTGCATTGCACCATGACAATCATCAGCGTTTCCCTCAGCGAGAAGATCTTGGAAGATCTTGACCGGATCCAGAGGGACACAGGGTTCTCAGGGAGGTCTGAGGCGATCAGAGCTGGAATCAGAATGCTACTATCGGATGCTGCAGAAAAGAATGCCCTGACTGGAAGAGTCAGAGGAATCCTTTTGGTAATTCATGAGCATGATGCGGAGAACGCTGTCACCAGGACAAAACACAACTTTCTTGACATAATCTACACGCAACTTCACAATCGCTTCAAAGAAGGCAAATGCCTTGAGCTTTTCATCCTCGATGGTGAAGCAGATAGGATAAGACAGTTGAAGGAGTCCTTTCAGAAGAATGAGAATATTGAACATGTGAAGCTGATCGTGACGTAAACCCCGTAATTGTTTGAGAAGGCAAGGTTTCTAGTCTATTGAATAGCGGAAAATCTTTGAGATGATGTGGTAACCGGCCTCGATACTGCTGACCAGTGAGCCTGATATCTTGGATTTTCCTATTCTCTTACGATAGCTGACCTCGACCTCGACTATCCGTAAATTCTTTTTCACTGCTTTGATCATCATCTCTACATTCCATCCATACCTCTGATCTTTCATGTTCAAGCTCTCGAGGTTTCTCCAAGATATTGCCCTGAAAGGGCCAGGATCCGAAAAGCTTCGGCCGTGAAGAAGACGGATGAGAATCATTGCAAGCCTATTACCGCATTTGGCATGAAATGGCATCGATCCTTTCTCCATTCTTGAGGACTCCCGACAGCCAATGACCATGTCAGCGTTATCTTTCAGAATTGGTTTGATTATCTTGTCTATCTCCTTTGGTTCGCTGCTGTAGTCACCGTCCATGAAGACAACTATCTCAGGCTCAGTCTTCTGCAAGGATCTTATGCCTGCGAGGCAAGCGCTCCCGTAGCCTTTTCTAGGCTCGAATATGACTTCTGCACCATGAGCTGCTGCTACGTTGGAGGTTTCGTCAGTGCTTCCGTTATCTACGACTGTGATCTCATCAACCAGTTCACGTGGGACTTCATCCAGAACCTTGCCTATAGCGGGTGCCTCATTCAAGGCCGGAATTATAAGACAGATTCTCGGCTTCACAGAAGGGTAAGTATCGGTCATTGTTACATATTCTAGTAGGCGCTCACTATTTGAATTAGGCGCGCCTGAACATTTGAGCTGGAATCTAGCACGCGCGAAGCAATATGGCAGTAAGGGATCATGAGAAGGGAGCTCAGGCCATAATGAAACCAGTTGACTGCATAATCGTGTTCACGAAGGTTCCTCTAGCAGACAAAGTCAAAACAAGACTGGTAAAAGAGGGATTTCTTGACACGCCGCAAGCCAAAGAACTCTACGAGGCTTTCCTTAGCGATGTTCTCGAGACTGCAGGAGGATATGCCGCAGATAATTGCCTTGATCTTGTCATCTCCTACACTCCCAAGGAGGGTTTGAGCAAGATCATTAGCATTACTGAACAACTGAACGCTACTTTGCGGGTGGCGAGTTTAATACTTCAAGAAGGTACGGCGTTTGATCAAAGGATAGTGGATGCATTCAGGAAGGCTTTCGATCTGGGCTATACGAACGCTGTGATGATCGGAGGCGACTCCCCCACGACGAGGAAGCAGCATCTCGATGAGGCGTTTAAAATACTGCGTGAACCTGACAAGCCCAAAGAAAGTCTAGTTTTGGGCCCAAGTTCTGACGGCGGCGTCTACCTTATCGGTCTTCGAAAAGGGTCGGCATTCGATTTCAGCGGAATATTCACAAAGAAAGCTGGCGATGACATCTCCCTCATCATGATCGAGAACAAGGCTCGCGAAATGTCTTTACACACATTCAAGACCAGCCTACATTATGACGTAGATGTTCCCGAAAATGTGGTGACCCTCAGAGAGGAGCTTTCTAAGAACCCTGATCTGGCTCCTCATACTCGGAGGACACTGAAAAGACTTGGGCTAATGACTTCAAGCTGAAGAATTGGTGGCAAGGCAGGCAATTTCTTCTGGTTCCTGCCTTTGGGCGTGAATTTCCGTCTGTGGACTTGGCCGCGATTCAGCGATGGTTTCGGAAGCCACGGGCTCTATCAGGCCTTTGGTCTCCAGTGTCTCACGGATTTTTGCGACTGCCCGGTAGACGTCATTTTCGCTTTTGGCGCCTGCACATACGATCTTCCCATTGGTGAAAAGCAGGAGCGTTACTTTTGGCTCATCCATTACGTAGATAAGGCCTGGAAAGCTCTCTGGTTCATATATGGTCTTTCTTAGGTTTAGAGCCAGATCTTCAAGATCGACCCTTGCTTTCAGATCTGCGCACGCCACCATGTTCTGGATTTCAATTTTTGGTTCGGCCAGTATAACCATTCCCATTGATCGGAGCTCTCTTACAGCATTGACTATTGCCCTCTTGGCTTGTCTTACAGATCTGGTTCCCATAGAGATTATTTTCCCCGAATTGAATAGCAGAAGTAGGCTTTTCGGCCTCTTCAGATTGAAGAATAGCCCAGGGAACTTCTTCGGGTTATATCTTGCCCCTGGGACTGAGCCTGAGATCATGTCTAGATCCAGATGCTGCTCGAGCCTTCCTGAAGCAACAACGTTTTCGACCCTCACTTGATAGTCCAGTTTGGCCGTAGCTACATTGGGAAAATCTGCCGGTGTCAACATACTAGGTCAGCTCAAAGTCTGAGGCTGGATGGTTGCCTTCACGAACTTGGCCATGTTACTGCTGCATTGTGGGCAACAGGCACGTAGCATTCGTCTTCCGTTAACTACGCTTTCACCTATCGAACTATCGTCTACGGATACCTTTTTTCTACATTTCAGACAGAACATCTCCATTTATTATCTCTCCCCCTTTTGCTGTTTTTCGGGCTCTCGTAGCCTTATTGTAGTAATCGTGTGAGCTATAAAAGTGTTGCTATGTAACACACAAACACTATATTCTGATGGTGGGACCGTAGCCAAGTGATCATGATGACCGTACGCGCTTGGAGTCCGAGGAGGGTGAACGCCAACCTCGTAACTTCCTCGTTGTCGCACTGCATCTTAGCGAGTGCGGATTAGGAAAACCCTTCACCGTATCTTTATGGCAACCTTAACAGACTCGTACTTCTCGGGATTTGCGGCCACCTTGAAGGCTTCTTCAGCTTTGTCCATAGGAAATTCGTGAGTTATAGCGCGCGCGCTCAATCAATGGTGAATATTTCTGGTAGAGGTCTTTGCACTCCCAATCTAGGGGTTGATAGTTCATGTATGCCTGTCTTTTGCGGTAAGTTGCCTCATTCCAAAGTTTAGCACAACTGGTAGCTTTATCCCTCAGCATCCTCTCTTGCTCCACCGTTGGATCAAGAATGAAGGTGTTGGTTCTCCTCATGAAACTACCAGCATTACTATTGAAGCGCCAGACATTTAAGCCCCAAATGTCCCTCTCTGGATCGCAATTCATCCACCCCTGAAGGAGTTGGCTTTCTTGCTAGTTCAATGTAATGTTTACTGAGATGATAGCCTAGGAAATTGCAGATGAGAATTCACATCATCAATACGTTTTATCCGCCTTGGAGGGGTGGGGCAGAGACCTACAACAGGAATCTTGCTGAGAATCTGAGTAAAATGGGGCACACCGTCAAGGTTACGGTGGCGAGTCCACCTCTAAGCCCTGGGGAGCAGTTTCATGACAAGGTAGCGGTTACTCGACTGAGATCCGTCGGCATGTTCTACGGCGTTCCAATCATGCCCGCCCTGTTTTACAGAATAATGAAGATTGAGAGCGATATCATTCATGTCAATTTCCCTAACCCCTACAACGCGCTTATGGGAGCCCTAGTCTCAAGAATCAAGAACATACCGTCACTATTGACGTGGCATAATGATCTCCCTCCAGTAACAAAATTCGCAGGAGCGCTCGTCAGGATACATGATGATTTTGCCACACATTTCTATCTTGACCAGTATGACTCAATCATTACAACCTCGCATGTCTATGCTGATGGGTCCAAGATTCTGAAGAGGTACAGTGGCAAGATCAGAGTCATTGTGAACGGAGTCGACTGTGACAGATTTAGACCTGACATTTCCGGGGAAGACATCAGAAAGCGTCTGAATCTTGGCAACTGCAAGATTGTGCTATTCGTGGGCGCTCTGACAAAATGGCACCGGTATAAGGGCCTTGACAATCTGATAAGAGCAGTCGGACTCATTGATAGAAATGATGTCAAGCTTCTCGTTGTTGGTGGGGGAGACCTCAAATCAGAATACGTGGATCTCGCCAAGAGATCGGGCGTTGGGGACAGAATCGTTTTTGCCGGGGAAGTACCTGATGAACTTCTGCCCAAGTATTATGCTGTCTCAGATATGCTGGTTCTGCCTAGTATTGATCGATCTGAGGGTTTTGGATTGACAATTCTTGAGGCTAACGCATCAGGTGTACCAGCCATCGCTTCAAAGGTTGGGGGGATCCCCGGAATCTTGATCGACGGTGAGAATGGGATCCTCGTGAGGCCTAATGATCCAGTTTCCCTTGCGAATGCCATTTTCAAGATGATCGAAAACGACGAGCTCAGGAGGAAGATGGGGAGAACTGGTAGAGCGATGGCTTTGGATCATGACTGGAAAAAAGTTGCTGCCGAGACTGAGAGACTATACCTTGATTTAATCATTGACACTCCCACGACTAAAGCCAGGGGATTCTAGCTTCTACCATGTTCATTGGTTGGTGGGTCACTGCCCTTTTAGGCTGCCACTTCATTCCATCCCATTTTAGAAGTTTAGGGTGTGTCATCACCCTGATAGCTGTTCCTTCATACTGAAGGTTTGCCATATTCAAGACGCCAATAGCATCTCTATGAGCCTCCAATCCACATTCTAGACACCTGAAGAGTCTGCCTTTCCTCTCAATGTTTTCTGACCTGCATCTTACGCATCTGCTTGAAGTCTTGTATTCGCTTACTTCTTTCACTCTTATGCCGTATTCTTGTGCTGTACACTTTAGTCTTTGAACGAGGTAGTTGAAACTCCAGAAGTTATGGATCATCGAGTTACTCTTCTTACCCTTATCATTGTTCTCTCTGATGCCTGTTAGGTCTCCAATAATGATCTTTGAGGCGCCAAGTTCGTAGAGGTCTCTCACCATGCTCCTTATCATGGTGTTGATTGCTTGTCGGAACCTCTGTTGCCTTATCCTGTAGAGTTTGCTGAGTCGCTTCGAACTTTTCTTGCCATTGATTGTTTCAAGTCTGCTCTGACAGTCCGCTATTCTCTTGTTCCAGTACCACCAATCAGAGAGTAGATTTCTCCCGCTGAATGCTATCGGTTGTCTCCATCCCTTAAGCCAGATGGTGAACAAGTTAATGATACCGATGTCGATGTAGCATGTCTTGGAGCCTTGCGGCTTGAATATTGGCTTCACATTTACAGCCTGAAAGACACGCCACTTCTTATCCATGTTATCATAGATGACTTCGGCTCTTCCCTGTCTTTCG
>Ga0315291_10001392_pt1 | contig 32215 bp, 32 predicted proteins | sample YL17G12_20_MG_FD_203070 | JGI IMG/M metagenome (GOLD analysis project Ga0315291, IMG submission 203070) | Sediment microbial communities from Yellowstone Lake, YNP, Wyoming, USA - YL17G12_20 | ecosystem: Environmental > Aquatic > Freshwater > Lake > Sediment | place: USA: Wyoming | collected...
GCCGGTAATAGAAAAAATTCCTTCTGGGATTAAAGCGGTGGTTGGTTCAACCTTACATCCCATGGAAGAAAAGCATTATATTGAATGGATAGAGATTATTACTAAAGGAGGAGCCTCTAGAAAATTCTTAAAACCGGGTGATAAACCAGAATCTTTCTTCAAAGATGTGGAAGGATTAGAAAAAGTTAGAGAATACTGTAATATTCACGGATTATGGGAACATAAAGAAGGCAAATAGTAATTTAGTTGTAGGGGCGTATGGCATACGCCCCGGTTAGAAGACCAAGTTTTAAGTTTTAGTTTTTTAAAAGGAGAGGTCCAATGGATTTAAAAGTTCTTTATAATATCAGCTATGGTATTTATATAGTCAGTTCAAAAAAAGAAGGCCAAATAAATGGACAGATTGCTAATACAGTGTTTCAAATAACTGCAGAACCTGCCACCATAGCGGTTAGTATTAATAAGAAGAATTTTACCCATGATTTTATTACTCAAAGTAAGGTCTTTGCTGTTTCAGTATTAGAACAGGAAGTTGATATGAAATTTATTGGAAGATTTGGTTTTAAATCAGGAAGAGACGAAAATAAATTTGAGGGAATAAATTATAAAATCGGAGTAACCGGTGCACCTATAATTATGGAAAACACCATAGCATACCTCGAAGCAGAAGTTATCCAGGCCATCGATGTCGGGACTCATACTTTGTTTGTAGGGAAAGTGGTCGAGGCTGAAAATATTAAAAAAGCAAAACCATTAACTTATGATTATTACCATCAAATAAAGAAAGGCATCTCTCCCCAAACTGCACCAACCTATATTGCTGATAATAAGAAAATAGAAGATAATAAAGAAAGAAAGGAATTAGAAAAAATGACTAAATATAAATGTTCAGTTTGTGGATATATTTATGATCCTGAAAAGGGGGATCCAGAATCAGGAGTAAATCCCGGTACTTCTTTTGAAAACCTTCCTGATGATTGGGTCTGCCCGATATGTGGAGCAGGCAAAGATGAGTTTGAGGAGCTGAGCTAAAATGGCGGTAAAAGAAATAAAAAAAGATATTTATTGGGTTGGGGCAATTGACTGGGATAGAAGGTTATTTGATGAACTTATTCCTCTTCCTGAGGGCACCAGTTATAACTCTTATCTGATAAAAGGCAAGGAGAAAACAGCTTTAATCGATACAGTTGATCCGACCAAAGAAGATGTTTTATTAGATAATTTAGATGATTTAGAGATAGAGCAGCTTGATTATTTAGTGGTAAATCATGCCGAACAAGATCATTCTGGAGCTATCCCTATAATATTAGAATTATATCCGGAAGCAAAAGTAGTTACTAATGAAAAATGTAAAAAAATGTTGATAGAACACCTTCTTATTAAAGAAGATAGAATTTTAACTGTAAATGATGGTGATACCCTCTCTTTGGAAGGGAAAACTTTACAGTTTATCTTTGCCCCCTGGGTGCACTGGCCTGAAACTATGTTAACCTATCTCACGGAAGACAAAATTTTATTTAGCTGTGATCTTTTCGGGGCACATCTTGCGGATAGTAATTTGTGGGTGGATGATGAGTCTAAGATTTATTTATCAGCCAAACGTTATTATGCAGAAATTATGATGCCTTTCCGTAATAATATTCAAAAACATTTAGAAAAATTGAGAGAGTTAGAAATCAAAATTATTGCTCCCAGCCATGGCCAGATCTATCCTCGCCCAGAATTTATTTTGTCAGCTTATAGAGAATGGACTTCCGATCAGGTTAAGAATGAGGTAGTTATTCCTTATATTTCTATGCATGGTAGCGTTAAGGAGATGGTCTATATCTTAACTGAAGAGTTAATAAAAAATGGAATAACTGTCCAACCCTTTAATCTTGCCCAGACCGATATAGGTGAATTAGCTATGGCTTTAGTTGATGCTGCCACTATCGTAATTGCCTCACCTACGGTTTTAACTGGAGCACATCCCCAGATAGTTTCAGCAGTTTATCTGGCCAATGCCTTAAGACCAAAATTAAGATATGCTTCAGTTATTGGCTCTTACGGATGGGGAGGAAAAATGTTACAAGATATTACGGCAATGATAAACAATTTAAAAGTAGAAATTCTTTCTCCGGTAATAATAAAGGGTTACCCCAAAGAAGAAGATTATGATTCTTTAATAAGATTAGCAAATGAAATAATAGAAAAACATAAAAATTTATAAAGGTTAAATAAATATATTTTGTATTTTGTATGAAGATTATAAGGAGAATAAAAAAATGAAAAATATAAAAGGAACAAAAACTGAAAAAAATTTAATGGAGGCTTTTGCAGGAGAATCTCAAGCCAGAAATAAATACACTTATTTTGCTTCGGTAGCCAAAAAAGAAGGATATGAACAGATCGCTTCTCTTTTTTTAGAAACAGCAGAAAATGAAAAAGAGCACGCTAAACTTCATCTTAAAAAATTAGAAGAGATTGGCAACACCTGTGAAAATTTAAAAACAGCTATTGCTGGTGAAAATTTCGAATGGACAGAGATGTATCCTCGTATGGCTAAAGAGGCACGAGAGGAAGGGTTTGAAGAAATTGCTAAAATGTTTACCGGAATTGCTGAAATTGAAAAAGAACACATGGAGCGTTATCAGAAACTTCTGGAAAAAGTTAAAGAGGGTCAAGTTTTTAAAAGAGTAGTAGGTAAAACTTTCTGGAAATGCCGAAATTGCGGCAGGATCTATGAAGGACCTGAGGCGCCTGAAATCTGCCCGGTCTGTAAGCATCCCCGCGCTTATTATGAAGTGAAGAGTGAAAATTATTAAATAATAAAATCAATTTTGGTTTTTCTTGTATTGTAACTGTATAAGGACAATAAATTAAATAAATATTTTAAAATTAAAGGAGGATATATATGACCAAAGAGAAAGATACCTTAAAAGAAAGAGTAGAGTCTGCTTTAAAGAAGATCAGACCATCTCTGCAAGCTGATGGAGGAAATGTAGAGTTGGTAGAAGTTACTCCCGATAGAATAGTGAAAGTAAAATTAACCGGTGCCTGTTTTGGTTGTCCGATGAGTCAGATGACCTTGAAGATGGGTATTGGAAGGATGTTAAAACAGGAAGTTCCTGAAGTTAAGGAGGTGGTGGAAGTATAACCATAAATAGATAAAGAGCTTTACTCTACCTAGAAATATTCTGTATTTAAAATTATTATATTATAATTTGGAGGAGTTATGATGAAAAAATATTTTTTCTTTACCCTTAGCTGTATCTTATTACTTGCTTTTTTTTCTTTTACTTCACTAGCTGAGGATTCTCTTATTATGCCGGCAGATGTTCTTTTTGAGAAAGGAGATATCAACAGTATCTTAGAATCTATCCCTCTTTATATTAAAGCAGTAGTAGCTAATTCCAATGATTATGAAGCTAACTGGAAATGTGCCAGGGCTCATCGGGAATATGCTAACTTAGCTTTCCAGCAAGAAATAGAAGGCTGGGAAGACATTTGTAAAAAATATGGTAAAGACGGTATGAATTATGGCAAAAAAGCAATAGAACTCATACCAGAAAATATTGATGGACATTATTGGTATGGGGTAAGTGCCGGGACTTACTCTGATGGAGTTAGCATACTTAAAGCCTTAAAAGAAGGCCTGAAAAAAAGTACAGAAAAAGCTTTTGAGACTTCCTATGCCATGGATAAGATGTATGAAGATGGTGGTCCGATGTTGTGCTTAGGACGATTTTGGCATCAATTGCCCTTCCCCATGAAAAATAAAAAGAGAGCTCTGGGATATTTTGAAGAGTTTCAAAAATACTTTCCCAATGACCCTCAAGGACAAGTTTTTTATGCAGAATTATTAATAGATATGAGAGAAAAGAGTCTGGCAAAGCCCTTTCTAGAAAAGGCTGCCGCCAGTGATCATCCTTATTACAGTAAGCGAGCAAAAGAATTATTGGAAGAGAAATATAAATAATAATTGTAAATCACGCGGCAGGGGGGACCTCCCCTGTCGCGCTGTGTGCTACTGATTTAATTGACAATGTTTATATTTACACTATATTATTATATTTATGTTAATTAAATTTATCTTTTCTTACTACAAAAAAATTCCCCTTAAGATGTTTTTTGGATTTTTTATGCTGTTAGCAGTGGATATTGCCCAACTAATTTCACCCCGTATCATTCAAAGAGCCATAGATTATATTATTGCTCTCCCTTCTCCTAATAATGACTATTCTTATCTCCTGCAATTTACTCTCTTAATCTTTACCCTGGCTATAGCTATCGGAATTTTTAGATTTTTCTGGAGAATAATCATTATTGGCAGGGCTCATTTTATAGAGATGGATTTTAAAAACCGGTTATTCAAAAATTTAGTTATGCTTTCCAATTCTTTTTTTAATAGAACCAAAACCGGAGATATTATGGCTCATATGACCAAGGATATGGAATCGGTAAGAAGAGCTTGTGCTTTTGGTGTGATTGCCGGTTTTGATGCGGTATTTCTTTTTATTGCCACTCTGGTGTTTATGTTGTTTCTTAATGTGAGACTTACTCTTTTTGCCATAATCCCCCTTCCTATTATTTCTTTTATTTCCATATTTTTTATAAGATTATTGTTTAAAAAATTTAAAAGTGTTCAGGAGATCTTTTCGTCAATGACTGAAAAGGTTCGGGAAATGATCTCCGGGGTAAAAATAATTCAAGCCTTTCAACAAGAAGAGGCGGAAGTTAATAATTTTGATAAATTAAGCCGGCATTATGTAAATGAGAACATAACCCTTATCAAAATTTGGGGGACTATGTTTCCCCTGATCTTTATATTAGCGCAAATAGAAATGGCGATAATACTCCTGGTAGGAGGTCAGCAAGTTATCCTTAATAAACTTACCACTGGAGAACTGGTGGCTTTCTTTTCCTATCTGGGAATTATTGTTTGGCCGATGACCGCCATAGGAATGGTGACTAATATATTCCAAAGAGGTAATGCTTCTTACCAACGTATTAATGAATTTTTGAGGGAAAAATCGGATATCCAGGATATTCCAAAAGCAGAATACAGAAACCTTCAGGGGGATATAAAATTTGAGAAAGTTAATTTCTCTTATAATGGGCAAATGGTTTTGGATAATATAAATATCCATATAAAGAAAGGGCAGTATGTAGGTATTTGCGGAAAAATAGGTTCTGGTAAGAGTACTGTTGCAAGATTAATTTTACGGGTAATTGAACCCCAAAGCGGAAAAATTATTTATGATTCTATTGATTATAGAAAGATTAAAATAGCAGCGGTCAGAGAAAGTATAGGATATGTTCCTCAAGATTCTTTTCTTTTTTCGGAGAGCATAGAGGAAAATGTTAGATTTGGTCAACCAGATACTACTTATGAAGAGATAATCGAAGCTTGTAAAATCGCTTCCATAGATCAAAACATCATGGAGTTAAAAGATCAGTATAAGACTATAGTTGGTGAAAAGGGGGTAACTCTTTCTGGCGGACAGAAGCAGAGAATATGTTTAGCCAGAGCAATTATCAGAAAGCCTAAAGTGATTATTCTTGATGATGCCTTGAGTGCGGTGGATACCGATACTGAAAGAAAAATAATTAAAAATTTAAGGAATTATTCTCGCGGGATTACTACTATAATTATCTCACACCGAATATCTTCATTTATAAATGCGGATAATATATTTGTTTTAGATCAAGGTCGAGTGGAGAACAGTGGTACTCATCGAGAGTTGATTAAAAAGTCTGAAATATATAAAGAAATTTATAAAATACAAAGATTGGAAGAATAGAGATGGAAGACGAAAAATTATATTCCGGGGCAGATAAAAAAATATTCTTAAAACTGTGGCAGTATGGTAGACCTTATTTAGGGAAGATTATGATAATATTTGTCCTGGTTTTGGTTCTAAGCGGAATACAGATTTGCCTCCCTCTGATCACTAAGCAGGTAGTAGATAATTATATTGAGAGAAGTCATTTAAAGTTAATTCGTAATGATAAATCAATCGAAATTACTGATCAACATAAATCTTATAGAATTATAACTGATAATATTATCTTTATACCTTCCAATATACTAAGTAAAGAGGAGTACTTTCAGTTGGAAAAAGATGCCCTTATCGGGCCAGAAAAATATATCTTGTTCGAAGGGGATGAAAGTGTAAATCAATTAAAAAAATATCAGTTCAATATCACTAAAACTGCTCAAGGGGTTTTTATTCCTTATTCGGAGATACCAAAAATATCCCAGGATGATATTAGAATATTAAGATATAATGATTTGAAAAATGTAAAATTATTTGCTCTAATCTATGTGGGGCTCCTCATTTTTACTTTAATTTTCAATTATTTTCAGGTAATTATGATGGCCTTAGTTAGTGAAAATGTGTTATATGATTTAAGAAGCGATCTTACCAGACATCTAATGTCTCTTTCCATTAATTTCTTTAATAATAATCCTATCGGGAGATTGGTTACCAGAGTAACTAATGATATTGATGCTCTCCGAGAATTATTTACCGATGTTTTGGTGTATTCCGGAAAAGATATTATCACCGTGATAGGCATTTTTATTATTATGTTTAGGTTATCGATTAAATTAAGTATCCTGGTGCTTGGAATTATTCCGCTAATTTTCTTGATGCTTTATCTGTTTCAGAAATATGCTCGGGAAGCATATGGAAAGGTAAGACTTACTTTAGCTAAAGTAAATAGTTTTTTATCAGAATCGATTTCTGGTATTTCATTAATTCAGGTATTTAATCAGGAAGAAAAATTTAAAGATGATTTTGGCAAAATTAACCGGGATTATTATAAAGCAAACCTATATCAACTGTTAATATTTTCCATATTTAGACCACTTATTGATATTCTGTCTTATGTCACCCTGGGGAGCATAATATATTTTGGAGGAAAAGGTGTATTAAGGGGTGAATTTTCCATCGGAGTACTTATCGCCTTTATATCCTATATCCATTTGCTTTTTACACCCATTTTTGATTTTTCTGAAAAATATGATATATTCCAATCGGCAATGGCTTCTTCCGAGCGAATATTTCTACTTTTCCAGGAGGATGATAAAATACATTCCCAACCAAATCCTAAGTATCCCTCTATAACGAAAGGAAGAGTAGAATTTAGAAATATCTCTTTTGAATATAAAAAAGGGGAAAAAGTTATTGATAAGGTATCTTTTATAGTTAAACCTAATGAGTCCGTAGCCTTTGTAGGAGCCACTGGGGCAGGAAAGACCACTTTAATAAATCTTCTCTTAAGATTCTATGATCCAACGGAAGGGGAAATTTTAATTGATGGGATAAATATAAAAGATTTGGATTTAAAATTCTTAAGAAATTATTTTGGACTAGTACTACAAGATGTTTTTATGTTTGCCGGGGATATTAAATATAATATTATCCTAAACCAGGAGATAGAGGATAATAAGATGATAGAATATTCAGAATATGTTAATGCTCATAATTTTATTAGTAAATTAAAGAAACAATATAGGGAGGTTATTTCTGAAGGAGGCTCAAATCTTTCTACCGGGCAAAGACAGCTTATCTCCTTTGCCAGGGCACTTAGCAAAGAGCCAAAAATACTTATTCTTGATGAAGCAACTAGCAACATAGACAGTGAAACTGAATATCTTATCCAGGATGCTATAAAAAAAATTATGAAGAATAGGAGTAGCATTGCTATCGCTCACCGATTATCTACCATTAAAGATGTTGACAAAATATATGTTATGCATAAAGGTAAAATTGTAGAAAGCGGAACTCATACTAGATTACTTGCCCAGAAGGGTTACTATTTTGAATTATATAAATTCCAATATTTAAGAAGCGATCAAGATAATTAGTCATCCTTATTCCCGCAGGAGCAGGAGCATAACCACGATTCAGATTCGGTAATAAATTATAAAAGATAAGAAAGAGATGGAGAAAATATATGGAGATGAAAAGAGAACGAAAAATTGAAAATAGTTTAATTACCGGAAACATTTCCAGATCTATTTGGACCTTAGCAGCTCCTATGATGATTGGAAGTGCATTGCAAGACCTTTTTTCGATGGTAGATTTATACTTTGTGGGAAGATTGGGTCATATTGAAGTAGCTGCGTTGGCAATTGCGGGAACAGTGGTGGCTATTCTTATGATGATGGTGCAAGGTATAACAGTTGGTAGTACTGCACTTATTGCTCATTTTACCGGAGATAAAAATTATGAAGAAGCAGATATAGTTTTAGGGCAAACTTTTATTCTAGGACTTATAGGTAGTTTTATTATGTATATCGTGGCTGTATTTTTAGTAGAGCCAATTCTTATCCTATTTGGGGCAGAAGGTGAAGTACTAATTTATGCTGCAGACTATCTTAAAATAACTTTTGGTTGGTCAATAGCAATATTTTTCTTTGAGGGAGTTAACCAGGCTCTGCGTGGATCTGGAGATGCTCAAATACCACTTAAAGCATTAATAATAGCTAATATACTAAATATAATTCTTGATCCTTTACTTATTATGGGATATGGTCCCTTTCCCCAAATGGGGGTTGCTGGAGCAGCCATTGCCACAGTATTAAGCAGGGGCATCGGTTTTATTTTCCTTTTTTTACACCTTACCATGGGACATTCTACCCTTCAGTTTAAAATCCGTTACACCAAACTAAATCTGTTCTTAATGAAGAGAATAATTAGTATAGGTTCATTTGGCTCTTTACAGGTTTTTATTCGGGAAGTATCTTTTCTTTTCTTGATGCGTTTAGTTGCTTCTTTTGGGGTAGTTACTCTGGCGGCTTATGGGATAGGTGCGCGCTTTAGAATGGCTATTATGGTGCCAGGTTTTGGTTTTGCTAATTCGGCCTCTGTATTAATAGGACAAAATATGGGGGCAAAGCAACCGGAGAGAGCAACCGAATCTACCTGGAGGACAGTATTATACTACGAATTTATCGCGATACCGTTGGCTACTATCTTTATCATTTTTGCTCCTCAGTTAGTGGCAATATTTGCTAAACAACCAGAAGTGATAAGAATCGGGACTTTATTTTTAAGATATTTGGGGGTTACCTTTCCTTTTTTAGCTCTTTCTCTAGTTTTAGGACAAGCTATGAATGGTGCTGGTGATACAGCTGCCCCCACCATTATAAATGCTATAGGACAATTAGGAGTACGTATACCTCTGGCCTATATTTTTGCCCTGGTGGTAGGTATGGGGTCTTCTGGTATCTGGTTAGGATTGAATGCTTCCGATATTGCTCAAGGGTTAGGAATGGTTTTTTTATTTAAAAGTGGCCATTGGAAAAAGGTTTATGCCAAACATCGGGAAAAGTTAGAACAACAACCGATTAGAACAACTAGGAAAGCAGAAATACCTTTTTCCTGAGTTAAAGAAGCATTATAACCTAAATTTATGAGAAGGAGGTAAGCTACACCTATGAATACTGATACTATAAACATAATCTTTCCCGAGGTCAAGGTTAAAATACCTATTAAAGTCCTAGCATTGACACAGACAAGTTCTAGGAAAAATTTGACAACTTTTATAAAATGTGATATTTTAAATTAAACGATTACGTAATCGTTTAATTTAAACTAAATGGAGTTATTTGCAAATGAAAGTTACCATGAAGGATGTGGCTCGAGAAGCAGGGGTATCAACAGCAACAGTTTCCCATGTGATCAATAAAACTCGGTTTGTTGAAAAAGAAACTAAAGATAAAGTTTTAAGAGTTATGAAAAAATTAGATTATTACCCAAACTTTGCTGCGCAAAGTCTACGTAGCCAAAAAACCAAGGTAATAGGCTTGATAGTGCCTGATATTTCTAATTTCTTTTTTACAGCCCTGATTAGAGGAATAGAAAGTACATTAAAAAAATGCGGGTACACTCTTATACTCGCTGATTCCGATGAAAATTTAGAAATCGAGAAAGAGCAAATAAGAGTCTTCAATGCCAAATTAGTAGATGGTTTAATTGTAGCCCCCGCATCTGGAGATCATACTTTTTTAAAGAAGTTATTAAATAGGAATAGCCCGGTAGTATTTATTGATCGCAAGCCCCAGGGTTATTGTCCAGGCGATTGTGTATTAGTTGATAATATTGAAGGTGCATATAAGGCAGTTAGCATGTTAATTAAAAAGGGGTATTCAAAAATAGGAGTTATTACTGGATTACCAGGATTAACCACTAGCGAAGAAAGAATTATAGGTTATAAAAGAGCATTAGTGGATTATGGGATAAAGGTTGACCAAAATTTGATAAAAATAGGTGATGGCAGATATGATAGTGGTTATAAATTAATGAAAGAATTATTTTTTAATACAACTATAACTGCTTTATTTGTTGTTAATAATCTAATGACTATAGGTGCTATGCAATTTTTAAAAGAAAAACAGATAAAAGTACCAGATGCATTAGCAATTATAGGATTTGATGATTATAAATGGGCTTCAATTACAAACCCTCCATTATCGGTGGTCAAACAACCAAGTAGTAGAATAGGAGAAAAAGCTTCTGAACTATTAATTAGAAGAATTAAAAAAGAAGAAACCGGAGATTATAAGGAATACCGTTTATCTACAGAGCTTGTTATTAGAGATTCGTTTTAATTAAAGTAGCAAAGTTTCGAATAAATAAGGAGGGGTAAAAAAAGGGGTGGATGTATTATATATAAAAAATTATCTTAATTTATGAGAGAAGATATAATCTATATATCTAAATCAAAAAATGCTGTCTGTTGAGTAATTGAGCTATTGACATTAAATGGTAAATGAATATATACTTTTGGTTAGTTAAGATACAAAATAAACATATTATGTGAATTAGGAACTCATTCCAAAATACATAATTCAACATGTTTAGAACTTTTTAAATCAGTGCTAAAGATCTTTTCGTGGTTTTAGTTGAGCTGTTTTGGGTTGTTTTAGCATTTTTGACTAACTTTATATTTGTTTGCATAATAAACAATTTAGAAGGACGATGAAGATGAAAAATTTCAGTTACGCTCATCCCACGGAGATACAGTTCGGTTGTGGAAAATTCAACGAACTTGGGAAAATTGCAACCAGATTTGGTAAAAGGTGTCTGTTAGTTACAGTAAAGCCTTTCCCCGAAATGGAGCCTATTTTTAAAAAAGCCAAAGCATTATTGGAAGCTGAAGGAATTCAAGTGGCTCATTTTGATGGTGTGGAACCAAACCCTACTACCGAAGTTATTTCCAAAGGCGCCAAACTAGCAAGGGAACATAAGGCTGAAATGGTCATTGGACTCGGTGGCGGCTCCAGTATGGACTCTGCCAAAGCGATAGCAGTTGAAGCAACTCATGAGGGAAGCTGTTGGGATTATCTATTTTTTAAAACCCCACCGACTGTTAAAACCCTACCGATCATCGCTGTTACTACTACCTCCGGAACCGGTTCCGAAGTAACTCAGGTAGCAGTTATAACCAAGACCGATGAACATTGCAAATCTGCACTTTACAACTCAATTCTTTTCCCCCGGGTGGCAATTGTTGATCCCGAGTTAAGTATGACGATTCCTCCGCAAGGAACTTCCCCCACGGGTTTTGATGCTTTTACCCACGCGTTTGAAGCATATCTTCATCCGAATGCTTCACCTTACACAGATATTTTAGCCATTGAAGCAATGCGCTTAGTTGTTCATAACTTACCGATCGCCATCAAAGATGGTAAAAATATTGAGGCCCGCTCTGCAATGGCTTGGGCAAGTACATTGGGTGGCTTAAGTATTGCCAATGCCGGTGTAACGCTTCCTCATGGCATGGGAATGGCTATTAGTGGTATTTGGCCGAATATTGCCCATGGTCAGTCGCTTGCTATAGTTTATCCTTCATTTACTCGCTTCACCTATGAATCGGCGATTGATCGATTTGCAACAATGGCTCGGATTTTTGATCCATCTTTAAATGCAGTTGATAATAAAACAGCAGCCCAAAAATCCTGTGAATTAATTGATAACTTCCTTAAGGATATTAACTTATGGATCGGTTTAAAGGATTTTGGTGCTACTGAAGATCAATTATCGGAGTTAGCTACTGCCAGTATGGTATTACCTGACTACAAGAGTAATCCGCGGGTGGCTACAAAGGAAGAGATGTTTAAGATAGCTAAAGAATGTTACCAACGGTAAACAGTAACGAGTTTTTAGGTAAGGGAGAACGATTAAAATGATAACAAATAGTAATGACAGTTCGGATGAACTGAATGTTACCAAAGGAAGTCATGGTTTGTTAGTTTCAAAGAAAAAGAGTTTTTTTGCTTCACGTGAAGCCGGCTTGTTGCTGGTAATCCTGATGGCTGGTGTGTTGTTGACCTTTTTTGCACCGAGTTTTTTACAGAAGAAAAATTTCATTTCCGTGTCAATCGGGTTGGCCTATGATTTAATAATTGCCTTGGGAATGACTTTAATTCTGATTGTAGGCGGGATTGATTTATCGGTAGGCTCAGTCTTGGCTTTAACCGGGGTAATTACCACTCTATTGTTAAACGCACATGTAAGCATACCTTTAGCAATCATTTTAGGCTTAGGATCTAGTGCGTTAGCGGGTTTAATCACTGGATTAGGAGTTACCCGGTTCAATATTCCCCCATTTATCGCCTCACTTGGAATGATGTCGATTGCTAGGGGAACCGCCACTGTACTTACCTCCGGTTATTTTGTCACTAACCTACCAGACAGTTATAAAATGATTGGTCGGGGGGTATTTCTAGGAATTCCATATCCTATTTACGCAACTGTCTTTTTGGTCATTTTATTTGCTTATATATTAAAGAATTGGGGTCCGCTGGCCAAAACTTTTTATATTGGTACCAATGCGAAGGCCGCAGAATTATCAGGAATCAATGCAAAATTGATTACTCTTTCATCGTACATCATATGCAGTCTTATGGCAGGAATAGCTGCACTATTTCAAACTGCCCGTTTAGGAATGGGCTATGCTCAGATGGGACAGGGGACGGAGCTTAGAGCTATTGCTGCTGCACTCATCGGCGGCGCTAGTCTGGCCGGAGGTGGCGAAGGTAGCGTCGTTGGTACATTTTTAGGAGTAGTGCTATTAGCAGTTATCTTAAATGGCTTTATCCTCTTGAATGTGTCAATCTATTGGCAAGGGGTTGTGAATGGTTTAATTTTAGTAATAGTTGTTGCAGTAGATGCCATTCAGCGTGCTAAAATTAGTAAAGAATAGTATTCAAAGTCAGGTAATTTTGATCAACGGAATATTGAAGGGAGGTACCGGATTCCAATGGGAAAGACGGTGCTGGAAGTTAAAGGGATATCAAAAAGTTTTTACAGAAATAAGGTTTTAGATGATGTATCCCTAAGTATTTCTGAAGGGCAAATAATGGGTCTTGTTGGGGAAAATGGCGCCGGCAAGTCCACTTTGATGAAGATAATCGGCGGTATTTATCAACCTGATGCGGGTGAGATTTATTTGGAAGGTAAGAAGGTCACCTTTTCCGATCCTCTTCAGGCTATGAAAAGCGGGATCGGTATTGTTCACCAGGAATTAAGTTTGGTTCCCAACCTTACAATCGCTCAAAATATATTTAGCCACCGGGAGCGGGCTAATAAATTGGGATTTATCCAATGGGGAGAATTATATAAAGATGCCAAGGCAATTTTCGCGCAAATGAATATTAATATTGATCCCTCATTACTAGTGGAACATTTAAGTATTGGGATGCAACAATTGGTGGAGATTGCAAAAGCTTTATCACTAAACGCCAAGCTCCTGATTTTAGATGAACCCACCTCAGCGCTTTCCGAGAAAGAAGTGGACTTACTCAACGGAGTGCTCATTGATTTAGTCAAAAAAGGTATAGCTATTATTTTTATTTCGCATAAGCTTTTTGAGGTTTTTAGAATATCTGAAGTCGTAACTGTTCTGCGTGATGGTAAATTGATCGGTTCCGTTGAACCGGCCCATGGCGCACAATATATGAAACTTAATTCGGTCAAAATTGAAGAAGTTATTAATATGATGGTCGGGCGGCATATTACTGACTTATATCCACCCAAGAGTTCCGGTATCGGTAAAGAGATTTTTGCAGTGGAGGGGCTTACCCGAGAACCTTATTTCAAAAATATCAATTTTAAGCTGCGGCAAGGAGAGATTCTCGGTTTTGCCGGTCTGGTTGGTTCGGGTCGTACTGAGACGGCCCGGGCTATCTTTGGCGCCGACCCCCTGGATGCTGGGAAAATTTATCTGCAAGGCCAAGAGTTAAGCTTTAAATCACCGCAAGAGGCCATTAAATATGGAATCTGTTATTTGACAGAAGATCGTAAAAGTTTAGGGTTATTCTCAAAAATGAGCGTGCGTAACAATATTGTAGCTGCAGCGTTACAAAAATTCTTATCAAAGTTTTTTATTTTTAAACATAAAGAGATTAAAAAGAAATCCAAGTTTTATGTTGAGAATCTCCAAATCACGCCATTTGATGATGAGGTAAGTGTCTTTAACTTAAGCGGAGGTAATCAACAAAAAGTATTATTTGCAAAATGGATATGTTCTAATCCCAAAGTATTAATTGTGGATGAACCAACCCGTGGGATAGATGTTGGAGCCAAAGCGGAAATTCATAGTCAGTTACGTAAAATGGCCGAAAACGGTGTTGGAATGATTGTTATATCTTCCGAATTGCTAGAAGTGCTTGGTTTGAGTGATCGGGTTGCGGTTTTTAGTGAAGGGAGATTAATGGCTCTTTTAGATGGTAAAACAGCTACTGAAGAAGAAGCCATGAAATACTCCACCCGTCATGTAGCGGTTTAAGCTTATATTTAAGCTTAGCGAGAATTCTTAGGGAGTGTTAATCAATGAAAATATTTAAAGGCTTTTGGAAATTTGCGCAAACCAATAATGTAAATATTGGGGTAGTTGTTTCCGCTGTGATACTCTTTGTAGTTATGAGCATTATGTTTCCTCACTTTCTCACCCTCGTCAACATGGAAGTATTAGGAATGGGCTTTATTCAAGAAGCAATTATGGCCTTGGGAATGACCTTGGTGATCATTTCTTGGGGGATTGACATCTCGATCTCAGCAATTCTACCTTTTTCTGCGATTATCCTCGCGGTTTTGTTTGAGGCTAAATTAGGGATGGTCCCAGCGATTTTACTGACGCTGTTAGCTGCAGGGTTAATTGGATTTGCTAATGGCACTATGATCAATCAGTTACGAGTCCACCCGCTGATCGTTACTTTAGCTACCTGGACTACCCTTAAAGGGATTAATATGGTAATTACCCGCGGGGCAACCCTTTACAGTTTTCCACCCGAGTTTTCTTACATCGGCCAAGGGCGGGTTTTGGGACTTCCTGTTCCGATAGTGGTATTTGTTGTTCTCGCTGTAACTATGGGCTATCTATTAAAAAATCACCGTTACTTCCAACAAGTATATTTTATTGGCGGTAATTCACGGGCGGCCCGTTTATCTGGTATTCAAGTAGAAAGCTTTTTATTATCAATTTATACTCTCAACGCAGTTTTAGCAGGTGTTGCTGGTATTATTACCGCATCACAATATATCACAGCTAGTGTCGGTTTTGGACAAAACATGGAATTACGTGTCATTACGGCTGTTTTTATTGGCGGAGCTAGTACAGCCGGAGGTAAAGGTTCGATCATTGGGACAGTTACCGGGGTATTTTTCTTAGCGGTTATTAGTAATGCCTTCGTTTTGGCAGAGGCGCCTGCTTACTGGCAGGATATTGTTAATGGTATTATGCTTTTAGGCGCAGTATTTTTAGATGGATATTTCCAATTAAAACGTAAATCTTTCGCTAGTGAACTCAGAGTATCCATCCAAGGAGGTGAATTACCAAAATAGAATAAATGATTTGTTATCAAAAGTTTTTACGAGAACTGTAGTGAAATTAAATTAAGAGGAGGAACTGTAATGAAATTACATAATTTTATGTTTGTAACATTGGTATTGGTTTTGTTAGCTGCGATCGTAATTGTTCCAGTTTGCGCTGCAGCTGAAACTGAAAACTATGGTATGGTAGTTTTCTTAAAGGGTTCTGAGTTCTTTAACTGGTGTTATGCTGGCGCCAGGGATGCTGCCAAATTGCTTGGCCCAAATATTAAAGTCACTTTATATGGACCGGCTGAATGGGATGCTGCTCTCGAAGCCCGAGCAATTGAGCAATTAATAGCTGCCGGAATTAAAGGTATTATGGCCACTGCAGGTGATGCCAAAGCCATGAATCCGGCAATCAATAAAGCAATAGATGGAAAGATTCCGGTCGTCCTTTTTGATTCTGACGCTCCAGATAGCAAACGGTTAGCCTTCTGCGGTACTGAAAACTATAACGCTGGTTATGCTGCCGGAAAAGCCATGGGTGAATGGTTAAAGGCCAAAGGTGGTAATGTTGGTATCTCCACTAATTTAGGTCCGGATCATCTGAAAAAACGGATCGATGGTTTTACCGCTGGTTTAGCTGCAGTTGCACCAGATGTAAAAATCGCCCAGATCGTAAACGATGAAGGCGACGTTGCAAAAGCAGAAACCGTTATTACAGCTATGCTTCAAGCTCATCCCGAGATCAACGGTATCTTCTGTGCTCACGGCAACCCCGGAACCGGTGCTGCTGCTGCAGTTAGAAACCTCGATTTGCAAGGCAAAGTAGATATTATGGCCTTCGACTTTGGTACAGCGATTAACGAGCTAATTGAGAAAGGTGAAATCCGTGGTACAGTTGGACAAGATCCATATTTGATGGGTTACATGTCGATGATTGAGTTATATACTGCTAATCATGGCATCGACATGAAATCCAGCAAAAATGCTAATTTCGGCCAATTCGCTCCAGTTATTGATACTGGTGTAGCTATTCTTGGTAAAGATGTTATCAAGAATTATGGCCCTCCGAAACTCTAAATCTTCCGCAGGTAGGGTAGCTAAGGGCCGAAACCTTAGCTACCCATTATTAAATTATCTCTTGAGTTATATAAAAAGTCAATAATAACTCGAAGTGTAACTCAGATGCATGTAAGAACAGGTGACCCAGAATTGGCTCGAGAGATAAATCGGGCTTTAGTTTTAGAATACTTAAGAAATCATGAAATGATTTCTCGTGCTGAAATAGCCCGCAAACTCAATTTAAGCAAAGCAACTGTATCCAGTGTTGTGAATGAATTGATTGAAAGTCATCTTATCTCCGAAACCGGTGAAGGTAGCTCAACAGAAACAGGCAGAAGGCCGCCGGTCATGTTAACTCTGAATACAAGTAAAAAATTTGTAATCGGAGTAGATCTTGAAACTACCAATATAGTTGCTGCACTCGCCAATTTAAAAGGTGAAATTATTATTAAAATTAGAATTCCGACCGACCGCAATCATAGTGTAGAAAATGTCATTGCTCAAGTAACAGAATTAGTAAACGGAGTAATTTCCCAATCTGGAATGAATAAAAGTGTGATAATAGGCCTCGGAATGGCAGTCGCCGTGACCGTTTAGAAAAATTCGGGTTTTATTACCTTCTCGCCCAATTTTAACTGACGTAAAGTTCCTATTAACCAGCTTCTTCATGATAAAACTAATTTACATATTATGGCCGATAACTGCACTCGTGTGATGACGCTTGGGGAGAAGTGGTATGGAAAAGGAAAAGGAATCAAAAATTTATTTTTTGTGAATGTTGGATTTGGTATCGGATCAGCTTTGGTAATCAATGGTAAAATATATGACCATCATAGCGAATTTGGTCATTTTGCGATTTCTAATGAGAAAATCCTTTGCGGATGTGGTAATTATGGATGTCTTGAAACGGTCGCATCCGGCAGTGCAATAGAACGTAAAGCAAATCAACTTGGAAATGAAGAGGGCAATGGTTGGACAACTGCTCAAATGGTTGCTTAGCGGGCTCTCAATGGTGATTTAGCGGCACTTAAAATTTATAACGATGTAGGAAAGATACCTTGGGCAAGCTATTTCATTTGTAGCTAATTTGATGAATCCAGAAAAAATTATTATTGGAGGAGGCGTAGCTTCCGCCGGTAGTATATTACTTAATCCAGTGCTGGGATCTTTTAATGAATATACTATGGAAGTAGTAAAATCTAAGACCGGAGTTTTATTATCGTCGCTTGGAATCGATGCTGGTGTATATGGGGCTATATCTTTGGCTCTTAACGATGTAATTTTTAGCGGAGTGCAAGAGCTTTTAGGTTAGAGTTGCCCTATACGAATGTTAGATAGTTTATGAATTCATTTAGTCACGGATATTTTTTAATTATTAATTGTATCAGTTTAAAAATTATTATGTCAGGAGGAATGATAATGTTACAAGCGATAATGACTAAGCCAGGTGAAATAAAGTTTCAAGAGATCCCAGTTCCAGAGATTGAAGCAGGTCAAGTTTTAGTTAAAATTATGAGAATAGGAGTCTGTGGTTCGGATATTCATGTTTATCATGGTAAACATCCTTATACTTCCTATCCGGTGGTTCAAGGGCATGAAGTATCAGGTGAGATTACCAAAGTGGGCTCCGCTGTTTCACAACTTAAGGTTGGCGATAAGGTAACAATTCAACCCCAGGTAGTATGCGGAAAATGTTATTCTTGTACCCATGGGAGTTACCATATCTGTGATGAACTCAAAGTGATGGGCTTTCAAACCACTGGGACTGCTTCCGAGTATTTTGCTGTGAAAGCAAAGAAAGTTTTGAAGCTTCCCGCTGAAATTAGTTTTGACATGGGCGCCATGGTGGAACCTCTGGCGGTAGCAGTCCACGCATTGAGTAGGGGTGGCGATGTTAAAGGAAAGAAAGTACTGGTCCTAGGTGCTGGACCGATTGGTAATTTAGTGGCACAGACCGCTAAAGGTATGGGTGCTGAGTCGGTAATGGTAACCGATTTAAGTGATTACCGCCTTAGAATTGCTAAATCTTGTGGGATTGATTATTGTATCAATACCAAAACCCAAAGTCTAGAAGAGGCGATAGCTAAAAAATTCGGACCCTTTAAAGCTGATCTTATTTTAGAATGTATCGGAATTGAAGTAACCATGAGCCAGGCAATTAGTAACGCCCGCAAAGGTACCGACATTATCGTAGTAGGTGTATTTGGGGATAAGCCAAAAGTAGATTTAGGGTTAATCCAGGATCGGGAGATACGTCTAATTGGAACCTTAATGTACCAGGAAAGAGATTACATCAAAGCGATTGAACTTATTGAAAATGGTAAAATAAAACTGGAACCATTAATCTCCAATCATTTTCCTTTCAAGGATTACCTTAAGGCATACGAATATATTGAAACCCAAAAAGATCAAGTTATGAAAGTTATAATATCCATCCAAGATTGATAATTGTTACAGAGAACGTATATAAGAAAATAATAAAAAAAGAGGGACAAATAACCATGAAGGAAATAGGGATTTTAAATGCCGATATCTCGAATGCAATTTCAAGAATGGGCCATATGGATGAAATCATGGTCATTGATGCGGGTTTTCCAATTCCGCTTGGGGTTAATACCATTGATTTATCATTGGCAATTAATAAACCGACTGTCGTAGAAGTTCTCGATGAGTTATTAAAATATTTTTCAGTCGAAAAAATTATACTTGCCAATGAAACCAAAAAAATTAGTCCTTCAATGTTTGACAATGTCATTGGGAAATTTGATAAAAGTGTAGCTGTGGAGACCATACCGCACACGGAATTAAAACAGAGAAGTAAAAGTGTCAAGGCGATCATTAGGACCGGGGATTTTACAGCCAATACAAATGTACTATTGGTATCAGCGGGTGGGCCAAGATGGTATTGTGAAAAAGGCTGATATAAGCTTGGAAAAGAGGAGCAAAAATGGAAAAGATTAAAATTCAGGATTTAACGCCAGGTTTGGTTAAAGGAATAGAGGTCCAGATGCCAACCGAGACGGCTGGTTATACGGAGACTTACTTTGAGTGGACTGCTTCTTCATTAGTTGCCAAGTTTAATACAACGGAGATCAGTGGCGGTATCCTGCAAACATGGCACCATGTACCGGTATTTCAAGAAGTAGAAACCCATATTGATGCGGAAGTTTTTTATTACGTATCTGGGGTAGCTTTGATGTTATTTGTAGACCTGAAAGATGGCCGCCCTAACATGGATAGTGCCCAAATCGTACGTATCCAACCTGGGACGCAGTTGATTGTCCCCGCTGGCAAGGGACACTTTGTAGCGGTGGCGGAAGGAGCGAAACCGGTTTTTGCAGTTATCGTATCCCCTAAAATGTATGCTCCCAGAACAACATTACCCGTATCTGTCGAAGGAATATAATTGGTTATTTTACTCGATAAAGGTGATACATATGGATGTTAAGTATCGGAGGAAAAATCATGACAGGTAGAGAAAGGGTAAAATCATGTATTTTATTCAAAAGTCCAGATCGTCCTCCACGGGACCTCTGGGTATTACCTTATGTTAGTATATTTCAGAAAGAAGAATTTGATTCAATTATAAAAAAATATCCTCTGGATATTGGAGCCTCACAATTAAGTCCCGGATGGAGTGATAAAGTTGTAAAAGCTTCTGCAAAAACCGGAAGCTATATTGATGACTGGGGAAGTGAATGGTATGTTGGTGAACCCGGTGTAATAGGTGAAGTAAAAACCGGCTTTAGCTGATTGGTCAAAGCTTGAAAAATTTAAGCCACCATGGCGTTTAATAAAAGAGCGGGAGTTATCTTATGTGAATAAATCATGTGAAAAATCTGATAAATTTATGCTTTCTGATGTTACTGCCCGTCCTTTTGAAAGATTACAATTTTTAAGAGGTATGGAAGACCTTTTTATAGATATAGGTTATGGAACTTCTGAAGTAAGGAAATTAATGGAAATAATCCATGAGTTTTATATTGAGGATATCAGAAGTTGGTGTAAGTCAAATGTGGATGCTGTTTTTTTTATGGATGACTGGGGTACAAATAACTCATTACTTATAAATCCTTCAATCTGGCGTGAATTATTCAAACCTTTATATTTATATAAAGAATATTGTGATATTATTCATAAAAGGTGAAGCTCTATAAAGGAACTATTGAAACCGTTGGCCGCAAATCCCCATATTCGCTTTATCAAGAGAAATTGGCCACTTTTGGCGCTGAGGAAGTCTATAACCAAAAAGATGCCGAAGGTTTTATCAACCTCTTTGGGCTGCCGATGAAAGTTCAAGTTACGCTGGAACAAAATCTAAAAAATAAATAGACTGGGCAGGATTTTACCCTAAATTTAGGGAAAATATATGTAAGACAATAAAGGCAATTGAGAATTGAGAATGTACAATTGAGAATATAAAACCATAAAGATTTAATCACCCGTGTTGAATTGTTTAATTCTCAATTCTCAATTTTTAATTGAATTGTGGAGGTGTTCGTTCGTGAAAATCGCTTTTTCCGCGCTGGGTTGTCCGAACTGGTCATGGAATGATACCATTGCGGCAGTGAAAGACTTAGGCTATGATGGGGTTGAAATTCGGGGTATTGAACATCAGATGTACCTCCCCCAAAGCGCCGCAACTTATGGGGGAATATCTTCAAAAAACTAAAGATCATTTGAAACAAATTAAATTGGAGTTTCCTTGCCTGACCTCCGCTTGTTACCTACATGAAGACAATTTTGAAGCACGATTGGAGCAGGGGGAAGCCTATATTGAAATGGCTCATAAGGTGGGGGTGCCGTTTATCAGGGTTTTAGGTGATACTATATTGCTCAAGGGTTAGGAATGGTTTTTTTATTTAAAAGTGGCCATTGGAAAAAGGTTTATGCCAAACATCGGGAAAAATTAGAACAACAACCGATTAGAATAACTAGGGAAGCAGAAATACCTTCTTCCTGAGTTAAAGAAGCATTATAACCCAAATTTACGAGAAAGTAATTTTTAAATTTTAGGAGGTTTAAAATGGAAAATTATAAAAAAAGATTATCTGGGGCTCTCCCCAAAATCGGTATCCGTCCCATCATCGATGGACGAAGGAGAGGAATTAGAGAATCCTTAGAAGAGCAAACTATGGCTATGGCCCAAGCAGCAGCCCAATTAATATCCCAAAACCTAAGGCACTCTAATGGCCTGCCGGTAGAATGCGTTATTGCAGATACTACTATCGGAGGAGTAGCCGAGGCAGCCAGATGTGCTGATAAATTTGCTAAAGAAGGGGTGGGAGTATCTCTAAGTGTTACGCCCTGTTGGTGTTACGGAATGGAGACCATAGATATGGATCCTCTTATTCCCAAAGCCATCTGGGGATTTAACGGTACCGAAAGACCAGGGGCGGTATATTTATCTGCTGCTCTTGCTGGCCATGACCAGATTGGACTACCTGCTTTTGGTATCTATGGTAAAGATGTCCAGGATAAGGATGATAAAACTATTCCCCAAGATGTCCAACAAAAATTGTTACAATTTGCCAAAGCCGGGCTGGCCGTTGCCACTATGAAAGGGAAATCTTATCTTTCCGTGGGAAGCGTTTCTATGGGAATCGCTGCTTCCCAGGTTTCCCCTTCCTTCTTTCAAGATTATCTGGGGATGAGAGTAGAATATGTAGATATGTCTGAGATGATAAGAAGGATAGAAGAAGAAATATATGATCAAGAAGAATATCCAAAAGCCCTTCGTTGGGTTAAAGAAAATTGTCCAGAAGGAGAAGATAGAAATAAAAAAGAGATAAGACATTCTCGCCAACAAAAAGATGCAGAATGGGAAATGGTAGTCAAGATGACCTTAATAGCTCGAGATCTAATGATCGGGAACGAAAGATTAACTGAAATTGGATTGGTCGAAGAGGCAGAAGGTCATAATGCTATTGTCGCTGGATTTCAGGGACAAAGGCAGTGGACCGATCACTTCCCCAATGGTGATTTTATGGAGACTATCTTAAATACTTCCTTTGATTGGAATGGTATAAGGGAGGCTTTTATTTTTGCGACTGAAAATGATAGTCTTAATGGAGTAGCGATGTTATTTAATCATCTTCTTACCGATCGCGCCCAGATCTTTTCGGATATCCGAACTTACTGGAGTCCTGAAGCAGTAAAGAGAGTAACCGGAAAAGAACTAACCGGTCTGGCTAAAGGTGGTATCCTTCACCTGATCAATTCTGGTGCTACTACTTTGGATGCTACCGGCCAGCAAAAAGAAGATGGAAAATCAACTATGAAACCCTTCTGGAAGATAAGCGAAGAGGAAGCAAAGAAGTGTTTAGCTAACACCAGATGGAGTCCAGCTAATTTAGAATATTTTCGAGGAGGAGGATATTCCTCTACCTTCTATACCAAAGGAGTAATGCCAGTAACTATGGTAAGGATCAACCTCATTAAAGGCTTAGGACCAGTATTACAGATTGCTGAAGGCTATACGGTAGAGCTACCTCCTGAAGTTCACCATATCTTGGATGAACGAACTGATCCTACCTGGCCTACCACCTGGTTTGCCCCTATCCTAACCGGTAAAGGAGCCTTTAGAGAGGTCTATTCGGTGATGAATAATTGGGGAGCTAATCATGGAGCAATAAGTTATGGTCATATCGGGAAAGACCTGATTACTCTTGCCTCTATGTTCAGGATACCAGTAGCTATGCACAATGTTCCAGAAGAACAGATCTTCAGACCAAAGACCTGGGCCTCCTTTGGCACCAAGGGTTTAGAATCTGCAGACTTTAGAGCCTGTAATAACTTCGGACCATTATATGGTAGGAAATAGCAGGAGGACTGTTTAGTCAATTAATCCATTTTAAGAGGGGTAATAATCTCGATATTCTTATCTTTTAATATATCGAGATATTCATTTGGTAATGGTTTATCTGTTATTAAGGCATCTATATTTTCAATACCAGTGGTCCTAAAGATGGATGCCTTATCAAATTTAGTAGAATCGACCAGAAGATAATGAAGCCTTGAATTTTCAAACATCTTTACCTTGATATTTCCTTCTAAAATGTTAGATTCATAGATACCATTTTCATCTAACATCGTGCAGGAGAAGAAAAATTTATTAACCTTTATATTGGATAGCATCTTTTCTGCGAGTGGGCCAATCGTTGAGAAATATCCGTGTCTTATGTTCCCTCCAAGCAGAACCAGGTCTATTTTATAAATACTCATTAATTCAACTGCCATATATATATTATTAGTTATGATATGCAGGTTCTGTGAGGAGAGTGCCAAGGTACGGGCAAACTCATAGCAGGTTGTACTGGTATCTAAAAAAAGCGTATCTCCTGCCTGCACCAACTTTTTAGCTAATTCTGCTATGATTCTTTTTTGTTCAAGATTAGTATGATGTCTTTCATGAAAACGTTTATCGTAATCCCGAGCTATTTTAATGGTGTTGTACTCTTTAATTATAGATCTCTCTTCTGCTAATTTCTTGAGATCTCTCCGGATGGTAACCAGAGAAACATCCATTTTCTCAGCAAGCTCTAGCGGAGAGATAAAATTACTATTTTGGATTAAATCCATAATTTTTTCCAGTCGTTCTGCTTTACCCATATACTATTCTCACCTATGACAAGATAGTCAAAGGGAAATTCTTTCCCCTTGACTATCCCCTTTATTTATACTTTATTAATCAAGTTTTGTTTGGTTAGTATTATAGTATATGATTAAAATAAAGTCAATTAAAGAAAATATCTTGATAATATTTCTTGACAAAAAGATTAAAACTGGTTAAAATATTATCATAAGCTCTTCATTTTATATAAAATAAAAAAAGGAGGTAAATAAAATGAAAAAGCAAAAATTTATACTGACGTTAATTTTACTCGCAATTTTTATCTCAGCTATAGTTTCTTTTGCAGGGGCAGAAGGAACTACCCGAATTGCTATGCTGGTCAAAAACTTGGGGAATGCTTTCTTTGAAGCTTGTAGAGATGGAGGTTTAGAAGCAGCAAAAGAACTGGGTGGTATTGAACTTATCTATCAAGGACCCACTACCCCCACCGCTGAAGGTCAGATAGAAATTATTGACTCACTTATTGCCCAGAAAGTCAATGCTATTGTTGTTTCTGCTAATGATGTAAATGCCCTGGTGCCTATTTGCAAAAGGGCAATGCAGAGCGGGATTACAGTAATTTCCTTTGATTCAGGAGTTGCTCCAGAAGGTCGAATCCTGCATTTAGCCCCCTCCGGCAGTGAGTTTATTGGTAGAAGTCAGGTAAAAATGATAGCTAATTTAATTAGCTACAAGGGTGAGATTGCTATTTTGAGTGCTTCTTCTCAGGCTACTAATCAAAATGAATGGATTGAATGGATGAAAGAAGAGCTAAAGGAGCCTGCTTACAAAGATATGAAACTGGTAGCGGTGGTATATGGTGATGATCTTTCTGATAAGAGTTACCGGGAAGCAATGGGACTATTTAAATCTTATCCCGATTTAAAAGGGATTATTTCACCCACCACTGTTGGTATTGCAGCAACTGGGAAAGCTTTAGAAGATGCAGGAAAATCAGGGAAGATTGAACTCACCGGTCTTGGTTTACCCTCCGAAATGAAGCAATATATTAAAAATGGTACCTGCAGACAGATGTCTCTCTGGAACCCCGTTGATTTGGGATATTCCTCTACCTACATTGCTTATAAGCTATTACAAGGTGAATTCCAGGGCAAAGAGGGTGAAGTTATGAAAGTGGGTAGAATGGGAGAAATTAAGATAGGACCAGATAATGTAGCAGTAATGAGTGAGCCATATATATTTGATAAAGATAATATAGATAAATTTGCGGCTATTTACTAAGGGTATATTATTTGAATTAGAAAAAAATTTAGTAAAGCGGGATTAATCATATCCCGCTTTACTTATAAATACCCTAATACAAAAGAGGAATTTTTGCTTTATGAATAACTGCATTCTTGAAATGAAGGGGATTAGAAAGTATTTTTACGGCGTTAAAGCACTTGAGGGAGTAGATTTTAAAATAAAAACTGGTGAAGTACATGCCCTTATTGGTGAAAATGGTGCTGGGAAATCAACCCTGGTAAAGATTTTAGCCGGTGTATATCAACCTAATGCTGGTACTTTAATTTTCAACCATAAATCGGTACAATTTTTATCTCCTCAAATCTCCCAACAAGCTGGAATATCCGCTATACACCAAGAAGCTACCATGTTCCCAGAACTTTCGGTCACCGAAAATATCTTCATAGGTCATCATATTAGGAATAAATCCAATGGTCTGCTTTCCTGGAAAGAAATGAAGGATAAGACCCAGGCCCTTCTCAATAAGCTGGAATTAGATATCCATCCTGATACTAAAGTAAAAAATTTAAGTGTTGCTCAAAGACATATGGTAGAGATTGCCAAAGCACTCTCCCTGAATGCAAAAATAGTAATTATGGATGAGCCCACCTCTGCCCTTACCATTAAAGAAGTGGAGTATTTATACAAAATTATTCGAAAATTAAAATCTGAAAATAAAGCTGTCATCTTCATTTCTCATAAATTTGAAGAAATCTTTGAGATTGCAGATTATTTTACCGTACTAAGAGACGGAAAATATATTGGAGAAGGAAAGATGGCTGATGTTACTATGGATGAGATAATCCAGATGGTAATTGGGCGTAATCTTGAACATAGGTATCCACAGATAGAAGCAGAACAGGGGAATACTATTTTAAAGGTTAAGAATCTTACCAGGATAGGTTTTTTTAAAGATATATCTTTTGAGTTGCATCAAGGTGAAATTTTAGGATTTTTTGGCTTAGTGGGAGCGGGAAGAACAGAGGTAATGCAGACCATTTTCGGAATTGAAGCGCTGACTTCAGGGGAAGTCTTTATTAATGGGAAAAAAGTTAATATTGCCAATCCTGCTGAGGCCATGAATTATGGTCTAGCCTATATCCCTGAAGACCGGCAACTACAAGGTACAATTTTAAAAATGAATATCAAAGAGAATGTAACCCTATCCATAATAAATAAGATTAGTAGACATTTTTTCTTAGATAAGGAGAAGGAATTAAAAATTACTGAGCAATACGGAAAACAGATAGAAATAAAAGCCTCAAGTTGGCAGCAATTGGTAGAAAATTTATCCGGAGGTAATCAACAGAAGGTAGTCTTAGCTAAATGGATTGCTACTAAACCAAGAATATTGATTATGGATGAACCAACCAAAGGAATTGATGTTGCCACCAAAGCTACGGTACATAATATTATTTCTGAACTTGCGAAACAGGGAATAGCCATAATTCTTGTTTCCTCAGAACTTCCTGAAATTCTCGGCATGTCTAATAATATTATCGTAATGCATGAAGGAGCAATAACTACCAAATTTACTCGAGATAAAGCTAATTCGGAAAATATAATCAAAGCAGCAATAGGGAGTATTTTAAGTTAAGGAGATTTTAAAGATGTTAGTTTTACCTAAAAAAAGAGAATTTAATTTTTTTATTTTTATTATTTTAATAATATTTATAATTAGTTTAAGGACTCCTAGTTTTTTAGATCTTAACAACTTTATGGATATTCTTAACGATACTGCCATACTAACTATGGTTGCCATCGGTCAGCTTATGATTATTGTTACCGGCGGAATTGATTTGTCTGTTGATGCCAGTCTTGCTTTAACTGGTATGAGTGTAGCACTTCTAAACCAACATTACCCTGAAATTCCCCTCTTTATAATTATTTTAATTTCAATAACCATAGGGCTCCTGCTCGGTTCAATAAATGGTTTATTGGTTTCCCAGGCTAAGATTCCACCTGTAATTACTACTCTTGGAACTATGAGTATATATAGAGGTTTAGTATTCGTAATCTGTAAAGGGACCTGGGTTAGTGCTCATGAGATGACCGAAGCTTTCAGGGAGTTTCCCAGAAGAAGTTTTTTAGGGATATCTAATCTCATATTTATAGCTATATTAATAATAGTATTATTCCTGATTTTCTTAAGTCTAACTAAAACCGGAAGAGAAATTTATGGAATAGGTGGTAATAAAACAGCGGCACAATATGTCGGGATTAACCTGAATAAGATTAATTACCTTGCCTATACCTTATGTGGAGGAATTACTGGTCTTGCTGGATTTCTCTGGGTGGCACGCTATGCCGCTGCTCAGAGTGAAACTGCAATTGGTTTTAATTTTCAGACGATTGCTGCTTGTGTAGTTGGAGGAGTAAGTATAACTGGTGGTTCTGGAACGGTTATCGGAGTTGTGCTGGGGGCTTTTTTTATTGGAATTGTCTATAATGCTCTGACCATGATTAATGTTTCACCATTCTGGCAGATGGCAATTCAGGGCTTTATTATTCTATTTGCCATTATAATAAATACTATTATGGATAAACGGAATCAGCAATTACTGTTGAGAAAGAGAAGTTTTAATGAATAAACCAAAAGCTTTAGTGAATAAGAGGAATATATTTGATCTGGAAAAAATTAGAAAAATAAATTTATTAAATATCTTGTTAAAATGGGAAATTATTCTCCTTTTTATTTTTATTGCCATCATAATAGTAAATTCTAATCTGTCACCGTATTTTTTAGATTATAATAATCTTATGAATACTACTTTCAATTTTATAGAAAAGGCGATAATTGCCCTTCCTATGATGTTGGTGATTATATGTGGTGATATTGATATTTCTGCCGCCTCTATTCTAGCTTTATCTTCAGTTTTTATGGGTATGGCCTCCCGAGCCGGGGTAGGTACCTTTGGGTTGATTGCAGTTGGACTTTTTGCTGGCTTAGCAGCCGGTTTTTTAAATGGTTTTATTATCACAAAATTTGGAATTCCATCGATTGCGGTTACCCTGGGAAGTATGTCTTTGTTTAGGGGAATTGCTTATGTAATTCTTGGAGACAAGGCATTTACTAAATACCCTAAATCTTTTGCTTATTTTGGGCAAGGATATATAGGAAATACGATGATTCCTTTTGAATTGGTACTTTTTGTAGTACTGGCCATAATTTTTGGAATAGTGCTACATAAAACCACGTTAGGTCGCAAGGTATTTGCAATTGGAAACAATTCTACTGCTGCTAATTTTTCAGGGGTAGCGGTAAATAAAATACGTCTTATTATTTTTACAGTTATTGGTTTTTGTTCAGGATTGGCATCAATTTTACTTACTTCGCGCATCGGAAGTACACGACCAAACATAGCTGATGGTTGGGAACTGGAGATTATTACCACAGTGGTACTGGGTGGAGTAGTTATTACCGGTGGCCAAGGAAATATTTTTGGAGTAATTATTTCGGTTTTTATTATTGGATTTTTAAAATTTGGAATGGGTCTTATTAATATTCCGGGAAAGGTCATGAATATTGCACTAGGATTTCTATTGATTATAGCAATTATGCTTCCAGAATTACTTAAAAGAATAAAACCAAAAAATAATATTTAATAAAATATATTCGGGGGTGCGCTGATGAAAAGAATAGCTTTTAAAATGAAATTAAAAACAGGTTTCGAAACCGAATATAAAAGAAGACATAAGGCAATTTGGGCTAAACTTAAAGAAGAATTATCTAAAGCAGGTATATATGATTATTCAATATTTCTCGATCGGAAAACTCTTGACCTTTTTGCGGTGCAAAAATTAAAAGATGACCATACCATTGATCAACTTCCTTCCCAGGAAATAATGAGAAAATGGTGGGATTATATGAAAGATATTATGGAAACCAATCCAGACCACTCCCCAATTACTGTCTCACTGGAAGAAGTTTTTCATCTGGATTGAAAAAGAAAGATAGATTAAAAGTAAAAGTAAAAAGGATAATTTTAACTTTTTAGATTTAACTTTTAACTTAGAGGTAAGAGACTTAATAGAGGAGGAAAAAATGATAAATAAACCGGATATTAGAAGTAAAATTTTAGGCGAATTGATAAAACTTTCTAATAATCTTGGAAGAGAAGAATATCATCTGGCCATTATTGGTGAAGGCAATGCTTCAGCCAAGGTTAAGACTGAGAATATTAGGGAGAGTTTTTTTATAAAAGCAAGCGGGACCCAGCTGGCAACGGTAGGTGAGGAAGATTTTATTCAAGTTTATTTTGAACCGATTATGCAGCTTATAAACATAGACAATCCTGATGCAGAAGATATTAATCATATCTTTGAGAAAGCTAAAATAGATAAAAAATGCCGGGCGAATCCCTCGGTGGAAACTTTATTACATGCTATTTGCCTTAATATTGAGGGAGTAAACTTTATTGGTCATACCCATCCCATAGCAGTAAATATCTTAACTTGTTCGAAGGGTTTCCCTGAAAATTTGAAAGGCAGAATATATCCAGATGAGATTGTTTTGTTGGGGAAAGAATCAATCTTTATCCCTTATACGGATCCGGGGGTTCTATTAGCTAAAAGAATCAAGAAAGAAATCGATATATTTCTGGAAAGGCAGGGAGAAAGACCCAGGGTAATCTACCTACAAAATCATGGACTTATTGCCTTAGGATCTTCAGCTATGGAAGTGGAGAATATTACCTTAACTGCCAATAAAGCTGCTGAAATTCGTTTTGGTGCACTACTTTTAGGAGGGATAAATACCCTCTCCGAAGAAATAGTTATCCACCTAGCGGAAAGACCAGATGAAAAGTATCGACAAGAATTATTTAAACTGCAAAAATAGTTTTTAAGGGTAAAGGGGCTGTCTTATGAAGAAAAAATTTGTAGCGGTTGATCTGGGGGCAGAAAGTGGAAGAGTAATTGTGGGCGATGTTTCGGAAATGGAAGTAATGCACCGTTTTCTTAATAAGCCAGTAAGGATTAAAGATAGTATCTATTGGGATATCCTTAATATATTTATAGAGATAAAAAGTGGTTTAAAAATTGCTTTTAAAAAATATCCTGGTCAGATAGCGAGTATTGGTATAGATACTTGGGGAGTTGATTATGTTCTTTTAGACGATAATGGAGATCTTCTGGGAAATCCCTATCACTATAGAGATAAAAGAACAGACCATATAATGGAGGAAGTATTTAAAATTATCCCCCCAGAAAAGATTTTTATAGAAACAGGAATCCAATTTATGCAGATAAACACTATCTATCAGCTATATTCCTTTATTAAAAACAAAGCTAAAATCTATAAAGCAGCTCGATACTTTTTAACCATTCCCGATCTCTTTAATTACTGGTTGACCGGGATTATAAAAAATGAATATTCTATTGCTACCACTACCCAATTATATAATCCTAAAGAAAAAAAATGGTCGGTTAAATTATTAGAAAAGCTGGGAATCAGAGAGGAAATGTTTGGTGAAATAATTATGCCTGGAACAAAACTGGGAAAGCTCTTATCTTATGTTGCTCAGGAGATTGGCGCGGGTCCAGAAGTAGAAGTTATTGCTCCTGCTTGCCATGATACTGCTTCCGCAATAGCGGCAGTTCCGGTTATAAATAATATAGACTATGCCTATCTTAGCTCAGGTACCTGGTCATTATTGGGGATAGAATCTCCTCAACCAATTATCAACGAAGGAAGTTTTAAATATAATTTTACCAACGAAGGATCAGCAGATGGTGGTTTCAGGTTTCTTAAGAATATTACTGGTTTCTGGATTATTCAAGAGTGTAAAAAATATTGGGACGAAAAGGATAAAATATATTCGTATGATGAGTTAACTAGATTAGCTTCCAATTATGGGTCAGTTAATTTGAAGATTAATCTTGATGACTCTCGTTTTCTCAAACCTAATCTTATCGATGACAGTATGCCACATAGGATTAAGGCTTACTGTCGGGAAACCGGACAAAAAATTCCTCAGACGCCAGCGGAGATGGTCAGGGGAATAATTGAAAATATGGCTGACATTTATGCCCAAACTCTAAAGAAAATAGAAGAAGTAAGCGGTCGATCTATCCAGGAGTTATATATTATAGGAGGGGGATGTCGGAATAATTTATTATGTCAACTTACCGCTGATCTGGCCGGGATACAAGTTTATGCTGGACCAGTTGAAGCCACCGCTATTGGAAATCTAATGATTCAATCTTTATCTAAAGGACAAATTAATTCGATTTGGGAAGGTAGAAAGATAATTAGGGAATCTTATAAAATTAAGAGTTTTTACCCGGGGAAAAGATGATAAAGAAAGAACCTACTCAAGTTAGGAGATTATGGGGATTATAAGGTTATAAGGAGGGTTTATAAATGGTTATACCAGTAATTATGCCAAAACAAGGAGAGACAGTGGAGTCCTGTATTATTGTAGAGTGGAAAAAAAAAGAAGGAGATAGAGTAGAAAAAGATGAGATTATTTGTCAAGTAGAA
>Ga0315291_10001393_pt1 | contig 32209 bp, 29 predicted proteins | sample YL17G12_20_MG_FD_203070 | JGI IMG/M metagenome (GOLD analysis project Ga0315291, IMG submission 203070) | Sediment microbial communities from Yellowstone Lake, YNP, Wyoming, USA - YL17G12_20 | ecosystem: Environmental > Aquatic > Freshwater > Lake > Sediment | place: USA: Wyoming | collected...
TCCCTTGTCCGGTTGCGTCCCCGCAGAGCCTGACTCTGTTTCTCCAGGCAGACGAATCGGACCAGAAGAGCATCGGCTTTCCAAGAGCCATGGGCCACCGGAGTCATGCCTTAAAAATCCCTGCCCGGAGAGGGGATGGGTAACCTCCAGAAGGGGTAGGAGCGATGGCGGGAAGGATTCCAATCGCTGACTTGGAGATGTTGACCCTTTTTCACCTCAACGTGATTTTGCTGACTTGGAGTTGTTGACACTTGGCCCATTACAGTTTAAGAGAAGGGGTCAGAGCTTTACTTTAAACATTACAGTTTAGAATATTTCCAGTTGCCACTGAGCTCTATTCCGCGGGTCGGCGGGTCGGTACCGTTGCCGATGCCAGCTACGGGCCATGCCTCAAAGAGGGCCGTGGGCTGGCCCGGGCCGGCGATGTCAGTCTCCATGAGCTTCTGTCTTTTCATCACCAATTGAAATGCTGACGTAGCTCCGATATAGTAGGACAATCTTTTATCTATGGCCATCGGACCAAGCCGGCCGGCCGGACCGGAAGTTTCGGGGCCGCAGCTGAGAAGGGAGCGAACGATGAAAAGAATCATGGTGATGTTTTCCGCCGGACTGGTTTTTCTTTTATTTTCCGGCTGGGGGGCCAAAGCGGAGGAATTTTGCGCGGCTCCGGTGGAGACGAATCAGGGGTTGTTTACCGGGTTGACGGACCCGGACTATGGGGCGTGCGTTTACCGGGGGATTCCGTTCGCCCAGGCGCCGGTGGGAGAGCGCCGCTTGCGGCGGCCGGAGCCGCCGGCCCGGCACGAGGGGGTGTTCGAGGCGAGTAAGTTCGGCCCGGCCTGCTTTCAGAAACCGAGCATGCTGAACGGGGGCAAGGCGGCGGCCTATGGCGAGGACTGCCTGTATCTCAACGTCTGGCGTCCGGCCAAGTCCGGCAAGTTCCCGGTGATGGTTTGGATCTATGGCGGCGGCTTCGTGGGCGGCGCCGGCAGCTTTGACATTTATGACGGCGCGCACCTGGCCTCGCGGCAAGACGTGGTGTTGGTGACGTTCAATTACCGGCTGGGCGCGCTCGGCTTCCTGGCCCTGCCGGAGCTTAAGGAAGAAGATCCGAAGGGGAGCACGGGCAACTATGGAATCCTGGACCAGGTGCGGGCGCTGGAATGGGCGCGGGATAATATCGCGGCCTTCGGCGGAGACCCGGATAACGTCACGGTGTTCGGCCAGTCGGCCGGAGGCATGAGCATCTGCGCGCTTTTAGTTTCTCCGGAGGCGAACGGCCTGTTCCACCGGGCCATGCTCATGAGCGGTCCTTGCCGGCTGATGACCGAGCTCCCGGACGGCTATGCCAAAAGCCGCGCCCTGGTCACGAGCATGGGCTGCGACGGTCCCGATATGCTTTCGTGTATGCGGTCCCAGCCGACGACAGCCTTCGAGCAGAAGGCCGGGAACGATCTCTTCGCGGGTGGGGTGGCTTGGAGCCCCACGGTGGACGGTTCGGTTCTCCCGGCCATGCCCGTGGAGCTGATCCAGGACGGAAATTACCAAAAAGTGCCCGTAATCATCGGAACCACCCGGGACGAGCTCAGGATCTATACCATGATGATTCCCGGCCTGGGCCTCTGGTCGCGGGGCACGGTCAAAGAACTGATGAAGCTCCTGACCGGTCCCAATTACGCGGCGATCATGTCCCTCTATGACTTTCACGACTTTCGCCGTCCCATTGACCTCGCCCTCGCCTTCGGCAACCAAATGGTGTTCGATACTCCCCTCTTCCTGATGGCCGAGGCCATGGCCGGGCAGAACCCCGTGCACATCTACCGCATGGACTGGAACCAGACCCGGTTCCCGCACAAGATGGGCGCTTTCCACGCGATTGACGTGCCGTTTGTGTTCGGGGCGCTCAACGCCGACGCTGAGCTCGCCAAGCTTTTGGCCAGCAAAAAGACCTATGAAAGAAACAAAGACCTGGGTTACACCATGATGGATTACGTAACCAACTTCGCCCGGAGCGGCGATCCCAACGGCGAGGGTGTCCCCCCCTGGCCCGCCTATACAAAGGAAGGGCGCGAGCGGCTTTACTTCAACACCGAGATCACCTCCCGCCCGCTCGCCGAACAGGAGGTCATGAGGTATCGCTGGTATGCCGAGCGGAGCCTGAACGAAGTCCTGACCGGCTCGCTGAGTAAGCGGCTCTCCAAGAAGGATTGAGAAAGCGCCAGACTGAAAATCCGCGGGCCGGCGGTTCAAGAGGGACTTCCGCCCCGGACGGGCCCTTGACCCAGCCCCGCCCCAACTGCATTATTCAGATTTGCCTTGAAGAGAGGACCACCACCGCATAGTGCGGAATGGGACCGATGGTGAATTCGCAAATGCCGCGGTGAAGGGAAAGGCCGGTGACGGACGGCGCCGGCTCATCCGGTGAAAACGCTCTGAGCGTAAAGCCGCCCGCCTCCGGGAGGTAACCGCTCAAGTCCAGTTTCACTTTCACCTCGGCATGGGGGACCTGATGATCGTAATTGATGAGGTGGATGATGAAGGTGTCGGCATCGGCTTTTTTCGTGACATGGGCCACCAGGTAACGGTCGTTTTCGAGCGCCAGGATCGCGCCTCCCGCCGCCTTCTCCACCGGCTCGATCAAAGCGGGCACCGGCTCGCCCGCCTGGACAGAGGAGAGCGTCTTCTTCGGGATCGCGGTGATACTTGCTCCGCTGCCGGGGCCCAATGCTTCGGCCAGATCCTCCGGATCAGGAGAAAAAATCTTCCCGCCCGCCGCGATAAAACCGGCCAGGACATCTCTCGGCTCATCCTGGAGTTTCTTGATCGGAAACGGGATCACCAGCACCCGGAAATGATTGAGCGGCGTGCCTTTGCCCAGATGCTCGAAGACCTTGGTCTCGAAAAGAACATTTGCCTTGATAAAGGCATCAGCCAGCGGGTTTTCTTCTCCCCGAGACATCAGCGCGATTTTCGCCACCGGCACCACCCGGTGATAAAGCTCCCGGTGGCTGGCGATAAACCCGTTGTATTGGGCGATGGCCGCCCAGGCGTCCCGCGCCTCCGGTTCACCCGTGATCAAGCCGTGGAGGAACCTGCCCTCGAGGTTGCGGGACAGGGCCGCGCCGAAAGCATACGCTTCGGCGATGCCGACCTTTTGTTCCGCCGGCGTCGGGATGCAGGTCTCGCGCGGCCCGCAGTGATACACGTCGTTTTCATACATCAGCGGCTGCCAGGCTTGCTTCTCTCCGGCCAGGAACTTGATCTTGCGCACGTTGCCGACCTGCCAGGCGCCGGCCCAGACCCCGGGCGTGTCCTTGCCCGCCTCTTCCCAGATCAGGTCGCAGTGGTCATTGATCTCAAACCGATCGGGAGCGAGATGCACGTTCGCATAAACTAATATTGGGGGTCGGCCCGATTCCGCGGCCTTCGGCTCCGCCATCCGCTGGACTTCGCTGAGCAGGAGTTTCATGCCCGAGGTGTCACCGATGATGTTGTCAAAAAAGATCGCGTCCACCCCGGCGTCCACCGCCAGCGCCGCCTTGTGCACGAGATAGGCGCGCCACTCGGGTTTGCGCACGTCCGCCAGCCGGCGCTCCCAGGAGATGGACGGGCCGTGTTTGGTCAATCCTGCATAAAACAAGGGGATGCCATACATCCAAAGCCCCAGCTTCCTGGTCTCGGGGTCATCGCGAAAAGCGCTTTTCCAGAACATGTTGCTGGCGGACATGTAGGCGGTAACGTGAATACCATTCTCGTGACATCGTTCAATAACCTTTTTGATCAATTCGCGGTTCTCGCTTTCCTCCTGGAGCGACCAGCCGTTGCTCCAGGTCACCCAGATCCAATTGAACTGTGCCTGCTCGAGCAAACCGAGCATCCGGTCAAAATCCCGGTCATAGATATGAGCCAGCACGTCCTTTTCTGCATCGGTAAAGTTCTTGCCCCACCAGGTCCTCTCCGCTTTCCGGCTCTCGATCCCGCCGCCGTCCAGACGGAGGAACCGAAAGTTTCCCGGCTCCGCCCATTCCGGAAGATCCTCCGACTTCGCCCAATAGAGGGATTCTTCCATGCGCGCGGGCCGGGCCATAAGCAAAAAGATAGCCAAGCCCAAAAACAACGCCGTTTGAGGAATACGCCGACTGCCTTTCCTTATCATCCTCGCCTCCGAGTGCCGACGGCCTAAAGCCTTGCGATCCCATCATAACATGGTCCTTCGGCCCGTCAACGCCGCCGGGCGACAATCCGCTCTCAACGCTAATGCAGTTATGTATTGGGATGGAGCGGGAGAACGGCGGTCCCCGGCTTGATCCTTTCCGAGTTTTGAGGTATTTTCTTCCCGAGCCGATTGGTCACACTTGATGTTTCGCCCTGCCCGTGTAAAGTTTTTGAGGAATTCCCATCCCTACCTTTCGCTTCGGCCGAGAGATCGGGAGAGCCGAGTCTTGCCGGCATTCCTTGAACCCATCCCGCAACCGGCCGAATCCCGTTTGTGACCCCATGAACCGCCGTGCCAACCGTCATCCTCCTTCCGGCCGGACCGCCCGGGTTCTCCTCGCGGCCCTGCTCATCGGCCTGGCCGTTTTCGCGGCCTACGAAGCGCTCACCTGGCCGGACGTCAAGGCGCTGGCTAAGCAGAACCCCAAGACCACCGCTTTTATCGAGCGCTACCAGGCCCGCGAGCGCAGCGCCGGCAAAAAGCCGGCGGTGGCCTGGCAGTGGGTGCCTTACTCCCAAATCTCGCCGAACTTGAAACGGGCCGTGCTGGTGTCCGAGGACATCAGCTTTTTTTCCCATCGCGGCTTTGACCTGGCAGAAATCTGGGAAGCGATCAAGGAGTCCTTCCAGGACGTGGAATTTCCCCGCGGGGCTTCGACCTTGACCCAGCAGGTGGCCAAGAACCTGTGGCTGTCTCCTTCCCATGACCCATTTCGTAAGCTCAAGGAAGCCGTCTTCACCATCCAGCTCGAGCGGAACCTGAAAAAAACGCGGATTTTTGAAGTCTATCTCAACGTGGTCGAGTTCGGCCCCGGCATCTACGGCGCGGAAGCCGCCGCCCGCCACTACTTCCACAAGTCGGCGGACGACCTCAGCGAAGGGGAGGCCGCGCAACTGGTCGCGGGCTTGCCCAAGCCGTCGGCCTGGCATCCGGGCAGCGGCAGCCGCGCCTATCAAAAGCGCGTGGCCATCACTCTGGAACGGATGCAGAAAATGGAAATTCCCGGCAAGCAGTTTTAAAGGAAAGCTTTGGCCCCCGCCAGCGGCGCAGGTCCTAGTACTCTGTCAAGGTGATTCTGTCGGATTCGCCCTCTGCGAGGGGGGCTTTCGCGTCCTTGACAACCCCGGCAGAGGAAGTTACGATCAAACAGGTTTAAAAAAATCGGGACGATTATCTTCAATTGCTCTCGCGTATGGGGGGAAGTTTTTTGAGTGGCTGAGATGGTGCCCCTGTTCGAGCACTCCTCTTCGCCCGGCGCTGCCGGTCCAGCATTCGTGGCGGGAGCCACCGGCTTCACCGGGCGGGAAGTGGTCCGCTTACTGGCCGCCCGCGGGATCTTGACTTATGCGCACGTCCGGCCGGACTCCCCCCGCCGGGAAGAGTGGCAGCAGCGTTTGCAGCGGCTGGGAGCGCAAGTGGACTGCACGCCCTGGGAAGAGGGCGCGATGGCCGCGACCCTGGCCCGCCTGCGGCCCGCCTATGTCTTCGCCCTCCTCGGCACCACCCGCCGCCGGATGAAGCAAGTCGCCCGCGCCGGCCAAGACCCCCAAAGCCAGAGCTACCAAAACGTGGATTACGGTTTTACCGCCCTGCTCCTCCGCGCCGCGGCAGCAACAGGCAAGCCGCGTTTCATTTACCTTTCCGCCGCCGGCGTCAGCGAAGGCTCGCCATCGCCCTATTACCAGGCACGCGCCCGGGCGGAGGCCGAGCTCAAGGCCAGCGGGCTGCCTTTTCTCATCGCCCGTCCCTCGTTCATCAGCGGCCCGGGTCGGGACGAGCCGCGGCCGGGCGAAAGGATCGGCGCTGCGATCGTGGATGGCCTGCTTCGGGTCGTGGGGCTCTTCGGCGGGTGGCGGCTGCAGGCGCGTTATGCTTCCACCACCAACACCGCCCTGGCCGAGGCCCTGGTCCGACTGGCCCTGGACCCCGCGGCCGCGAACCGGACTTTTGAATCGGAATCACTGCGCCCGGTAGAGGAATGAAACACGTGCGGAAGGATCACCTCAGGATTTGGGTTTTGCTCTGGATCATCGTAACGTGGCCAGCTCCTCTCTTCGGGCAGCCGGTCCTGTTCCCAGAGCCGCTCAGCCCGCGGATCGCGAATTACAACCTCGAGGTGCGGCTGGACCCGGAAACGCGCGCCTTGCAGGGCAAGGAGCTGCTCTCCTGGCGCAACCCCTCGGCGGGCGGCGTCGAGGAGTTGCAGTTTCATCTTTACCTGAATGCTTTTCGCAACGACCGATCCACCTTTATGCGCGAGCGCCGGCAGGAGGGCGCCAAGCTGAAGGTGAAGCCGGAGGAGTGGGGCTTCATCGAGGTGGACCGGATCGCGCTGGCTTCGGGTGAAGACCTGACCGCGGCCATGGAGTTCATCCATCCGGATGACGACAACGCGGAAGACAAGACCGTCTTTCGCCTGCCCTTGCCCCGGCCGGTGGCGCCGGGCGAAACGGTCGCGCTGGAGGTTTCCTTCCGGGCCCGGCTGCCGGAGCCGCCCATCGCCCGCGCGGGCGCCAAAAAGGAATTTTTCTTCGTGGCCCAGTGGTTTCCCAAGGTGGGGGTCTATCAAGACGGCCGTTGGAACTGCCACCAATATCACGCGCACACCGAATTTTTCGCGGACTTCGGGGTTTATGACGTGCGGATCACGGTGCCGGAGAAGAACCTGGTGGGCGCGACCGGGGTGGAAGTGGAGCGGAGGAGCAACGGAGACGGCACCGCCACCCACTGGTATCACGCGGAGGACGTGCACGATTTTACCTGGACCACGTCGCCCCGGTTCCGGGAATATAAGGGCCGGGCCCAGGACGTGGAGATCCGGGTCTTGATGCAGGCCGATCATGCTCACCAGGGTCCCCGGCACCTGGCCGCGGCCGAGAAGGCGGTGGAGTATTTTCAGAATTGGTATGGGGATTACCCTTATCCGAACTTGACGGTGGTGGACCCGCGGCCGGGGGCGGCTGAGGTCGGCGGGATGGAGTATCCGACCCTGATCACCGCCGGCACTTTCACCGGCCTGCCCCAGGGCGTGCACGCGGTGGAGCTGGTGATCATCCACGAGTTCGGGCACAACTTCTGGTATCACCTGGTTGCCTCCAACGAGTTTGAAGACAGTTGGTTGGACGAGGGGATCACCACTTACGCGGAGATCCAGATCACCAAGGACCTTTACGGCCCGGCCGGCAGCCTGATGGACTGGATGGGGATCCAGGTGGACGACCTGCAGATGCGGCGCTACTCCTACGTGCGCGCGCCGGACCTGGACCCGATCCAGCGCAACGCCTGGGAATACTACTCCGGCTTGAGCTACCGGGCCAATTCCTACTCCAAGCCGGCCCTGGCCCTGATCACGCTCGAAAACTATCTGGGACCAGAGACCATGCGCGAGATTTTGGGCGCCTACCTGGCCCGCTACCGCTTCCAGCATCCGGTCACCGCCGACTTCGTGGCCGTGGCCGAGGAGGTCGCCGGCCAAAACCTGGAGTGGTTTTTCAACCCGGCGCTCTACTCCAACGCGGTGCTCGACTACAGCGTGGACCGGGTGAGCAGCCGCCAGCTGAAGCCCGGCCAGGGATACGATTACGCCTTGTCCGCCGCCGCCGGCGAGCCGGGCCCGGCCCGGAAACATGCCGCCGGTCGAGGCGACCCGCCGGAAATTTTTGCCAGCGAGGTCTGGGTCCGCCGGCTGGGTGAATTCAAGTTCCCGGTGGAAATCGAGGTCAGCTTCGCCGACGGCGAGACGATCCGGGAGAGCTGGGACGGGCAGGAGTTATGGAAGAAATACCGGTATACCCGGCCGGCCAAGCTGGTCGCGGCCGCCGTGGATCCGGACGGGAAAATTCCGCTCGATCTCCATTGGGGCAACAACCGCCGCAGCCTGAAGGAGCAGCGCCGCGCCGAGAAGCAAGGCTCGGAAATGTTGGACCTGGTCAAGTTCCTGCTCCGGTCCAAACCGGAGTAGGCCGGGGGCAGGGTGAATTTTCCGGAGGATGATGTATCATTAATCCAGGGGAAGAAGGAACACCTGGGATGGCGGATACCAAAACGATTCAGGACCTGTTGGAGCGCGGTCTCTACCATTACGGCTTGGGGGAGGTAGGCAAGGCGCTTCAGCTTTGGCATGAGGTGCTGGCCCTGGAACCGAAGAACGAAATGGCCCGGGAATACATTGAGATCGAGACCGGCCAACCCGCGGGTCAGGCCGCGCCGGTGGTGGACGAGGACGTTTTCGATTTGGAATCGGAGATGCTCGAAGAGGCGCCGCCCGGGCCGGGCGGCAAGAATCCAGGAGCGGAAGAATTTTTCACCGGCCAGCAGATGCTGTTGGCCGAGCGGTGGCAGGAAGCCGAGCAGGCGTTTCTGACCGCCCATCGGTTGGAGCCGAACAATCCTCTCTACTGGGCCCACGTGGAGCTGGCCCGCGCCCGCCTGGTGAAAGATACCATCGAGAAAGTCGGCGGCCTGGACAAAGTTCCCCGGCTGATCCCGAGCATGAAAGAACTGGCCAAAATGAACTTTACCCAGGAAGAAGGCTTTATCCTTTCCTTGATCAACGGCGAGATCAGTTTCGAAGACGTGATCGCCATCAGCCCGGTCCCGCGTGGGATCACCTATCGGATTCTCCACCGCCTGCTGGCGGACGGCCTGATCTCGATCGGGGAGGCCTAGCCGGCTCATGTCCAAATGGGAAGAGCTTCGACGGTCCCCGGACCGGGCGCACACTCTACTCGCGTTCCTGGAGGACCCGGTCGTGGTCTTCACCCGGGGACTGATCGTCGTTTACCTGAACCCGGCCTTTGCCCGGCGCTTCCATTGCACCTGGGAATCGGCCCTGGGCCAGAAACTGGAAACTATCTTTCCCCCTTATATCCTGACCCCGATCCTCCAACATTTGGAAGGCCTGGAAGCCCACTCCTCGCCCCGCCATTTCTGGGCCAAGAGTTACCAGGAATCGTTCCGCTTGAGCCTGGCGCCGGTGGCCCGCGGGAACCGGCGGATCGGGGCCATGGTCCACCTTTGGGACGCGACCCGGGAGATCGAGGTCAAGCGGCCGAACGTGGCCTTGTTCCGCGCCATGATGGAAGACCTGGCCGGCCCGATCGCCAACCTGGTGCGGGAGGTCACGGCCTATTCCTCCCGGGGCAAATTGCCGCTGAGCCTTGCTCAAACCCTCGGTCAGGGAGTGGCGCAAGCCCAGGAAAGCCTCTCCCGCTTCCAGGACTTCGGCGAGATCCTCTTTGGCAACGTGGCCCCCACCCGCGTGCCTTTCCAGCCGCTGCGCCTGCTCGCCTTGACCCGAAAGACCCTTTCCGCCTCAGCCAAGAGCCGGAACGTGTTTCTGGAAGAGGCTCCCACCCGGGAACTGCCCGAAGTCCTGGGCGACCCCGGCTACCTGAGCCGGATCCTGGGACTGGTGGCGGACTTTATGGTCAAGAGCGTGGCCAACCGCCAACTGGTGATCATGGCGGCGGACTTGCTCCAGCCCCAGGACGGCCACCCCCAACTGGTCTACTCGGTGACCGGAACCGGCTGGATCCCGCCCGAGCAGTTCCTCCGGGGCATGAGCGACTGGCGGCAGGAGCTGTACCTGGGCCGCGGCGACGAGGAAAAGCGCTTGATCCTGCGCCTGTTCATGGCCCGGCGCCTGGTCCAGGCCATGGACGGGACCTTTACTCCCGCGGCCCACGAAAAAGTGGGCACGACTTTTGCCATGGCCGTGCCCACCTCGATCCGACCCGCGCCGGCCGAAGAAGCCGACGCCGATCCCTCTACCGCAACGGGTTCCTCCTAACCGCGTCGCTTCCGCCAGCCCGGGCCGACCCGCGGTATCCGGCCTCGCCGCCGGAAACCAATTTGCAATCAAACTTCAGGCGTTTCTGATTAAGGCTCGTAGGGGCACGGCATGCCGTGCCCCTACCCTTGAACCCGACAACCATTCAATTAGAATAATGATTGCAAATTGGTATGGAGGATCAGCCGCTCTCGCCCAGCCCCTGGATTTTATCCATCAGCGCCTGCTCGCGCTCGAAGATTTCCGCGAGACGCTCAGCCGCCTCGCCAAATCCCTCGGGCCGGTCTCTCTCGCTGATCTCCTTGAGCAGCCGGGAAAGCTCGCTCCAGCGCTCACTGATGGCGAACATCTCGCGGGCCGGGGCCAGGCCAGCCAGCTCCGGGATCAGGGCCGCCGCTTCCTCCAGGAACCGGGCGTAGAGCCGGCGGAAAGCGCCGCCGCCGGTGCCGCGCTTCTCGATCACCTGGTAGAACCACCGCGCCGACCACTGCCAGTCCTCCGCCCCGCCCCAGTCGGAGAGGTCGGTGACGGCGCGGGCCAGGGCGGGGAAGCCGAAGATACCGGCCTGCGCGTATTCAGGCTTGAATAGATCCCGGGCCTGCTTGCGGAGCGCGCGGCGCAGCGCGGGCCGCAGGTCGGAAGAAGGCGGGGCCCAGTCCACCGGGATATGGTCGCCTTGCACCGGGTAGCCGGGCAGGTTGGAAAAACGGGCCTTCTTCAAGGATTCCTGGGCCACGGTCTGCAGCCCGGGCCGCTCGGTGTCGGCGACAAAGGCGGCGCCGGCCTCATCGTCGTAGCCCCAGAAGAGGATGACGTGGCCCGGGAAATGGGCCTGGGACTGGTAATAGTCGAGGTGATAGATGTCGGCGCGCATGAGCAGCGGAATCCCCTGGTCGGCGCCGGCCTTGGCCTTCTTCAGGGCCTGGTCCGGGTCCGGGACGGTCAGCCAGGTGCGGGCAATCCCCAGGTTCTCGAAGAAGTTGGTCTCCAGGATGCGCGAGCGGGTGGCGGTGAAGCGGGTGGGATAGAAGACCTCGCCCTTGAGATAGGCAAAGCCGAGCCCCGCGCCCAGGCCGAAGCACATCGCCTCGGAGAGCGGGTGTCCGAGAAAGGCGGTGGCATCGCTGAGCGCGGTGGACGCGCAATGCCAGCCGGGGTTATGCAGCCAGCCGGGGACCAGATGGGGAGCCATGGTGAAATTCCTTCCTTCCGAGTTTTGCCAATTCGATTATTCTAGCGGATCGGATCGCGAGTTCAAGCTGGCGAGGAGCTTTTGCAACCATCTCTTTTTCCGATACTTTTTCAGGTCCGGGTCTTGGCGGATGAATTCCAGGACCGGTAATTGACCGCTCCGCCTGGACTTCTCCAGCCATTGCCGGCAGGCAGTCTCATCCCCCAGAACCGCGCTCATACAGGCCAGGTTATAAGCCCCGCTCCCGGGGACAAGGGTTTCCGCGGCCAGGAGCTTCTTTTGCGCCTGCCGAAAGAGCCGGCTGGCCTCCGCTCCGGGTCGGGCCTCGGCTTGCTCCAAGAGGATGGCTCCCCAGGTGACGATGGCGTTGAAGTAACCGGGCTTGAGCTTCTGGGCCTCCCGCGCCTGTTGCAGGGCCGAACCGAGGAGTCGAGACTTGGCCGCGCCGGATTTTCGTTTCGCTTGTTCGTAACACACCAGGGCGGAGCCATGGACCGCCTCGGCCAGGTCCGGCTGGAATTGGAGCGCCGCCTGGAATTTTTCCAGGGCTTGGGTAAAGAGCGCTTCGGCTCGGTGACCGCGTTTCACTTCGGCTTGCAAGCAAAGCGCGTAACCCCAGTTGTTGAGCGCGGCCGTGTTGCCGGGATTCATGTCCAGGAGGATTTGCAGTTTCGCAAACGCCTGCGCAAAGAGCCGGTCTGATTCCGCGCCCGATTTCAGTTTGGCCAGGAGAACGAAAGCGTGGGCCCAATTGAGCAGGGCATCTTCCAGGCCCGGCCTGATCTTCAGGGCGGCCTGGAATTGCCCCACGGCCCGGGCAATCAAGTCCTCGGCATCTGCTCCCGCCTTTTGCTCGGCCTGATGCAGGAGGGTGATCCCTTGAAAAAGATGAGTCAAGGATAACTCTGATCTATTCGTCCCCACCATCTGGACCTATGAAGAGACTGGATTCCCCTTGGCCAAAGCCATCCATTCCTCCAGGAAATCTTGGCTTCATTCTATCGGCTGGGTTGCTTTCCGTCCAGTAATCTCTTAAAATAATCATTCAGCAAGCCGAACGGTATTTCTTCCCTTTTCTCCGGATCTGATAATTAGGAGGTTACCATGGCCGACCTGTTTTCCGAGGGCAAACTCGGCTCGCTCACGCTTAAGAACCGCCTGATCCGCTCCGCGGTCTGGGAAGGCTTGGCCGACGAGCAGGGCTTGGTCACCGACCAGCTGGTGCGCTACCACGAACGGCTGGCCCAGGGCGGGGTGGGCCTCATCATCCTCGGTTACACCGCGGTCCAGCCCAACGGCCGGCAGAGTCCCGGCCAGACCGGGATCTGGAGCGACGCTCACCTCCCCGGATTTCGGAAGCTCACCGAGGCGGTGCACCGCGCCGGGGGCAGGATCAGCATCCAGCTCGTCCACGTGGGCCCGCAGACCAACCCCCAGATGATCGGCGGCGAGCAGCCGGTGGGCTGCAGCGCCGTGGAACACCCGGTCTTCGGAACGCCCCGGGCGCTTTCGACCGTGGAGGTCAAACAGATGATCGAGGACTTCGGCCAAGCCGCGAAGCGCGCGAAGGAAGCGGGTTTCGACGCCATCCAGATCCACGGCGCCCACGGCTACCTGGTCAGCCAGTTCCTTTCGCCCCGCTGGAACGCGCGCGAGGATGAATACGGCGGCTCGCTGGAGAACCGGATGCGCTTCGCCCTCGAGGTTTACAACGCCGTGCGGGCCAACGCGGGCAAACTCCCGGTCTTCATCAAGCTCAACCTCGACGACCTGATCCAAGGCTCCACCACCCCGGCCGAGGCCCTGCCCCTGGCCCAAAAGCTTTCCGAGTTCGGGATTGACGCGATCGAGGTGAGCGCCGGCGGTCCGGCCTCGGGCAAAGGCCCGGCCCGCACCAAGATCAAGACCGAGGCGGACGAGGCCTACTTCCTCGAACTCGCCCGGCAGACCCGGCCGGTCACCGCCTGCCCGCTGATGGTGGTGGGCGGCTTCCGCTCGCCGAGCGTGATCAACTCGGCCCTGGCCTCGGGCGCGGTGGACTTTGTGACCCTGGCGCGGCCTTTGATCCGCGAGCCTCATCTCATCAACCGCTGGAAGTCGGGCGACCTCGCCAAGGCCAAGTGCATCTCCTGCAACGGCTGCTTTGAAACCCTGCCCTACGGCGAGGGCATCCAGTGCCTGGTCGAGCTGAAAGCGCGCGAGAAAAAAGCGCGGAAGTGAAGCGGCGGCTGCCGCTGGCTTTCTCTTACGGCCGGGCGCTGCGGCATGCCGGCCGATTTTATATACCATCGGGTAATTTTTTACTTGACATCTTCAAGCGGCTCTGGCATTAAAGAGTAATCAAGTGAAATCTTGGGAGGTCAAGAGATCGTAATGGCCAAGCATGTTAAAGGCAAGCTTTTTGAGAACTACGTTCGGATGATTCGCAAGCTCAAGCACGTGGACTGGAGTGAACACCTGACGGCTTCGGACCTGGAGATCATCAACCAGTTGGTCCTTCCCACGCAATGGTACCCCATGGAAACCTTCCAGCGCTGCGGAGCCGCCATCTTCGAAGTGCTTGCGAAAGGAGACCCGGAAAAGGCGCGGGCCTGGGGCCGGATCAGCATGGACCAGCTCGCCAAGGTCTATAAGCATCTGTTGATCGAGCCGAACGACCAGTTCAAGACCCTGGAGAAGTTCAGCAAGCTCAGCCGCAACTTTTTCGATTTCGACGGATTTGGGTTGATCGTGCGCGACGAGAACCACGTGGCCGTTCAAATTGACCCGGCCTTTGGGACGCTGTCGGTCCAGGGCTACAGCTACCAGATGCTGGGATCGCTCGAGCGGCTGCTGGAGTTGAGCGGGGCGCAAAACGTGAAGGGGGAGTTTTCCGAGAAGATGTGGGAAGGCGCCCGCCACTCGGTCATCGAGCTGCGCTGGAAGATCCCGGAGAGTGCCTGAGGAGGAAAACCCGCCACGGCACTTCGAGGGATACGCCGACCTCTTCGCTACTCCTGGCCGATCAGGGCCTGGAAAAGTTGCAAAACTGGATTCATCGGGATGACTTGACCTCCTCGCCGGCCCGCAAGAGATGCTGGGTCGGGATCTGCCGGAGCGCGGCCTGGTATTGCACGAGGTGGTAGAGGGTCTGAAAGTTGCACCCCATGCAGTAGTCCTCCGGCCGCGACAGCCGGCCTCTCTCGAGATGGTGCTGGATCTGGCCCTGGCGGTCCCAGAGCCAATCCCGCTCGAAGCGCAAGCACGCCGCCGCCTTCTCCAGGAGCTCCTCGTCTCGGAAGCCGCCCGCTTCATACAAACTCAAGTAGGCATAAACCATGTAGTTATGCGCCGAGAGTGCCATGTATTCGCGGTTATACTGCGGCCCCACTTTCTCATACCGGCGATGATAGCGGCAGTTATCCTCCGCCGCCAGAAAGCCGCGGTAGCCGGGATGGTAGAGCGCCTGCTCCAGGGTGCGCATAATTTCCAGCGCCCGGTCGTAATAACGCCTCTCCCCGGTCAGGACGTAGGCCCGGACCAGAGCCTGCACCAGCACCGTGTTGTTGTAAACATATATAAAGTCATACCCGGGCCGGACGGAGTAGCGGTAGGTGTGTTTCTGTTTTGAATAAAGCTTCCGGTCCATTTTCTCGATCAGGTCCAGGCCGAGGCGCAGAAATTGCCCGCGAACGGGATCGTCCGAGCCGGTCATCAGCGCGTATTCGAGGTAGAACCATGCGCCGCCGGCGATCACGGTGGCCGGGCCGTAAGGCTGCAGGTGATAGGCCAGGAGCAGGCCCGGATGTTTGGCCAGGGGCCGGGCCAAGCGGAGGTAACGGCGCGCGAGCTCGAGATCGTTCTCGCCGCCGCCATGCTCATAGGCGCGGAAGATGCCCTCGATCCCGATGGCCGCGTCCATGGCCAGGTTCAAGTCCTTAAACGCCTGAAGCGGCGATTGCTCGATCTGCGCAAAGGCCAGGCGGTAACGGTCGTGCATGGCCCGGGCCGCCTGGAACTCGAAGGCGGAGGGTTTCTCGCCCGGAAGCTGGTCCCGGACATAGACCCAGGCCGGGAAATAGGCCTTGGCGTCGCCGTATTCAATTTGGACTACGCCGTGAGCCAGGTCCGGGTGGTGGGCCGGGTCCAGGGTGTAGCGGGCGATGTCCGCATACATCTGGTCGAACTCGGTGGCCGGAAGCTCCGATGCCTGTGCCGAAAAGCCGATCCCTCCAACCATCAAGACCAGGACCAGTGCCAGCTTGCTCTTCAACTGCCTCTCCCTTCCTGTCTCCAGCTCAATCCGCACCCAGGTATTTCCATGCAAACACGGCCGAGACCGCCTGGTGGTCCGACAACTGGCCGCCCTGCTCATTTTTAAACCGCTCCACTTCCACCCGGTAGTTTCGCGGAATCAACTCCAGCTCGGCGCTGCTCCGGAACAGAATCCGGTCAACCCGCTCTTCCCCGCAGTTCAGCGCCCGGCACACGTCAGTCAAATATTCTTCATCCAACAACTTCTGCAGGACCGCCCGGTCCCGCGGCCGCCGGCAATACAGGTTCCAGTCGCCGGCCACGATCAGCGCCCGGCCGGCCGAGCGCCGGCGGATCGCGGCGATGAGCTGGTCCATTTCCGCGGCCCGCGCCTCCTGGTCGCCCGGGTCCCGGCCGGCATCCATGTGCAGGTCATAGACATCGAGCCAGATTCCCGGCGCGAGCTCGTGCCCGGCCCAGGCAAAGCCCTTTTCGGTCATGCAGTCGCTCCCGCGCCGGAATTTGCCGGAGCACGCCCGCCAGGCCTCGTGCTGCACCTCGCTCATGGGAAACTGGGAGAACCGGCTCAACCCGTCGCCCAGGGTCCCGGCCCGGCTCCGCTTGGCCACGAAGGGAAACTTCGAGGCCGAGACCAAGTCCCGGTGATACCAGAAATCTTCCTGGGTGAGCACGATGTCGAAGTCGTTGAGCCGCGGGCTGATGAGCTGGCTGTATTTCGCCGGCCGGGAGCCGGAGAACGGCTCGGGCAGGCCGGCCACGTTATAAGTTAAGATGGAAAAAACTCCCTGCTCGGCCCCTGCGCTGTTCTTCCGGTCTAATGCCGGCCCGCTGCTCTTCCCCGAGGATGCGGGCGCGGTTAGAGCAACTGCAATCAGAGTGAGAAATCCAGTTTGCAAAAATCCTTTTCGGTTTTTCACGATGTTACCTTTACCAGGTTTTTTAAACGGCCGGGAATTTCAAGGGAATGGGTCAAGCCGCGTGATAGCCTCCAAGCTTCCAGCCCTCTTCGAGCATGGCCAGGTAGTTCTCCGGCTTGAGGTAGTTGGCCACCGAGTTGCCCGAGCCCAGCGCCCAGCCCCCGCCTTCCATGCAATCCTGCATGACCTTCCGGGTGTAGGCCCGCACCTCCTCCACCGAGGCCCGGGCCAGCACCCCCAGGTCCACCCCGCCCAGCACCGCGATCCGGCCGCCCCAGCGCCGCTTCACCTCCGCCACCGGCATGATCGCGTCCTCAAAGCTGTGCTTGGCGTCAATCCCCACCTCTTCAATCAGGTCGTCCATGATCTTGGTCAGGTTGCCGCAAGAATGAAGGATAAAGGGCCGGCCGGCGGCATGGGTCGCTTCCACCAGCTTTTTCTGCCAGGGGAAGACGTAGCGGCGGAGCGCGGCCGGGGAGAGGAAGGTGCCGGTGTTGAAGCCCATGTCGTCCCCCATCTGGATGGCGCCCACCCGGGGCCGCTCGAGCATGAGCCGGGTGAGCTTCAGCAGCGCGGAGCCGATGCGATCGAACATCATCTGCACCAGCTCCGGGTCGTCGGCCAGGGCAAAGGCCAGGCCCTCGTGGCCCATCAGCCACATCACGTTCTCCAGCACGCCCGAGAGCTGGCCGAAGGCGACCATGCCCTCGGGGAGCATTTCACAGAGCCGGTCGAAAGCGCTCCAGTTGATCATCTCCACCTGGGGGAACTGGTGGCGCTCGTAGTCGGCGCGGGTCTTGATGATATTGGTCGCCACTTCGTTGAGCCAGAAGCGCGGGCCCATCGAGAGCTCGGCGGTGTCGCGGCCGATCGAGACTTTGGCCGTGAACAGGAACGGAGGAGAGGCGGGCACGTAGTCGAAGCCGAGGCGTGACCAGAATTCGATCTCATGGCGAATCAACTCGTCCAGGTCCGGAAGGGGGATGAGTGCCCAGAGGCACGGCTTGCCCAGGATCTTGTCCTTGATCGGCTTGTCGGCGAAGAGCTCGTAGAACGGGACCCGGTCCGGGAGCCCCTGGCGGAGGAGCACCTGGCGCAGCCGCGAGAAATCGGGCTGAGACCGAATGGAAACCGAGTCGATTAGAGCCATGGCGAATGTCCACTCCTCCGTTTGTTTATAGCACAAACAACAAATCAATCAAATGGGGAATTGCAAGCGGTTAGGCATGGGTTTGTCCGGCCGCTTGTGCTATGATGACCGAGTTCGATGAAGGCGCTTGTCTTCGAGTATAAACTCCCGCGCCTGGCCGCGAGCCGCATCGCCGGCCTGTTCTACCCGGGGGGATACTTCACCCGCTTCGGCTTCCTGCGCTACCTGGACTTGCCGGATCCCGAGCCTTTGGCCGACGACTGGCTGGTCATCCGGCCCCGCTATTGCGGCATCTGCGGCAGCGACCACAAACAGGTTTTCCTCGACGGCAACCTCGATAACCCCATGACCGCGGTCATCTCCTGGCCCCAGATCCTGGGCCACGAGGTGGTGGGCCGGGTCGAGCGCGTCGGCTCAGCCGTCACCCGGGTCAAGCCCGGCGACCGGGTGGCGCTCAACCCCTGGATCTCCTGCGGGCCCCGGGGGATCGAGCCGCCCTGCCCCGCCTGCCGGGCCGGAAAAAATACGCTGTGCCGCAACTTCACCAAGGGCCGGGTCGCGCCCGGCATCCACACCGGCAACAGCCGCGACGCGACCGGCGGCTTTGCCGAGCTCCTTCCGGCCCACGAGTCCATGGCCGTCGCGATCCCGGACAACATCACCTGGGAGCAGGCGGTGCTGGCCGATCCCTTCTCCGTCGCCTTCCATTCAGTTCTGAAAGTGCGGCCGCAGCCGGGATCCGTAGTCGCGGTCTACGGCTGCGGCAACCTCGGACTCCTCACCGTCCACATCCTCAAGCGCGTCTTCTCCGGAGTCCAGGTGATCGCCCTCGCCGCCTTCCCCCAGCAGGCGGACATGGCGCGCCGCTTCGGGGCGGACCTGGTGCTCGCGTCCCGGCCTCCGCACCGCCTGATCGAGCAGGTCGCCGCGCACCTGGGCTGCGAAATTTACTATCTGAAACCCAAGCAACCCTGGCTGATCGAGGGCGTGGACATCCTCTTCGACACCGTGGCCTCGGCGGAAACCCTGGCCACCGGCATCCGCATCGTCAAGGCGCGAAGGGCGGATCGAGACGGCCGCCTCTCCGGCGTGATCGTGGTCACCGGCGTTTCCGCGCCCCGGCGCTTTGAATGGACGCCCTGGTATTTCAAGGAGATCCGGATCATCGGCAGCAACGCCTTTGCCGTGGAAGAGTTCGAGGGCCGGCGCGAGCACGCTTACGGCCATTACTTCCGGTTCCTTGAGGAAGGCCGGGTGGACCCGACTGCGATGCTGACCCATCAATTCCCCTTGTCCCGATACCGGGATGCCCTGGTGGCCGCGCACGAGCAGAAACCATCGGGCGCGATCAAGGTGCTTTTCGCTTATCCCGACTACTTAACAAGGGGTCAGGCCCCATGTTAAGTTCCGCGACCATGCCCGCGCTCCAATTCGACTTCCACCTGGGCAAGCTCGCGCTCGCCAAGCTGCGGGGTCTCCGCTCTCCCGGCGGCTACTGGAAACCGGGCGGCCCGGTGGCGCTCCGGCAGGTGCCCCGGCCCACGCTGCCGGCGGAAGATTGGGTCATCGTCCAGACGGCCTATTGCGGCATCTGCGGGAGCGACATGAAGGAGCTGACCCTCAGCGGCGCTAGGGACAACCCTTTGCAAACCCTGATCAGCTTTCCCCAGATCATGGGCCACGAGGCGGTCGGGACCATTGAGCAGGCCGGCGGCCGAGTGACCCGGCTCCGGCCCGGCGACCGCGTGGCGCTCAGCCCCTGGCTTGCCTGTGCCCCTCGGGGTATCCAGCCGGCCTGCCCCCGCTGCCAAGAGGGAGATTATACCCATTGTCATAATTTCCGCCGCGGGCAGCTTCCGCCGGGCATGCACCTCGGCGTCACCCCCGGCTTCGGCGGCTTTGCGCCTTACGTGGCGGTTCACGAATCGCAGTGCTTTGTCATTCCTCCGGAGGTCAGCTTCGAGGCCGCGGTCCTGGCCGATCCCTTTTCCGTGGCCTTCCATTCCTGCCGGCTGCTCGAGCCGGAACCCGATACTCTGGTCCTGGTTTACGGCCTCGGGGTGATCGGCCTGGCCACGATCATCTGTCTCAAGAACCTGTTCGAGGTCAAGCGAGTGTTGGCGGTCGGCCGCTACCCCTTCCAAAAAGAGCTGGCCCGGCGCTTGGGCGCGGAGCACGTGTTCTTGACCAGCGGGGCCAGGTTGGTGGAGGAAGTGGCGGTCTTTACCGGGGCCGAGCTCTACACGCCCGACCGGGGCTCGAAATGGTGCATGGACGGCGTGGACGCGGTCCTGGACACGATCGCGTCTGCCGCCACCCTGGAAGCCGGCCTGCGGTTTCTCAAGGCCCAGGGCCGGCTGGTCTTCACCGGAGTGGAGGGGCCGAGGCGCTGCGAGAACACGCCCCATTATTTCAAGGAGCTGGAGATCATCGGCTCCAACGCCTTCGCCCTGGAGACTTTTCGTGGCCGGAGAGCGCACGCCTTCGCGTTTTTCCTTAAGTTCCTGGCCGAGAAGAAGTTTGATCCCTCGCCCCTGGTCACCCATCAATTCCCGCTGGCCCAATACCAGGCCGCCTTTGATACGCTGGCCGGCAAAAGCGGCTCCCACGCGGTGAAAGTCGTCTTCGACTTTACCCGGAGCTCCTGAGACCCTGCCCATGACGACTTCCGCCATCCCTGACCGTCAATACCCCGGCGCCGTGGTCAACATCACCAACCGCTGCAGCTTAAGCTGCCGGCATTGCTTCGTTTACCGGGAGGGCAACCCCAACCAGCCGCGCCAGGAGATGGACAGCGCGACCATGGTCCGGAAGCTCGCCGAATTGCAAAAGCGCTGCGGCATCCTGACCATGCTCTGGATGGGAGGCGAGCCGCTCCTGCGGCCGGAGGTGCTGCGCGAGGGCGCGAAACTCTTCGGCCGCAACACGGTCACCACCAACGGCACCCTGGACCTGATCGAGCTGCCCCGCTGCATTTACGTGATCTCGCTGGACGGCCCGCCGGAGCTTAACGACGCGATCCGGGGCAAAGGCACCTTCGCAAGGGTGATGAAGACGCTCAGGCGGGTGCCGGCCAAGTTCGGGCCGACGCTCATGTGCCAATGCGTGGTGACCCGGTTGAACGAGGACCGGCTGGAGGAGTTGGTCGCGCGGCTGCGGCCGACCCGGATCCAGGGCCTGACCTTCTCGTTTTATGTTCCGCGCCAAAAGGATGATTCGGAGTTCACCTGGGGCTCACTCGAGCGCCGGGACCGGGCGGTGCGCGAGGCGATCCGTCTCAAGGAGAAGTATCCGGACTTTATCTGGAGCAAGCGCCGGAGCCTGGAGCTGATGCTCTCGCCCCTTGCCAAGGCGGTCACCGACCATTGCCCGGCCAAGCAATACGTCTTGCCCCTCTATCTGGAGGGCGAGGAATTCGTGATTCCTTATTGTTGCTATGGCAACGACGTGGATTGCGACCTTTGCGGCGCCTGGGTGGTCTTCTACCTGGCGGCCAAGCTTCCGGTCCAACTCTGGAGATAAGCGGACGCCAGTTGACTAAGAGACTACTGGATCCTGAAGTTCTCGATCACGAGGCCGTCGGTTGCGAAGGTGGTGCAAGGGCCGCCGGTGAGGATGGCGCAGATGTCCTGGCCGCCGGGAGTTTGGAGTGAGTCCAGGGTAAAGGTGATGACGGCGCCGGCAGGCGGGAGCGGACCCGGCTCCAGGATGTCCACGGTCACGTTGGCCAGGTTCACCCGGCCGGTGGTCGGCTCCGCGGAAGCGGAGGCGGCGGAAATGGTGGTAACCGTGTCGCCGATGTTCCCCCCGGGCTGGGTCTCAAAGCCCTCCGCGGGTTGATACTGACTGGGGTAGCTGACGGTCAGGGAGGGAATGCTGCCATCCACGTCCACGATCCGGATGGCGGCGGGGTTCTGCAGGGTGAGGGTGATGGTGTAGGAGTCTAACACTTGCGCGCCCAAGTTGACGTTGATCGGGAGCAGGACCCGTTCGCCCGGATTGTAACCGATTGAACTGCCGATCCCCGCCTCGCCGGGGTTCTCCACCCCCGCGAATTCCGGGACCGAGTAAACATGAAAGGTCTTGGGGACCACGGGCACGAGCAAGGTGGTGCCGGAGAGGACCCCGGCCTTGCCGGGGGCGAGGATGGCGCGGGGATCCGAACCGCTGAGGTTGACGACCTCTTCCTTGGCCTTGGTCTCACTGTCGCAGGCGGTTACTCCGAGGAGGATCAGCGCCAGGGCCAAGCCCATCCCCAAGACTCGATCGAACCGGTTCATTTTTTCACCAGCCAGACTTTGAGCTTGGCCTCGACCTTGGCGCCGATGCGCACGGGCACGGTGTAGACGCCCAGGTTTTTCAGGGGCTCTTCCAGGAGCACCTCCCGCTTATCCACCGCATAGCCGTCCTGGCGCAGGGTCTCGGCAATATCCCGGGCGGTAACGGATCCGAACAGCCGGTCGTCCTCCCCGACCTTGCACGGGATGGTGCAGGAGTAGTTCTCGAGCCGCTCGGCCAGCTTTTCGGCGGAAGCCTTCTGGCGGCTCTGCTGGTCGGAGATCAGGCGCTTTTCATGCCCGAGCTGGTTCACGTTCTTGCGGGTGGCCTCCACCGCCAGGTTGCGGGGGATCAGGTAGTTGCGGCCGTAACCGGGTTTGACCTCCACCACCTCGCCGGTCTTGCCGAGCCGGGACACGTCGGTTTTCAAAATCACCTTCATCTCGATTCCCCTCAAGCCGGCCTAGACGTGGGGCCCGCCCACCGGCAAAAGCGCGATGTTGCGCGCCCGCTTGATCGCCCGGGTGATCTCCCGCTGGTGCCGCGCGCAGTTGCCGGAAATACGGCGCGGCACGATCTTGGCCCGCTCGGTGATGAACTGGCGCAGCAAACGGGAATCCTTGTAATCAATCTTCACGGTGTGGTCCGCGCAAAACCGGCAGACCTTGCGCCGGCTGAAATGCCGCCTGCGATCACTGCTCGCGGGATAGGTCATGCCTCGTCCTCCTGGTCCTTATCACTCGGCGCGGGCGCCGCCGGCTCAGCCGGGCCGCCGGCTTCGCCGGCGCTCTGGCTTTCCGCCTCGGGCGGGGCCGTCCGCTCGCGGGGAGGCGGGACCTCTTCCCGGCCCGACTCCTCTTCTTCAAATACCTCTTCGGGAGCGATGATCTCGTCCTTTTGGCGGGTGTGGGTCACCTCGGCGATGGAAGCCGGGTCCACCTGATCTTCCAGCTTCACCGTCTGGAACCGCATCACGTCTTCGAGCAACCCGATCGTCCGTTCCACCTCGGTCACGGTCCGGCCGCTGCCCAGGTAGGTGAGCAGGATGTAGAAGCCCTTCTGGTATTGAGTCCCCCGGTAGCTGACCGGATAGCCCAGACGCCGGTGGCCCCACATGTCCACCACGGCCAGCTTGCCCTGGTTGCTCGACACCTGCTCGCTGAGACGCGAGACCATCACCTGGATGCTGTCTTCCGGCAGATCCGGTTTGCACAGGAACAGCGTTTCGTATTTGGTCATGGAACCTCCTTATGGTTTGCACAGCCCCCGCAGGAGCAAGGAGTTGGCCGCCACCCAAGCCGGCGCGTCTGAAAAGATTTTATAAGTTTATCAAGTTTAAAGGAAAAAGCAAGGGAAAAATTTTGCCGGATCAACCCTCGGCAAACTCGTCAATCGCCCGGTTGGCCAGGCGGTCGGCCTCCCGGTTGTCTTCGCGGGGGACGTGCTGAATGGTGAAGTTTTTGAACCCGCGCTTCAGGTCCTGCACCTGTTGGAACAGCACCTTCAACTCCGGATTCTTGACCCGGTATTCCCCCAGCAACTGCTTGACCAGCAGCTCGGAGTCCGAGCGCACCGCCACCTTTCGCGCGCCCAGCTCCCGGGCCCGGCGGAGGGCCAGGACCAGGGCCCGGTATTCGGCCTGGTTGTTGGTGGCCTTTCCCAGGTATTCGCAGAATTCTTCAAAGACCTTGTTCCCCCGCCAAATCACCACGCCGGCCCCGGCCGGACCGGGGTTGCCCCGGGCGGCTCCGTCTATGTTCACGGTCACCGATTCCAGCGGCTCGAGCGGCGGCGGGACTTCCGGAGGGGGATTCCCGGCCGCGCGTTCCAGGCACTGCTTGAGCCGGCTCCGGCTGATACGCAGGCGGTCGCAGGTCGCCGCGACGTCCAGGGTTTCGGCCAGGCAGAGCAGGATCTCCCGGTCCGAGGCGTCAGTCATCCTCCGGCTCCGGCGAAGGCAGATTGGCCGGCACCGGCAGATGCACCAGGTAGCGGCCGCAATGAGGGCAGTGAATCACCTGCTCGTTCTTGAGCACCTGGATATAAAGCTGGGCCGGCATCATGCGATTGCAGGCCGTGCACACCTCTTTCTCGGCCGGCACCACCACCGGGTCGCCCAGAGAGCGGCGCAGGCGCTCGTATAAGGCCAGCTCGCTCTCGGCCAAGCGCGCCGTCAACTCCGCGCGCCGGGCTGCGAGTTCCTTGGCCTCCGCCTCAGCCTGGTCCCTCCGCTCGGCCAGGGCCCGCTTTCCCTCCTGGAACTTCCGCTCGTAGTCTTGCCAGGTCTTTTCGCGCTCCTGAAGCTTTGCCTCCGCCGCTTCGATCTCATCGTAAAGCAAGAGAATCTCTTCTTCCAAAGCCGAATTTTTCCCCCGCAGCCCCTCGATCTCCTTGAGGGTGGCTTCGTATTCCTTGTTGGTCTTGACCGCGTTCAACTTGGCCTGGCTCTTTTTCAGTTGCGCTTCTCCGTCCTGGAGCCCTCCCTCCTTGCGCCGCCTATCCTTCTGCAACTGGGCCAGCCCTTCCCGTTCCTGCTCCATCGCGCTCTGCTCCCGGGCGTGCTCCTGCTCCAGCGCCGCCAGGTCGGCAGGAAAGCCCTCCACCAGCTTCCGGCACTCCTCCAGTTGCAGGTCCAGCGCTTGCAGCGCCTGCAGTTGTTCAATCGCTTCCGCCATCCCGCCTCTCCTCAAGCCACCTGGGTCCCCGGGCAAAAAAAAGGGCGCAGGCGCGCCCTCTGGAAACCTGCCTCTCTCCGCTTCGACAGCAGAGCAAGTCCATTGATTGATGACCACCTCTCCCGTCCATGGTTTGCGCTTTTTGGGCCCACCAGGATTCGAACCTGGGACCAACCGGTTATGAGCCGGTGGCTCTACCAGCTGAGCTATGGGCCCGGTTAAAGGAATGCTAACACAGTCCCCCCCCGGCTGGCAACCCGAAAGGACACTGGACTGGCCGTGAAAAAGAAAGTCTTTTTCTTCACGAAGCTAGCGGGTCTGCTGGCCTTCGCGGAAGAGGTCCATGAGCTTGGTGTCAAGCGAGGCGGGCCGGGCTCGGTTCTTGGCCCAGTCCCGCAGCCCCTGGATTTTTTCTTCCAGGGTTTCGGAAAGCGGCACCGTGTCGGACAGGGCGCGGCGGATGTCCTCGCTGGTGAGCTCCCGGCCGGCGGTGAACGCCTCGTACATGGCCGAGATCAGGCACTGCTCGATCTCCGAGCCGGAAAAACCCTCGCCGAGCTTGGCCAGGCCGGCCAGATCAAAGGCCTCCGGGTCGCGGCCGCGCTTGCGCAAGTGGATGGTGAAGATCTCGCGGCGCTCGTGCAGGTTGGGCAGGTCCACGAAAAAGATCTCGTCGAAGCGGCCCTTGCGCACGAGCTCGGGCGGAAGCTCGGCGATGGAATTGGCGGTGGCGATCACGTAGACCGGCCGGGTCTTTTCCTGGAGCCAGACCAGGAAAGCGGCGAAGGCGCGGGAGACCCGGCCGCCCTCGTGGCCGCCGGAGATCTGCTGGACGGAGAAGCCTTTCTCGATCTCGTCAATCCAGAGCACGCAGGGCGCGAGGGATTCCGCGAGCTGGATCGAGCGGCGCATGTTTTCTTCGCCCGAGGTCTGGGTGGAGCCGAGGACCATGCTGGCGTCGAGGCGCAAGAGCGGCATCTGCCAGAGGTTGGAGACCGCCTTGGCGCAGAGGCTCTTGCCGCAGCCCTGGACGCCGAGGAGGAGCAGGCCCTTGGGTTCGGGCAGGCCGTAGCGGCGGGCGGACTCGCTGAAGGCGGAAGAGCGGTTCCTGAGCCACTGCTTGAGCTGATCGAGCCCGCCGATGTGGTCCAGGTTTTCCGAGACCTCGAAGAATTCCAGGAGCTGGGTGCGGCGGATGATCTCCTTTTTCTGCTCCAGGATCAGCGGGATATCGTTGAGGGTGAACCGGGGCCGTTCCCGCAAGGCCCGGGTAAAGACCCGGAGGGCCTGGCGGGCGGTGAGGCCGAGGCTGGCGCGAACCATGCCTTCCATCACCTCGGGCGGGAGGTCGGAGGACCCGAGCCGGGCCAGGGTTTCGCCCAAAATCCGGCGCAGCTCCGAAGACAGGGGCAACGGCAACTCCAGCACGTTGAAGTCTTTTTCCAGCTCCGGCGGGATGACCGGACTGGGAGTGAGGAAGATGATCGCCTGCCCTTTTTGCTGGAGCGGGTTCAGGAGGTCGCGGATCAGGCGGACCACCGTGGGATCGGAGAGATAGGGATGGAAATCCAGGAGCGCGAAGAGGGCGCGGGATTCGGTCGCGGCGATCCGGGCGAGCGCTTCCACCGGCGAGGCGGGCGGCGCCGGGTTGTCGCCAAAGCCCTGGGTGACCGACCAGACCGAGAGGGCGGCCTCCCGGTCCTGGGCCGCCTGCGCCAATATCTCCAGCGCCCGGTCTTCCTCAAAGGTGGCCAGGTTGATCAGGATATAGCCCGACTCGATCAAGGTCAAAAGCTCGCGAACAATCTCCGCCATTGCCTCAAACTCCCGCTTTACATTAACATGGGCCGAAACGGGTTGCAAACAGAAATAGGGGTCAGTGCTTGACTTATGACTTAATAAGTTGTCTCTCGGCGGCGGCTATGCTAGGCTTTTCTCATGGCGCGACCTTGGAGAATCCAATTCCCCGGCGCCGTCTATCATGTCACAGCCCGGGGCAACAACCGCCAAGACATCTTCTCCGGTCCCGAAGACCAGCGAGAATTCCTCGAACTGCTCGGGCGCGCCGCCTCCCGGTTCGGCCTCAAGGTCTTCGCTTTTTGCCTGATGAGCAACCACTACCATCTCTTCCTCTGCACCCTTCAGCCCAACTTGGCTGCGGCCATGAAGTGGCTCAACGGCACCTACACGGCTCGTTGCAACCGTCGGCATCAGCGGTCCGGCCATCTCTTCCAGGGCCGATATAAATCTATTTTGGTGGCGGACGAGGCCCATTGGCTCCAGCTCTCCATGTATCTTCACCTCAACCCGGTGCGCGCCGGAATCGTGGCCGACCCCGCGAGCTACGAGTGGTCCAGTTTCCGAGACTACACCCGTGCGCCGTCCCGCTTTGCCTGGCTTCGGCCCGAGGAAGTGCTGGCGGAATACGGCTCGGGGGAAAAGAACCAGCGGAAACACTACCGCCAGGTCTGCCTGGATCTGGCCGGTGTCGAGCCGGATTTCTGGGAGCAGATGCGGGGCCGGGTGGTGCTGGGGCCTCGGGAGGTGCTCGAGGAGTTGACCAAGCGATATGGCCCGGCCGGCAAACACGAATCGGTACCCTCCTTCAGAAGCGCATCCCGTCCTAACCCCGATTTGCCAGCCGAGCTGGCGCGGGTGGCGGAACTCTTCGAGGTTGAGAGCCAAGCTTTGCGCCGTCGCGGCCGCAATTTCCCGGCCCGACTGGCTGCCTACTATCACCTGGTGGAGCATTGCGGGATCAGTGTCTCCGCGGTGGCGGAGCAGATGGGGATCAGCAGTTCGGGAGTCAGCCGCGGGTTAAGCAAGTTCCGCAAACAATTGGCCCAACACCGGGATCTAAGGAAAAAAGTCCAGGCGCTTAAATCATAAGTCAAGCACTGACCCCATGATACGAAAAGTCATAAGTCAAGCACTGACCCCAATCATTCTTCTCACCGCGAGCAGCGGAACTCCGCTGCCGGACCGAATCCATTGGAAAAAGGACGGCGCCCTCCTGGTCAAGGTGCCGGCCGGGGAGTTCCGCCTGGGCAGCAACACCGGGCCGGAGGCGAGCCGGCCCGAGCGCAAGGTTTTTCTGGAGACCTTTTACCTTGACCGCACCGAAGTGACCAACGGGCAGTATTTCCGCTTTTGCCAGGCAGTAGGCCGGCCGCTGCCGGTGCATCTCCGGCAAGGCACTCTCGCTCCCGGACAAGAGAACCTGCCGGTGAACCATGTCACCTGGGAGGACGCCGACGCCTATTGCCGCTGGGCGGGCCGAAGGCTGCCCCGCGAAGCCGAGTGGGAAAAGGCGGCGCGGGGCATTAACGGCCGGACCTATCCCTGGGGCAACGGCTGGGACCCCGGGCGCAGCCGCAACCGCACCAACGCGAACGAGTCCCCGGCGCCGGCGGGCAGCTATCCCCAGGGTCAAAGCCCTTACGGGGCCCTGGACCTGGCCGGCAACGTCTGGGAATGGACCGCGGACTGGTACCGCGCCTATCCCGGCGGGCCGCTCGCCTTTGACGAGACCGGCAAGCGGCGGGTGGCCCGGGGCGGCGCCTTTTTCTATTCGATTGAGCTGCTGAAGAGCTACGTGCGTTATCCGCTGGATCCCCAGGACGCGACCGAGCACGGCGGCTTTCGCTGCGCGGTGAGCATCCCGGCCCAATGATTCCTCGCTTCAAAATCCTGTTCCTCATCGTGGGATTGATCTTTGGTGTCCACTGCCGTTCGGCCCGGGTCCGGCAGGCCGAAACCCTGATGGGCACCCTGGTCGAGATCACGGCCCAGGGCCGAGACCACAAGCTGGTGGAGGCGCGGGTCGCTTTGGCTTTTGAGGAAGTGCGGCGGGTGGACCGGTTGATGAGCACTTTCCGGGAGGACAGCGAGCTCAGCCGGATTAACCGGGCGGCGGGAGTGGCGCCGGTGCAGGTGAGTCCCGAGGTGCTGGAGGCGATCGAGCGGTCGCTCGAGGTGAGCCGGCTCTCGGAGGGCGCGTTCGACATCAGCTATGCCGCGCTCGGCGGGCTCTGGGATTTTTCGGGGGAGAAGCCGGCCCGGGTGCCGGAGGCGGCCGAGATCGCGGCCCGGCTCAAGCGGGTGGGCTGGCGCCGGATCCAGGTGGACCGCTCGGCCGGGACGGTGTTTTTGCCGGAGGCGGGAATGCGCCTGGACCTGGGCGCGATCGCCAAGGGCTACGCGGTGGACCGGGCCCTCCTGGCGCTCAAGGTCCCGGGCGTTGATCGGGCGCTGGTGACCGCGGGCGGCGACTTGCGGGCTTTTACGCGGCCGGGCGAGAAGCCCTGGCGGATCGGGATTCAAGACCCGGCGCGGCGTGATCGTCTGTTGGGCGAGCTCGAGATCCAAAACCAAGCCGTCGCCACTTCGGGCCAATATCAGCGCTTTGTTGAAATCCAGGGCCGGCGGTACGGGCACATCCTCGACCCGCGCACCGGCCGGCCGGCGGAGGGGGTTTTGGGCGCCACGGTGATTGCCGGCGAAGCCTGGGAGGCGGACGCTTGGGCCACGGCCCTGTCGGTGCTGGGTCCGGAGCCGGGGCTCAAGCTCCTGCCCTCGCCACCCGGGATCGAGGCGTTGATCGTGGACGCCAAGGGCCGTTGGCACACGACGCCGGGTCTGGCCGGCCGGATCCAGCCGGCGCCATCTCCCTCAGTTCCCTTTTTATTCAGATTATAATATGAATCCGCCCGGGACCGGAGGGCCAGAAAAGGCCTCCGGCCCGGATCAGGAAGGGCCGGGATGCACGAGGGTGTGGCGATGGGGGACAAAGCCCATCTTTTTCCAGAACTCGACGCCGGCCTGGTTTTGATCCACCACCTGCAAATAGACCTCCGGGATCCCCTGCTCGGCAAAGCAGCGCAAAGTGGCCTGAACCAGGCGCGTGCCCATGCCCTGGCGGCGGGAAGCCGGGAGCACGTAGAGGTCGGCCAGATAGCCGGCGGTTACGCCGCGGGTCAGGAAGGTGGAATCGGGCCACCGCTCCGCCCAGCGCAGGAGGTAATGAGACGCGGCCCGGAGCAGGCGCCCCCAGGTCAAGCTTCGAGGTCCCTTGCGGCGAGAAGGTCTCGGCGCGGCCGCGGCCGCGGGCTGGATGCTGAACCGGATAAAGCCGAGCAGGCGCGAGCCGTCGTCCGCCACCAGGAACTGCTGGAGGCCCGCCTGCCAGGAGCGGGTGATGAAGCGCACGCTGTCAAAGGCCGGGTTGCGCGACCGGGCGAAGAGCCGGTCCCACCCGGCTTGCTCGTCGAGGTGGCCGGCAAAGAGGCGGGCCAGGGAATCGAGATCTTCCTGGCCGGCCGGCCGGATCTGGAACCCGCTCACGGCCCCTCCTTTTCCGGCGGATACACAAAGGTCACCGAATAACCCTGGTCCTCGCCGGGATACAGGGGGGATCCGCGGAACGTAACCCAGCTATGGCCTTGCAGGCGGCCGTTGTGAGAGCGGACGCCGAGGCAAAAGCGGGGGGACTGGTGTTCGTCATGGAGGAAGCGGTAGAGGACGAGACTGCGCTTGAGGCAGGTTCGCTCAAAGAGGTTGGCGCGGTCGCTGAGGAGGATCTGGGCATAGAGGACGATCCGGTCCCGCTGGTGGGAGGGAACCGGCGGCCGGGCCGGAGTATGCCAGGCCAGGAGCCGGGGCAAGGGGAGCAGGCGGAGGAGGATGGGTTCCAGCACCAGCCAGGCGGCGAGGCGGAAGAGCAGCCAGAGATCCGCGGGCGAGTGAATGTGTTTTCGGAAGCGCCGGACCCAATCCGCCATGCCGGCTGACCTCAGCGATAGAATCCGGGCCGGAGCGGCGGCATAAAGGAAGGCTGGGGATTATCCACCCCGTCGTTGACCAGGGGTTCGATCGTGGTGGAAGTGACCACGTAATTGATGTCGAGGGGCAGCGAGACAATGCTCCAGACCGAGGAGTAGTGATAGTTGAAGACAACTTGATCGCCGGCCGCGGAAAGGGTGGGATTTTGCGAGAGACCGGAGACGGATAGGAGAACCGGCTTGGCATAATCAAATGGAGCAGGACCTGCCAGGTAGGGCCCGATCGTCCCGCCGTAACTCACGTCGCCCTGGAGAGCTTCGAGATCCAGGATCCAGGGGCCGTCATAATCCACCACGAAGCTAGGATACTTGTAGCGGATGGCATCGAAGGTCGCGTGCCGGCTGTCGGGACCCCATTTCAGGGAAGATGTGATCGTGATCCAGTAGTTGGAGAGAGTTTGCTTGGGTTGGTCCCAGGGGCGGTTCAAGATAATGGGGTTTCCGATGGTGTCGCCGGTGAGTGGATCCATGTTTTGGAGGAGATAATAATAGCGGGCGTATTTTTCCGGGTGCTGAGCCTCGAAGACGATCTTGGTCCCGTCCGGAGACCAGGTGGGATTGAAGACCTTTTTTTGATGCCATCCGACGCCGATGTCTTTGCAATAGGTCCATTCGATGATAGTGGTCTGCACGTTCCGATGGCAGGTATAGTCGCCGCAACAGGTCTGAAATTTTTCGACGGCCTGGCTGCAGGTCAGGGTGGAGAAGTTGGACCCTCCGACGATTCCATCGCAGCAGCTTTCGTTCCCGTTGCAGGCAAGGAGGACGTTGACAATAGCCTGGCTATCCGTGCTGCAACTGGGTTGTTGGTAGTCCACGGTCCGGGCAGTAGGGCCGACATAAAATCTCTTCCAGCAGCGCAGCGGCAGGGGCCAGGCGGATTGGAGGCCGTTGATCAAGACGGTTTCCGTGCCGCCGGGCTCCAACAGAGCATCGTAGAGGCAGATGTCCTGATTAGAATCCGGGGAGCGGCCGATGCAATCATAGACCAGACTTTTGCCGTCGGGGGAAAAGGAAGGATTGAGGGCGGAGCCGGGGCCGTGGGAGACCTGGGTCAAGTGGGAGCCGTCGGGATGCACGGTCCAAATATCGTAGTAGTCGGCCGACACGGCAAAGGCGATCCGCTCTCCGCCCGGGGCAAAGGTCGCGGTCAGAGCGTGCAGGGCGAGGTCGGTCACCTGGCTGCGGCCGGTCCCGTCGGGCCGGATGGTCACGAGTTGGAAAGGAGTGGCCGCGTCGGGTTTGGCGCTGAAGACCAGGCGGTCCTCAATCAAGAGAAGATCAAAAGCAAAGCCGTAACCCTCGGCGGGATTCACCCGGTCGAAATCCAGGGCGACCGACGCACTCGCGGTCGAGGCCAGGGGTCCAAAGATGAAGACGGGCTCTCCCCCGGGGAAGTAGAGGGTGTTGCCATTCTCGGCGTCCGGGGGGGTCAGGAGTTGGGCATTGGGTTCGAGGCTGCGCAGCACCAGCCACAGCCGCGGCCAGTTGGTCGCGGACAGCGAGGTGAGCGTAATCGTGAGGGAGGCGGCGTCAGGATCGTTGGCAACTACCGTGGCGTTCACATAGCGGTTGACCCGCGTCGCACTCACCCCTTGATAGAAGACGGTGTCGCTGAAGAGAATGGGGGGGAGCAGTTGCGTACCCCAACCCGGGGCCAGGGGGGCGACCAGGACCTTAAAGTAAAGGCAGTCCGTGGTATAGAACAGGTCGCCGTCATCGCAGTCCAGGCCCAGGTCGCACCCGGTCCCGTAGTTGTCGCCGTCCTCATCCACACAGGTCAGGCAATCCGACCAGTGGAACCGGTCGGCATCGTCGCAGTCAGGACCATCCAAATGGGTATAATCATCGCAGCCGGCAAACCAGCCGTCGCCGTCGTCATCCACGCAAAGGCCA
>Ga0315291_10001399_pt1 | contig 32170 bp, 25 predicted proteins | sample YL17G12_20_MG_FD_203070 | JGI IMG/M metagenome (GOLD analysis project Ga0315291, IMG submission 203070) | Sediment microbial communities from Yellowstone Lake, YNP, Wyoming, USA - YL17G12_20 | ecosystem: Environmental > Aquatic > Freshwater > Lake > Sediment | place: USA: Wyoming | collected...
CGCCAGGCCCCCCCGCTGGCTGACGTAGATGATGCCCGCCGCCAGTGCCAATCCGATGAACGCCCCCGCCGTGTCGCCCGCCCGGTGCAGGCCAAAACTGGCCCCCCGATTGTCGGGCGCGGTGGAATCCGCAATGAGCGCGTCGCGCGGGGCCGTGCGGATTCCCTTGCCCAGCCGGTCGGTGAAGCGAATGCCCAGCACCGCCCCCCAGGAGTTGGCGAAGTACAGGAAGGGCTTCGTGACCGCCGACAGGGCGTAGCCCGCGAAGGTCAGCCATTTGCGCCTGCCCAGCCTGTCAGAGATGTACCCGGAGAAAATCTTCATGATGCTGGCCGTAGTTTCAGCCAGCCCCTCAATCAGGCCGATGATGCTGGTGCGAACACCCAGTACATCGGACAGGAACAGCGGCAGCGTCGTCAGCGTCATCTCACTGGAGATATCGGTAAAGAAACTGACCAACGCAAGATAGATTACGTTGGGGCTTAGCCCCGACAGTCCCGTGCGTTTCGCTTCCTTCTTCTGTGCAGCAGCGATGTCAGCCACGATGCTCTCTCCTGGAAGTAGAATCAACCGCAGGAATGTGAAGCCACAGGGGAATCATCTCTCTCATGCGGCTTTTTGTCAAATCCGCCCCAGGTGCATGTAGGGGCGAAGCATTTGCTCGCAATGATTCGCGCAACGCGGGGGCCCGCCGGGCAAATGCTTCGCCCCTACCGCGAACACGCCTCTCTGTCAAACGACTTTGCAGCAGCCCTGCACCTGGCCCGCTCGTACTTGCCGCAACGCTGCACCCGTCCTATAATGTCCTCGCAAAGCGATTCAGAGACCACCCAGGGAGCATCGCGCATGAAATGGTCGTACCGGATCGCCACACTGCGTGGGATTGACATCCGGATCCACCTCACCTTCCCGCTCATCGTGTTGTACGCCATGTACGAGGGCAGCCGCACCTATGGGGCTGTGTGGCAGGGCGCGCTCTTTGGGGCGGCCTCGGTGTCCCTGTTGTTCGTCTGCGTGATCCTGCACGAACTGGCCCACAGCCTCCAAGCCATCGCCCTGGGCATCCGCGTCCGCGCGATCACCCTGCTCCCCATCGGCGGCGTCTCGGAACTCTCCTCCAGCCCAGAGCGGCCTGCGGACGAACTTCGCATCTCCATTGTCGGCCCGCTGACCAGTCTTGCCATCGCCATCGTCTTGTTCGGCGTCATGCTCCTCGGCCTGCGCCTGGATTGGATTCACAACCTGCGCCATCTACTGCGTGCCGCCCAGACACCTTCGGGGATCGGCCTTCTCGTCTATCTGATGCTCGCCAACGTGGCGCTGGCCCTGTTCAACTTGATACCCGCATTCCCGATGGACGGCGGGCGGGTGCTCCGCAGCCTGCTTGCAATGGCGATGGGGCCAGTGCGCGCCCTTCGCGTCGCCTCTGTGCTGGGGCAGGTGCTGGCCGCCGGGATGGGCCTGGTGGGTCTGCTAGTGGGGAGTGTCACCCTTGTTCTGGTCGCCTTCTTCATCTACGCAGGCGCGTCACTGGAAAGCCGCTCTTTCAGCGTGCACAAGGTCCTGGAATGCATGACCGTCGCGGACATCCTTGTGCCGGTTCAGACCACCTTCCCCGACGACCTGCCGCTGGGCGCTGCGCTGGAGATCGCGCGCCGCTCTCGCCAGCAGGAATTCCCCGTGACATTCGGCGGCGCGTGGGTCGGCATCCTTCACGCCCAGGATTTGGCGAACGCCGCCCAGCAACACCCTCCCGAAACCCTGGTCGGGAAGTTCGCCCACCGTGATTTTCCCGTCTTTGACCCATCCGCGAGCCTGCTGGCGGTGTACGGGGCTGTCCAGGAAACCCCGCCCCATGCCGCCGCGATTCGCAGCGGGGATGTCTTCGTGGGAATCATCGGCAAGGACGACCTGAACCGGGCTGTGCGCCTGGCCGCAACGCGACGCAGACAGGGGGGCCGGCCATGACCGCCCCATCCGCACCCCCAGATAGCGGCATCGCCTGGCACCTGCGGAAGATACTGGACATCTCCGAACGCATCTCCCGCGCCTATCGGGCGCGAAAGTATCGCACCTGGGCAAAGGCCGTCGGGCGCGGCCCTGAGGCACATGCCGAAAACGCGCGCGGCTTCATCCTCATTCAAATAGACGCCCTCTCTTATGTTCACTTTCTGAAAGCCCAGGAACTTGGATACACCCCTTTTCTTTCGTCCCTCATGCAGCGAGGAGAGGCCAAACTAGCCCGGTGGCGCTGCGGTCAGCCCACCAGCACGCCCGCGGTGCAGGCGGGCATCCTGTACGGCGAAAATTATGACATCCCCGCCTTCCGCTGGTATGAAAAGGAGCGTCGCGCCTCCGTGGTGTGCAAGTCGCCTGTGTTCATGGCCGAAGTCCAGCGACGAATCTCCGAGGGTCACCCCGGCATCCTCCTGGGCGGCTCAAGTTATGTCAACATGTTTGACGGCGACGCCGCCCTTTCCCTCCTGACCCTCGGCTCCAGCGGCAGGCACCGGGTTTTTGAGAACATGCGGGGCGTCGGCTTTCTCATGCTCCTGGCCCTCAGTCCCTATCGGGTTGTGATGATTTTGGCGCGAGCCATCTGGGAATACTTGGAAGACCTGTGGGAGCGGCTGAGGGGCCTGCTCTACCCCAGTCTCCGCCGCCGCTACGCCCAGCCCTCGCCGATTCTGCGCATCGCCACTGACGTGGTCTTCCGCGAAGTCCAGACTTTCGCGGCTATCCTGGACGTCTACCGGGGAGTGCCGTCCATTTACACCAACTTCAACAGTTACGACGACGTGGCCCACCACTACGGGGCCGACAGCCGCAAGGCTTTCCGCGCCCTGCGGGGCATAGACAAGCAAATTCAGCGCATTGATCGCGTGCGCCGCCTGTGGACCCGCCGCAAATATGACCTGTACGTCCTCTCTGACCACGGCATGACTCCCTCCCTGCCGTTCAAACACCTGTACGGGCAGACGCCCGGCGAGTGGATCAAAGAGAATTTGAGGGAGCCGGTGTCTTTGGACGAAATGGCGGCGGGTGAAGACCTGGCCGCAGTGCGCATGAACGTGCTCCTTGACGAATTGAAGGGCCTGGAGGAGCGGCTCGGCCCCCGCCAGCGCATCCCCCTAATCCGCATGCGGCGCTTCCTCAGGAACCGTGTGCCGCCGATAGTGGATAGGAGCGACTGGGATTTGACACGGCGCAGCGACATCGTGGTGCGCAACTCCGGGTCGGCAGCCCATATCTACTTCAACGTCGCGCCGAGGCGGCTGAAACTCAGCGAAATCACTTTGATTTACCCTGAACTCCTCCAGGGCCTTCTGGAACACCCCGGCGTCGGGATGATCGTCGCCCGCGAGGAGGAATACACCGTCGCGCTCGGCAAGCGGGGGCGGGCGCTGATTACCGACGGGAGTGTGGAAACCGAGGGTGAGAATCCCCTGAGGCTGGCCGACGAGCCAGACATCGCCGCCACCCAAATCGACTATTTGGCCTCGTTCCCCCACAGCGGAGACCTGATCGTATTCGGCGGCTGGTGCAGGCCCGGAGTCCTGGTATCCTTTGAGGATCAGATCAGCACACACGGCGGCCTGGGCGGCCCCCAGGATTATCCCTTCCTCATCCACCCATCCGGGCTATCCGCCCCAGCCGACGCCATCACCAACTCTCGGCAACTGTATCCCTTCTTCGCCGACCAATACCTCGCTTCCAAAGAGGCATAGACTTCCGAAGTCTTCGGAGACTTTGGGAGTACGAAAAGCGAAAGGCCGCTCGGGGGGTGAGCGGCCTCTCGGTTGCGAAAGAAACTTTGTGTCAAGAGTGTACTAGGGTTTGCACAGCACCTGGCCCACGAAGATGCAGTTCGGGTTGCGCAGGTTGTTCTTCACCGCGATCGCGTACACGGTCGTGCCCCAGCGCACGGCCAGCGAGTACACGGTGTCACCCCGCTGCACCACGTAGCACGGTCCTGGGTCAACAGTCCCACACGGCACGCTCAACCGCTGCCCCACATAGATGTTGAAGCAGCAAGTGGAGATGCCGTTGACCCGCGCCAGATACCAGATCGTCGTGTTGTAGCGCAGCGCGATCCGGTACAGCGTATCGCCAGCCTGCACCACGTACCAGCAAGGCTGCGGCGTGGGTCCGGGCGTCGGCGTCGGGCCTGGAGTCCACGTGGGCGTCGGCTGCACTCCACCACTTGGGATACACAGCCTCTGGCCAACATAGATCAGGTTGTAGTTCGTGATCCCGTTGGCTGCGGCCAGTGCCTGCACGGTGACGCCGTAGCGCCGCGCGATGGAGTAGAGCGTGTCGCCCCATCCAACCGTGTAGTAGGCGACACACGGCCCAGGCGTGGGTGTCGGGCCGGGCGTCCGCGTGGCTGTTGGCGTGGGCACCACAGGGGTCAGCGTGCGGGTCGGTGTCGGCCCGATTGGTGTCGGGGTCGCCGTGGACGGCAGTGGGGTCGGCGTCACCGTAGGTGGAACCGCCGTCGGCCCGATTACAGTGATGGTCGCGTTCTGGGTAGCCGCCGGGATAGGCTGCGTCAGGTTATTCAGCAACGAAACCGAAGTGAAGATGACGCTCGCCGAACCGGCGCTGACACCCTGGAACACGATCCGCGCCAGCGTCCCGCTTCCGGAAACCGGAGCCGCAGGGGCGAGAAGCGTGATCGCGTAGACGATCGTCCCTGCCGCGTTGTCCGCGGAGTTCACCGCCACGAACCCGTCAGCCGGATTGGGGAAAGTCCCCGGCTGAATCTGGACTCCCGTCTGATAGGCCAGGGCATCCTGAACCTGCAGGCGGGTGGGGTCAAAACTCAGCCTGACCTCCGCACCATACAACCCTGTGACACTCTGAACTTGCACGTCCAGAGTCACGGTGTTCCCCATGTTCACGCTAGATGAACTAGGGACCAGTACGACGCTTGCGCCGTCGGCCCTGGCGACATTCCCTCCCACGAACGGTACCCCCAACCCCACCAGGATGGCCACCATCGCGATGAGAGAAATGATGCGCCGAACCGCCGGCATTTTCTCTCTTTCTTTCATGGATCTTCCCTCCTAACTTAGAATTCAGTCTTGAGCCAGATGGTGAGGACGGGGGATAGGCCCGACCTCCCGATTGGCTGGGGGATGAGGATTCCCACCCCCCAGCCTTCGGCCTTACGAATTACTCACTGAGTTGTTTCCACTTGAACTCCACTGCGGGATTCGTTCCGCGGATGGAGCCAAACCAGAGAGACCCGTTCCGCGCCTGCACATCCAGTGCGACAGCCTGCGAGGTCACCAACTGGGCGTTGCCAAACTGTAGCATGGTCGGCCCAGTCTTCAGACCCTTGAACGTCATCTTCGCCAGCACTGCACTGCCCTGGATCGCCGGAGCGGGATCCAGCAGGGTCGCCGCAAAGCGAACCTTGCCAGCCGCCGCGTCCACCGCGTTCACCGCGACGTACGCATCGGAGCCAGCGAAGATCTCACCCACGCCGATCTGGATACCGTCAACGTTGAGATTCGCGTCCACGATTTCCAGAGCAGCCGGGTCGTAGCGGAGTTCAAACTCGCCAGCGTAGAGATCCGCGACTCCGCTCGCCACCACGTCAAGCGTGACCGTCCCGCCAGCAGGCAGGATGCGGAACGCCGGGCCGATGGTGAGTTTCGGCGCGATTCCTTCTGGCGCGCTTGCCGCAGCCAGCGCCACCCAGTTGGTCGGGCCAACCTTGCCGTAGTTGGAGCCGACCAGCACCAGGTCTACCAGGTTGCAGGAGCCATCGGCGTTGATGTCGGCTCGCGGGTCCACTGGCGGCGTCTGGCCGTACATTGCGCCAACGATGACGAGATCAACGATGTCTATCACGCCACTGTTGTCGCAGTCACCGCCCAGCATCATCACGTTGCCGATGTTGACAGTTCCGCCAGCCGGCACCACCACGCCCGTCTTCCGAGCGGACAGGTAGCCAGCCTTCGTCGCCAACACCGTGTAGGTCGCAGCGGGCACACCAGCGATGCTGAACGCCCCGCTCACGCCTGTGGACACAGGCGGCAACGCGCCGGCCACCACCGCGACGCCGCTGTGGTCCGCCCTGCCTTGCAGTGACACCAGGCCGTTGATCGTGCCGCTGGTCACCACAACTTCAAGCGAACCGCCCTGCGAGGTGCTGCACAGCGTACTGCCGAAGCGATCCACGAGCATCGCCTGGACGAACGCCACGAGCGCAGTCCCGACGTTGATGCCCTGGAAGTGGATCGTCGCCAGCACGCCGCTTCCGCTCACCGGCGGCGCAGGGTTCTGCAGCGTGAACACATAGCGGATGGAACCGGTGCCATTGTTGGCTGAGTTGGTCTGCACATACCCACTGGCCGGATTCAGGAACGGGCCAGGAGTGATCTGCACGCCTGGGAGCGCCGGGTTGTCATCTACCACCTGCACGCGCGTGAAGTCAAAGGTCAGTTGCAGGTCTACGCCGTACAGGTTGGCTACGTTCTCTACCCGGACGTCCACGGCAACAGTCTGGCCGAGACCCACGGTCTGCTGGGACGGCGACAGCCGCACCAACGCGCACGCGGTGACCACGATGTAGTCTATCTTGGTCTCGGTGTCCACACCGCCCGGTCCAGATACGGTCAGCGACACGGTGTACACTCCAGGGTTCAGGTACGTGTGCGACGGATTCTGCTGGTTAGACGTGCCCAGGTCGCCAAAGTTCCACGACCAGGCAGTGATGTCACCCGTGGACAGGTCGGTGAAGTCCACATGCAGCGGAGCAGGCCCCTGCCTTGGCGTTCCGACGAAGTCTGCATTCGGCGGGCCGGCCACTGCCGTGGTGTTGATGTAGATGTCCTTCGGGTCTGTCGGGTCGTACCAGAACTTGGTGCGGACGTCGGGCCCGTTGGCTCCCCCAACAGGAGACAGGTACTGGTCGCAGTAGAAGTCTTCGTACACATTCCACCACCACCAGTCGGTGGTCATCAGGACCAACTCGCCGTCGGGGAAGTGGAGTTCTGTGTACTTGTCAGGCTGTGTGCGATACTCAGTCAGTCGCCATTCCCATCTGGCCGGATTAGCGCCTGAGTTGTAGTACCATAGCTCCTTCAGGTCGCCGCGGAACTGAGGCTCGCGGGCTTCGTCCACGATGGTGATTGCCAGCGGCGGCCTCGGGGTCAACAGCGCGCCGATGCACTCCGGATCCGCCGTCTCCATGTAGGCGTCATTGCCGAAAGTGAGTTCAGCGCGGTTGGCCGGGAACGCCAACGGATCCGGGTTGTTCCAGGTTTCGGGCAGCCGCACGATGTCTTCCCGCACGGTGTGCTGGTAATTGAACGGCGGCATCACCGAGATTACACTCTGGATCCCGTAGCCCTGCAGGCGCTGGCTGTCTTCGTAGTTCTCAAAGTCCTCTGGCTTCGGGACAGGCGTCCGGATGGTGATGTACTTGAACTCGCTCGGGTCTTCGTTCGGGTACGTGTACGTGTTCGGCACGGTCATCACAGCCACGACGTTGTACTCGTGACCATCCACGAAGAACCTCTTGAGGTACCACGGATCGCCTGCCAGCAGGTCATGCCCACCCGCCCCGTTGTCAATGGCGGAGTGGGTAGCGCCCAAAGCGCGCCCGATGATCAGGTTCACCGTCTCGGTGGCCGAGTTGATCTGGTCCACGTACACGAACCACGCACCGTTCACCTGGCCCAGGTTGGTTCCGCCAGCCAGGATGCGGCGATACGTGTCCTTGTTGACGATCGCCATTTCGCCAGGCCGCAGAGTGATCGGCGAACCAGCCACCTTGTCCGGATGCTTGCTGTTGTTCGCGTGCATCCCGCCGCCGGTGTACCATAGGGTCAGGTCAGCCGACGTCGCGGGAACCGCGATGTTGGACAGAGTGACCATGTGATCCAGCAGTTGGGCGCTCTGGTTGCGCTGCAGGTAGACGTGCTTGGCGAAGATGACCAACTCGTTACCGTTGAGCGGAGTGGTATCCGCATCCAGGGTGTCAATGACGTTGTCGCCGTCAAAGTCGGCCCGGATGCTAGTCACGTTGGACAGCGTCTCTTCGCTGTGGATCGTGACCACGTCTTCAATGCCGTCAAACTCGGCGTCAAAGGTGGTCAGACCATAGCCGAAACTCGGCAGTGCCCCACTCGGGATGGAGCCATTGACCGGCGCCGGCAACTCGCGTACGCCTGTCGCAATCGGGAATGCGAATGCGCTCTTGCCAGGCTGCCCGTGGCTCGGCTGGTCCAGCGTGTCCAGGTACATGTAGGTGAATTCCTGCATGACCGCCGGGAAGGTCATCACTTCGGTCGGCGTGATCGTCGGCGTCGCAGTGCCTACGATGGTAGCGCGCACGATTTTGTCCATGTAGGTGGGCTCGTACCACATCCGGAAGAACACCTTCTCGCCGGCGTTCCCTTCGCGGATGGAGATCTGGCGGTACAGGTCCACCAGCGGCTCGCCGCCATTGTTGTACTCGTTCATGTACGCCGGGTTCAGCGTCACGAAGTCCTTGCGCGGAGCCTGGGGGCTGTCCGGGTCAAACGCTGCGGTTGTATCGGTGTAGGGGAACACTTCCACCGGATACCGCCCCAGGTCATCCAGCAACTGGGTCGTGTCACCGGCGCCCTTGTAACCGGAGGTTCCGTCAGGCCAAGGCCATTCGCCGAGTTCGTCCCCGACATGGATGCGGTTCCCCGGCTCGTCGTAGAGCCAGTCACCGTAGATCCGCAGACCTTCCAGGTCCTTGTACTTCTTCCCGCCCACCGCCGGGTCAAACCAAAACATGACCGGATCGGGCGGTGTTTCGGTGCCCAGCAGGGTCGCTTCATCGGGGTCAATCCGCAGCCAGTACTGTCGCTGGGACTGGTAGGAGAAGAAGACGCTCTTCATCAGGTAAAGGTCTGGCGTGCCCTGCCCGGTGATGGAAGCCCGGATGTCCGGGAAGACCATTTCCGTGTACCACCAGGGCATGGTCCAGAACTGGCGGGTGCTCCAGAGTTCGGCGTCGTCCGTTTCACGTTCGGCATAGAGTTCGCGCAGCATACCCATGTACTGCGGGTTCTTCGCCTCCTCTACCCAGTAAAGGCTGGTTTCTCGCGCGTCGGCGTAGGGGCTGTTGGGGCCATATCCTACATAGGGCAAAGTCTTGTTTTTCTGCAGGATGGGCGGCACCGGCCCGACTAGTCGCCCGATGGAGGTGATGTAGGTTTCCCAGCGGTTGTCGTTGGGATCCCAAGTCTCCTCCGTCAGTTTGTCCAGCGAGTTGATGTCTTCAAGGATGTAGTGCTCGTAGTTGTACGGCGGCAGCACGGACAGATTGTCCGTCGCCAGATAGTGCTGGAGCACCACGGAGTGCTGGTTGATGGTCACCGGCACCTTGGGGATCGGGGTGCGGATGGTGATGAACTGGAATTCGGTGTCGTCGGGCAGATACCCGTACGGATCCACATCCAGGAAGCCATCGTTGTTGTCGTCCAGGTCAGAGTCACCCTGACCCGTCCAACCCCACGTGCCGCCATTGCGCGTCATAATGGCGACCACATTGTACTCGTGGCCGTCCACGTAGAAGCGCTTCAGGAACCACGGGTCGCCCGGACGACGGTCTTCGCGGTAGCGGCCATCTTCCATCGCGCTGAAGGTCGCGCCGACAGCACGCCCGACGATCAGGATAGCCTGATTCTCATCGCGATCCACGCCCTGCAGGTACGCAAACCATGGGCCGGTTGGGAAACGGGTCATGTTGGTGCCAGGCCCGCCGTTGCGAACGGCGCGGATCAACTGGGCAGGCCCCTGGGAACCGGCAAGAATCATGTCACCGATCTGGAGTGTCACCGAAGGGAACGGACGAGGGGTCAGATCGCCGGTGTAGTAGAGGCCCAGTTGTACGCCAGTGTCAGAGACCTGCTCCACCATGGCCAGGTGATCCAGGAACTGGATGCCCTTGCCGCGGTCCACGTAGGTCGCGTCCAGGCGGAGCACGGCCAGCTCGTTTCCGTTGAGCGCAGTGGCATCAGCGTCCAGGCGGTCAATGATATTGTCTCCGTCAAAGTCCGCCGCGATGCTGGTCAGGCCGAACAGCGATGCTTCGCTGTCCACATGGACGATGTCGGGGACGTCGTCAAAGTTGGCGTCCAGGCTGGTCAACCCATACCCAAAGCGGGCGTTGGCCGAGGCCATGTCCACGGCGCCATTGGGCGTGAACAGGTCCTCATAGTCTTGGCCAATGGGGAAGACAAAAGACGCCCCCACGTCGCCCCAGAGCGGGTTGGGCGGGGGTTCCGCCGTCAGCTGCTTGCCTTCCATCAGCAGGTAGGTGTACTCCTGCATCAGGGCCGGATACCAGACGTCGGTGAACGGCCTGGAGGGCTGCAGGAACGGCGCGGGCGGCGTGACAGGCTCGTAGGGCCATCGCGCAGGTGGAATGTCAAAGAGGCCGTTGCCGTTCAGATCCTTGTCCCAGTGCTCCGGCTCGTACCACATGCGGAACCAGACTTTCTCCGAAGCGTTGATTGGGGCCAGAATCTTCTGATACAACCCCTTGGCCCAATTTTCATCCCTGGTCGCGCCTTCATACATCCATGCGGGGTTGAAGGTCACCAAGTCGGCGCGAGGGGCCTGGTCGCCCTCCGGATCAAACACGTCCACGGGATTCGTGTACGGAGGGTCTTCGGGGTCCGTACCCACGACAGGGTCGTTCGCCGCGAGATCCCCGGCCCGCGGATCTTGCATAACGTCGTACGTCGGACGGTCCCACCCAAGCCCGTGGATGCGCAGGGTGTGAGCGACCGCAGGCGCTGCCGGCGCAGGCGGGGGTGCTTGCGGCGGCGCAGCGGAGACTTGCGCCGCCCCCTGGGGAACGATCGCTAACATCATGGAGAGGACGACCACTATCCCCACGACATTGGCGATCCGGCTGAGTTTGAGTTTTCCTCGCATTTTGCTGCCTCCTTAGATTTGTTTACTGGCGGTGTGAGAACACCATGGCTTGTCAAACGCCGAACCCAACAAACGGTGACACTTCACCCAGAGACAACGAGACAATAACGAACAACCCTGAACGCCATCGTCAGGATCAAGTCGCAAGTGCGTAACAGGCTTTGGGGAAAGCCTCTCTACTCTTGACATATTATACCACTATTTATGTCGCGTTGCAAGACCCTTTCGCACATTTCTTGCACCAATTTGCGGCCAAAAAGGCAAAAAACGCGATTCTGAGCAGGTTTGGAGGCCTTTAGCGCGGTCTTTTCCACCCCCACGCCACTCCATGTGAGATCACGGACTTCGTTTCGTCCAACAACCCGGCAACCTTCAAACAACCCCACATCAGGGCCTCCTGGCAACGGCGCCACCCCAGAGTATCCGCTCGGGAGGCGCTGGCTCTTGGCATCTGAAGTTGCAAGTTCTGTGCCACTGCGCCCACCCCCCAGGAATAGCCCCAAGAAGTCCATCCGCAGAGACATAGAAGCCGCAGAGCGACGGAATAGGCGGGATTTTCCCCAAGCTGCGCCGCGATTGCCCCCATCCTGCTATGTCGTCTGAGCAGACAGCCTCTTAATCTGCATAACGCAACATGTGCCCTACGGATTCGCAGGAGTATAGTTAGATCCTATCCGACAACCAGCAGACCGCGCTCCCATGCACGGCGGCGTGCGAGCCGCCTCTGCTGGGTTTCTGGATAGGCACTCAGTCAGAAAGCCCCACGCCGTCCATCACCGTGCTGCAGAACGCGCACTTCCCCTCCTTGATGTGCCACTCCCGCACAGAGAACCCCAACCGCCCGATGACCAGTTTGCCGCAGTTGTAGCAATAGGTGTTCTCGCCCTTCGCCTCCGGCGCGTTGCCCACGTACACGTACCGCAGCCCAGCCTCCTGCCCCATCATCCAGGCTTCCTTTAAGATCCGCTCGGGCGTGCTGCCGCGATCCAACATCTTGTACATGGGATGGAAGCGGCTGACGTGCCACGGCGTCTCCACCCCCAATTCGCCCGCGATGAACTCCGCCAGTTCGCGCACTTCGGTCGGGTTGTCGTTCGCGCCGGGGATGAGAAGCGTCGTCACCTCCACCCAGATTCCCAGCCGCTTCATCCGCCGCAGGCTGTCCAGCACGGGTTGCAGCCGCGCGCCGCACTCCTGGCGGTAGAAGCTGTCGCGGAACGACTTGAGGTCCACGTTGGCCGCGTCCAGGAACGGATGGAAGGCTTCCAGCATTTCGCCGGTCATGTAGCCATTGGTCACGTAGTTGTTCGCCAGCCCCGCCTCGTGCGCCAGCACGGCGATGTCGCGGGCGTACTCAAAGAAGATAGTTGGCTCGGTATATGTGTAGGAAATGCTTTTGCAGCCGTGCGACTTGGCGGATGCCACCACATCCTCAGGGGGCACATGCTGCCCGATGATCCGCCCCCCGTCCCGTGGCATCTGCGAGATGTCCGAGTTCTGGCAGAACCGGCAGCGAAAGTTGCACCCAACAGTGGCGATGGAGAACGAGGTAGAGCCGGGGTAAAAGTGGAACAAGGGTTTCTTCTCTATCGGATCCACCGCCTGGGAGATAGGCTTGGCGTACACCAGCGAGTAGAGCGTGCCCTCCGTGTTCTGACGCACGCCGCACACGCCTGCCTTGCCCTCCGCGATGTTACACCGGTGGGCGCACAGGTGGCAACGCACCCGGCTTCCATCCAGTTTCTCGTACAACCACGCCTCTTTCAATCGTCACCTCATGAAAACGTAGAGGCGATGCATCTGCTGCACTCATGCGTAGCGCCTGTTCCGTGGGCCGATGCCTTGCACCTACTTGACAGCCGCCCAGAGCCGAGTAGAATATACCCTACGGGAGTATACGATTGTGCAACCGCAACGATGGATGAGCAGCGTCTCCGCGAACTGGAACAGCGCATTGCCGACCTCCACGCCCGCCTGCCGAAGCATTCCGTTCCCGCCGCCATGATGGTTGAACTGGAAGATCTGCAGGACGAGCACGACCGCCTGCGACGTTTCCTTGAGGCCAATTCTAGCACGCTGCCGCCGCAAACGCAACCGCGATAAGCCTCACCGCTGAAACCACAGAGAAACAAGGGAAAAAGAAACCGCGAATAATGCCAATCAACGCAAAAGACCATTCGCGGAGATTCGTGTTATTCGCGGTTGCTTTTTCCTCTGCGTTCTCTGCGGTGAGTGCGGCTATGGCAACTCCAGGCCGTGAGCCTCCAACAGAGCCTGGTCGCGCAGAATGTCTCCCGTCGGGCTGTCAGCGACCACGCGCCCGCCGTCCAAGAGAATCGTACGGGGCAGGAGTTCTCTCACCATCCGCAAATCGTGGGTGCTCACAAGGAGCGTCTGCGACATGGCATCCAGCAGCCGAATGAGCATCCGCCGCCCCCTCGGATCAAGCCCCGCCGTAGGCTCATCCAGAGCGAGAATGCCCGGCTCCATAGCCAGAACCGTCGCAATGGCGATGCGTTTCTTCTCCCCCATGCTCAGGCGGTGCGGCATTCTCTCGGCGTAGGATTCCATGCCCACCGCCGCCAGCGCGCGTCTGACCCGACTGCGCACCTCCTGCTCGGGCAGGCCCATATAAATCGGCCCGAAAGCCACATCCTCAAAGACCATCGTGGAGAACAGCTGATCGTTGGGGTCCTGAAACACCAATCCCAGCAAGGCGCGCACCCGCTTCACGTGATCTCCCGCGACTGGAAGACCTGCCACTCGGACGATTCCGTCTCCCGCGAGGATTCCGTTCAGATGCAGCGCCAGGGTGGATTTGCCCGCGCCGTTGGGGCCGATGAGCGCCACCCGCTCTCCCTCGCAAACCGTCAGGCTCACGTCCCTCAGCGCCTGGTGGCCGTCCGGATACCGAAAGGATAGGTTCTCAATCTCAACAATGGGTCTGCGCTTCACCTTCGCCCCCTACCCGAAAAGAAGTCCCAGCAAGAACAAAAAACTCAACAGACATGCACCGCCTGCCAGCAGCAGCCACTCACGCCGCGACAGCGACGCCACCGGCAGCGCCCGAATCTCCCCATCGTACCCGCGCGCCAACATGGCTTGATAGACCCGCTCGCTCCGTTCGTACCCGCGCAGGAACAGATTGCCCACCATGCCCCCCGCGACCCTGGCCCGCCACGTCAGTGTCCCGCCGCTCCTGGGGCCGATGCGGGCGCTGCGGGCGTCGCGGGCGATGCGGAGTCTGCCCGCTTCGTGAGCCAGCAGGAACAGATACCGCCACATGAGCGCGAAGATGCCCACCAGAAGCCGCGGCACGCGAACGGCGCGCATGGCGACCAGCAAATCGGTGAAATGCGTGGTGGAGGTCAGGAGCACGGCGACCTGGACGGACAGATAGGACTTCAGCGCGATGGAAAGGAATCGCTCCACGCCCGGAGAGGAGAGAGTCAGCGTCCACCCGCCCAGGCGCAGCGAACCCAACGGCGTCCCCGGGGTCGTGAACAGGAGGGGCACCGCCGCCAGCATGAACGGCAGGGCAATCCATCCGCGCCGCAAGGTGAACGTAAGGCCCAGCCCCGAGAGAGCCGCAAGCGAGAGGACTGCCGCCAGCAGGAGCACGAAGGCCGGCCACGCGCCCGCTGGCAGCGCCGCCGTGATCAGAATCCCCAGGACGGCCAGCGCCAATTTCACGCGGGCATCCGTCCGGTGCAGCGCGCTCCCTCCAGGGCGATATGGGTCAAGAATGGCAGGCACAGGAGTCTATCCGTCTCTCTGCGATGAACCAGACCTCCAAGGTCTCTGCTGGAGCGACGCTGGGAGACCTCGGAGGTCTGCTTCGGGTGAGACTATCTCTGGACAGCGCGGCGACGAGTAGCACGGGCAGCGAACCAGGCTGCCGCCAGCACGACAAGGCTGCCCACTATTCCTGCGATGATCGTCGCCGCCACCTCGTTTGGAATTCCAGGGAAAACGTAGTCGGGAATCACGCTGTACAAGGGCCCGCGCGCAGACTCCAGGAACCCCTGTTGCTCGGCCACCCACTCCAGTCCGTCGGGATGCGCCGACGCCAGCGGCGAAAGGACGGCCAAAACCAGTGCCATCGCGATTCCGCCAACCCAGAGGGCCTTTTGCCCGCCGGTGTCACTGGGCGATGCGGCCACCAGGTCGGGGCGGGCCGCCATCACAAAGGCCAACGCTCCCGCCGTGATCAGCCCCTCGCCGATGCCGATGAGCGCATGGATGCCGCCCATCGCCGGGATGGCGACGTTGGCGGGGGATGTGCCAGACAGGGCCAGTTGCAGCGCACAGGCCAGTGCCGCCGCGAGGATGGATATCCACGCCGCCACGAACCCACTCACTGGGACGCCCACACGCCTGTTGCGGAACGCGCGGGACAGGAGTTGGTACGCGCCGTATCCCACAAACACTCCCACAACCGCCATGTTGAACAGATTCGCGCCCAGTACCAGCAACCCGCCATCCTGGAACAGCAGCGCCTGGATGCTGACCACAGCGGTCATCACCACAACTGCAGCCCACGGCCCCAGCAGAATCGCCGCGAGCGTCGCGCCCAACAGATGACCCGATGTGCCGCCTACGACTGTGAAATTCAGCATCTGTCCGGCGAAGATCACCGCCGCCAATACGGCCAGCAGCGGAACACGCCGCTCGTCCAGTTCCCGGCTCACGCGCCGCAGGGCGTAGCCGATGACAACGATGGAAACCACCCAGAGCGCGATAGACACCGGAAGGGAAAGAAAACCATCCGGAATGTGCATGGGCGGTGTACCACCGGGCGGCACAGGCAGGCCCACTACACGTCCTGAGCCGGCAAACAGGGATGCAACGGAATCAACAACCATGGAGCACCTCCACTATGAAGTTTCTATTCGGGTTCGTCCTCGTTCGGAGACCTGTGCTTCTGACAGTGAGGGCAAATCCCGAAGAAGGCGAAATGATCCATGCGCGGATCGTATCCGTACTGCTCGCGGAAATGCGCGCGGAGCCGATCCAGCACGGAATCCGGAATCTCCAATCTCTCGCCACATTCCAGGCACACCAAGTGATGGTGACGCCTGCAGGGCTCGGCCATGTATTCATACTCGTGGCGGTCGCCGCCGAAATCCGACTCGGCCACCAGCCCCGCTGCCTTGAGCCATTGCAGATTTCGGTACACCGTGGGCAGCGACATAGTCGGGTACTGGTCCGCCAGCACGCCCAGCACGTCCTGCATGCTCATGTGGCATCCGGCGCCCTTGATGACCTCCAGGATCGCCAGGCGCTGGGGAGTCAGACGGTATCCCTCATCCTTCAGTTGCCGCGCAATCTGCATGTGGTGCGACATTTGTCGCTCCTGTAGATTTTTACATCTGCAATAATTATATCCAGAGAAGGAGGCGGTGTCAAAAAGCAGACTCCCGAAGTCTCGGAGACTTTGGGAGTCTGCTTCCAAATCTGCCTCTGCAGGCTGGCTTACCGCGAATCTGCCAGCCTACCAGACCTTCTTGTGGATCCTCGCACACACATCGTGCACGACGCGGATGCCTTGATCACGGCAGAACTGGATTGCGGCTTCGGATTCGGCGCCCGGCTGCATCCACACGCGCCCCAAGCCCAACTCGGCGCACTGCTTCACGACCTGCTCAGTGACTGCGGGCGGCACAACCAGATCCACCACATCGGGCTTCTCTGGCAGTGCGGTTAGGCTGGGGTACAGCGATTGACCTTCAATTTCCCCGCCGCCGGGGTTCACGCCGTAGACCTTGTACCCCGCGCCCAGCAGCGTGCGGAAGATTTTGTTGCCGTACTTGTCCGCGTCGGTGGAAGCCCCCACCACGGCCCACACCCTCAAGTTCGTGAATTCCGCAATCAACGCCTCAATGCTCTCTTCCATATCCTCTCTCCTGGAACCTGTGTCCGCAGATGGACGCGGATACCATCAGTAGTTATCGCCGTTCATCTATGTTTTCATGTCCCCGTTTGCAGCAACGGGGCTAGGATAGCAGACGCCCCCCTCAAAAGCGTCCACGCACTGGCCGCAGTGGTTGCACTCGAACTGGATCGTCGTGTGATGGATGGCGAACTTCTCCAGCCGCGCTTTGATTCCATCCATGAGCGCCTGCGTTTGCGCCAGCGCCTGGTCTGCCAGCACCACATGCGCGCTCAGCGATGCATAGCCGGGCCCCACGCTCCAAACATGCAGGTCGTGGACGTTCCTCACGCCGTCCACCGCGCCCGACGGCTCGGAGGACAAGAACATCTTTGACATCCAGCAGGGCGTCGCCATCGGCATCTTCGTCAAAGAGCCGGGCAAGAACGGCCCCGCCCGCGTCCACCACGCCGACCTGTGGGGCCCGCGAGAGGGCAAGTACCGGCGACTGTTTGAGATGGAGGTAGCGACCACGCCGTGGAAAGAGTTATCGCCGCAGTCGCCGTTCTACCTGTTCGTGCCGAGGGACATGAACCTGCAAGCGGAATATGATCAGGGATGGAAGGTGACAGACATCTTCCCAGTGAATTCGGTGGGCATTGTCACGGCCCGCGACCACTTGACCATCCACTGGTCGCCGGATGAAATGTGGGACACCGTCCGGGACTTCGTCAGGCCTGCGAAAGAAGAAGCGCGAGAGAGGTATGCACTGGGCAAGGATGCGCGGGATTGGAAAGTGCACCTGGCCCAGGAGGACGTGCAGGCCAGCAGGCCTGACCGCCGCAACGTTGTGCCGATCCTGTATCGGCCGTTTGACGTGCGGCACACCTACTACACCGGGCAAACACGGGGCTTCCTCTGCATGCCTCGCCCTGACGTCATGCGCCACATGCTGGCGGGGAAGAATCGCGCATTCCATCTGTGCCGCCAAATCATAAGTGACGGATGGCAACATATACTGGCAACGAACCACATTACTGACGATAGTTATGTTTCTAACAAGACACGCGAGCGGGGATACACTTTGCCCCTCTATCTGTTCTCGGAATAGAAGAAGGAAAAACCTCTACGCGGCGGGGGGCGCGTCTTCATGGCGACGCTCTTTGAGTCGCAGCCCGAATACATGACCCGCCGCGCAAACCTCGCGCCCGGATTCATAGCCGCCGTGTCGGAGCAACTGGGTCTGGAATTCATGCCTACCGGCAAGGGCGACCTGCAAACCGCCTTCGGCCCCGAAGACGTGTTCCACTACATCTACGCCATCTTCCACTCGCCCACGTACCGCGAGCGCTACGCCGAGTTTCTGAAGACCGACTTCCCCCGCGTGCCCCTCACCTCAGACCTGGAACTATTCCGCGCGCTGGCCGCGAAGGGCGAAGAACTGGCCGCTCTGCACCTGTTGGAGTCGCCCAGTTTGGAAGCCCTCATCACCCAATTCCCCGCGGACGGCGACAACGAGGTGACCAAAGTCTGGTATCAGGAGCCGCATGGCGACACGCCGGGCCGCGTGTACGTCAACAAAACGCAATACTTTGAGGGCGTCCCGCCTGAGCTATGGGAATTTCAGGTCGGCGGCTATCAGGTGTGCGAGAAGTGGCTCAAAGACCGCAGGGAGCGCAGACTATCGGGGCATGACGTGCTGCACTATCAGCAGATTGTCGTGGCGTTGAAGGAAACCATTCGCCTGATGGGGGAGATTGACGAGGCGATTCCGGATTGGCCTATTACGTAGGTCGGGTTGCCAACCCAACCTAAGGGCGATTCACCGCATCAAACGCCGCGACGACGTTCTCCGGCGGGACGTCGGGCTGGATGTTGTGAACCGGCGCGAAGACGAATCCGCCGCCGGGGGCGAAGATATCCACCAATCCCCGTACGTGGCGGCACACTTCGTCCGGCGTCGCCGTGGGCAGAATCTTCTGGCTGTCACACCCGCCGCCCCAGAACGTGATGTCCCGGCCGAACTCCCGCTTCAGCGTTGCAGGGTCCATACCTTTCGCCGAAATCTGCACCGGGTTCAGGGCGTCCACCCCCGCTTCAATCAAATCCGAAATCAGCGGGGCCACCGCGCCGCAAGAATGGAGCAGGACAAAAGCATTGCTGTGCTTCTTGACATGCTGATAGATGCGCGTGTGGTGCGGCCTGATCATCCGGCGGTACGTGGCCGGGGACATCTGAAGACCGTGCTGGATCCCCAGGTCGTCGCCCATCATGATGACCTGGATGTGCTCGCCCACCGCCGCCAGATACTTCTCCAGGTTGACGACGGCGTTGTCGGCCAGCCGCTGCATCAAAGCCTGCGCCAGTTTCGGCTCCGCGACCAAGTCCATGAGGAACCGATCCCACCCCCGCAAATCCTGCCCGCCTTCCAAGATGCTCCCGCCAAACTCGCCCACGATGGCCTTGTCGGTAGTTTCACAGAGCCGCCTAGCCTCGCGCTGCAGGAATTCCAGTTCAGCATCGGAGATGGCGGGCAGCGGATACGCCTCAATCTCGGCGACGGTGGTCGCTTCGGCCAGCGGATAGTGGATGCGGTCAAAGTAGAACCCCGAAGCGGGCCGCATCCGCACGCGCCGCCCGGCTTCATCCAGGATGTACTGGTTGCCGTGTTCATCCGCCGCCGGCGCGAACCCCACGGGTACAAGCGCCTGTGAGCCGTCGGGCAGCGTCCAGGGTTCCCAGGCGTCGTGACGGAGGCCGTACCCCTCCGGCCAGCGGTTCAACGGGAGGGTATCCACACCTAGTCGCTGCAACACTTCCGGCTCAGGGTGCACCAACTGCTGGCCCAGGTCATACAGGTAGGCCAGGCCGAGGGGCAGGCCCATGTGGCGGCGCAGGCGGTTGTAGGCAATGGCCGAAATGCCGCTGGCGCGCGTCCCGTCCAGGTCAATCGGCACGCGGTCGGGCTCCTGGTGACGCAGCGCCGCCAGCACCCGCTCGCGGGGAGTCATCGTTCCGGGAATCATGTCTGTCTAACCCCTGTAGGTTTTCGCCGCAAAGGCGCAAAGAACGCAAAGAAAACAGGGGGAATCTCAACGCCCTTTACGGTTCAATTCGCAGGATACTGCGCCAGGCTGAGGATGTCAAGCGGCGACAAAAAGGCTCCGAGACATTTGCTTTATGTCAATCTCTATTCTGCTGCCCGCACCTGCTCCAGAAATGCGCTGAGAGGCTGGTCACTCACCTTGCCGTCCAGCACCGCATATACACCCTGCGGCCCACCGACAATGCCTCCCCCGCCCAGGAAGAGGACAAGCCGCTCGCCGACGGTGAACTGATGCGCACCCTCCACGGCCTGGGCGATGTCGCCCACCTGTCCGCCCTCCACCACCAGGGCGATGGAACTCGCGCCCGCGCCTTTGGCTGTCTCTTCCACGCGCAGACGCACGGTCGTGAAGATAGCGGTTTTGTCCGCGTTCCATGCACTCTCGGTGGACAGCACGGTTGCCACGATGACCCGATCCGAGCGCCGCACCAGGTCTACGAACGGCAGTTTCTCGTATGCCGCCGCGCCGCCCGCCGCGACCACAGGCGTCTCCGCAGACGGCACAGACCCGCCCGTTCCCCCAGGCGCCGCCGCGCATCCTGCGAGCAGCATCGCTATCAGAATACTTGTTAGAAGTCTTTGGCCAAACATCACAACACCTACGTCATAAGGAATTGAACCGCGAATGGAATTAGGGAGAATTCGCGTTCGTTCGCGCTATTCGTGGTTCCTATCCTCTTCCCATCCTTGTGGTTCAATAGATAGACGCGGAATCCGTCAGTCCTGTTCCCAGCCAAAGTCAGCGCTTTTCCTCTCGCGCGTAGGGCGTGCCCAGCGCTGCCGGCGCGCCCACCCGCTTGCTGATGCTTTCCCACCATGTAATCAGTACCAGCACGACGATGGTAAACGCATAGGGCAGCATGTTCAGGAACGGCGCGGGGATGGTCGTCCCCGCCGCCTGCATCCGGAATTGCACCGCGTTGATGCCCCCGAACAGGATTGCGCCGATCAGTGCCCGCCCCGGATTCCACGTGGCGAAAATGACCAACGCTACGGCGATCCACCCGCGCCCTGCCGTCAAGCCCTCCGTCCAGCCAGGGGTGTAGGCCAGCGACAGGTGCGCGCCACCCAGCGCGATGAGCATCCCGCCCAGGATGGTGTAGAAGTAGCGCGTGCCCGCCACGTTCACGCCCATCGCGTCGGCTGTGCGCGGGTTCTCGCCCACAGCGCGCAGGTGCAATCCAGGCCGCGTGCGGGAAAGGAAGTAGGCAATCAGAGGAACCAGGACGTAGGAGGCGTAGGTCAACACGTCCTGGTTGAAGGCCGAAGCCCCCAGGACGGGGATTTCCTCCAGACCGGGGATGGACATCGGAAGGAACTTGGGGCCGGTCATCCCCACCAGCGGGGCGCCCTTGGGCCCCAGCCGCTGCCCCAGGTAGTTCGCCAGGCCGCTCCCAAAGATGGTCAACGCCAGCCCGCTCACCACCTGGTCGGCCCGCAGCGAGATGGTCAGGAAGGCGTGGATGAGCGCCAGCACCCCGCCGGCCAGCACCGCCGCACCCACACCCACCCAGACCTGCTTGGTATGATAGGCCGCGGCGAATCCCGTCACCGCGCCAGTAATCATGATGCCTTCTATGCCCAGGTTCAGGATGCCCGACCGCTCGGTCAGAATCTCGCCCAGCGTGGCGTACAGGAGCGACGTACCCGCGCGGATGGTGACCCACAGAATAGAGGTTAGCAATGCGATCGTCATGGCTCACCTCCCTGCGGGGCCTCAGCGGGCGGAACCTCTTTCGGCTTTCTGCGGAAGTTCCAGTCCACCCGCACGCGGTGCTGCGTGAACAGCGCGCCGCCCAGCATGAAGAACAGGATCGCGCCCTGCAGGATGAGTGCGGCGGCGGCGGGCAGGCGCATGGTAATCTGAATCTGGTCGCCGCCCACCAGCAGGCCCGCCAGCAGGACCCCCACCAACGTCACGCCCCATGGGTTGAGTTGTCCCAGCCACGCCACGATGATGGCCGTGAACCCATAGCCGACGGTCAGGCCTTTCTGGAGGCGATGGGAAATCCCCGCGACCTCGCAGACGCCCGCCAGCCCGGCCAGCCCGCCGGAGATGAGCATCACCAGCAGAATGTTGCGAACCAGGCTGATGCCTGCATACCGGGCCGCCTTCGGGTTCTCGCCGATGACGCGGATCTCGTATCCAAACTTGGTGCGCGAAAGAATCAGCCATAGGATGAGCGCCGCAACCACGGCGAAGACCAGCCCCAGGTGTACCCGCGTGCCGGGATAGCGGGACAGCCAGGCGGCCTCCGGAAATTGCGCTGTGCCAGGGAAACCGTATCCCTTTGGGTCACGCCACGGGCCATAGAAGAGGTACTCAATCCATAGAACAGCAATGTAGTTCATCATCAAGGTCGTGATGACCTCGTTCACGCCGACAACGGCCCGCAGGATGGCGGGAATCATCCCCCACAGCGCGCCGAGCAGAAAACCCGCCAGGATCATAGAGGGCAGCAGCCCCCATTTTGGAAAGCCGGGCAGCATCTTGGGCAAGAACAAAGCAATGCCCGATGCGGCGAACCCGCCCATCGCCAGTTGGCCTTCCGCGCCGATATTCCAGAACTTCATCTTGAAGGCCACGGCCACGCCCAGCCCGCACAAGATGAGGGGAATCGCCTTGACCAGCGTCTCCGAGAAGGCGTACTTGCTCCCGAAGGCCCCGATGGCCATGGCCTTGTAGGTCAGGAGGGGATTCGCGCCCGTCGCCAGAAGAATCGCGCCGCCGAAGGCCAGCGCCAGAACCAGCGACACCAGCGCTACCACAAGTCCGGCGGTCTTGGACGGCTTGAGCCTGCGCTCCAGGCGGATTCTCATGCCGGCCTCTTTCCCGATTCCTGCGGTTCAGCAGGCTTCACGCCCGCCATCATCAGCCCGATGGCTCCGATGTCCGCGCCCTTTGCAGGCAGAATCCCCTGTATTTCGCCCTCGTAGATGACCGCGATCCGGTCCGAGAGTTCCAAGATTTCGTCCAGGTCTTCGCTGATGAGCAGAAGCGCCATCCCTTCCTTGCGCTGCTTGAGCAGGGCCTGGCGTACGCCCTCGGTCGCGCCCACGTCCAGGCCGCGCGTGGGGTGCATCGCCACCATCAGCCTCGGCCCGATGCTGATTTCGCGCGCCAGCAGCGTCTTCTGCAAATTCCCCCCCGACAGTAGGCGCACGGGCGTCTGCACCGTCGGCGTGGCAATCTTGAACTTCTCAATCAGACTGCGGGTGAAATCTGCGATAGCAGAGCCACGCAGGAAGAGGCCGGCGGAAATCGGGCGCTCCTTATAATTCTTCATGATGACATTGTCGGAAACGGGCAGGTTCGGCACAAGCCCCATCCCCAGCCTGTCCTCCGGAACATGCCCCACCTTTTCGCCGATGACGCGGGCAGGCGAGCAGTTGGTCACGTCGCACTCCCTGATGGCGACGCTGCCCCCCGTGGTCTTGCGCAGGCCGGTGATCACTTCGGCCAGTTCGCGCTGGCCATTGCCCGCCACGCCCGCCACGCCCAAAACCTCCCCCGCCCTGATGTTGAAGGAAACACCCTTGAGCGCGGGGAGGCCGCGATCGTTGTTGGCGCGCAGCCGGTCCACCTCCAGCACGGCCTCGCCAAGCCCCTGCGCCTCCTTTTCCACGCGGAACAGAATCTCACGGCCTACCATCATCCTTGCCAATTCCGGCGGCGAGGTCTCATCCCTCCGCACGGTCGCCATTGCCTTGCCGTCGCGCAGGATGGTGATGCGGTCGGAGATCGCCATCACCTCGTCCAACTTGTGGCTGATGAAGATGATCGTCTTGCCTTCTGCCGTCATTTGACGCAGCGTGGCAAAGAGTTCTTCCACCTCGTGGGGGGTGAGCACAGCAGTCGGCTCATCCAAGATGAGAATCTTCGCGCCCCGGTACAGCATCTTAGTGATTTCAACCCGCTGCTGCTCGCCCACTGAGAGTTGCCAGATACGCGCGCCCGGCTCCACGCGCAGGCCATAGCGCTTGGATAATTCAGCCACATTGCGCTCAATCTCGCGGCGGTTTAGGAAGAAGCGCGGTTTGTCCAGACCGAGGATAACGTTTTCGGCAACGGTGTGCATCTCCACCAGCATGAAGTGCTGGTGCACCATACCGATTCCGCGCGAGATGGCGTCGCGCGGCGACCGGAGGTGGATCTTCTCGCCGAACAAGAAGATGTCCCCTTCGTCTGGCGCGTACAGGCCGCTCAGGATGTTCATGAGGGTGCTCTTTCCCGCGCCGTTCTCGCCGAGAAGGGTGTGCACCTCGCCGGGCAGTGCCTCAAAGTCCACGCGGTCGTTGGCGAGCACGCCGGGGAAGCGCTTGACGATGCCCGTCATGCGGACGGCGGGGGTGATGGGTGTGGGGTTCAGATCTGCCATCGTCCTCCTTAGAGCATCATCGCCCGAACTCGCGCACCGCTTCTGTCTTAAGATCGATCTCTACAACGAATACGCCATTCAGTAGATGCCTGTTCGCACGATAGTAATACTCGGCGAGGGATTCACCGCGTTTTGGATGAGTATCCCTACGCATCACCACAAATCGGTGTACTGTCGGGGGAACATGCTGCAAATAGAAGACGGCCTCATTTACAAATCCCATTTTGGCGCTGGGGACATTCCCAGTTTCAGTCCATGAGTAATTCTTGCTTTCACCAACATACTTCCGGTCAAGAGATACCAAGTCGAACTTGTGCTCCTTTGGCGGATGCCCAATAGGGAACGAATACTCCTTCTGAAACTCTACTCCAAAATGCTGCGACAGGACTTCAGCAGCCTTCTGCTGAAACGCTCTGCCCTTTTCTGTGTTCATACTATTCGGGAGTGGCATGACGATATTCCTCGTGGAGACTCGCCTATCACGCACAGACTAGGCCACACGAAACGACTGTCCCTGCGGTTCAAACTCCGACACTTCTCGCTGCGCGAGTTTGGCATCATCAACGCGCTTGGAGCGCGTTTCCGGTACTAGGCCGCGAATTCATTCGTGGCCTCTGCGAATCCACATCCTCGCGCCCGCCGAGTGAATTCGGCGTCTAACGAGGAAAGTCCGTTGGAAACGGACTCGTCCTGTTCGCGCTTTTCGCGCCCTTTCGCGGCTCTCGCGATCCAAACACCACTGTCTGAATACAACGAGAGGCTCTGGCGAGTCGCCCCGCCAGAACCTCTTCATCCCTGGAAAGTCCGCTACTTCGGAATCGTCCCTTCCACCCCTTCAACCAACCAGTCAAAGGAGAGTTTCTCCGGGTCAGTCATCGTCACGCCCGAAGCCACGCGCTCCTTGCCTGTGTTGTCCTTGATGGGGCCGACAAAGACGTCAAAGGTGCCCGCTACGATTTCCTTCTTCTTGGCATCCGCCAGCGCCTTCGCAGCATCCGGAACCATGCTGCCGTAGGGAGCCATCTCCAGGAGACCTTCCTTGATCCCCCACCAGATGGCCTCGCTCTTCCACGTGCCCGCGCGGACTTCCTCCGCGACCTTCTTGTAGACGAGTCCCCAGTTCCAGATGGGGGCCGTCAGCAGCGCCTTGGGAGCCACGTCGGGCAGGTAGGTGTTGTAGCCGACGGCGTACAGCCCACGCTCCTGAGCCAGTTTGTCTGGCTCGGTGGAGTCGCTTTCGCGGGCGATCACATCGCAGCCCGCATCCGCCAGCGCGGTCGCCGCTTCGCGCTCCTTCACCGGATCCACCCAGGCGAAGAGCCAGATGGGCTTGACCGTAGCGTTGGGATTCACCGAGCGCGCGCCCAGGGCGAAGGCGTTCATGTTGCGGACGACTTCGGGGATCGGGTAGGGTGCAATGTATCCCAGTTTGTTGTTCTTGGTCATCTTGCCTGCGACGATTCCCGCCAGGTACCAGCCCTGATACCCGCGGCCATCGTAGATGCCCACGTTCTCCGCCATCTGGTAGCCGGTGCAGTGCTCAAAGACTACCTTCGGAAACTCCTTGGCAACCTCAATCACCGAGTCCATGTAACCAAAGGAGGTGGCGAAGATCAGGTTGTAGCCTTTGGAGGCGTAGTCGCGTATGATGCGGGTGGAATCCGGCCCTTCGCTGACCAGTTCGCTGAAGGCCGTCTCCACATTGGCGACGTTCATCTCCAGATACTGGCGGCCCAGGTCGTGGGCATAACTCCAGCCCAGGTCCATCTGGGGGCCTACATAGACGAAAGCGACTTTGAGCTTCTCCGGAGCCGTCACTGCGGCTGGCGTCGGAACCGGGCCAGGCGCGGTGCCGATGACACCTTCCACAAACCAGGTCATCTTACTCAACAAGTCTTCGGCGGTCAGCACCTGCCCTGCCGCCACTGCCAACTTGCCACTCTGATCCTTGATGGGGCCGGTGAAGATCGTGAAGATGTCCTGCGTGCCGCTCTTGAACTTCGCAACCTCAGCCTCGGCCATCGCCTTCACGTCCGCAGGTACCATAGCCCCAACCGGAGCCATGTCCACCACGCCGTCCTTCCAGCCGCCCCAGTACTGCTCGGTCGCGTACGTCCCGTCCATCACCTTCTTCACAATGTCGACGTACTTGATCCCCCAGTTCCACACAGGACTGGTCAACACCGCCTTCGGAGCCAACGGGCTCATGTCCGCGTCGTACCCAACTCCGTACTTCCCTCGCTCCTCAGCGGCCTTCTGCGGCTCAGGCGTGTCCTGGTGCTGCGCAATCACGTCGCACCCTTGATCCAACAACGCGACCGCAGCCTCCTTCTCCTTCACCGGGTCAAACCACGTGTTCGTCCACACTACTGTCACCGTGGCCGCAGGGTTGGCTTTGCGGACCCCCAGCGTGAAGGCATTGATCCCGCGTATCACTTCCGGTATCGGGAATGCCGCCACATACCCCAACTTGTTCGTCTTCGTCATCTTCCCGGCAATCAAACCCGATACGTACCGAGGCTCCTCAATCTTCCCGAAAACCGTGCTGGAGTTCGCTTCGGTCTTGTACCCCGATACGTGCACAAACCACGTCTTCGGAAACTCCTTCGCAACGGTCACTGTCGGGTCCATGAACCCAAAACTGGTCGTGATGATGAGATTGTACCCCTTCTGCGCAAAGTCACGGATCACCCGCTCGGCGTCCGGCCCTTCCGGCACATTCTCTATGTATGCCGTCTCCACCTTGTCGCCGAACTGCTTCTCCACAGCCAGCCGACCTTGATCGTGCGCCCACGTCCATCCCATGTCCCCAATCGGGGCCACATAGACAAAAGCAACCTTGAGTTTGGTGGGTGCAGTGGTGGGAGCCGTAGTAGGTGCAGCGGTGGTAGGTGTGGGAGTGGCTTTGGGGCCACACGAGGTCATCAACATTGACAGTACGAGCATCAGCGCTACGACGAGAGCAAAAGTCTTGGTGCGAAACATGTCTCCTCCTCCTGAGTCATTCCAGAAACTTGCAGTGACAGATTCCAGGTTAGAGCATGTGGCATCTAGAATCCATGTGCCTTATGCAAACCACCTCCTTTCAACCTGCACGTTCCCTATGCCGTAAGAGGTACGGCCTGTAGTGGTCCGAGGGGCAGTATGCACAATATACCACAAACGGCACGACGTGTCAAAGAAACCGAGCAAAATCCCAAAGTAGGGGCGAAGCATTTGCCGCTGCCGACCCACTTGCTTGGCCGAGCCATTGGGCAAATGCTTCGCCCCTACCCGGCCGCCCGTCAGATCACCTTGAACCACATGGCGATACCCATCACCACAAACAGCACCGCAGCAATCTTGCTTAGAACCTCTGCTGGGACGAACTGCGTGATCACCTGCCCCGCCAGCGCGCCGATGAGCGACACGATCGCCAGCGCCAGCGCCGCGCCCAGGAACACCGTCCACGGCTTGCCCGTCTTGCACGTCATGGAAATCACGGCCAACTGCGTCTTATCGCCCAACTCCGCAAGAAACAGAAGCCCAAAAGTGCTCGCCAGTACCTTCCAGTCCATGTCATCCTCCATGAGAACTCAACAAAAAAGACCCTTGCCAGATGGCAAAGGTCTCGCTCATTGGCTTGCGCCAACCGGCGGAACCGGGCCCAGGGCCGGGATGTCGATCCCGCCGCAGAGTATGGAGCTACTCCCCTCTGTCTGCGCAATTATGCCATGCTTCCGCAGGACTGTCAAACCCCTTGCCATGTGGCGGATCTTCGGCCTCCGCCAGCGCCTCGCGCACGAGGGGGAGCACGCCTTTCGTCAGGGACAACCCCATGGCTTCTTCTGCGGTGAACCAGCCCGCCTGGCGGATGTCCGACGCGGGCTTCGGTTCGCCGTCCACGTAGTCCGCCAGCATATCCACGATGACATAATGATACTCCACACGCCCCATCGGGTCGTGCAGAATCCGATCCACGACGACAAACACCTTGCGAGGCTGGATCCGCAGGCCGCACTCTTCCCAAACCTCCCGCGCTGCCGCCTCCTCCAGCGTCTCGCCCAACTCCAGAACGCCGCCGGGGAATGTCCACAACCCCTCCGACGGCTCTTGCCCTCGCTGCACCAGAAGAACCCGCCCGTCACGCACTACCACCGCACCCACCGCCACGACGGGAGCATCCGGGTAATGGCGCTTCATCAGCCGCCCTCCGCCCCATCCAACGCCCGCGCGAAGTCCAGGACAATTTGCATCGCCTCGGCCAGCAGTTCGGGCTGGATATGGTCCATCGTGTCATGGTCAGTGTGGTAGACGTTCTCGCGTCCGCGCCCGCTGGCTTCCAGCGATACAGCGGGAATCTTTTTCGCCAGGAAGGACGAAAAGTCGCTGTCCCCCATCCAGTACCACCTGCCCCGGATTCCGGGGCGTATCTGTCGTAAGAGCGCGTTCAGCCGAGGCGTGGTGCGCCGAGGAGGAAACATCCCTGCACCGCGGACGAAGGTCATCTCTTGCCCCGAACCGACCATGTCCAGGTTCAGTGTCGCCGCACTCTTGAGCGAATTACGACGCTCTTTCACATAATGCTCCGAGCCGAGCAGACCATTCTCCTCCGCTGAGAAGAAGACGAGCCTGACCTCAGTGCGCCTCAACGGCTCGCGGGCAAACACCTCGGCTGCCGCCATGAGCGCGGCCACACCCGACCCGTTGTCGTTGGCCCCCGGCGAAAATCGCTTGCTCATGGAGGCGACTTGGTACGCCAGGATGAACAGCCCCCAGAGACCGAGCAGTACCATCAGCGCATTGCGAACAACCTGCCACGCCACATCGGGCGCGAAAGGAAACCATATGTCCGCCACGCGCGCCAACGCCACAACGGTCAGCAGGAGCATGATCGGCGGCCACAGGCGCAGCAGGTTCCGCGCCAGTTCTCCGAGTTTAGGGTTGGGGATGCGGCTGGCACGGGCGGTGTCGTGGTGGGCGCAAAGGATCAATGTGCGAACGGGCGGTTCCGCGCTCGGCACGATGGCGATGAGATTGTGCCCGGTCACGGTGGCCTTCCCGCCCATCTTCCGGCGGAAGAGGAGCATTACCTTCGGTAGCGCGGAGAACACGGCCAGATACAGCAGCATGACCCACGGGGATTGGGGCAAGAACCACGCAGCCGCGAGGAGGCCCGCCACTCCTGTTGCGATCAGCGGAAACCTGTTGGCCTGAGATGGCACGTTGGGCACAGCCTGCTTCTCAACCGCGAAGCCCCGATCCTGGAAGAATCCCTCGGCGAGTTGGAGGAATCTCTCCTCGCCTTCGCTGCCCGCTGGGCGGGGGCCGATCTCGTCCACAATCATCTGTAGCAGTTGGTAGGCGCGTTGAGACAGGCTGGACTGAGATTCCATGGGCATGCTCCTTTGTGGAATGGACACCAACGGGGGCATTGTCCCACATATCAGACAAAGTGTCAAAAAGAAAGGGCCGCTGGGATGTCCGACGGCCCTTTAACACAAAACAAGGCAAGCCAAACTCCCGAAGTCTCGGAGACTTCGGGAGTTCTGGGTTTGCTGCGGAACCTACGGGTTGCGGCCCGTGCCTTCGTATGAGAAGGACAGGTCCACCGCCCCATTCTTCACATGGGTGCAGATGGCCGCGAGCTTGTTGCCCGCCTGTCCCTCAATCACGACGGCGAATCGCTTGTTGGGAGGCAGGTTCGCGTCGGAATTCGTCCACGGGCGCTCAGGAACAGACCGTCCAGCCGCAAGAGTGACGTTCTTCTGCCCGGCGTTCGGGTATTCCACGCCGGTCTCAAGATCGTAGTACCGCACGCTGAACGTCGCGTTTGATGTACCCACGTTCTGGATCACCATGGGCGTCACGTAGCCGCCGTACCCCTTCATCACATACGGCACGTACACATTCTGGTAGCCTGTGGTGAAGCAGTTGTAGGCGGTGCCATCGATATAGGTGGGGCCGCTGCGGTTCTGGTTCACGATGGCGACCAGCTGGTCGCCGGTGTTGCCGCGGACGACCACCGAGTACTGCTTGTTGCTCGGCAGCACTGCATCGGAGTAGGTCCATGGGCGCTCCGGCAGAGACAGGTTGGGACCGAGAGCATAGTTCTTGGCTCCAGCTGCCGGATACGGCGTCCCGTCAAATCCGGTGTACTCCACTGTCACGTTCGCCGTGTTGGGTCCCACGTTCATGATGACGATGGGAGTGATGTACCCGGCGTAGTTCTTGACGATGTTGGGAGCGTAGATTGTATCCGCGCCAGCACCGAATCCGGAGTAGGCCAGATACGTCTGGGAACTGACCTGGTTCACCGCGCCGACAATTGACCCCCCCGCGCTGGCCGTAGCCAGCACCGAGTACTGCTTGTTGGTGGGCAGTTCGGCGTTGGGAATCAGAGCCGGGTCGTACTCGTAGCTGACGTTAGGAGCCAACGCGAAGGTCTTGGTCGCGCTGGTGACCTTCTGGCCGGTGGTGAAGTAGTAGAACTCAAGCGTGACGGTGGTCGTGCTGCTGCCGCTGTTCTGGATATAGAATGGCGTGTTGAAGGTGTAGTAGTTCTTCGTGATGTTGGGCAGGAAGACCTTCTCGCCGCCAGCGGGCAGGCCCGTGTACCCCATCTGCCGGTTCTCCGCTTCCTCGCTCACCACGGCGGCAATCTGCTGCTCAGAACTGATCACCACCGAATACAGGCCAGCGGTCAGGTTCGGATCCGGATTCAGCTTGGGATCCACCAGCTTGGAACGACTTGCCTGGAGCGAGAAAGTCTCGGTGGCCGTGCTGATGAAGGCGCCATCCGAGATGCGGTAGTACTCCACGTAGACCATGGCCGTCGCGCTGCCCATGTTCTGCACGACGAACGGCGAGTTCCACGTGGTCCCAGGCGGATACGACCCCTGGGCGAAGGCGGGCATGCTGGTGACCAGCATGATCAGCGCCGCCACAACGGTGAATGCAATACCTCTCCTCATATCCTATCTCCTTTCTATGCTTTGATTGCTCTCAATGCCAACAACGCAGGCACAAGGCATACGATACCCCTTGCATTCTAAGTATACTCCACCTCACCCAAAGTTTCAATAACCCGTTTGGGTGATTTTGTGGTAGTATTCACCCGCCCCAACCCTGAATCCTGCAAATTCCAGGCCAGTCTTGCGATTGACAGTCCCACACTCACGCGTATACTTCCCCCATCAGAGCACATTGTGAATCGCGCATCACGAGCGGAGGCCTCATGAGCCAGACAACGACGATCCGACTGACCCGCCACATCTCGCCGCAGGACAAGGAAGTCAATGATCACCTGATGCTCCCCTTTGACGTTCCCGACGGCATCGCCGAACTCCAAATCGCCTACACGTACACCCGCGAAGGCTCTCACGAGCCGCACCGGTCCCCGGATAACCTGGTGGACATCGGTCTCCTCGCCCCCGGCGGAACGCCATTCCCTTGCGAGCGTGGCTTCCGAGGCTGGAGCGGCACCGCCCGCCACGACATCCGCCTGAGCGCGGACGCGGCCACGCCCGGCTATCTACCCGGCCCCATCACGCCGGGCCGCTGGCACGTCATGCTCGGAGCCTACAAACTGCTCCCCGAAGGCACCGACTGCGAAGTGACCATTCGCCTGACCCCCGGCCCTGTAGGGCGGGATTCTTTCCTGCCCGCTGTGGGGCAAGACTCCATCTTGCCCCGCGTTCTCCGCCCAGGCCCCGCATGGTTCCACGGCGACCTGCACTGCCACACCCACCACTCCGACGGCAGAGGCCCGCTGGAGAACCTGCTGGCGCGCGCCCGCGAGGCCCGGCTGGACTTCCTCGCCGTCACCGACCACAACACGGTCAGCCACCATGCCGACCTGGCTGCCTACAGAGAGGAGGACGTTCTCTTGATTCCGGG
>Ga0315291_10001400_pt1 | contig 32168 bp, 19 predicted proteins | sample YL17G12_20_MG_FD_203070 | JGI IMG/M metagenome (GOLD analysis project Ga0315291, IMG submission 203070) | Sediment microbial communities from Yellowstone Lake, YNP, Wyoming, USA - YL17G12_20 | ecosystem: Environmental > Aquatic > Freshwater > Lake > Sediment | place: USA: Wyoming | collected...
AGCCCGCGTGGGGAGGAAAAAGGGGACAGGTCCAATTTGTGCGAAGCACCCTTCGGGCCGTTCCGGCAAATTGGACCCGTCCCCTTTTTCCCGCGAGGGCGGCCTCACCGCTTCTGCCGCAGGCCCAGGATCAGTTCCACCTCGCCCACGGGGCTGCCGACGCGGCGGGCGATCTCCGCCGCCTCCAGCCCGGAGTCGGCCAGAGTGTAGATCTCCTGCCGGCGCTGCCCCGACCAAGCTTCGCTCGGTGCCCGCCTTCGGTCGGTGCCCGAGGGCCGCAGCGAGACGTCCTCCGCTTCGCCTGTGGGACGATCCGGCGGGCCGGAAGCTCGCAGGGCCTCGGCTTGGGTGGTCGGCTGGGGATCGGCTGAGGCCGGCGGTCGGACGGCGTCGGGCAATCTCGCCGCGGCCGCCTCCAGCCGCGCCGCTGCCCGGTCGGCCTCCGCAATCAACCTCTGCAACGCCCCCATTTTGCCGTCGAGTTGGGCCGACAACTCGCGGGCCGTCTCGTGCATCTGCACATCCCGGTGCAGCACCTCCGGCGGCGCGTCAAGATGGTACCCCTGCTCGCTCCGCTGCGGTCGCGCCATCCGGGCCAGCGGCGCGTCGTCCCGCCGCTGCCGCGAGAATTGGCGGTGCGTCCTCAACAGCAGCCAGCCGATCACTAATGCCAGCGCGCCGAGCATCAGGCCCGTTACCACGCCGGGTTGCGCGAGCAGAGTCATGCCGGGGCCCCTCGATCCGGCCGACTGATTGCGGCCACGGCGTTTAGCGGGCGGGCTTGCCCGCCGTGGCGAGTGGACGCCGATTCGTACTGTGATCGAAGCGGCGGGCAAGCCCGCCCGCTAAACGCGCGAATCGGCATCACGATCCAATTCCTTCGCGTCGAACGCCTTCTGGGCTGCCTCGTAGACCGCCCGCAAGGGCACGCCGCGCTCGGCCGCAATGCGGCGGCAGGACTCGAACTCGGGGGCAAAACGCGGCCAGCCGTCGCCCAGCCAACCGACTTTGCCTTCGACCGGGCCCCAGGGGGTCTCGACGCAGTGCGACTGCCGCGAGAGCACGTGGCGGCCGACCGTCCAGCGACGCACCCCCAGCGTGGTCGTCTCCGTAAACAGGATCGACTCGATCGGCTCGACGTCGCCGGCGCGGCAGAGGACCGAAAGCTTCACCCCGGGACGATTCTTCTTCATCTGGATGGCCGTGGTGTAGACGTCCAACGCGCCAGCCTCCCAGAGCCGGGTGGTGCAGTAGCCGATCATCTCGCCGCTGATGTCGTCCAGGTTCGTCTCCAACACCCAGACCTGCTCGCCGGCGCCCGCGCCGACCGCCTCACCTACCAGCAGCCGCAGGACGTTGGGCTGCTGCTTGAGATCCCGTTGGCCCGAGCCGCAGCCGATCCTCTGGATGGTCATCGCCGGCAGCGGGCCGAAACGGTCGACCAGCGTGGCCAGGATCGCGGCCCCGGTGGGAGTGGTCAACTCGAACGGAACCGCGGATTCCGCCAGCGGGATCCCCCGCAACAGCTCAGCCGTGGCCGGGGCCGGGATGCTGCACTGGCCGTGGGCGATCTCGACCTTGCCGCTGCCCACCGGCACCGGAGAGGCCACGGTCTGATCCACCCCCAGCAGGTCCCAGCCGACCGCCGTCCCCACCACGTCGGCAATCGAATCGGCCGCCCCCACCTCGTGGAAGTGGACCTGCTCGATGGTCGTGCCGTGCACCTTGGCCTCGGCCTCGGCCAGACGGGTGAAGATCCGCCGTGCCAGATCCCTCTGCCGCGGCGAAAGCCGGCCCCGGTCGACCAGCCCCAAGATCTGCTCCAGGTGCCGGTGGGAGGCCTCCGGCTCGTACTCCACCGTGACCTGCGACGCCCGAAAACCCTGCCTCTTGACTTCCCGCGCGCTCAGGCGGCAGCCGGGTAGGCCCAGCGATTCGACCGCCGCGCTGAGCTCGCCCAGATCGACGCCTGCGTCGACCAGGGCGCCGAGCATCATGTCGCCGCTGATACCGCTGGCACAGTCGAGATAGGCCAGTTTCATCCCGGGATGGCCCCGTTGGGGTTTTCCTTGTGCAGAAACGGCATTCTGCCAGTTTTCGGCCCCAGATGCCATGGGGCGTTATTAGCCGTTGGCCGGCGGCTGACATCCGCCGGGCGTTGCCCGCCGGCTAGCCCGTATTATTCATGCGGGTGCCACGGCCGTATCGGCCGTGTGACCATGGGCAAATGTGGGAGTCTGGAGCACGGCTGATACAGCCGTGGCACCCGATAACCGACTCGACCACGGTCCGATAGATAATCCCCGCTAGGGGCTCGTCGCGAGTGGTGGGTCTGAGGGGTCCCTTGTCGCATACACGACCTTGACCCACCGGCCGCCCTTGGCTAGAGTACCGCCTCGCTGGTTTGCTTATCGTAGCCCCCCATTAGGATAGTGCCTTGGGTGCCACGCTCAAAGAACGGTCCAAGGGCAGGACTTCCAGGACCGATCCGCTGGCAGCCTCTCCCCAATGGATGCCCATCAGAATGCGGGTGCTGTATATCACCACCCGCGGACGGACCGGCGGCTGGCTGGCCGAGGCGCTGGCGGCCGACAGCGCGTCGCAGGTCGTGCTGGAAGAGGCCGTGGGCACCGCCGCCGGCGTGGCCAGGCTCCGCGACGAGGCCTTCGACGCCGTGTTGGTCAGCCACGAGCCGGGCCAGCTCGACGCCTTGGAGCTGATCGAAGGCTATCGGGCCGGCGGGGCCGACGATCCGATCGTCGTGCTGGGCGCCCAGAGCGAGCAGGAAATGGCCGCCCTCTGCTACGAAGTCGGCGCCGACGGCTATCTCTGTGTCCACACTACCACCACCCGAAACCTCCTCTGGGTCGTCGCCCGGGCCATCCAGCGACGTCATCTGCTCCGCGAGAATCACCGCCTCGACCAGGCCGAGCAGACCCGGCTGCAACGCGAGCACGACGAGGCCGACCGGCTGCTCCGCCAGCAGCGGACCCTGTTGGGCGATCTGGAGACACTCCGCCGCGGCGGGCCCGACGACGGCGGCCGGTCCGCCCGCGACGAGCTGCGGCCGCCGCCCCACCTGCCCCCGCAGTTGATTGCCCACTACCGCGAACTGCTGCGGACCTACGTGATCATGGGTTCCGGCAACCTGGCCGGCGAGCTCCAGCGCCTGGCCGACCTGATGGTTGCGGCCGGACTCTCTGCCCAACAGGCCATGCACATGCATCTGCACGTGCTGGAGGAGTTGGTTCACGGGCTGGGCGCCCGCAGCACCCGCCACGTGATGACTCGGGCGGGGTTGCTGGCCCTGGAGGTGATGGTCCACGTGGCCGAGGGCTATCGGCAGCGTTACCGCGAGCGGACGCACGCGCCGCAGCAACTGACATTGCCCGGGTTCGAGTCAATTCCGCAAGGGGACTGCCCCCTGTCATGAGTGGCACCGGCGTCCCGCCGGTGAGACGAAAGTCCCAGCACTGCCATCAGTCGCGCCAGACCGGCGAGACGCCGGTGCCACTGTCGGCCGGTGCCACTGTCGGCCGGTGCCACTGTCGGCCGGTGCCGCTGCCAGACTGTCCCCCTCCGACGCCAGCGCGCATAGAAAACCCCGCCTGGCGGATTCCAGGCGGGGTTTGCACCTTTCGCGAAACGGTTAGGCGTTAGGCCGCCCTACGACGGCGTCGGGCATAGAGCAGCCCTACTACGCCGGCCGCCAGGAGCATCGCCCAAGTGGCCGGCTCGGGGACGAGCAGGAACACGTTCCCGTCCATGTCCACTTCCAGCTCGAGAACGTTTGCACTCCACTTCCACTCGTTGGGCGCCCCGCGGAGGTCATAGTTAGGAATCGAGGGGGCGACCGACGTGCCGTAGGTGAACAGCAGATGCTCGCCGTAGACCAACGGCTCGCTGGTCACGATCTTCAGCGTCCAGCCGTCCTTCAACGTCAACTTCTTGCTCACGTTGATCAGGTCGCTGCCCGTCGAAGTCAGGTCCCACGCGTAGACCGAGGTGCCGGCCAGCGTCAGGTCACCGATCACGTCGAGCACTCCGGGGCTGCTGCCCACGGATACCTCGTCCCTGATGAACAGCTTGCCGACGATCGAAGAGCCGTCACCGGCGGTCAGGTCGCCGAAGCTGACCGGCTGGGTAGACTGGGTCTGGATCGTGAGCGCCACGTCGGGGTCCAGCGCCAGGTTGCCCAACTTTACCGTCGCCGCGGTGTTTGCCCAGAGCGTGGCATCGTCGGTCACCGTGAAGCTGGTGTTGGGCAGGTCCAATGCCTTCCCCAGATCGTCAAAGGTCCACTTGCCAAGCAAGCCGTTGGTCGGAATGCCGGTGTTGGTAAACAGCGCGGTGATCTCGGCGGCGCTCAACGCCCGGTTGTAGATGCGGGTATCATCCATCCTGACCCGGGGGAAATTGCCGATATTCGCGGGATCCCCGTTGCTGTTGTCCCGGCCCCCGAAGACGAGTCGGGACTTGGTGTCATTGACGGTGCCCGTCTGCGCTCTGGTGGCGTTGACGGCCCCGTCGATGTAGATCGTCTCGTTCGCGCCGTCGTAGGTGGCGGCAATCAGGTGCCACTGGCCGTCATTGATATTCTTGTCGGCCCCTTGGTAATCATCGCCCGCGCCTCGCAGCGTGAAACTGAGGTTGTCAGCCTCGCCGCTGTACCTGCGGAGCTGATACCCCCGCCCACTCTCGCCTTCCTTGGAAATAAAGGGTTCCCAGCTTCCGTCCGGCCAACCCTTCACCCAGGCGGCAATCGTCATCGTGTCCAGGTTGAATATGTTCTGGTCGGGATCGGTCCCGGCGGGGTCGTCGGTATCGACCACGATGGAGTAGTCGCCGCGGGTCATGTCGGCCGACATACCCCCCGCGAGCACCGCCGGAACGTCGAAACTAACGGTTGCCCCCCTCACAGTGCCATCATAGCCGTTTCCGGACGAATCGGCCGCCACTCCCCAATCTTGGACGAGAAGCTTGTTGCCGCCGAACGAGAGATTCACTCCCGTGAGCATGTTCGAGCCACTGGCCGTGAACGTGCCGGTATTGACGCTGTAAGTGGTACTTCCCTGCAGCAGGCTGTTGGTGAGTACCAACTTGTTGGCGTTGACCAGGGCGCTTCCGGAGAGAATCGCGTCCCTGGCATTCGCCTGCGCCGTCATATTCAGCGTGCCGCCGGAAGCCAGCAAGGTGGTCAAATTGACCACGGCCGTGGTGTTCACCACCCCGCCTTGCACGTCCAAGGTAGTGGCATTCAGCACGGCCCCGATATTCGTCACCCCGCCGGTGGCCCGCAGCCTGGTAGAAGCGGTCAATACGGCGGAGGTGTTCAGCACGCCACCGACGGCCCGCACGTCAGGGATAGCCAAGGGCGAGGTCATGTTCAGCGTGCCTGGGCCGTTGACGTTGACCCTGTCGAGTGTACCGCCGCCGGAAAGGCCCACGGTTCCCTCCGTCACGGTCATCGTGGCGGTGCCGCTGCCGGCCACGGCCAGGGCGCCGGCGATGTCCAGCGTGTAGCCGTCGGTGGTTCGCACGGTCAAGGTCTGCCCGCGATTGACCGTGAGACTGTTCGTTGGGGTGCTGCCCAGCCTGACGCTCGGGGCCCCGCCCACGGGCAGGCCTCCCTTGCCGCCGGTCAGCGTGCTGCTGGCGGTCACGGTAACCTTGTTGTCGAACAGCGCCGGGTTGTCCGGGCCGTTATTGGCCAGGATCAGTTCGCCGCCGTTGAGCGTCAGCGCCGCACCGGCCACGGGATTCGACCCGTGCACGGCGACCAATCCGCCCTGCTGGACGTTGAACGTCGCGTTGGCCATGTTGGCGCCCAGCCCCATTACGACCAGCTTGGCTGTACCGGTCTTAGTGATCATGACCGGGGTCACGTCAAGGTTGATTGGGCCGGACCCCATGTCCATCCCGGTGTTCAGCGTCACCGCCGCAACACCCGGGGCAATGCTCGTGCCGTCGAACGCCACGCCGCCGCTGCCCGAGGTGGTCAGCGTTACTGCATTCAAACTGAGGGGCCCCAGGGTGGCGCCGCTGGAGGTAATGTTCACGAGCGAACTGGCGGTGACCGACACGGCCGTATCACTGTTGATTAGCCCGGCGTTTTCCAGGGCCAGCGTGGCGCCGTCGAGGATGACCCTCGGGGCGTTACCCAACGGGTCGGTACCCTTGGATGCCAGCGTACCTGCGTCAACCAGGAAGGTTGTGCTGTCGGCGAAGACTCCCCCCGTGGGTGAATTGTCTAAGCGGAGGGTCCCCGCGCCCAGCTTTGTCAAGGTCCCGGGGAAAATCCCGTTGCCTTGGAGCTTGCCGACGGTCAGATCGCGTGCGACGGCCACGGTGCTGTCGCCCCGCCACGCCGCCATCTCAACGATGTTGCCCTCGTAGACGTCCAGCGTGGCGCCTGCCTCCAACTCGAGCAGACTACCGGAGGCAACGTTGATGCCCCCGAACACCTGCAATTTCTGCCCGGCCTGCACCACGAGGTCGCCGCCGTCGACCGTCAAGGTCAAGGCCTCGGCGGGGGCTCGGATGGAAACCCGGTCGGAATTGGTGCCCTCCAGGGCCACGTGGGTCGTCCTGTCCGGCGTCCCGTCCGGGTCCCAATTCGCGGCAACGTCCCAGAATCCATCACCCCCTTCTCCCCAGGTCAACAACGAGGGGGCGACGAAACCTGTGATCGAGAGGTTCCTGAAGGTGATCTGAGTGGTCTCAGGATTCTCGTGCGAGGTCGCGGCCAAGCCCACAAAAACGCTCCCGTTCATCGGCACCGTCCAGGTCTGGGCGAAAGGCGTCCAGACAAGGGTGTTGCTGGAGTATTCAGCCTGGAACACATTCCCGGTTCGGGTGAGACGAATCCAGGGCGTCAACCCCTTATTCCCCGCCGGCGAAGCGTCTATAGAAGTGTTGCCCCCGGTAGTCGCGCGGATTTGCCCCTCGATCCGTCTATCCGGGCCGATGGTGGAAAACAGGGCGAAAACGGATACGTTGATGTCGTCGAAGATGAGATTGGCGTCCGGGTCCAGCGAGTCCCGGATCATCAGCCCGCCCTTCCTCAAGGCGTTGATGCCGCTGCCAAAATCGAACAACTGGGCGGTGATAGTCCCGTCGCCCGCGAGCTCCTGGTATGCGAAGTACCCGTGATCGGCGGTGCCGCCGATGTCGCTGCCGCCCGCCTTGACCGCGTGAAAGGTCCCGAACTGCTGATACTGGCCATCGAGGAGGGGATCGACCCCGAGATTGCCGAGATTCGTCCCCACCAGGGCGGCCTGAGTGCTTCCACTGAGGACCGCCAAGAGTCCCACTAACACCATGGCTCGGAGTAAGGTGCCCATTGCGTCGCTACCTCCCTTGGATGAAAAAAAGTTGAGTTCGGCTCAGGGAATGTTAGCGCGATATTGCGGCGTCATGCTCAGCAAAACGGCTATCCCCGGTACACATTTGCCCGATGCGGGGATCCTTTACACATTGCTCCCCTCCCATTCAATCCATCTATATTGCCTAATTGTACCACAAATGCTTATTCTTGCAACTATTCGGATCAGATTTTTCGGCATAATCCGAACCGGGCGGCGCCGGGCAACAGACCAGGACCCTTAAGGTCATGCCAATAAAAGACTTATGGCATCACACCCCGCCGCTGTCTCGGCCCAGTTCTCGCGCAAAAGGGCCCGCTGAGGCCACCTTCCGGCCGATCCATGCGGCACTGGCCGGCCCGCGGGCCACACACGCGCCGGCTCGCCAAGTCCCGCCCCGATGCGTTGCAGGAGGAGGTCGGGCGGCCCTGGGACCCGATGGAAACGGTCGCCGCGGGGTGGTATCGTAGCCGGCGGGACCTGCTGCCCGGTGAGATGGGATGCCGTGGGCATTCACCTCACCAGAATCCATCCGTAGATAAGATACTGAGGAAGAAAGGAAAGATAGCGAGGAAGATGACTGCAACGTCTTCATTGTCTTCCTTTCCCTACTTCGGATCTTCTGCCCATCCGCACTGTGGTCCGCAATCGCGCCGCACTCCCCCAATTATCCCAAACCATCGCATACACGTGAACCACTCGACCACGGATACCTGATTGCCGAGAGCCCTCCACATGTCCGATTCCCGAACCACGCTGGCAGAGTTGAGACGACTGGTCGACGACTTTGTCGATCGCCGCGACTGGCACCAATTCCACTCGCCGAAGAATCTCGCGATGTCGATGGCCATCGAGTCGGCCGAGCTGATGGAACATTTTCAGTGGCTCTCGGCCGACGAGTCGCGCGGCGTCGCCCGGCACCCCGAGCGGCTGGCGGCGGTGGCTGAGGAACTGGCCGATGTCTTCTGCTACTTGCTGGCTATGGCCAACGAACTTGGCCTGGACCTCTCGACGGCGGTCCGCCAGAAGATGGCCCGAAACGAACAAAAGTATCCGGCCGAACAGTACCGCGGCCGATTCGGGCCGGAGGATCGGGGCATGGAAGGCGGACGGCAGAAGTGAGGCAGGTTGGGGCGGACGGGGTAGAGAGAAGACCGTCGAATTGCGCTTGCCTCAGCAGCCGGATTTTGGTACTAACCTCCGCCACTATCGGCAGGAAAAGCCTTCCGCCCGCCGAGCTCCCCTCGATCGTGCTGGCAGTAATGGCACGCGCCGATGGTCAGGCACGTCCTCGTCAGACCACCGCCAGACGGCGGCTTTTCGCTCGCGCTACCACCCATTTCCCCCGGGGATGTTCCCATGAAACGTCTTGTCCTCCGCATCGCCGCGCTAGGGACCGTTGTCGTGCTCGGGCTGATCGCCATCGCGCAGGCCCAACGTGGCTCCGGAGGTTCGCCGCCGGCGGCCGATGAGTTGGCCCCCGCCGACACCGAGTTCCCGGCCGCCGATGGGTCCGGCCTCTCGCCGCTCCGATCAGAAAACGGGAATAGGCTCCGGACGACCATCCCGGACGGCCCGGGTGAAAACCCCTTGAGGACCGAAGACCGGCTGGCAATACCAACCGCGGGGAACCCGGCAGCGAACGTTGTGACAGCGGAACGCGAGAAAGGCCCCACGGCCGTCAGCCCGCTGGCAGCAGAACTGCACGAGCGGGCGCCGTCGGCCGATCCGTTTGGGTTCCACGCCGGCCGCGGGGGCACGACGACGGGGCCGGGCGCCTCGCGAGTGGTGCGGACCGCCAGTCAGTCCCCGCTGGCGTCACCGGTCGAAGCGATGCCCCAGCGGGTGGCGTCGCAAAGTGCATACGATTCCCAATCCTTCCCGCCGTTGGCGCCGGCAGAGTCGCCCAACGGCTCGCCGGCACCACTGGGTAGTCCGGAGCCGGCGACCGTTGACGGTTACCCCGAGCTACGGTCGAGCGCGATGCAGGATAGTGAGCCGGGCAGGTTCACCGCAGACCCGGATGCCACGCCCGCCACGACCACCTTCGGTGGTACCCCCGCGCCGGAGTTGGCGGCGCCCGAAAACTTCACCCCGCTCGCCGCTGGGGGCGTGGGCGATGGGCCGTTGCCGGCAGGTGAAGGGACCGGCCAGCCCGGCAACAAACAGCTCGAAGGCCCTCAAACCCCGCAATTGACCATCCAAAAGACCGGTCCCCCGGCAATCCAAGTCGGCAAGGTGGCCGCGTTCCGGGTGACGGTCCGCAACACGGGCCGTGTGCCCGCCCACCAGGTCGAAGTCCGGGACCAGGTTCCCAAGGGCACCCGTTTGATCGGCACCAATCCGCGGGCGTCGCGGGGGACGACGGAAGAATTGGTCTGGGCCTTAGGGACGCTCCAACCCGGTGACGAGTCGTCGGTGGAGATCCAACTGGAGCCGATGGCAGAAGGCGAAATCGGCAGCGTGGCCACGGTCCATTTCCAGGCCGAAGCCTCGGCCCGAAGCGTCGTCACCAAGCCGCAACTGGTCCTGCAAACGTCGGGCCCCGCGCAGGTCCTCAGTGGCGAAGAGGTCAAGCTGACTATCGAGGTGTCCAACCCTGGCAGCGGGGTCGCCACCGGGGTGGTGATCGAGGAGCGGGTCCCGCCCGGCCTGCAACACCCGGCCGGCGCCGAATTGGAATACCAGGTGGGCGACCTGCCGCCTGGCGAGAGTCGCAAGCTGGAGTTGACCCTGGTCGCCAACCGGCCCGGCCCGGTAGCCAATCTTCTCACCGCACACGGCGACGGTAACCTGAAGTCCGAAGACCGGCTCGATCTGGAGGTGATCTCGCCCCAACTGGAGGTCGCGGTGGCCGGGCCGAAGCGGCGGTACTTGGAGCGGGAGGCAATCTACCGGATGTCGATTCACAACCCGGGCACGGCCCCCGCCCAACAAGTTGAACTCGTGGCCTACCTGCCCGGCGGGCTGAAATTCGTCAGCGCCAATAACTCCGGCCATTACGAAGAGGCCAGCCGCACCGTGCACTGGCGGCTGGAAGAGCTGCCGACCAAGGCGGTGGGCACGGTCGAGCTGGTCACGTTGCCGACCGAGGCAGGCGAGCACACGATCCGGCTCCGCGGCACGGCCGACCGGGGGGTCTCGGCAGACGGCGCCCAAGCGGTGCTGGTCGAAGGCATCGCGGCCATCAAGTTCGTGGTGGTCGACGTGACCGATCCGATCGAGGTGGGCGGCGAGACCACCTATGAAGTCCGCGTGGTCAACCAGGGATCGAAGGCCGCCAGCAACGTCCGCCTGGCCGTGCTGCTGCCGCCCGAGATGCGGGCCTTGGCCGCCGAGGGTCCCAGCCGGAACGTCGTGCAGGGCGGGCGAGTCCTCTTCGAGGGCCTGCCTCGCCTGGCCCCCAAGGCCGACGTCACCTACCGCGTCCGCGCCCAGGGCCTTAAGCCCGGGGACCTGCGGGTCTGCGCCCAACTGCTGACCGACGACATGCAGACGCCGGTGGTCAAGGAAGAGAGCACGCGGGTCTACTCCGACGAGTAATCGCCGGAGGGCAACGCCCTGCGGGGTCTCCCGGCACGCGTTGCCTATCCGCTATTGCGCAGACGGGGCAAAAGGTGGCGTCTTCGGCACGGCCCGTGATCAGGGCGGCCCCGCTGGCGCGACATGCCCAAATCCGCCGTGTTTCACGCGGGAAAACGTTGACTTCTTGCGACGTGCGTGATAACGTGCCTACTGGGGGGGAAGCGACCCCCGAGTTTCCACGATCTCTGCTCGCCTCGCTTGCCAGAAAGCAGGGGGCCTGAGTGTGAGACTGTGCTGACCGGCTGATTGGTGGAGGTTCTCAGGATTGATGCGGTCCTTCTCGAAAAGGGGAAACAGTCATGAGTCAGTTCTTCTGCCGCAGTTTGGCCGTTTCGGCATTATTGTCTCTTGCCGTCATGGCCCAAGCCGGACCGCTTTCCGGCACGATTGATCTCTCGACCGTCGGCACGACCACGCCCGGCGTGCGGTTCCTTGGTATCGATCCTGCGAAGAGCGCCGCAGGGTGTTCCGTCTCCTCGGCCGGCGACTTCGACGGCGACGGCATGGAGGACCTCCTGATCGGGGACAAGTGGGTCGGCCCGGGCGGACAGTCGCACGCGGGCGAGACGTACCTCGTGTATGGCAAGGGCCCCACTGAAATGCTCTCCGGTACAATCGACCTGGCGACCGTAGGCGAAACCACTCGGGGCGTACGGTTTCAGGGAACGAACAGCCGCGACGAATCCGGCTTTTCGGTTTCCTCGGCCGGGGACGTCAACGGCGACGGCGTCGACGACGTCCTGATTGGAGCGTGGTACGCGAACTTCCAGTCGGGGGCAACCTATCTGGTGTACGGGCAGCGTGGGGCTGCGGCCCTGTCCGGCACGATCGCCGTGTCGACCGTCGGCAGCACCACGCCGGGCGCGCGATTCGAGGGGAGACAACCCGGTGACCTTTCCGGCCGGGCCGTTTCCCCGGCCGGCGACTTCAACGGCGACGGTCTAAGTGACCTGTTGATCGGCGCCACAGGCGTCGACTACAGCGGCCCGCTGAATGCCGGTGAGGTCTACTTGGTGTACGGCCAGCCTGAACCGATGCCGCTGTCGGGGACGATTTCGGTCTCGACTGTCGGCGGCACCACGACCGGCGTGCGGTTTCGCGGAATGAAAGAGTACATGAACGCAGGGGTCTGCCTCTCGTCGGCTGGCGACATCAACGGTGACGGTGTCGATGACGTGGTGATGGGCGCCAAGTACAACAAACTCTCGGTGTCCGGCCCGGGCGAAGCGTTTCTAGTCTACGGGCAGCATGGCCCGGCGGCCCTTTCCGGCACCATTGATCTTGCGAGCGTGGGTGGGGCCGTTGCCGGCGCGCGCTTCACGGGGATCAACTCCCAGACCTTGTGGGATATTACCTTCTCGGTCTCCTCAGCCGGGGATGTCAACGGTGATGGGCTCGACGACCTGCTGATCGGATCGACGGGAGCCAACCCGGGCGGCAGCTCCGCAGCGGGGGAGACCTATCTCGTGTATGGGCAGCGCGGGCCCACAGCCCCAGCCGGAACGATCGATCTTCTGACCGTCGGCAGCACCACGCCGGGCGCACGATTGCAGGGTATTCAGGGATTCGACCGATCGGGCGGATGTGTCTCGTCGGCCGGTGACGTCGACCGCGACGGCGTCGCCGATCTTCTGATCGGCGCGCCCACGGCTTCTCGCAACGGCAAGGACTATGCGGGGGAAACCTACTTGGTCTATGGGCAGAATGGCCCCTCAGCGTTGTCCGGCATCATCGATCTGTCTCTCGTCGGCGACCTCGTGCCCGGCGCGCGCTTCCAGGGAACCGACGTGGCGGACAACTCCGGCTTTGCCCTCGCGTTCGCAGACTTCAACGCCGATGGGTTGGATGATCTGCTAATTGGGGCTCCCAACCCGAACGTCCACGTGGGGCAGGCATACGTGATCTACGGCCAGCCCGTCCCCGAGCCCGGGTCTCTCACGCTGGTGGTCGCCGGCTTGGTTGCGTTGTTCGTTTGCCGTTGGCGACGGCACTCCAGGACCTAGCGTGTGCTCATGCCACAAGACAGGGGACCTGAGTTCCTCTCCGCCAGCTCCAGTGCGAAGGTGGGGCTGGCGTCCCAGCCTACTTCTCCAGCCGTTCTTCGAGCAGTCCGCGGAAACCGGGTGCGCAGACCATCTGGTGATCCTCCTTGGTGCCCATCATCAGCATGCCCTCGACGCCGGCGGGCAGTCCGTTGAGGCCTTGGCGGCCCAAGACGCTCAAGGCTGTGGCCCAGATGTGGGCGGTGACTACGGTCACCGAGAGGGCGGCCTCGGCGGGGAGGCCGGTGCGGGGATCGATGATGTGGCTATAGCGATTGCCGGCGGTCTCCGTAAAGCGGGCGTACCCGCCGCTGGTGCAGACAGCCCCGCCTGGCAGGGCGGGGTCGGAAACGTCGATCGCAAGAAAACCCCGCCCTGCCGGGCGGGGCTGTCTGCTCGAATACACTGTCTGCGCGAATTCACCGTTGGCCCGCATGGCCTCAGGCGTGCATCGGCAGGGGCATCAGCCAGTACTCGAAGACCGCGGCGACGTTCTTCATCGGCACGTCCGGGCCCCACTGGCACTGGGCGATCACCCCGCCTCTGCCGAAGTCCAGGGCCTTACGAACCCGCTTGACCGCCTCGCCGATTTCCCCGGGGGTGCCGAAGGGCAGGAGGTGCTGCCGCTCGATCTCACCGCAGAAGGTCACCCGCCCCCGGTACCGCCTGGCCAGGTGCTCGACGTCCATCAGGTGCAACTGTGCATGGATCGCGTCGATGCCGACCTTGGCCAGGTCGCCGAAGATCTTGGAGATGTTCCCGTCGGAGTGAAAGAAGACGAACTTGTCCTTGGCGTGCAGAATCTTGCAGTAGTCGCGGTAGAGGGGCCGGAACAGCTCGCGCCAGGTTTCCGGGGCCACCAGCAGGGAATCCTGCGAGCCCCAATCATCCGCGAAGGCCACACCGTCGACGTCCGTTCCCGCCCAGATCTCCATCTCGCGGCAGGAGAAGTCGTGGAGCATCGCCAGCAGGGTACGGATCTCCTGGGCCCCGGAGGCCAGGTCCGACAGCGCGGCCTCGCGGCCGCGAAGCCACTGGAGGCGGTCGAAGGGGCGGGTTTCGGTCCAGGCCAGCACGAAGCGGCTGGTCGTTGCGCAGCTTCGATTCGCCTTGGCCAGCCTGGCCTGGGCGTGTCTATCGTCGGAGAGCAGCTCGAAAGGAGGCTGGTATTGGGCGATCTTGGCCGCGTCGGCCAGGGGGAAATCCTTCAGCTCGCCGATCGTGTCCCGCCTGCTCACCTGCCAGGTGCAACCCCAGGCATCCGTGTACTGACCCACCCGATAAGGCTTGCCCTTGGTCCGTTTTCCGGGGGGATACTTGAAATCGGGCGGCAGGATGTCTCTGGGATAGCGGACCTCGATCTCGGCCACTTCGTCGGGGCGGAGGGTTTCCACCCCCGGCGCGTACCAAAGGTCCCGCGGGGCGCGATCGACCGGCTCGTGGTTGAGTGTCCTCAGCACAAGCTCTCGCGAGGTCATCGTGGCACCTTGTGATCTGAGTTTTCAGTTTTCAGTTCTGGCTTTACTGACCACTGATAACTGGATAACTGATGGGCCGCCCAAACGATATCCACGGCGGGATGGGCGGTCAAGATCTGTGGGGCGGTTCGGTTGGCGGCAGCCGCAGCCCGCCATTTTCCCGGTGGAGCCGTGCCGGCCGGGTGGCTGGGGTCGTACGAAGTGAGCCCCCAGACCCCTGGTTTTCCGGGGGCTCGCCGACCAACGTGACCATGCTTCGCATGGTGCCCCGTCGGTGCCCGCTCGACCGCGGCCACCCGACACGCGGAAGGCCGCCCCGCGGGAGTCACGTGTCGATCTGCATCAGGCCCCACGCCATCAAGACCAGCACCCCCACCGTGGCCCACGCCAGCACAAAACCGACCAGGTCCTCCCGGTAGCGGCGGAAAAAGCCCCGCCAACGCCCGGCCGAAAGCCAGCCGGGCAGGTCCAGTAAGATCAGATCCTGGCCCCGCTGGGCAGCCGGCGGGGCACCCGCGCAGCCGGGTACCCGCGAGCGGGTGGGTTGACCCGCCGGCAGATTCTGCTGCTGGTCGGTGCTCCGCCGCAGGTTGTCGAAAAAGCGTGCGATGCGGTGGGGATCTTCCGGCCGAGTCAACAGGCTGACGGCCACGAAGGCCACCACGCCCGCCAGCGTCGCCCAGCCGTACGGCCCGGGCATCCAGCGGTAAACCAGTTGCCACTGGCCCGTGGCACGGTAGTTCAGCGCGTAGTAGAGCACCAGCGCCACCAGGACGGCGGCCAGCGCCCCGTGGCGATTTGCGCGGCGCCAGAGGATCCCGCCCATCACCATGATTCCCAGGAAGGCCGGCAGGGTCTCGTTGAAGAGAAATGCGTCCAGCACTTGTTCCACACTCAGGGCGAAGGCGACCCCCAACAGCGTCAAGGCAAAGCCCGACAGCCGCCCGACCAAAAGCAATTCCCGGTCGCTGGCGTCGGGGCGGACGTACAGCGAGTAGATATTGCGGGTGAACAGCGCGCCAGCGTTGACCATGAAGTTGGAGCAGGTGGACATGTTCGCCGCCAGGATGCAGGCGACCATCAGGCCGATCAGCCCGGGGCCCACGGGGCCCAGAAGATGGAGGCAGGCGTAGCCGAAGGCATGCTCCTGATCCACCAGCGACGTTTCCTGCTGTACGACCATGGCGGCGACGATCAGCCCCGTCAGGGCCCAGCCGATGGTGCAGAACCGCTTTACCAGCGACCCGTAGGTCTGCCCCACTCGCCCCGCCCGCTCCGTGCGGCCCGTGGCGTTCATCGTCAGGGTATGGGGCTGGGCGGTGATGCCGATCAGGCCGTTGAGCGAGAGCATCAAGATCGTAAAGCCGTCCACGCCGCTGGACTCGTTGTACAGCTCGAAGAAGTCGGCCGGCAGGCAGGCCCTCATGCCGCTGAAGCCGCCGACAGCCGTCAGTCCGGCGGGAATGAGCATAAAGGACATCAGAATGATCAAGAAGCCCTGTACGAAATCCGTATAGGCGGAGGCCACCAGGCCGCCAAAGAAGCTGTAGAGGATGAAGGCTGCCACCATTGCCAGCACTACCCCGTTGGCCGAGATGACCTGGCCGCCGGTGGCCACCGAAATCGCCTTGCCCGCCCCCTTCATCATCGTGCCCTGGTTGAAGACGAAGTAGCACATCGCAAACAGCGTGTAGAGCATCGCCATGCCGCGGCCGTAGCGGTCCTCGACCATCTCGCCGATGGTGGTCCGTTCGCAACGGCGGTACCAGGGCGCCATCAGCCAGTAGAAGGGCGTAATCAGCATGTTCTTCCACTGGTACCAGATCGTGGCGAAGCCGAAGCGGAAGGTGGCGCCCGCCTGGGCCACGGGATTCTCCGCGTGGGTGCCGGTGCCGAACGACTGGCCGACCATCACCCACCACGGCAGCTTGCGGTCCCCCAGGAAATAGCCGCCGCTGGAGCGGACCCTCCGTGCCATCCACAGCCCAAAGGCCGTGATGCCCACGAAATACCCCACCAGCACCAGCCAGTCCGCCTTTGTGAACTGGCCCGTTGCCGCCCCGGGCATCTTCGGCACCTCCTATTGTCGCTCCGGCCCCAGCCGGCAGCATACCACTCGGCCGGCACGTCTCAAGACGCGGTGTCTGTATCTGCCCGCTTCATCTGCAACACCATTGAATTCAGGGCCATGTCAAGGAGGATCAAGTGGCACCGGCGTCTCGCCGGTGTGATGGCAGTGGCGGCAGCACTTTCGCTTGCATCACACCGGCGAGACGCCGGTGCCACTGTGTCCAGGCTGCTGTGTCCAGGCTGCTGTGTCCAGGCTGCTGTGTCCAGGCTGCGTCCACCCTTAACTGAACGGTGTTGGCCTTCACGGCCTCATTTTCACCGCCTCACCTGGGCCCTGCAAGGCTGCCTCGCGCCTGTCTGCAACCCACGGTTCGTCGGCCCGGCAAACTCCTCACCACCCGCAGATCCGGATTCTTCCCTACCGCCGCAGGGCACTTGGGACGGATAATCTATACTGAATTAGGGTACGGATTCATTGAACCACTTGGGGAGGTGTGTTCTACGGCGACCTGAACGCAACCCGGCCCAGCCACCACCGCAGACGCCTGCTACGGCGAGACCTCGTCAAAGCGGATTCCCGCATTCCACCACAAACCACTGTTTTCCAGGAGGCTGGCCAGTGCGGCTATTCACGCGAGACAAGACCAGGGCAATACAGACCTTCCTCCTTAAGGTCGTCAACAATAACTGCCCGGAAATAGCAGCGCTCATCGAAGGGCCGCGCCTGGAGAACCGGGTCAACTTGACGGTCGCAGTGATGGTCGTGCCCCTGGAAGACGGCAGGCTGCTTGCCCAACGGGCATTCACGGCCGTCACCAAGGAGTTCTCCACCACGGGAGTGGCGTTAGTGGTCGACGAGCCCAAGGGATTCGATGAAGCGATCGTGGGCTTTCGTTGGGACGGCGAGATGACCTTCATCCGGGCGACTGCCAAGCACCTCAACCCGATCGGCGAGGGCTTTTACCAACTCGGCCTCCAGATGACCGAGTTGGTGTACCCCGGCGACTTTCCCGATCTCGAAGCGATCTTCCTCTGAAGCCCCTGGCGGTCGGCGGTTTGCACCGACCGGTGCCTGATCCGGCTCCCCGCGGGGCGCAGGTAAGCGGGCGTTTTCCGACGAGCATCCGGCGCTTGGGCACGGCCTGCCGCTGGGCGCGTGTGTGGCAAGTTTTTCTGGCGAATGCGTGGGTGGCTGGCGGTCGGCCGCAGGCCGCCCCCAGCAGGCCCATCTGGGGGCTCGCCGACCAACGCTCCGCGTCGGTGCCCGTCGACCCCAGGCACCCGAGCGCCAGTCTCTTGCGAGCCGATCGGCAGGCCGGTACACTGCGCCTCGGTACGGTCTGACTCTCTCCCGGGAGGTTGCCATGATCCGCGACCATGCGTCGGGACCAACCTTCGGTCGGTGCCCCGCCCTGCTTGTCGCCGCCGGTCTGCTGTTGATGGCCTCCGCGCCGGCCGTGGCCGAGGAACTGGCCGTGCTGCCCGAAAAGATCGACGGCGCGGCACCAAAGGAGATGATGCACGGTTACCTGATGCGGGCCGTCCACGAGGCCTTGGATCGGCGCGACGCCGAATACGAGACGCTCAAAACGCCCGAACAGCTCGCCGCGTATCAGCAGCGGCTGCGGGAGTTCTTCATCGGCGCGCTGGGCGGGTTTCCCGAACGCACCCCGCTGAATCCCAAGGTCGTGGCCCAAGAGGACCGCGACGGCTACCGCCTCGAGAAGATCATCTTCGAGAGCCAGCCGCGGCATTTCGTCACCGCCGTGCTCTACCTGCCCAACGCCAAGCCACCCTATCCGGGCGTGCTGGTCCCCTGCGGGCACAGCGACAACGGCAAGGCCTCCGAGCCGTACCAGCGGGCCTGCATCCTGCTGGCCCGCAACGGTCTGGCCGCCCTCTGCTACGATCCGATCGACCAGGGCGAACGCTTCCAGTTGCTCGACGCCGACGGCAAGCCGCTGGTCGGCGGCACGACGGCCCACTCGATACTCGGCGTGGGCAGCACGCTCTTGGGGCGAAATACGGCCACCTTCCGGATCTGGGACGGGATGCGGGCGATCGACTACCTGCAAAGCCGCCAGGAGATCGACCCCCAGCGGATCGGCTGCACCGGCAACTCCGGCGGCGGCACCCTGACCAGCTACCTGATGGCGCTGGACGAGCGGATCGGCTGCGCGGCCCCAAGCTGCTATCTGACCAGCCTCCGCCGGCTCACCGAAACCATCGGCCCACAAGACGCCGAGCAAAACATCTACGGCCAGATCGCCCGCGGCATGGATCATGCCGATTACGTTCTCATGCGTGCCCCCAAGCCCACGCTGATGTGCGTCGCCACCCGCGATTACTTCGACATCGACGGAGCGTGGAGCAGCTTCCGCCAGGCCAAGCGGTTCTACACGCGGCTGGGCTTCGCCGAGCGGGTGGACCTGATCGAGAACGACGCCCAGCACGGCTTCGCCATGCCGCAACGTGTAGGCATGGTCCGCTGGATGCGGCGGTGGCTGTTGGGCATCGACGACGCGATCACCGAGCCCCCGTCGACCATCGCCGCCGACAAGGACCTGCAATGCACCCCGCGCGGCCAGGTGATGCTGCTCGACGGCGCCCGCAGTACGTTCGACCTGAACGTCGAGCTGGAGGAGAAGCTGGCCGAAGGGCGGAAGGAGTTCTGGCAGCAGACCGCGAAGAGCAAGGCACTGGAAGAGGTCCGGCGGATCAGCGGGATCCGCAATCTGGGCGACCTGCCGGAGCCGAAGTGCGAGACCGTCGCCACAGTCGAGCATGGAGACTACCGCGTCGAGAAGCTGATCCTCCGGCCGGAGCCTGGGATCTGGCTGCCGGCCCTGGCCTTCCTCCCCAAGCAGCGGAGCGGCGACGCCTATCTCTACCTGAACCCGGACGGGAAACACCTGGCTTTGGCATTGGGCGGCAAGGAACTGCTCGACAAGGGGCACCTGGTCCTGGCGGTCGACCTTCGCGGCCTGGGGGAGACCGCCGGGGAGAAGCCCGGCAAGACGGGTATCCCGCACTACGTCGGCGGCGGCTGGGAGGACCTCTACCTGGCGTACCTGTTGGGCAAATCATACTTGGCGATGCGGGCGGAAGACGTGCTGGTGACTGCCCGCTTTCTGGCCGGCTATGGGGCGGCCCAGCAGCCCAACCGCGTCCACCTGCTGGCCATCGGTCGGACCGGGCCGGCAGCGCTGCACGCGGCCGCCCTGGAGCCGCAATTGTTCGCCTCGGTCGCGTTGCGCGGCTGCCTGGAGTCCTGGAGCAGCGTGGTCCGCACGCCCTTGAGCGTCGGGCAGTTCGAGAACGTCATTCACGGTGCACTGAAGACCTACGACCTGCCCGACCTGCTCAGCACGTTGCCAAAAGACAAGGTCACCTGGTCCGATCCGGCCGACCCGCTGGGCCGCCCGCTCTGGAAATAAGGCGGCGGCCAAGCCGCTTGCTGCCTACCAGAGGCTTAACAGCACGGCGGGGCATCGTCCCAGCCTACCTGCTGCCGGGAGTTGCGGAACCCTCGTCGGCCGGCGAAAATAGCCGGATCTCCAGGAAAAACCCCCACCCGAGAACGACACCAAGCCTCATCGAGGTGCCAACATGAACCGGAGACTCTCTCGACGCCAACTGATGGCCGGCTACGGCGCTTGCCTTGCTTCCGGTGCCGTCACCGCCCTGGCCTCCGCCGCCCCGGCCGACGCGGCCCAGAGCAACGCCGCCGGGCGGCCGTTCCGCTACTGCCTGAACACCGCCACGGTGATGGGGCACAAGCTGCCGTTGGACCAAGAGGTCGAGCTGGCGGCCAAGGCCGGCTACAGCGGCATCGAGCCCTGGACCCGCAACATCACCCAATACGTCCAGGCCGGCAAGGCGCTAAAGGACCTGGCCAAACGCATCGCCGACCTGGGGCTGAGCGTGGAGAGTGCCATCGGATTCGCGTCCTGGGCGGCCGAAGACGAGCGGCAACGCAGCGCGGGACTGGAGACCATGAAACGGGAGATGGATCTGGTGGCCCAGCTCGGCGGAAAGCGGATCGCCGCCCCGCCGGCCGGAATCAATCGAACGGCGGGCGTGGACCTGCGGAAGGTCGCTGAGCGCTATCGGGCCGTGCTCGATCTGGGCCGGAAGATGGGGGTCGTGCCGCAGTTGGAGATCTGGGGTTCTGCGCAGACGCTGGGCACGGTCGCCGAGGCGGCCTTCGTGGCCCTCGCCGCCGACCACCCGGATGCCTGCCTGCTGCTGGATGCGTTCCACATGTACAAGGGCGGCTCGGGCTTCAACGGCCTGAGGCTCCTCAGCGGTGCCGCCCTGCACGTCTTCCACCTGAACGACTACCCGGCCGACCCGCCGCGGGAGACCATCACCGACGCCCAACGCGTCTATCCCGGCGACGGTGTGGCCCCGCTGCCGTCGATCGTGCGGGACCTCCACGCCAACGGTTTCCGCGGCGTGCTGTCGCTGGAGTTGTTCAACCCGGAATACTCGAAGCAGGATCCCCTGACAGTCGCCCGAACGGGGCTGGAAAAGATGCGGGCGGTGGCGGAGAGGGCGTTGGCGTGATTCTGAATGCGCGGACACGCGGTGCACAAAGGGTCCGCGCGGAAAAAGGTCGTCCAGATCAGCAACCTGTAGGAGGCGACTCCAGTCGCCGACGAGAGCGGTAATCCGCGGACAAATCGGCGTCTGGAGACGCCTCCTACATCTTCTCCGTGACGACCGCGGGCTTCTACGCGAATCTAGCCTCAAGCATCGATCGGTTCGACGCCGGGGGTCTGGATCTCCCTGAGCAAGTGCTGGCTGACGCGGCTGTGGCGCCGGCTGTAGAGAAAATAGATCGCCAGCCCGATCAGCAACCAGACGACCAACCGCAGCCAGGTGTCCAGCGGCAGGAAGAGCATCAATACCAGATTGACGAGGATTCCCAAGGGCGCGACGATCCAAATGGCCGGGCAGACGAAGGGGCGTTCGGCGTCGGGGCGCTGGACGCGCAGGATCAGCACGGCGGCACAGACCATCACGAACGCCAGCAAGGTGCCGATGTTGACCATCTCGGCCAGTTTCCGGATTGGCGTCAGCGCGGCGACCACACAAATCACGGCCCCGGTCAGCATGGTCGCCAAGTGGGGAGTGCGGAAGCGGGGATGGACCTTGCCGAAGGCGGGCGGCAAGAGTCCGTCGCGGGCCATGGCCATGAAGATCCGCGCCTGGCTGAGGAACGTGACCAGCAAGACGCTGGTCATGCCGGCCAGGCCGCCGGCGGCAATCAGCCCTGTGGCCGCTCGCAACAGGGGGCTTTGCTCACTGGCCGCCCGGTCCGCGAACGCCTTGGCAATCGGCGCCCGCGCGTCGATCTGCGGATAGGGCACGATGCCGGTGATTACCAAGGCCACGGCCATGTACAACACGGTGCAGAGAATCAAGGAGGTGAGAATCCCGATGGGCACGTCGCGCTGGGGCCGGCGGGCCTCTTCAGCGTGGGTGGAGATCGAATCGAAGCCGATGTAGGCAAAGAAGACGATCGACGCCCCGAGCATGATCCCCGCCAGTCCGTAGGGGGCGAACGGGCTGCGGACCGCGTCGTCGATCGGCACCAGCCAGCGGTTCAGGCCCACGGCACCCAGCAAGCCCCACTTGGCGGTGGCCTTCTTTTCTCCCGCCTCCCTGGCCATGGGGAGGAGCCCCGCGATGATTTGGCGGTCTTCTTCGGTTTGGGGCAGAGCGGGCCGCACCTTCTCTGTGATCTCCGCGAGCATTCGGTCGGCTTCGTCCGCGGAGATTCGGCCGGACTGAAGCAGGCGATGGCTCTCCTGTTGCACGAAATCCACCCGGTACGCGGCGGCCAACTGGCTGCGTAATTGGATCTCTCGTCGCTCGAGATCGCTAGGCGACGTCCCCTCTGCTGCCGTCGCAGCCGGGCCGCCCCCCTCATCGCGGAGATAGTTCTTGACCAGATCGGGAAGCATGCGCTCTTGCGGCAGGACCCGCTGCGACACCGGGATGCCGTGCCAATTGGCCGAGTCGATGTATGCCGCGCCGACGACAATCACAAACAGCACCACGGCTACCTTGATCATCACTAGTGCCGCGTTGGTCCTGGCGCTCTCGCGGATCCCCACCACCAGCACGATGGTCACCAGGATCATGATGAGCACCGACGGCAGGTTCAACAGCGGGCTGGCGGCCGTGCCCTCGATTCCCGTGAATGGGTCGCTGCACAGTTGGGCGGGGACTTCCCAAAGGCCCAGCGCCCGGAGGAACTCATTCAAGTAGCCCGACCATGATGAGGCCACCACCGCGCAGCCCATGGAGTATTCGAGAATCAAGTCCCAGCCGATGATCCAGGCGAAGATCTCGCCCAGCGTGGTGTAGGCGTAGGCGTAGACGCTGCCCGCCACAGGGGCCATGGCGGCGAACTCGGCGTAGCACAGCGCGGCAAAGGCACAGCCTACGGCAGCCACCGCGAAGGAGACGACGATGGCGGGGCCTCCGTCGTCGGCCGCGGCCACGCCGGTCAGTACGAAGATGCCCGCCCCGATGATTGCACCAACCCCCAGCGAGGTCAGCGCCACCGGCCCCAACACGCGGCGCAAACGGTTCTCGCCGGCCATCTCGGCCAACAGCACGTCAAAATCCTTCCGGGCGAAGATGTGTTTTAGACTCAAGGGCGGAAACCTCCACACTGTTTAGCGGGCGGGCTTGCCCGCCGTCTGGTTGCGGCCAGCATTTTCCAGGTTTGGACGGCAAAAGGCAAACCCCCGGCCGCCTGGCATTGGGTGGGATTCTAACAAGCTGTGGTCGGGGCGGTCAATCCAGGTGCAGACGGCCGAGGCTATTGACCCTGAGAAAAGCAATCTCGTTTAGCCGCCGCCGGAACGGCGGCGAGCGCCTGGGCCGACGTGCCGTCGGCCGCTAAACGGGCGCGAGTTTACTTCTCTGAGACGCAATAATGCCCGGTTGCTCAGGCAGAGGGACTGCCGACAAGTTTCGGGGCCTGCTTGGCCCGCCCGTTGAGCAGGACGTACCAGCGGCGGCCGGCATCGATCACAATCACGGCCGACAGCAGCAGCATGATGGCGGCCAGGGCGGAAGCCAGCCTCGTCAGGAAGAGGTCCAGCGGGCTGGTTTCCGGCTTGTGCCACCACATGTTGATGCTCTGCACGCCTGCCGTGAAGACGGTCACCACCGCGAACAGCAGGGGGAGCAGCGTGCAAAGGGCATAGATCCGTTTCGGCGCGTGCATCAACAGATAGGTCGTGCCCACCGCCAGGGCGATCGTGGCCAGCAGTTGGTTGGCGATTCCCAACATCCGCCACAAGGTCTCCAGGTTGCCGATGCACAGCAGCCCACCCCACAGACCGCACACCAACACGCTCATCGTGACGTTAAGTCCCCAGCGGGGCTGGTGCCCGAGAGTTTGTTCGGGCCTGAACTGGGCCAACGTCTCCTGGAAGACGAAGCGGGCCACCCGCGTGCCCGTCTCCAGCAGCGTGAGGATGAACAGCGCCTCGAACATGATCACGAAGTGATACCAATAGGCCATCAGGTGCTTCATGCCAGGCAGGCTGGCGAAGACCTTGGCCATGCCGACCGCCAGCGTGACGGCTCCCCCCGTCCGCCCCACCAGGTCCTCCCGCGCCCCTTCTTCCAGCGCACGCAGGTCCTTCGGATTGAGATCCCAGTGATGTTCCTCGCCGGCCCAACGGACCATGGCGGCATACTTGGCCTGCTCTGCGGGAGTTTTCTGCGGCGTGTTGATGGCGAAGTAGTCGCCCGGCTGCAACGCACAGGCGGCCACCAGCGCGGTTAGCGCCACAAAACCCTCCAGAATCATCGCCCCGTAGCCGATGACGCGGATGTCCGATTCCTTGTTGATCATCTTGGGCGTCGTGCCCGAGGCGATCAGGGCATGAAAACCCGACAGCGCGCCGCACATGATCACGATGCACACGAACGGCCAGACCGTCCCCGAGACCACCGGGCCGCCGCCGGCGAGGAAGGGCGTAGTGGCGGGCATCTCCAGCCGCGGCTGGGCCACGAAAATCCCCACGGCCAGCACCACGATCACCCCGATCTTCATGTAGGAGCTGAGGTAGTCTCGCGGGCACATCAACACCCAGACGGGCAAGATCGACGCAACCATGGCATACAAGGGCAACATGATCGAGAGGGCCAGCTCGCTGAAGACCAGATAATGCCCGAAGTCCGAATCGGCAAACGGCTTTCCCAGGATCACCCCCAGCATCACCAAGCTCACGCCGACGACCGAAGCCTCTCCCACACGCCCCGGACGGATCTTGTACATCCACAGGCCCGTCAACAGCGCGGCCGGGATGGTCACCAGGATCGTGAACATCCCCCAAGAGCTGTGGCTGAGGGCCTTCACCACGACCATCGCCACGCTGGCCAACACGGCCACCACGATAAACAGCGTGGCGACTGCCGTCGTCGCTCCGCCGACCGGCCCGATCATATTGCGGGCGAGCTTGGGAAGGGTCAGGCCGTCTTGCCGCACGGACGCCACCAGGGTCACGAAATCGTGGACTCCGCCGGCCAGGCAGGCGCCGATCACAATCCACATGAACCCCGGAAAGTAGCCCCACTGAGATGCCAAGACGGGGCCGATCAGCGGCCCCGGGCCGGCAATCGCGGCGAAGTGGTGGCCGAAGAGCACAATCCGCTTCGTGGGGTGGTAGTCGACACCGTCTTTGAGGCGGTGAGCGGGCGTGAGGTTCCGGTCATTGATTACGGCGACTTTGGCGGCCAGAAAGGCACTATAGAACCGATACGCTACCAGAAACGCCGCAATCGCCGTAATCACCAGCCAAAGCGAATTCACCGCAGCCCCATCCCTTCCAGCTTTCCTACATGACCAAGCCCCGTGCAGATCGCTGCACCTCGCCCGCGGTCCGACCCAGGAAGAATGGGACACATGCAGCGCGACATCCCACCGCCTATAGCATCATACGCCCTGACCCGGTTCCGAGCAATTCGAGCTATGGACGCTCCCAGGGCGGGCCCTATAATACCCACTCTGACGCCTGGAATGAGTGTCTTTATTGAATTGACCCTCAGAGAGAATGCTACATCGTTTATTGATCCTCAGAAAAGTAATGCCGCACCGCACAAATCGCCCAGGTTGCCAAGTCACGTGAAAACCAGGCTGAACCACGCAAACTGTGCATCCGTATACGACATTAGATATCTGAGGGTCAATAGCCGTCGCCGGCACGGCGACGGGGCCATTTCTCCGGGCCGACGTGCCGTCGGCCGCTAAACGGGATGCTACATAGTCTTTCTGAGCATCAACAGCCCAGCAAGGAGGAGTCGGGAGCGTGCCGGAAAAGGTAATCATCATTGGCAGCGGCCCCGCCGCCTGGACGGCCGCTATCTATGCCGCCCGAGCGGAATTGACGCCACTGGTCTTCGAGGGGGCCGTCACCGAGGAGAACCGGCTGGCCGGTACCCTGCCCCTGGGACAGTTGGCACTGACGACCGAGGTGGAGAACTATCCCGGTTTCCCCGCCGGCAACTTGGGAGCCTACCTCGACGGCGCCATCGCCAAAGAAAAGCGCCGCCTGATGCCCCCCCACGAGAAACACGGGGTCAGCGGACCGGAACTCATGGAGCTGATCCGACAACAGGCCGTCAACTTTGGCACCCGGATCGTCACCGAAGACGTCGTCGGGGTGGATTTCGACCGGCATCCCTTCCGGCTGACCGCCTCCGACGGCCGGACCTACGAGGCGCTCTCCGTGATCGTGGCCACCGGCGCGCGGGCGAACTACCTGGGCCTGCCCTCGGAAGAGACGTACAAGAACCGCGGCGTCAGCGCCTGTGCCATTTGCGACGGAGCATTGCCGCGCTTCCGCCACAAACCGCTGGTGGTCGTCGGCGGGGGCGACTCGGCCGTGGAAGAGGCCGACTACCTGAGCAAGTTTGCCTCGACCGTCTACATGGTACATCGCCGCGACCAGTTGCGGGCGTCGAAGATCATGGCCCAGCGGGCGATGGACAATCCCAGGATCGAGATCCAGTGGAATCGCACGCTCAGCGAGGTCTTGGGCAACGATGCCGAGGGCGTAACCGGAGTGCGCCTGGGGAGCACCGTCGGCCAGCCCGATCTGGTGCTGGACGCCAGCGGCCTCTTCCTGGCCATCGGCCATACGCCCAACACGGCTTTCCTGGAAGGCAAGCTGCGGATGAACCAGAAGAAATACCTCACGTGGACCACCCCGGGACGCACGTATACCAGTGTCGAAGGCGTCTTCGCGGCCGGCGACGTGGCCGACGACTACTACCGCCAGGCGGTCACCGCCGCCGGCAGCGGCTGCATGGCCGCCCTGGACGCCGAACGCTGGCTGGCGGCCAAGGGATGCTGATCAATGCTGAATGCAGAATGCAGAAGGCAGAGTACGGTTGCGGAATAGACTGCGAGATTGAGTTGCCCCCCATGCCTGAGAAACTCTCCGTCGCCCAAGCCCGCCGCCCCGAGGCGATCGGCCGTGAAGTCGTGCTGCAAGGCTGGGTCCGCACGCGGCGCGATTCCAAGGCCGGTTTCAGCTTCCTGGAACTCAATGACGGCTCCTGCTTCGGCAATGTCCAGGTGATCGCCAGCACCGAACTCGAGAACTACCAGTCGGAGATCAGTCGTCTCTCGCCCGGCTGTAGCGTCACTGTGGAAGGGCTCGTCAAAGAGTCGCCCGGCCAGGGGCAGGCCACCGAGGTCCAGGCGACCCGCGTCACCGTGCACGGCACGGCCGACGCCGAGACCTATCCGCTGCAGAAGAAGCGGCACTCCTTTGAGTTCCTCCGCACCCTGGCCCACCTGCGACCGCGAACCAACACCTTCGGGGCCGTCGCCCGGGTCCGCAACTGTGTGTGCAACTCGATCCACCAGTTCTTCCAGGAGGAGGGGTTCCTCTATATCCACACGCCGGTGATCACCGCCAGCGACTGCGAAGGGGCCGGGGCCATGTTCCAGGTCACCACGCTGAACCTGGCCAACCCGCCCAAACAAGGCCCGCAGATCGACTTCTCCCAGGACTTCTTCGATCGGCCCACGTTCCTGACCGTCAGCGGTCAGCTCGAAGCCGAGATCTTCGCCTGTAGCCTGGGCAAGGCCTACACCTTTGGCCCCACCTTCCGGGCGGAGAACTCGAACACGCCCCGCCACCTGGCCGAGTTCTGGATGGTCGAGCCCGAGATGGCCTTCTACGACCTGACCGACAACATGGACCTGGCCGAACGGTTCCTGAAGCGGATCCTCCGCGACGTGTTGGAGAAATGCCCGGAAGACATGGAGTTCTTCAACCTGCGGATCGACACCACGGTGATCGAGACGCTCCGGCGTATCATCGACGCCGAGTTCATCCGCCTGAGTTACACCGAGGCGGTCGAGATCCTCAAAAGCTCCGGCCAGCAGTTCGAGTTCCCCGTCGCCTGGGGCGCCGATCTCCAGGCCGAGCACGAGCGGTACCTCGCCGAGAAGCACTTCACCGCCCCGGTGATCCTCTACGACTACCCCCGCACGATCAAACCGTTCTACATGCGCGTCAACGACGACGGCTGCACGGTCCGGGCGATGGACGTGCTGGTTCCCCGCGTGGGCGAGATCATCGGCGGCAGCCAGCGCGAAGAGCGCCTCGACGTGCTCGAAGAGCGGATGAAAGAGCAGGGGCTCGATCCGCAAAGCTATTGGTGGTATCTCGATCTGCGGCGCTACGGCACGGTCCCCCACAGCGGCTTTGGTCTCGGGCTGGAACGGCTCGTCCAGTTCGTCACCGGCATGGCCAACATCCGCGACGTGATCCCCTTCCCCCGCACGCCGGGCAATGCGGAGTTCTGATGCCGGCCTCACTCTGCCAGCCGCAAGCGTCACTAACCTCGTCGTTCCCGCCGAAGCTGCTCCAATTCCGCCCGCAGGGGAGTCCAGTAGTCCCGGTCCAGCTCATGCTGTTGGCGCTGCTCCGAATCCAACTCCTCGGCCAGCCCCGGTGCGTCACCCGCCTGCGCCTTTGCCAGTAGCGGCCGTCGCTCGATCGCCGAGGCGAGCTCGTGGGGGTATCGCTCTGCCAGCTCGAAGAGCATCGCCGGTGTGCGGGACTCGTGCAGCCAGAACAACACCTGCTCGGGTGTCGGATCGGCCCGATGCTCCACGTAGTTTGCCTCCACCAGCCGCCGAAGCATGGGCCAGTCCTTGTCCCGCTGGGTCTTCTTCATCTGCACCAGGTCGGGCAGCGACACGATCTCAACCCGGGTGCCGGCGCCGAGGTCGGCCGTGGTCCGCCGTCGCCAAAGCTCGTCAGAGGGTGCCACGCCGCGCATCACCGACATCACGTCGATCCGCATCCCGCGGGCATCCGGGTGCTGACAGCGGAAGTGGATCGCGTGCCCGCGAGCCAGATACTCCGGCGCAAACGGCGGCACGGCGATGCACTCGGCCTGCAACTCCTCTAACGCCGACGAGAGGCGCCCGAGATTGTCGGGCTCGGCCAGCACCGCGACGTCCGTGTCGCGGCTAAACTCGGCTCCGCCGTAGAACACGCAGGCCTGCCCGCCGATCAACAGATAGCGGACGTGGTGCGAGCCCAGGGTCGAAAGGACTTTGAGAATCGGGTTCGGCGTCAAGCGAGCCTCCGACTTCCAGATAGAACTCCCAGAGCTTCTCCGTCTCCTGCCAGCGCTGAAGCGGCGTCATGTAATACCACTCCTCCCACGCCTCTTCGCAGACGTCACGGATCGGCAGGTCGGTGCTCATCGATGCTATTCTGCTGGATTCTGCGGCCTCGGGCAAGGGCGCAGCCGCGGCCCGTTGAGCTTCCGCAGGCGTATTCCGCGGTCGGCCCCCCGATGTGATCTCCGGTCCGGCGGCCGCGGGAAAAAGGGGACAGGTCCAATTTGCCGGAACGGCCCGAAGGCGGGCACCATGCTTGCATGGTCGTCGCACAAATTGGACCTGTCCCCTTTTTCCTTCCGCAGTCTCTCCGTTTCAGTTCCGTCGAGCACACCGGGGTGAATCCGGCTCACGTCTCAGGCCAGATCGGCCGATGTTAAAATGTGACGACCAAGGATGATACACAGTGTGCGCAGAAAAGGCAAAGTTGCCCAGACAGGCGCCCCCTTCCGGTGGTGACGATTCTGCCGGGCACAGTGGACGCAGACTGTCGATAGGCCACGGACGGGTTGCACCCCACGCACCCCTTGCCCACGCACAACCAGAATCTCCGTGGCCCGCCCTGGCGTAAAGCACCTGAAGCTCTACTCCGAACAACCCCCCGAGGTCTTCCGGCCCGAGCTCCACTCGCTCGGTAGTCTGTCTGACGTCCTGGAGGCCTTTCGCCGGACGACCGGCTGGTCGTTGCGGTACGTGGCTGGCCCGGCCCCAACCCCAGTGACCGACCTGACGTGGTCCGCCCCGGTCAACCCGGGCGTCGGAGTTCCTCTCGGACACCTCAGGCTCGATCCGGTTGGCTCCGGGCTGGCCGGCGCCGCCTCGTCAGTGGACCGGGAAGGTGCGTGCGAGTTGGCCGCCGCCCTTTCGGGCATGTTGGGGGAGCTGGTCGAGACGCGCCACGCCCTCTGGCAGCGCGAGGCCGAACTGGCCGCCGGCGTACCATTGGTGCCGCACCCCGACGAGCAGCAGCACCTGGCCGCCCGGCTGCAATCCGCGCTAAAGGCCGGTGCCGAAGCCGTCGGTTGCCAGGCCGCCGCACTCTACCTGCTCGACGAGGCCACCACCCAGTTGAAACTCCGGTCCAGTTGGGGCCTGCCGCCGGATCGCTTGACCGGCCCGGCACGCCCGCTGCGAGGGGCCGTGGCCGACCTGGAAGCCCTGCTGGGACACGCGGTGGTGCTCAACGATCCCGATCTGATGCGGCACTGGAAGGTGCCGGAGGGCTTTCCCGCCGCCGTCTGCGTGCCCGTCTCCACGCCCACCTCGCTGCTGGGCACGTTCTGGGTCTACTGCACCGAAAGGCGCGACTTCGACGACCGGCAGACCAACGTCCTCGAGGTGGTCGCCGGCCGGCTGGCAGCCGATCTGGAACGCGAGATGCTCCTGCGCGAAGGGCTCGACGCCGCACGATTGAAACGCCAACTCCGCGCCGCCGAACAGCTCCAGCAGAGTCAGCTCCCCAGCATCCCCCCGCTGCTGGACGCCTGGGATCTCTCCGGCTGGACCCTCCAATCGGAACCCGTCGGCGGCGACTTTTACGACTGGTTCTGCCTGCCCCACGGGCTGCTGGCCGTGGCCGTCGGCGACGCCATGGGCCAGGGGCTCCAGGGGGCCATGGCGGCCAGCGCCCTGAAAGCCGCCCTGCGGGCACACGGCCAGTACCACCGGCAGGCCGAACAGGCACTCAAACAGATCAACCTCACCCTCTGGACCGGCTCCGCCGGCGATCAGAACGCCTCGCTCTTCTACGGCCTGATCGAGACGAGCACCGGCCGGGTCTGCTACTCCTCGGCCGGCCAGGCCGCGATCGTGTCGATCGGCAGCACCGGCTGGAAATCTCTCAGCCGTCCTTCCCCTGCCTTGGGCGAAGGTCCCGAAACCGACTACCAGCAGTTCGCCCACGAGCTGCAACCGGGCGAGGCCCTGGTGGCCTTCAGCGACGGGTTTCGCGACGCCACCGACGCCCAAGGCCGACCGCTGGGCGAGGCGGGAGTAGCCGAGCCGCTGGTGGGCCACCTGAACCTGGCCGCCGACCAGTTGGCCGACCTGGCCCGGCAGACCCTCAACGCCCACGCAGCCGTCCCCGACCGCGACGGCCGCACGGTGCTGGTGATCAAGCGGACCCCCACTTGACGCCGGCCACTGCCCACGTACAATCGGGCATATTGCCCCAGCCCTGCGGGAATGGCGGAATTGGCAGACGCGCTAGGTTGAGGGCCTAGTGGCCGTAAGGCCGTGCAGGTTCAAGTCCTGTTTCCCGCACTTGCAAGTCCTTAGCGCGGAATGGCTTGTGAAAGACTTGTTGGTTGCTCAGGGCTCTTTGGCGCGCTGGGCTCCAGGCCCAGAGATAGTAGCGGCATCGCCGGAGAAGCTGGCGGTCACGTCTTCCGACGATGCGACAGCGTTCGCAGGACTGCATCGAGGTGCTTGCCTACATCTTCGGCGAGGAACCGCAGCACGAAGAAGCCGTGTTCCTGCAGCAGAAGATCTTTGCGTCGGTCGCGACGGCAAGCGACGTCCACCTCACCGGGATGAGAGGCGAAAAAGAGGCCCGGCCGGAAGTTAATCCGGCCGGGCCTGGGCTTGCTCTTCTATGGCAGCGACTTCCTCGAGGTTCCAGTTGCAGGACTGGCTCCACAGTTTTTCCGGTCAGGCGTTGCCGTCGGACCGGTCTAGTCATCCTTAGAAAGGAGGTGATCCAGCCGCAGGTTCCCCTACGGCTACCTTGTTACGACTTAGTCCCAATCGCGGAGTTCATCTTCGGCGCTTAGCTCCCTTGCGGGTTGCCTCGGCGACTTCGGACGCCCCCCACTTTCGTGGCTTGACGGGCGGTGTGTACAAGGCTCAGGAACACATTCACCGCGGTATGCTGACCCGCGATTACTAGCGATTCCGGCTTCATGCAGGCGAGTTGCAGCCTGCAATCCGAACTGGGGCGCGTTTTTTG
>Ga0315291_10001401_pt1 | contig 32164 bp, 23 predicted proteins | sample YL17G12_20_MG_FD_203070 | JGI IMG/M metagenome (GOLD analysis project Ga0315291, IMG submission 203070) | Sediment microbial communities from Yellowstone Lake, YNP, Wyoming, USA - YL17G12_20 | ecosystem: Environmental > Aquatic > Freshwater > Lake > Sediment | place: USA: Wyoming | collected...
CCGCAGCTTCTTCGCCAGTTTCTCGATGAGCCCTTTTATCTTCCCGTACGACGGAGGCGGCCCTGTCCGGACCTCCTTTCCGTCGATGAAGAGCGCGTCGCCGCGGCCCCATTTGCGCGGGCGGCCGGCTCGAAGGTGCATATCTGCACGACCACCCGGTCGCCCGTTGCGCAGCCGCCCAGGATTCTCCCGGAGCCGCCCAAGCCGTGGAGCTCGGCCCTGTCGAAGAAGTTGACGCCCGATGAAACGGCCTCGGAGTTGCAGGCGCAGACGCCGGTCTCGCCGTAGTCATGGCCGCAGCCCCGCACCACCTTGGAGACCCATTGCTTGGTTCCGACGCAGAGCTTCGACACATTCGACCCGGTGGCACCGAGATTGACGCGGTTTTCGCCTTCCAAGCCGACCCGCCTTCCAGGCCCGGAAAGGCCGCCACTTAATAATGCATATTGCCCTCGCGACCGGTGAATGCCGGGGAATGCCGGTCGCAATAAACGCTAAATATGCTTGGGATGATATCTTGCATTCAATCCATCGGGGTGATTGGGTGGCAACCAATAACAATTCCAACGGCGGAAGGTACGACGCCCGCAAGTACGTGGCCGAGCTCCTGGGGACGATGGCGCTGGTCTTCTTCGGCTGCGGCGCGGCCGTGCTCGCCGGGAAGTACATCGGATTTTTGGGAATCTCGTTCGCATTCGGCATGGTCGTGCTGGTGATGGTCTACGCCATCGGGCCCATCTCCGGGTGCCATATAAACCCGGCCATAACGATCGCGATGCTCCTGGCGCGCAAGATATCCGTCAAGGACGGCGTGATATACATCATCGTGCAGTGCATCGGCGCGATATTGGGCGCCGAGATGCTCCTGTGGATAGCGCTGGGAATGCCCGGCTACAAGGTCGGCCTGAACGGGCTGGGCCAGAACGGCTTTGACGCCTTTTCGCCGGGCCTCTTCACATTGCAGGCGGGCCTTGTGGCCGAGGTGACGCTGACGTTCTTCTTCCTGCTGGCGATATTTGGCGCCACATCCAAGCAGGCGCCCAAGGGCTTTGCGGGCGTCGGCATCGGCTTCACGCTGTTCATCGTGCACCTCGTCGGGATACCCGTGACGGGAACGTCGGTCAATCCGGCCCGAAGCCTCGGACCGGCCCTGATACTTGCCGTGAACGGCTCCGGCGACGCGCTCAACCAGCTTTGGCTTTTCTGGCTGGCGCCGATAATCGGGGCGGTGCTCGCTGCAGCTGTCTGGGTCCTGGTGCTCTCTCCGGATGAAACGCAGCCGGCCGCGCCGGAACCGCCGCGCAAGATAAAGATGAAGGGGGCGCCTATGAAGCCGACCCCGAAGGAAAGGCCGGCGGCGGAAGAGAGGCCGAAAGCGAAGGACGAGGACGAAGGCGAGGACGAGGAGGAAGAGGACCTCGAGGACAAGGAAGAAGAAGAGGACCTCGATGATGACAAAGAGGACAAGGACGAGGAAGAGGAAGACCTCGAGGACGAGGACGAAGAGGAGGAGGTCAAAGCCAAGGAAAAGCCGAAGAAGAAGCGGTGACGGTTCCGTCACCGCAATTTCCTCACCCTTTTCCCGATCAGCTTTTGTATCTTTTCGTAGGACGGCGGCGGCCCCGTCCTCACCTGTTCATCGTCGATGAACAGGGCGTCGCATTGGCCCCATTTGCGGGCATCGGCCGGCTCGAAAGTGGATATCTCGCGCACGACGACCTTATCGCCGAGCTCGCGGGCGGCGCGTATCGCCCTTTCGGCCGGCAGGTTCTGGGCCTGGCACCAGCCGTTATTGAAAATGGTGACCGTGACCTTTCCCGGAACGAGCGGCGGGAGCGCACCCTCCTTGACCCATCTCGGCGGTCGAGCGCCCTCGACGAACGGCTTCCACATGAGGACCGCCATTCCGTCCTTGTCCGCCTTCTGATATCCTTGTTTCTTGAACCAGGAGGCCTTCATCCAGAACGGTAACGAAAGGCCCCAGGCGGCCATGCCCTTTGCGCCCAGCGCCCGGGCGTCGTCCTCGGCCGCCTTGAGCAGCGCCTTTCCCATCCCGCGCCCCATGAAATTGCCGCGGCCCTTCTTGTGCCCGTGGACCCAGATGCAGTAGATGAAATAGAGGCCCTGGCCCTCGACATGGGTCCATTCTATCGGGGCGTACTGGATCATCCCGCCGACAACGCCCCGGTCGTCGAGCGCCAGCTTGACCCGCAGGCCCCGCTCCTTCATTTTGGCGAACCAGTCGCGCTTGCGGCCGACGCCCTCCTTCAATTCCTCGGACCAGTCCTCGAGGCAGACGAAGTACAGTTCCCGGTGCTCTTCCGAAAGGTCCACGACCTGCATTATGGGTCCCGGCCAAGGATGCGCCGGGAGGATTATCAGGATTGCGGACGGGTGGGTGAAAGTGGACGGACGGGGGGAAGTGGACGAGTGCACTAGTGCACGAGAGACGGCGGGTTTGAAGGAACCGCAATCGCCACTCGTCCACTCGCCCACTCGTCCACTCATCCACTCGTCCACTCGTCATCCCCACTTTCACCGACCACCTGACAAGCTTTATATGCAATGAATCGATTTGAAAGGTCCGGGGAAACTCAATGTCCGAGAAATCCATCGAAGAACTCCCCGGGGTCGGGCCGACGACGGCCGAGAAGCTGAAGGAAGCCGGCTACCGGGATTTGATGTCACTGGCAGTAGCATCGCCGTCGGATCTGGCCGAGGTGGCCGAGATAGGCGAAGGGACCGCGGTCAAGATCATCAACGCCGCCCGCAAGGAGGCCGACATCGGCGGGTTCGAGACCGGAGATACGATTCTCGAGCGGCGAAAGCTGGTCGGGAAACTGACCTCCGGCGCCAAGGCGCTCGACGACCTGCTCGGCGGCGGGTTCGAGACTCAGGCCATAACCGAGGTCTACGGCGAGTTCGGTTCCGGCAAGACGCAGATAGCCCACCAGCTCGCGGTCAACGTCCAGCTCCCCAAAAAGGACGGCGGGCTCGAGGGCCAGGTCGTGATGATAGACACGGAGAACACCTTCCGGCCCGAGCGGATATTGCAGATGGCCGCGGCCCACGACCTCGACCCGAAGGAGACGCTGCAGAACATCCGCGTTGCGCGCGCCTTCAACTCGCACCACCAGATGCTTCTGGCCGAAAAGATAGCCGACATGGCCAAGGACATACCGATAAGGCTGGTCATCGTCGACTCGCTCACGGCGCATTTCAGGGCCGAGTTCGTCGGCCGGGGCGCCCTGGCGGACAGGCAGCAGAAGCTCAACACCCACATGCACAACCTGCTTCGGATCGCCGATTTGCACAACGCCGTGATATTTGTCACCAACCAGGTCATGTCCAAGCCCGACACGTTCTTCGGGGACCCGACGCGGCCGATAGGCGGCCATATCGTCGGCCACACTGCGACCTTCCGGCTCTACATGCGCAAGAGCAAGGGCGACAAGCGCATAGCGCGGCTCGTCGACAGCCCCAACCTGCCCGAGGGAGAGGCGGTGCTTTCGGTCACGAAGGACGGCATTACGGACTAGGGCGGCGTCGCTCGTTCCGGGTGCGGCCTAGGTCCTGCGCCGGTTCCACATCTCCTTCGCGTACGGCTCCTGCGGGGAGAGATTCGATTTCGGCGGCGGGGTGTATGACGTCGGTGGCCTCGACGGCGCGCGGACGAACGGCGCCGGTTCCGCCGGTTCGGCGTAGGGCGTCGCCTCGGCGACTGAGCCGCCGGCCGACGGCGCAACTGGCTCTGCGAAGGGGATGGCCTCCATCGGAGCGGGGCCTCCAGCAGCGGAGGGAGCGGTAGCGACGGCAGTTGCCATTGGAGTGGAGGCGTCGGCCGCTGCCGCGGCCACGACCGGCGGACTGGAACCCGCGGCAGCTGCAGTAACCGCCAGCTCGTCCCCCGGCTTGTAGCCCGGCGGGGCATACACGACCACCGGTTCCTCTTTCTTGCGGCTGCGGCGAACGACCATGTATGCGCCGGCCACGGCCGCGACGATTATCACGAGCAGGACCGGAATGGCGTACTGCGCCAGGTTCAGCTCTTCGACGACCACCGGCTTCTTCTTGGCGGTGACGTCCCACTCGTGCGTGTTCGTGGTCTCGCCGTCGGAGACGGTCAGCGTTATGTGGTACGTGCCGGCCTTGTCGGGCTTGAAGAAGAACCGGCTCCTGTTCTCCGCCTGCTGGACCCCGTTGACGGTCCAATTGTAAGTGATGGAGTCGCCGTCCGGGTCCGTGACATCGGCCGAGAAGAGCTGCTCCAGGCCCGTGTTAAGGGTCAGTGTCTGCGACGGCGCCGCCGCCGCCACCTCGGGCGGCCTGTTCACGACGGTGATGTCGATGACCTGCTCGGCGTACCCGCCCCAGTTGTCCGTGACCCGGAAGCGGACCTCGTACTGCCCCTTCTGCTTGAAGGTGTGGACGGCCGTGTTCGATGTGGAGTTCGTTCCGTCCCCGAAGTCCCAGAGGTAGGAGACTATGGTTCCGTCGGGGTCGTAGGTGGAGCCCTTGGGCACCAGGAACCGGAAGAGCGTCGATGTGTTCCCCGTCTCGGGCGTCACGGAGGCAGCCACGACGGGCAGGCGGTTCTGCACCGTGATTCTGACGGGGACGGACACCTCCGAGATGAAGCCGTCGTCGTCCTTGACGGTCGCGCTGGCGTTGAACACGCCCGGCCGGGCGTAGGTGTGGTTTGCGGTCATTCTGAACGTCCAGCCGGTCCTGTTCCCATCGCCGAAATCGAACGAGTGCGATACCAGCTTTCCGTCCGTGTCCGAGGAATCAGCGGCGCTGAAGTTCACCGTCTCGTTTATGTAGGTCGAGACCGGGCTGACGGAAAGGACGGCCGTCGGGGCCCGGCCCGTTATCGTGGCGTTCACGATCGCCGGCGCGCTCGTCCCCTCACCGTCGTCAACCACTAACCGGAAGGTGTAGTTGCCCAGTTTCGTCGGCAGGAATGTAAGGTTGCGAACGTTCGGCTGGACCAGGCTCACGTTGGGCCCGGCCACCTGCGTCCATTCGAAGGTGAGCTGGTCCCGGTCTTCGTCCGTTCCCAGGCCGGTGAAGGTGACGAGCTCGTTCTTGACCCCTGTCTGGTCCGGCCCGGCGTCGGCGCGCGGGCGGCGGTTGTTCACCGTGACCGTAACGGACGAGGCCGGGCTGTCGGCGAACGGGTCGCTCACGACCAGCGTCAGCACGTAGGTCCCGGAAAATTCAGGCGTGAAGCCGGTGCCGGGCATGTCGGGGGAGCTCAACGACACGGCCGGGCCCGAGAGCTTGGTCCACCGGTAGGTGAGCTCGTCGCCGTCGTCGTCCGTCCCCGAGCCGGTCAGCGTGACATTGGATCGCTTGAAAGCCTGCGCCGGTCCGGAGGCGTTTGCGACCGGCTTGACATTCAAAGTGTATTCCACCCGGACCGCCCACAGCTCCGGCGAGAGCGTCCGGTCGGCGGACGAGGCAAGCGTGAGGTTCCATTGCAGATAGCGGCCCTGCTGGGTGGGCTTGGAGGCGTTGGACATCTCGATGAAGCCCGAATTGTTGATATTCAGGTTGCTCGCGCGGAAGCGGAGAGAAATGCTGGTCCCGATGGGCATGTCCCCGTGCCAGGAGACCTTGTCGATGCTGTGGAACGTCGGCCCCAAATCGAGCACTGCGGACTGGACGCTCCCGCCCGGAAGATGCTCGGGCACCGGGTCTCCGTAGCGGAGCGTCCAGGCGTCCTGGAACTGGTCCGACCCGGTGCCCGTGCTGCCGGCGCAGACAATGGTCTGGCCCCGGCCGCTGTCGAAAACGGCGGCCAGCAGGACCCGCGTGCTTGCGGGAAGCTTGACGTTCGACGCCCAGGTGTTGGCCGACGGGTCGTAGGTGAGCGTCTCGTTGGAGTTGACCGCGCCGGCCCTGCCGCCCACGACGGTCATCACGCTCTTCTGGGCGTTCCAGGCGGCGGCGTGCATGTAGCGCGAGACCGAGGCGGAAGCCAGCTGGGTCCACTGGTTCTGGGTGTAATTGTACGCCCAGCAGTCGGAAAGGACGGCCTGGGTGCTGAAGCCTCCGAAGATTATCATCTGGCCGGTCTCGTTGTCCCATACGGCCGAGTGGTAGGCGCGGGCCGGTGGCGAGGACCCGATGGGGGAGCGCTGGGTCCACCTGTCCGTGGTGTAGTCGTACACGTACATCGAATTGTAATAATAATCGCGTGTCCCGTTGCCCGAGGCGACGGTGTTCATACCTCCGAAGGTTATCATCAGGCCGTCGAGGGGATCGTATACGGCGGCGTGGTGGTAGAGCGTCGGGCCGTTGGCGCGCTGGCTCCAGGTCTGGGTCGCCGGGAGCCAGGCGAAGGTGTTGTTGTAAACGACGTAGACATTGATGCCCTGGTTCTGGTCGAACCAGGTGTAGTAACCGCCGTGGGTGAGGAATGCCGCATCGGGGCCGTCCCATACTCCGACGTTGCCGGCCGGGAGCTTCGACGCCCCGCGGTCCGTCCAGGCGTCCGCCACCGGGTCGTAGGTCCGAAGTGGCCTGAACCAGTCGGTGTCCTGCATTCCCAGCGTGAAGTAGCGCCCGCCGTGGATGATGACCTGGCCGTTCACGTCGTCGTAGGCTGCGGAGAAGTCATCGCGCTGGGCGCCGACGCCGAGGCTGGCAAGCTGGGTCCACTTGTCCGAGCCTGCCTTTTCCGTCATGGATACGTTGGCCTTGCCCGGGGCCAGGTCCACCGCCGTGGCGCAGTAGGCGCCGGGGTCGGCAAAGTCCCAGGTCGCCACGGACCGGTGGCCGTCGACCGGGGTTATCCCGGGCTCGGCGCGTGCTCCTGTTGCCGGGGCCAGGTCGCCGGCGGAGAGCATTCCCGGCGGGACCGTGCAGACCAGGATCAGGGCCACGATTATTGAAAAGCATCTCACCTATGTTCCCTCCACCAACGGCTTGCATTTCCCTGGGGGATTATTAATGTATGTGTTTATAAACTGAAGGCGCACGGCAGAGGACCCACGGGATTTCCCTTGCGCCCTGCGCCTCCGTAGGCGAGCTTCGCTCGCCTCGGCCGAGAAGACCGGCCCCGGGCCGGTCTTCTGCGGTGCGCCTTAGTCCTTGCGCCCTGCGCCCTGCGCCTTGCGTCTTATTACAAACACACCTATCGCGCCAACTGCAGCGACCAGCGCCAGGGCCAGGCACAGCCCGAGGTCGTTTCTGATGGTCGGCTCGTCCGAGCCGGAGACCGCGACCGCCCAGGAGCCGAAGGCGCTCGCCTGCCCGTCCGAGACGTTGACCGAGAGGTTGTGCGCGCCGGCGCCGAGGCCTCCCGGCCTGAGGAACGGTCCGCTCGTTCTGGCCAGGAACCTGCCGTCGAGCGACCAGGTGTAGTTCAGCGCGTCGCCGTCGGGGTCGGAGGCCTGCACGCGGAACTCAGGAGCCGCGCCCTTCTTGAAAGTAACCGGGGACTGGCCGGGCGTGAGGCGCTCTATGACCGGGGGCTGGTTCACGTTGACCACGGTCAGGTTCCAAGACCGGGACACGTTCAGCCGGCCCGAGGGGAAGTCGGCAAAGACCTGGAGCGTTATGCGGTGGAGGCCGGCCGAGCGGAAGTCCGACTCGTAAGTGTAGTTTCCCAGGCCGTTGCCTGCCAGGGCCGTGGCCCCGTCGAGCCTCCAGTCGAAGAAGTACGGGCCCGGCGGCGTGGGCTCGGCGTGCGGGTCGGCCCGAAAGAACGCCTTTTCGCCCTCGAAGATGGATGCGTTCCCCGGGGGGTTGAACGAGGAAAACCACATTGTCGGGGAGATGGCGTTCTGCACCTGGAGGCGTACGGACGCCGTCCGGGAAACGCCGCGAGAGGTGGCCCGGGCCTCGAGCGTGACCGGGCCGTCCGGGACGGAGCCGGTGTTCCAGATGTAGGTCCAGTCGGCGCCGCCGTCGGCCGGCCTCCACGGCCCGCCGCCGGAGCGGCACTCGACCGTGATACCCGCCTCGGGGTATTGCGACGAGGCGGTGCCCCGCACGGTGACGAATCCGGAGACGACCGAATCGGGCAAAGGTGAGAGGATGACTATCTCCGGCGGGAGAACGGGCGGGCCCTCCCGAACTGAGAACGACCGTGAGGCCATGTTGTTGGTGAAATTGCTCTCGGGCGGAGAGCAGCCAAAGATCTCGACCTTTACCGTGCGGTTCCCTTCCAGGGCGCGCCACGACGCCTGCGCCGGGGCGACATTGGACGGCTGGACCAGGATGTCTTGGGATTCGAGGAACGTGTCGTCGATGTAGAAGTTGACCTTTGCGTCCCCCGAGAGCTCGCCGCGGTTGTGGATGCCCGCGGTGATGGTCAGGATCTCGCCCGAGACCGGTTTTTCGTTCGAGAACGATATGTCGTCTTGCGCGACGTACAGGTCCGGCTGGACGAAGATGTAGACCTGGATGGTGAGGTTGTTGTTGGACGGCTCGGCGTCTGCGTTCGTCCTCGGGTCCAGCCGCACCGTGATGGAATGGCTGCCCGATCTGGCGGTCCAGTTGAACCGCCGAGTTGCCGAAGAGCCGGCCGGGAGGGACAGGTCGACGGCGCCCAGCGAGACATCGTCGACAAAGCAGGTCACGAGGAGATCGTACGCCGGATCGACTCCGCGGTTTAGTATCATCGGCTCCACGGAAACGGCGGTGTTGTTGAACGCGTAGGGGCCGGTGTAGTTGAGCGATATCTTGCGGACCTCGAGGTCGTTGAACGAGGTGCTGCGCAGGTAGATGCCCGCGGGCCGGAGGGGCGGGCGCCACCGGCCGGTCAGGGCCCAGGCGACGCAGGATTGGTCCTGGGGGCTGACCGCCACGCAGGGCTCGAGGATGGAACGGTCGTCTGGAAAAGGGTTGCCGCTCATCGCGTCGAACGATTCGGTGACGAACTGGGGTTCGCTGAGGAGGACGGAGCCGTCCGGCCGGATGATGAACAGGCCGGCCGAGCGGCCTGTATTCTCAGGAATTGAGGCGCCCACCACCGGCGCCCCGTCGCAAACGACAAGGATGTTGCCCAGGCGGTCACAGGCGGCTCCTGTCAGAACGCGAGGCTCCAGCTCTTCCGTGCCGTTGTATATGCCATAGTGGTCGGTCCGGTACACGCGTTGGACGGTGGAGCCCAGAGGGCTCTGGGATGCGCTGTAGCTGATGAGATTGAGCGACGGCTCCTTCGAATCGAGATAGAGCAGGCTTATGTTGGACGCCGGGCCGCGCACCGCGCACAGGCCGACGCCCAATATTCCGGGCAGCACCATCCCGCCCTGGGGCGTCGGCCCCGTCTCGTTTATCACTGACCACCGTAGAAGGTTCAGGGACGGGTTGGCGTCGTCTATCCAGACGACGTGGACGCGGTTGTCGGCCCCCACGGCCAGGGCGGGATTCCTCTGGAGCCCGGGGGCCGACTGGTTGTGCGGGACAAGGTTCAGGCCCGCCTCCGCAAGCTTGGTGCCGTTGGGGGCGAGCTTTATCCAGGCGATCGTCGGATAGGATGGCGGAGGCGGGGTCTGGGCCAGACGGTTCCACGAGACCTCGAAGACCAAGGACAGGTTCCCGTCCGGCATGACCGCCGCCGTGAGGTTGCTGACGATCCACAACCCGTCCTGCGGGGCCGGGAGCATCGAATCATTGAAGTAATACGGTACCTGGGCGGTGTCCGTGTAATTGACCCCTTCGTAGTTGAAGAAACGGTGGTGTATATGACGCGGCATCTGGTTTCCGGTGGTCAGCCAGAGCACGTGGAAGTTGCCGCCGGGCTCGCAGGCAAGCACCGGACGAACATCCTCTTGCCATACGGATTCTCTCGAGAGATTCTTGTCTGCGATTATAACGCGGCCGGTCGGGTCCAGTTTCTTGTAATATATCATCGGCGTGCCCTCGCGGCCGTCGACCCACACCAGGTGGAGCCTGCCGTCGGGGCAGGCGGCCATAGAGGGCTGGCCGGTGCCGTTTTCGGGGACTATCAGCGTGTCGTTGCCCCACAATCCGTAGTCGCGGGCCGATGCCGCGCCTTCCGCTGCATTTCCGTTGGCGGGGAGCGGAACGGGCATCGAGACGAGAACCAGGAGTGCGACCGACGCGGCCGTATGAGACCGGAAGAATCCCCCTTTCCGAGCGACCGTCCCCATCGCGTCATCAATGGCGGCCGGGTGGATATAGTTTTATTGGGACATCCTTCGAACGGCTTACAGGACATCAACCGTGCCGCCGGTGGCGTCCACCCTCAGCCTGTCCCCGTTCTTTATCTTGTCCGTCGGGATGCCGTCGACGCAGGGTATGTCGGCCAGTATCACGCCCGTGGCGACAATGGTCTCCGTTTCCTGGTTGATGATGGCAAGCGGGCCGACCTTGTTTGCCGCCAGCCCGTATATGACGTACGAGCCGACGGTCGAGCCCTTGCCCTTGGGGAAAACCAGGATCTTTCCCTTGACCGATTTTCCCTCGAGCTCGTGGCCCTTTTCGATGAACATGCCTGTCTTCGGGTCTATCCCGCCATAGAACCCTATCGGCTCCTTCGAGACCACGGCCTCGCCCTCGGCGCATCCCGGATTAATGGACCTACCCTTGAACTGCATCCGCCCTCACCGCCAGTTCCCTGACCTTCGCCACGACATCCTGCGTGTTTTCGAAAACGTCCCAGCCCTTCTTTAAAGATATCGCCCGGAGATTCGGTACCGGGTTCAGCGCCACCGGGTGGCCGACGCCCGAAAGGAACGATTCGTCCTGCTCGGTGTCGCCGAAGCCGAAGCAGGCCGATGCATCCAGCTTGAGTTCTTTGACGAGCTCGCGGAAGCTTGCGCGCTTTGTCTCCTTCAGGATGAAGTTTTGGACGACCTGACCGGTGAAGCGGCCGGCGCGCGTTTCGAGGACGGTTCCAAGAGCGGCTTCCATGCCCAGCCGGCGGGAGAGCGCTCCGACCGTTTCGATGGGCGAGCCGCTCATAGCCAGTCCGGGGCGGCCGAACTCCCGCATGAGCATGACGAGCGGCTTGGCGTACGCGAACACATTTCCCATCCGGTTCTCGACGAATTTCTCGGCTTCGAGGGCGATGACCATTGCCCCTTGCCCCTTGACCCCTTCGGCGTAGAGCCGGGGCAGTTCCTCGGCCACATCGCGGTAGGTCAGCCGCTTTTTCCTGAAGCCGTCCTGCATTTCGAGAATGCGGGCGTGGGCGGTTGGGGTGAAAAGCCCGGCGGCCAGAAGATGCGCCGGGAAATCGAATATCATGTGGCCTCTGGCCATCGTGCCGTCGAGATCGAAGAAGGCAACGGAAGGCGCCCGGCACCGGGCGCGAGGCGCAGGGGATGGCGCTGGGAACGACACGCGAAGGGCATCGAGGACGGCCGTGTCGATCACTTCGAGGCCGCCTCTATCAGATCCTCGACGCGGCCGTACATCACATTCTGCTTGCAGTGGCCTGGCAGATAGCTTGCGGCCTTGCCCGAGTTCACGCCGGTGGTCTTGAAGCCCATCTCCTCGATGGGCGCCACGACCATGCAGGTGTCCGCCACTATCTTGCCTCCGGCCTTCTCGATGGTCTCGGCATAGCCCATCCTCCGGGCCGCCTCCTTCATGACCCGCGAGGTGCAGACCCAAAGGGGCTTTTTCAGGTGCTTTCCGTCGAGCAGCTGGGCCACGCGGGCAATTTCCTTCATAGATGCATGCGGGCAGCCGATGACCACGATATCGGGGTCCTTGGCGGGGCTGAGCTTTGCATATGTGTCCTTGAGCTCCTTTTCTCCGAAATCGACCGCCTGGAGGTTCTCTTTTTTCGCCCAGCGCGCTTCGGGGGTGAGACCTTCGGCGTGATAGAGAGCGACGGCCCCGGACGCGGCCATAGCGGCCCCGAGCGCCTTGAGCTCGTCCGTCCCGACGTCCGGCAGCCCGGTGAAATAGGGGATCTTGTCCTTCACTATCTTTCCGACGAACCAGCCCAACGCGCCGAAGTCGGACGAGTACTCGAGCTTTGCCGAGACCTTGATGTGGAAATGAGGCTCCCGGTTCTCGTCGCGGTGGTACCCGTAATCGGCCGTGACGCCGCAGATGGCTGCCGCCAGCGCCGACGGGCCGCCCTCGCGGTTGGTCCGGGCGCCTATCACGGAATTTGCAAACGACACGGCCGAGGACTCGGACCAGGCGATGTGCTCTCCGTAACGGGGCAGGTTACCCGCCAGGTACGGCGTGCACGATGCGCTCATGATGATGCCCATCCTGCGGAACGCCTCCATTATCCTCATTTGCTGGTAGGCGAACGCCTTGGGAAATTTGAGCTCCTCCCAGTCCTCGATGTCCATGCCGGCCGGGTTGAGGAATGTCGGCACCTTCACCTTCGCCCCGAGCCTCGCATAGTCCTCGAGGAAATCCCGCCCCGGGTCCCCGATCGATTTGTAGGAGACGCCGGCGACCTGGGCGGAGCCGATGGGGATCATCTTCTCGGCGCCGTAGATGTCGCCCAGCTTGACGAGAAGACGCATCGAGCGCGCAGCCACCTCGCCGTGCTCGCCGGCAAGGACCCGTTCCTCCTCCTTCGTAAGATGCATGGGATCAGCTCCTGTTCTTCAACTGACTATCTGTCGCACGACGGAAGGTAATCCTCGATCCGAAGCTCCATGGGCAGCGGCGGCTTGTGGTACTCCTTCTTGGCGCCCTTCTTCGACGGTTCCTCGTGCGGGATGGTCAGGTCGAAGCCCATCTTGGTGGTCATCTGGGTCTCCATGTCCGAGGACGGGTCCAACGACGAACCCTTGTCCTCGAACATCTTGATGCCGCGCTTTCCCTGGAAGCGAGTGGCCATGGCCCACTCCACTTCATTTGGGTCGTTGATGTCGATGTCGTCGTCCACTATGAACACGTGCTTCATCGACTTGTGGCCCTTGAACGCGGCGTCGATGGCCTTCATACCGTCGTCTTGGTTCTTCTTGTGTATCGAGACCACGCCGTGGAGCCACGAGGCGCCGCCCGGCGTGATGAGCACGTCCTTTATCTGGCAGACCTTGCCCACTTCTCGGTATATCGTCGGCTCACGCGGCATGCCCATGAGCACCTTGTGCTCCAGCCCGCCGGGCAAGAGCGCGTGGAACACGGCGTCCTTGTGGACGAAGATGTGCTTGACGCGCGCTATACGCTGCTCGCGGATGATGTCGACGGTCTCGGTGAGGTCCACGAACGGCCCTTCCTGGTGCATCTCGCCGGTGAACTCCATTATCAAGACGATGTCTGCCTTCGGCACCGTGTGGCCGCCGAGCCGGATGAGCCGCGTTTCCGCCAGCGCGTTGGCGATGGCCATCTCGTCGACGTTTATCGGGGCGGAGATTGCGGCGCCCAGGAGCACCGGTATCGAGTTGCCGATGCAGAAGGCGAAATCCGTAAGGCCGCGCTTTATGTAGGCGTCGAGGTCCCGCTGGAGAATCCTGAGCACGAACTTGTCCTTCACGAGCTTTCCATCCTCTCCCTTGAACATCATGGACCGGTGGTAGGATGAGTTGAGGCCGAACTCCTTGTCGAGGGCGATGGCTATGCCCGACGCGACATAAGGACCGCCATCGATTGGATAATAGGTCAGGATCGGAAGCTTCGTCAGGTCGGTGCCGATGTCCGCGTATCCGCTGCCATCCTCCACGGCCGGAGCCTTGGGATGGTCGATGGCATCGGCCATCTTCGGTATGAGCGCCTTGCGCTCTATGCCCATGCCGAGGCAGACCAGGTCCCTCGAGGCGCAGATATTGGATATCACCGGCATATCGTGCCCTTTGACCTGCTCGAAGAGCAGCGGCGTTCCGTCCAGTTTCTTGATGAGCGTTGATATCTCGTAGATCGGGTCCACGGGCCTCGTTATGTGCGTTATCAGGCCTTTCTTTTCCAAAAGCTGTATGAACTCCCGGAACTCCATTTGAATCACCTCATTTTCCGATGCTTGTTCGAAGTACCGCGAACCCGGCCTTTTCCATAGCTTTGGCTACCCTGTCCTGTAGGTCCCTGCCGGGCGTGAGCGCAACCATGTAGCCGCCCACGCCGGTGCCGGTTATCTTGGCCCCGGGGGCGCCCTCTTTCCTTGCTATCTCGACGAGTTGGTCGAGCTTCTTGCCGGAGACGCCTATCTCCACGAGCAATTCGTGGTTTCTGTTCATCAGCTCGCCCACCATCTTAAGGTCCCCGGCCTCGAGAGCCTTTTTCGATTCGTGGACTATCTTTTCGGCGTCGGCGAAGATGCGCGCAAACTTCTGGGGTTCGGCGGCCCGGCGCTCCTTGACGCCGTTCACGACCGTCGTGGTGCTGGCGGTGAGCCCGGTGTTGCCCATGACTATCTCGACCGGCTTTTGGGTCTTTATCAGCTCCACCTGGTTCTTGGGCTGGCCTTTCCTGAACAGGAACAGGCCGCCGTATGTGGCGGCCGTATCGTCGATGCCGGAGGGCGTCCCGTGGTAGCCCTTCTCGCCCTCGTGGGCGACCTCATTTATCATTGCGTCGGAGAGCCCTAGGTTGAAAAGCCCGGAAATGGCTCGGGCGACGGCGGCGCAGGAGGCGGCGCTGGCGCCGACGCCGCTGGCCGCTCTCAGGTCGCCGGCCAGTATTATCTTGAGCGGGGTCTTGGCGGTATCTATCTTGAGGAACGCCAGCATTAGTTCGATGGACTTCTTCTGTTCCAATGCCTTTTCGTTCTTGTAGCCTCGCGTCTCCGGGCGGCTGTCGTAGAGCGTCCAGCCCTTCCCCTCGAGCACGAACGTGCCCGGCCCGACCCCGCTGGGAAATGCCTCGGTCGCCCTGGCAAAGGTGGCCTCGGCCAGGGTGCTGTCGGCCACCGCAGAGGCGATGGCCGGGAGCCCGTAGACCACGAAATGCTCGCCGAAGAGGATGACCTTTCCGTATCCGCTGCCGGTCGCCAAAGCTGTTCCCTTCATTACTTATAACCAATAAGTGAAATGGGGCTTAATAACCATATCCATTTGAATATCATCGTTATGATAAGCTTTATAATATCCTCGCCCATTAGCGCCAGAGAGAACCATCAGAGCGGGGTAGGGTAGCCAGGAAATCCCGACGGGCTCATAACCCGTAGATCAGTAGTTCAAATCTACTCCCCGCTACTCCTTCTTTTTACCGGGTCATTTCGGAAAGGTCCGAGGCAGGTCGCCGGGCCCCATATATAAAATGGGTGGCAACTCTTTTTTCCGCCCCTTAATAACTCTCCAGCGCCCAATATCAGCTCATGGCCCTCAAGGACCGCCTCACGCCGGCATTGGCGCTTTTCTTCCTGGCGCCCGCAATAGGCGAGCTCCTGTCGGGCTCGTCGCCGCCGCCGGAGTTCTTCAACCCTTTCAGCCTGTTGCTTCTGGCCCTCATGTACGGCGGCGGCGCCCTTCTCGTGCGGGAAGCGGTCTTCCGCTGGAAGCAGGGCTGGCTTTCCATGCTGATCCTGGGCGCGGCTTACGGCATCGCCGAGGAAGGACTGGCCTGCAAGAGCTTCTTCGACCCGCACTGGATGGACATCGGCCTGCTGGGAAGCTATGGCCGGTTTGCGGGCGTAAACTGGATATGGACCATCGAGCTGACCGCTTTCCATGCCGTGTTCAGCATCGCGGCCTCGATAATCCTGGTCACACTCCTCTTCCCTGAAAAGAAGGACGCGCCCTGGCTTTCCAGGCGCGGCCTCTTCCTGGCCGGCGCCGGGTTCGGGTTCATCATCCCGTTCTGCTACCTGTTCCTCACGCCTTACCGGCCTCCGGCGGAATTGATCGCAACCGCCTGCCTGGTCATCGCAGGGCTGGTTCTTCTGGCCTGGAAATTGCCGCGCCCGTTCCCCTGGGAGAAGCTCCTTGGCCCGGCCCGACAGGAGCCGGCCTCGGTGCGCTGGTTCGTCTGGTTCGGCCTGGCCTGGACGTCGCTCCTGTTCTTCTTCAGCTGGATATTCGTGGCGCTGAGCCCCGCGGCGACATTGACCGGAATCGCCATGCTGGCGTTCTTTGCCGCAAGCGGCATCCTGCTGGCGCGCAAGACCGTGTACGGCCGTGACTGGACCGACATCCACCGGCACGGCCTCGTGGCCGGCTCGCTGGGCTTCTTCGTTTTCCTCGGGGTCATCCTGGAAATGGGCGGCGTCCGCGGGATGTCCGCAGTGGCCGCGGGCTTCGCGCTGTTCCTGCTATGGCTCAGGCGCCGGCTGATCGCGGCTGAAAGGACAATTCCGCGCGGAGCGGAAGAGCGCCCGGGCGTTCACTTGTCGACGTAAAAGCCTGCCACCGAATTGACCATCCGCGCCAGGTCCTCCTGGCTCAGCCCCGGATGTATCGGCAGGGCAAGCACTTCCCTGGTGGCCTTCTCTGCCTTGGGCGTCGGCCTCGTGGCGAATGGTTTTATGGGCGCGTTCTCGGTGACCAGCCTCGGGTAGTAGATGCCGCAGCGGATGTTCTCCTGGTTGAGGTAGTCCTTGAGGCCATCGCGCTTTTTGGCGCGTATCGAGTACTGGTGGAATACGTGCCTGTAACCCTCCGGGACATGGGGCGTCCTTATCTGCTTCACGTCCGCCATCCCGTCGGAAAGGACCCTGGCGTTGGCTATGCGCTTCTCGTTGAAGCCTTCGAGCTTCTTGAGCTGCTCGATGCCTATAGCCGCCGAGATGTCGTTCATGCGATAGTTGAAGCCGATGACAACGTGTTCGTACCGGGTCTTCTGGCCGTGGTCCCGCAGGAGCTTGAGCTTGGCCGCCAACTCCTCGTTGTTCGTGGTTATCATACCGCCCTCGCCGGTGGTCATGTTCTTGGTCGGGTAGAAGCTGTAGCAGGCGCAGCTGCCGATGGAGCCCACTTTCTTCCCCTTGTATATCGCCCCGTGGGCCTGGCAGGCGTCCTCGATGACCGGGATGTCGCCGGCGGCCTCCATTATCTCGTCCATCTCGGCCGCCAGCCCGAACAGGTGGACCGGGATGAGCGCCTTTGTGCTCTTCGTCAGTGCCTTCTTCATGTCCGCCGCGTCGATATTGAATGTCTTCTCGACGATGTCGGCGAACACGGGCTTTGCCTGGCAGAAAAGTATCGGCGTGACGCTCCCGATGAACGTGAACGGCGTGGTCACGACCTCCATTCCCTTGCCTATGCCGTGCGCAAGAAGCGCCAGGTGGATGGCGATGGTGCCGTTTCCTACGGCTACAGCGTGCTTCGTCCCGATGTAGGCGGCGAATGCCTTCTCGAACAGGTCCACCTTTTCGCCCTGCGCGAGCTTCCCTGAGCTCATCACGTCGAGCACTGCATTCTTTTCCTCCGGCCCCAGCATCGGTTTGGCTATGTTGATGGCGTCCCTGTTGTCCCCTTTGTCCCTCTTGTCCTTGTTATCCTTGCTCTCCATGAAATCACCGTTCCCCTCAGGCCAGCTTCCTCGCGATTATCGAGAGCACCAGCCCTATTCCGACGAGAGTCAGGTTGGATGTGACGAAGCTGTCCCACCCGCCGGAGGCGTAGGCCACGATGGCCGCCACGACCAGCGACAGCACGCCCACGCCGGTGCCCAGCCACACGCAGATCTTGCCGGCCAGATCGAAGCCCTTCCACATCAGGTAGCCGCCGATTATCACCGCGAAGCCGCCCAGGAGGGCGATGTAGATCATGATGGTGAGCGCGGTTATCACGTTGTTCTTGGTCTCGTTGCCGGGCATCCACTGCTCGACGGCGCCCTTTACATTGGAAAGCGTCGAGGCGGTCGTGCCGGCAAAGCCCCCGAGAACGAGCATAATCCCGCCCACGACCGCCAGAGCGCCCGCTATCTTGCTCATGGTCAGTCCTCGTCTATCGTGTACATGAGGTTGAACTGCACCTTCTTGAGCAGCTCGACGGGTATGGGCTTCTCCTTGCGCTGGGCCCGCATGTTGTTGACCTCGACGCAGAATGCCGCGAAGTCGCGGTGGCGCAGGCGGGCCAGGCGCTCCTTGCGGCCTATTTTCTCGTGCGTGGCCTTTGCGGCGGCGCAGGCCCTGCTATTGCGCCGGCTGCAGTAGCCGATGTAGGACAGGGACGCCACGCCGATGACGACGAGCGTCCAGCCGATGAGCATGACCAGCAGGTAGCGGGTCGATTCCAGCACGACAAGAGAATTGACGAGGACGATATATGTAATTATGCCTCAACGGAAGGTAAACAAGTTAACAGGTAAACAGGTAAACACCGTTGAAGACCGACAGCGGTCGGTCTTCTCGGCCGCAGCGACCGAAGGTCGCTTACGGCCGAGACGAGCGAAGCTCGTCTACGGAGTGAGGTGAACAAGTTGACAGTAAACAAGTGAACAAGTTTGGACGACGACGGACGGGCGAGACGGGGAGACGGGGAGCCGGAAAGCCGGAAAGCCCGAAAGCCGGGGGGGTCAGCCCGTAAGCCGGAAAGCCGGTAAGCCGGAGGACCTCTGTGCCATTGCCACACGGCCCAGACGACCTGCGGGTCGTCTTAGCCTGGAAGAGCTCACTTCGTTCGCTCTTCTGCGGTCCTCCTTCTCGGTAGCGACTCTGGTCGCTTCCGAGCCGATTACCTACGACGACCCTGGCTCACGGCGTGTCCCCGCCGGCTTCGTTGATTCACCGAGTTTTACGACGAAGCGGCCGGCCGTCCATGGGAGGATATGAAAAGGCTGCCGCCGCCATAATCCATGAACGAAGCCCATGTCGGAGACCCCGGATTTGTCTGCGCGCAATCTGCTCTGCCGTGCGCGAGCGAGCAGGCCCGAGCGGGGCCGGGCCTGCGAAGCGAGCGCCAAGAACATATTATCGGTCCCGCGTTGAACGGCCGGGGTCCAGTCCACGTCTATTATCCCTGCCTAATCGGGGTTCCCCCCACCCATTTATTAGTCATAATCGGCCATTCGGGGAAACATTTATCGAAACCCAGGAGCATCTCAATCCTCTGTGGGACAGATTATCAATCCGGAAGGAAGCCAGATATTCAGTGCGCGATACGCAAATAACTCATCCAAAAAGAAAATACAGATGAGTCATCCGTGGCTCATAACCGCTATCGGGCTTCTGCTAATAATTGGGAATGGCCCCTATGCAGATTGCGTTTCAATCCTCACCGAAGATGGTGGCGATTTCGGTAATGGAACCCTCATCGATACACGGTTGCACAACGGCTCCCTGGAATTGGCTGAGAATAAGTCTTCGCTCCTGAACTGGACCAAAATGTCAGACGGAATCCCTCAAGGACGGCATAACAGCGGCCTTGTATATGATCCCGTAAATGAAGCATTGGTCATGTTCGGAGGAACGGACAGCGGATGCTTCAACGAGACTTGGATGTTTAATACCGGGTCCAGGGTCTGGACGAACGTCAATACGGTAGACGCCCCATCGAGGAGACAGGCTCAAGTCATGGCCTATGATGAGAGCAGGAGCACAATAATGCTTTTTGGCGGAGACGACAATTGGGCGACATACATGAACGACACATGGATTTTCAATACGACCTCAAATCGATGGGTTGATATGAAACCGCAGATTGCGCCATCCGCACGATCATATGCGGCCATGGTATACGATATTAAAAACGCTGTCTTTATCCTGTTCGGTGGTTTTAACAATGAAGACGGTATAAGGACAAAAAACGATACCTGGATCTATTCGCTCCGGAACAATACCTGGACGGATATGAATCCAAAGGAGTCGCCTCCGCCAAGAGAAATGCACGCGATGGCCTACGACAGTATTTCCGGCGATGTCATATTATTCGGCGGTATGTGGAGCGATTCTGACACTTGGATCTACAATCTAAGCGCAAATATCTGGATCAATAGATCATCGTCATCTGCACCTTCGGCCAGGTGGGGCCATTCGATGGTCTGGGATCCCGGAAGAGGCAAAATGGTTCTATTCGGTGGATTTGATGACAAATCACTAACAAATGATACTTGGTGTTATGACCCAGATACAAATAACTGGACAAACATGGAACCAGCACCGGTGCCGCCAGCAAGGGAATGGCACGCTGCCACATATGACCGGGGGCTCGGTAAATCGATCATCTTTGGCGGGGAAAACAATATTTCCATCGTTTTTAATGACATTTGGACGTATGATATCAAAACAAACATCTGGACAAATATCGCACCAGATCAAATCCCGGCCTGCCGCGTAGATTTCTCGATGGCATATGATGCCGGGAAAGCGGAATCCGTTCTATTTGGAGGCCTGGACGAATCCAAGTTTCGTGATGACACCTGGACCTACAACAGCAGTACAAACACCTGGAAAAACATGAATCCAATGCTAAAACCACCGCCCCGGGCCGAGACCAGAATGGCATATGACTATTCTGCCGGGGCAATCGTCTTGTTTGGGGGGTCCAATTCCTCCGCAATGAATGATACATGGACCTACGAAAGTATGTCAAATAGATGGACAAACAGAATTCCAATGGTGTCCCCTTCCCCGCGCCTTGGCCATCATCTGGCTTACGATGTGAAACACGACCTAGTCATCTTGTTCGGTGGAGGCGATGATATTTCCATGAAAAATGATACCTGGGCTTATGACCTTCATACCAATGTCTGGAAGGAAATGAAACCGGCGGTCTCACCGCCCCCAAGGGCTTATGGCGGGATGGTATTTGATGATTCGATTGGACAGGCGGTCTTGTTTGGCGGCACCAATAGGACGGCGCTTCTGGGAGATACATGGACATACGATATCGATACCAACACATGGACTCTCATGGATACCCCATTATCTCCAAGCGCCCGATGGCGTCCCTCTATGACAATCGATAGCACCCGAGATGAAATCCTTCTCTTAGGTGGTTATAACGGGACCGTCCAAGGCGACAGTTGGATCTATAATTCCACAACCAATCAATGGACGAAAAAGGAATTCTCGACCTTTCCGACTGCCCGCGTCGGTCACGAGGTCACATATGATCGAATGCTTGACATATTCGTCCTTTTTGGCGGCGATGATGGGCATTCCATGAGGAGCGAAACTTGGGTCTACAACAGGACCTGCCTGGTCGGTTCCGGGGAATACACATCGGCACCGCGGAACCTCAATGGAAGTGCCTATTTTGGCAAAATCTCATGGGAAATCAATAGCCCCTTGGGTACATCGATAAAATTTCAACTGAGGACTGCTAATGATGCAAACAATCTATCGACTATGGATTTTATTGGACCGGATGGCTCCCGGAATACCTATTATCGGACTAGCGGACAACAAATAAGCTCCGTTCACAACGGCAGCGGATATCTCCAATATAGAGCAATCCTTGGAACGACAAATCCAATAAAATCCCCCGAAATAAAAACGGTGACGATAGATTATAACATAATTCCATCACTTTCAATCATTTCACCCCGGAGCGATGATAATTGGACTGGAACGCACAATATTTCTTGGAGCATCAACGACCGGGACAACGATCTGTTCACGTTCGATATATATCTTGAAAACTACACGATCGGCATCCCGCTGGCAACAGATATCCCGAATGGGACCAACCAGTGGTCCTGGAACACCTCGTCAGTCCCGAACGGGACCTACCGCATCCGGATAACCGCCGACGACGACAATCCCTCGATTCCCCTGGCCGTCAACGCAACATCCGGCAACTTCACGATATTCCATCCCCCGCCACCGCCTCCGCCCAACTATCCACCTACCGTCACCCTCTTAGCCCCCCTGAACAACACCGTCCTTAACGCAACCTCGGTCCGCCTCTCCTGGAACGCCACCGACCCCGAAGGCGACCCATTGACCTTCACGGTCCGTTATTCCGACCGGCTCCTCGACCTTGCCACGACCAGTTCCAACCAGACCAATGCCGAATTCCTCGACCTCACAAATCTTTCCGACAATACGACATATTTCTGGACCGTCGACGCCGGCGACGGGACGAACGGACACACCGACCGGCCGGCCGACATCTGGGCATTCACTGTGATCCTCCCGCCCGTTGAACCGCCGCCCGTCAACCACCCTCCCCGGATAACCAGCCTCCCGCCAACAACCATCACGGCCGGCGAGACATTCACCTACGACGTCACCGCCATCGACGAGGATTTCACCGTCCTCAGATTTTCGCTCGTCCAAGCCCCGCCGAACATGTCCGTCGACAACATTACAGGCAAAATACATTGGACGACGACCGCTTCAGACATCGGGAACCACACCGTCACCCTCCAAGTCTCAGACACCGGCGGCGCCACCGACAACCAGACCTTCACAATCCAGGTCCTCGAACCCCCCATCCCGCCAATCCCCCCGACCTGCAAGATCACATCGCCGGCAAACGGCTCGAAGGTCAGCGGAACGATCCATATCAGAGGGACCGCCGCCATCGGCCGGTTGCCGTTATCATCGGTATTCGTCCGGATAGACGGCTCGGACTGGAAATTGGCCACAGGCCTCGAAAACTGGTCCTTGCCGGTCGACACGTCTTCGCTGGCCGGGGGCAAGCACAAAATCGAAGCGCGGGCGTTCGATGGCGCCCTGTATTCGAACACGACATCCGTCCAAATCACAGTCCAGAGGCCCGAATCGGTTGTCACGACGGAGCCTTTCCCGTTGTACCTCGTCGTGATACTCGTAGTAATCATTCTCGGGCTGGGCGTCTATCTCCTGTCCCGGAAGAAGTCTAAATAATGGCCATCGGGCCAGCCTGTTGGTCAGAGGGCGCCCGGTATGTCTCATATATACGCCGCAAAACCCGGTTTTATGGCGCATCCGTGCGACACATATATATACTCCCGGGCCAAATATACATCCATGAACCCCGCCCTCGAAGAAAGCATACGCTCCTGGAACCCGTGGTGGTCGGACCCGGGCGCCGCCTCGAAGCTGGCCGGCGTGCGCAGGGATGTCACCGGAAGAATCCTCCGCTCGATGAATCTTCGCCATGTGAAGGACATCATCGGAATCAGAAGGTCCGGAAAATCCACGGTCATGTACCAGGTCATGGATTCGCTTCTCAAAGCCGGCGCCGAACCCAAGGAGCTGCTCCTACTCAATTTCGACGACCTGGAGCAGAGGGAGGCCGGCTTTGGCGACCTTCTCAATGCCGCCGGGAAGCTTTCGCCCGATGTTTCGCACCTGTTCATCGACGAGGCCCAAATGAAGCCGGGATGGGAGCGCTGGGTCCGGACGCTCTACGACACGAAGCGGTTTTGCCAGATACTGGTCTCGGGCTCCTCCGCATCGCTGCTTTCCGACGATTCCGGCCGGGCCCTGACCGGCCGCCATATCACATTCGAGATCTCCACATTCTCGTTTAGGGAATTTCTGCGATCATCGGGCTGGGAGCGCTTCGACGCTGACAGTCTCGCCTCCCTGAAACCCCGGCTGCTCAATATGCAGTCCCGCTACCTGGAAGAGGGCGGGTTCCCGGAAACGCTGGGCAGGGACGCTTTCGAGCGCAAGCGCATCCTCAACGCCCTGTTCGAGGACATCCTGGTGCGTGACATCGTGGCAAGGTCCGGGGCCGACCGGCGCGCCGCGGAACGAATCGCCTATTTCCTGATATCGAATCCGGCCAGGGAGTTCTCCGTGAGAAGCGTCGCCAACGGCGCCGGCGTCCCCAAGGACACCGTGGCCCGCTACCTGCCGGTCATAATGCAGAGCCTCCTGGTTCACGAGATGGGGCTCTTCTCCTGGAGCCTCAAGCGCCATTTCCGGCACAACCGCAAGGTCTTTTGCGCCGACACGGGGCTGTCGCGCGCCGTGTCGTTTTCCGCCCAGGGCGACCGCGGGCGCACGATGGAGAACGCCGTCTTCCTGGCCCTCAGAAGGCCGGCCGAGAAGCTCTTTTACTGGAAGGACGAACTGGGAAGGGAGGTCGATTTCGTCCGGGGCGCAAATTCGCCCCTGATCCAGGCCTGCCTCGACCCGCGCCAGCCGGCCACCTGCGCCCGGGAGGAAACGGCCCTGCTCGCCGCGATGGACGCCCTGAAATCGAAAGAGGGAATCGTCGTGACGGAGGATTTCGAGGAGGAAAAACGGCGAAACGGCAGGGTCATCCGGTACGTTCCGCTGTGGGCGTTCCTGCTTGACGCGGACCGGGAACGGATGACCGGGTGAATGGGCAATGCGGGCAAACCGGAGGACCTCAGGGCCACAGATGCACGGTCCTCCTCTCCGCAGCGAGCTTCGCTCGCCTGCGGATGCGGGGACGACGGACGGGCGAGACGGGGAGCCGGAGGACCTCAGCTCAGATGGATGCAATCGCCGGCGTCCACCGTCACCGGCCCTTCGGGCGTCCTCACCACCAGCGCGCCGCGTTCGTCAACATCCTCCGCGACGCCCTCCACGATTCCCGTCCCCGTCTCGACGCGCACCTTCCTGCCCAGCGTTTCGGAAAGCTCTTTCCACCGGGCGACGATGGCTCCCGTATCCCCGGCGCAGAAGGCCGTGTACCCGGCCTCGAGCTCGTTGAGTATGGCTCGCATCATCGCCATCCTGTCGACCGGCTTGCGCAGGACCTCCCGGACCGAAATCGCCGTCTTGCGCAGCTCCTCCGGAAGGGCCGAGACGAGGAAGTTGGCGTTGATGCCGATGCCCAATATGACAAATTCCAGCGTGGCGCTGGAGCGCGATTCCGCCAGAATGCCGCAGAGCTTCTTGCCCTGCACGAGCACGTCGTTGGGCCATTTGAGCCGCGATTCGAGGTGGAGGTGCTTCTTGAGGGCCTGCACCACCGCGATGCCCGCCATCAGGGTGAGCTTCGGCGCCTCATGGGGTGCCACATGGGGCCGTAGAAGCACCGAGAACCAGAGCCCGCCCTTGGGCGACGACCAGCCGCGTCCCAACCGTCCCCGCCCGGCCCTCTGCTCCTCGGCCACGACCACCGTGCCTTCGGATTCGCCGTCCTGCGCCAGCTCCCGCAGGGTCTGGCTCGTCGATTCGAGCACGTCGAGTATGACCAGCTTGGCGCCGAGACGGGTCCCGCGGTCCACGGCGCCGAATACAGCAGGGCCGATATGTATCTTGCGAAGGCAGGCCGTGCCCCAACCGTTCCGGAGACCTGACGGGGATCGCACCTGCCCGCGCCGGCTCAAGTTTTAAGTAGGTGCATACATTTGCTGATGCGGCGTATTTCCGGGGGAACGAGGATGAGCGGCGTCGCGTACATTGACCGGTACCGGGCAAACCGCCTGCGGGTCTTCGAGAGGCTGAACTCTCTTTCGTTTGCCAACAAGGCGGCGCTCTCGCTCACCTTCGCCCTCCTGACCGGTCTTTCGGCCCAGGTCAGGATATACACCCCGTTCTCGCCCGTGCCCTTCACGCTCCAGGTCTTGCCGGTGCTTCTCGCCGGGGCCGTGCTCGGAAGATATTTCGGCGGGGCCAGCCAGCTGGCCTACCTGGCTATGGGCGCAGCGGGCCTTCCGGTATTCGCCGGCTGGAGGTTTGGCCCGGCGGTCCTGCTCGGGCCCACCGGAGGTTATCTCATCGGGTTCCTGCTGGCCGCCTTCGTGACCGGCTGGCTCGTCCATTCGAGCGACAATGCCCGCAGCACCCCCAGGATCATTCTGGCAATGGCTGCCGGGATGGGGATAATCTACACCCTGGGCACTTTGCAGCTTGCGTTGCTCCTCGGGCTTGACGCCCGGCAGGCCGTCGCAGCGGGCATCCTGCCCTTCGTCGGATTGGACCTCGTCAAGATCCTGGCCGCCGCCGGGCTCGCCAGGGCGGCACTTCCGGGCGCCCGGGCCTGACGGGGCATCTTTTCCACGGCTCGACGACATCGCCGTGGTCGCCGGCGCCCCGGGCCCGATATGTACCTTGCCTTTGGCCCTGCAACCCTTTAATACCACCTTTTCCGATTGCGCGACCATGGTGAGACTGGCCCTCATCGGTTGCGGCGCGATAGGCTCGACCATCGCCCGTATGGTCGAGGACATGCCCGAGATAGAGGCCATCTACCTCTACGACCGGTCCAAGCACATGGAACTGGACCTGGCCCAGTCCCTGAAAAAGGGCAAGATCCTCGAGGACATAGTCGAGATAATCGAACGGTCTGATCTCGTCATAGAGGCGGCGTCGCAGGAAGCGGCGAAACAGTACATCCCGGTGGCGCTCGAAAAAGGCAAAAACGTCCTGATACTGAGCGTGGGCGCGCTGGTCGACAAGGCCTTCCGGGACAATATCGAGGAGATAGCCCGGCGCAGGCACAGAAAGATCTACCTGGCCTCGGGGGCAATAGCCGGAATCGACGGCGTGTGCGCCGCCGCCACCGCCGGCATCGAGGAGGTCATGCTCAATACCATAAAGCCCCCGGACGCTTTCAAGGACAACAGGTACGTCATCGACAACAAGATAAACCTGGCCGCCATCGTAAAGCCCACGGTCATCTTCGAGGGCCGGGCCGCCGAGGCAGTCGTTCACTTCCCCCAGAACATCAATGTGGCCGCCACCCTGAGCCTGGCGGGCATCGGCTTCGAAAAGACCCGCGTGCGCATCATCGCCGACCCCGGCGCCACGCGAAACATCCACAAGCTCTTCGTGAAGGGCGACTTCGGCGTGCTCGAAATCGCGGTTCGAAATGTCCCTTCGCCGCAGAACCCCAAGACGAGCTACCTGGCGGCGCTGTCGGCCGTTTCGGCCATCCGCAAGATCGCCGGGACGGTGTGGGTGGGGGTCTGAGCACCGCTCAGACCGTTCTCCACTCCAGATACTGCGCACACAGCAGATCGTTGCCCTCGGTATCCTCGCCGTATTTTTGCATGAACGGCTCGTTCAACACCGAGAGATAATACCCGAGCTGGTCGTCGTGCTTGCCGTCGTCCGCGTTCATCTTCGCCTTCTGGTCGTTGCGTATGTCGTTCATGTAGACCGTCCTGGTCCTCGTCAGCTCGTATATGCCGTCGTTATCGCGGTCCAATTCGACCGTGAACCGGATGTGCAATGAGAGCGAGTCGGTCTGTTCCGCGGTCGCAAACCCCATGTTGTCGTCGAAGCAGAACCCCGGCACCCAGGCGTCGTTGATGTATTCCTTCCCGCTCAGAGTGGTGGTGTTGTTGTACTCGAACACGGTGCCCAGAGCTCCGACGACATTCGATTCCCGGTCCAGGACATCGGCCCGCACCCTTATGCTCCCGTTGTACCCGTTCTTGATCTGGAAATAGATCGGGTCGGGTTCGGGCATTATATTGATGGTCCGCTGGCCGAAATCGGGCGAGTACAGGCCGACGACCTTGACGGTCGCCCGCTTGTCCTTGAGTGCAAGGGCGGGCTTCTGGTCGCTGAACTCGAGCGTGTAGGTCCCGGGCTCGAGGTAAAGATAGCTCGGCTCGTCCGAGCGCGTGATGGCTTTCTGCAGCACCGAGGCCCGGCCGGCCGTGCTTCCGTCTTGGAAATCGAACTGAGCGTTCTTGGTGACCTTGACCGTGCAGGAAGTATAGGTCGGAGAGAGCTGGAGGCGCAGAAGGCCCCAGTCGTTTTGGTGGCGGACGCTGTTGAGCCCGAAGAGATAGGTCTTCATGGTCTGGCTGGCCGCAAGCCGCTTGTTCCAGAGCTTGACCTGGTCGCCTATCCTGGCCAGCGGGTCCATCCAGAGGCTCAGCCTGTCGACCACGACCCGGCCGGTTATTTCGAAATCGATTTTTGTGTTGTCCATCTCCGAGGCATTGAGGCCCAGGAGGAATGTCTGTATGTAATCAAGCTCGATTTTGCCTCTCTCCCCGTCCGGCCAGGTGATCATTATCCGGCTGTCCCACTTCTGCTCCTCATTCGGATGCAGCAACGTCCAGTCCGCCCCGCCGAACTCGTCCACCTGCTTCCACAAGGCGATGTTGAAGAACCGCAGGCTGCGGGCGGCCCGGGCCTGCTGTTCCCGGGCCCAGGCCGTGTCGTACTGGTAACGGGACAGGTTCCGCATCTCGAAAGAGAGCTTTGGGTCGTCCACGAACGAAGCCATGCCGGCCATCAGCGAGGCGGCGCCACGCGCCTGCCTCGCGGAGAGCATCTCGGCGTCCGCGGGGTATTCGTTGAGCCGTGAGATTGTTCTGGCCGTGTCGCGCAACGTGCCTTCGATGGAGTTGGCCATATTGTCCCGGTCGCTGTCGGTCATCACGCCCGAGACCATGGTCGAGAAAGCGTTCCAGTCGAGGAACATGAAGCAGATCAGCGATATCAACGCCACCAATGCCCAGAGCGGTGCCAGATAGGGCGCCACGGCAGATAGAGACCCGCATAACACGAGGATTTGGATTATTCCGAGCGCTATGGCCGCTATGGACAGGTAGACCGTGACGGTGTCCATGTCCAGCCCGGTGAAGAGGGCCTTCCAGGCCTCCGAGTCGCCCCTGAACTTCTGGTTCTCTTCGAGTATCAGCTGGACGATGGTTATCACGGCTATCACGACCCCGAGCCCGGCCGCAGCGCTCGAAACGAGATTGGCGTTGTTTGCCAATGTCCCGGAGACGGATTTGAGTACGTATTGCACCATCAGCCTGGTCACCTGCAGCGTGACCTTCAGGCACTCGAGCGAAAGGTCCACCTTCTCGTTCAAGCTGGAAATTCCGTCGGTGGTCTGGTATTTCACGTACTTGAAATAGGCCGACACGACCACCGTGATGGTTATGCCGATGTCCATCGCCGCGCCGAAACCGAGCTTTCCCGACCCGCCGGACTCTGCGCTCGATCCGCCCTCGGATCTGGAGACCTTCCATCCCGCTGCATTTCCCGGTCGATCCATCGCGAGGCTCTCCTTGCCGAACTCGCCCTCGACACTGCCAGCAAAGGATTCAGCCCCGTGCCCGCTGGCATAACTGATGGACGGTTCGACGCTCGTTGGAGCGGCAGGATGCAGCTTGTTGTATTCAGTGACGGCCTTGTCCACCTTCTCCATCCACTTCAATGCCTCGCGGATCACCTTGACCACGCAACTTGCGCCTTTCAGAACCGTCGCATCGGCCGAGGCGGAATATTTCGTGCTCAATCCGGTGGATCCGAGCGAACTCTCCATCCCCGCCAGCCAATATTGCATGAATTGGGCGCTTTGAGGGGAATCCAGCATCGTCGAGCCGGCGTCGTGCGGCACAGGATACCCCGCCTGTATCGAGAGGAACTCGACGAGCCGGGACAGGCGCAGCTTTGACGGCGTGTCGCGGATGTAGCCGAGCGCGTAGGTCCAGAATAACGACGTATCGAGCTGCTGCTCCGTTCCTATCTCGAGCTTCCCGTCGGTATCATTCAAAACTGCCGTGGCAGAGCCCTGCTCCTGTTCGCCCGTGAGGCCGTCATTCCAGAGCACGGAGATCTGGTGCGGCCCGGAAGGCACATTGAGCAGGACGAGGCCGTCAGGCCCGACCTCGCCCCGGCGGAATGTGCCCAGGTAGTCGCCGTCGAGCGAGAGGTCGATTGTGCACCTGCCCGGCATCTCGCGCGCCCGCACATCTGTCGAATTGGAGATATCCACCACCAACGCGACGGGCCTGCAGTACAGCCCGGCGTACTCGCTGTTAAACAGGTCCAGGTCCTCTATTTCACAGTGGAACCGACCTTCCTCGGACCAGGGACGGTTGGTCTCGAGGTACTGGCGGTCCACGGTAAACTGCAAATGGACCGGTATGTCCAGTTCAAGCAGGTGCCGTTCATCCGGCCCGACCATCAGCCGGTAGACGCCGTTCACGGTCACCTCGAGCATGTAGACGTCGACACGTTCCTCTTCGCCGGCGAACGTCAATTTGCGGAACTCGGGCTGGGGCAGTTCCATCCACAGCGAATTGACCAGGAGCCGGAACTTGTCCGCACCGGCACCCTTTCCGTCCAGAGGGAGCAATGTCACGCCCGAAAAGAACGGCCCCAGGTCCAAATCCAGCCCGTCATCCCCGATACCGTTGAACGCCGTTGCGGCGTTGAAAACGCCATTGGGATATTCCAGCGCAGAATACAGGTCGAGCGGCCTGTTCCCGGTGAGATTCATATAGTAGTTCAGGGACTTGCCCCGGGATTCACCAAACAGCGCTTGCTCCTCGATCTTCATCGCGAGGTCCACGGCGTTGTAGCCGGGCTCGTCCAGGTTGCGTTTCTTCCACAGGTCGCCGACCGTGAAGGTGCTCTTCGGGTCGTCCCGGCGGGTCTGGTTGCGTATCGAGAGCATCTTTTCGAAATCGGTGTCCAGAAAGCCGCGGAACATCTCCTTGAAGAGAAGCTCCAGCAGGCCCTCGTTGACGCTGTCGCGACGAAGCCGGTTGGCCTGGAAGAGCGCCAGCGGATACCAGTTCGTCTTCGAAAGCTCGAAGTCAACCTTTTTTTGGAGCTTCTGGCCGCTCTCGAGCGTGAAGGTGAAGTTCACCGCCCCCCCGATGCGGAACCCGGCCGGCGCGGTCATGTTCACGGCCATGCCCAGCCGGTTGATGGCCCGAAGGTTCATCGGCAGCGTCGATATCTCCAAGGCGGCGTTCCCGGCTTCCACCGTCAAACAGTACTTCTCCAGCCTCTTTTGGCCCCATTCCTGCCGGACCTGCTGTCCAAAGTAGTACCTGAAATTCTGGTCCACGCGCCAGAGGCCCTGGTAGCCCTCGTCAGCATCCGGCGTGGTTTGCTGGTGGACCGCGGCCTCGATGCAACGGGCGGCGATCTCCTCCAGATCGGAGCGCAGTTGGGGGATGGCGGCGTCCACGTCGATGCCGGCGGACCTTCCCCGGTTTTCGTTCTCAACACGGCCAGCCTGCTGCATGTAGGCGCCCGTCACGACGCTGCCGACCAGAATGACCACGGCCACGATCGAAAAAGGCACCCTTCCGGACCTGTCCTTCGCCAAGCGCATCCTTGTCACCTCCATATGTAGAGCGTCAGCTCTCCTTCCAACCCGTTGACAATGAGGGGAACGGCGCTGGTCCAGCGGACGGCGCCCGGATTCATGGACGCCCCGGGAGACTCCGGAATGGAAAGGTCCGATCCGAATCCTTCCACCGAGGCCTTGAGGCCGTGGTGGAAGGGCCTTTCCACGAGCAGGCAAAAGACATTTTGGACCGCGTCGACCAGGGCCGATATTTCGCAGTTTGAGTCGGCGCTGCGAGCGGCGATGACAGTGCTGAGCGCGTCGTATACGCCTCCGCTGAAGACCAAAGCCACGCCGGAGACCGAATAATCCATGGGCCCGACGGTGCACTCGAGCCCGGAGGACAGGACGCCCGCGGCGTACCGGCCCATATCGCGTGTCGACAGGTCATCGGTCGTGCTCGCCGTGAGAGCAGAGGCCCAAAAGAACAGGGCCCCTGTTGCCGCTAGAATAATTATGAAGAATAGGATGGCATCGAAAAGGGCCGACAGGCCGTCTCGATGTTGGCGCAATCGACGAACGGGTGAGCCGGCGAACCGGTGAGCCGGTGAGCCGGGGGGTGAGCCGGCAAGCCGGTGAGCCGGCGAGCCGGAAACTCTGGGCATCCGGGTTTCGTCGTCTCCCGGCTCTCCGGCTCTCCGGCTCTCCGGCTCGCCCACCGGCTCCCCGGCTAGCCGGCTTACCGGCTTTCCCGTCGTCATTCCCACATCACCACCCCGATGCGGGCCGGGTCGTGGCCGCCGTTCCCGTTGGCCACCACCGCCGCCGATGAGACCTTGACCTTCATGGCGGCGCCAGCGGGAAGGCCGCAGCCGAAGCTCCAGTTCTGGCCCGTCAAAAGGTCGCGGACCGTGAGATTGTACAGGTGCGGCGAGTTGAGCGCGCCCTGCAATGTCGAGTAATCCAGAGCGTCGAGCTTGCCGGCCTCGAAGACGCCGCTTTCCGGCTCCATCGAGATCTGGCCCTTTTCCAGCACGGCCTCGTAGCCGCGGAAGGCCCGGCAGAGTCGCTGGCACTCGTCTTGTAGGGAGGAAAGCTCGCGGTCCTGGCCCAGCCGGCCCAAGGTCGTATAGGCTGCGACCAGAAAGAGGGACACGGACAGGACGACCACGACGAAGGCCGGTATCTCCTCGAAGAACCCGCCAATGGCGCGCCTGTCGCGGCGGAAGACGAACGGGCGTTCGGCGGACAGCGGACGGCGGACAGGCGTCGTACGCTGTCCGCAGTACGCCGTACGCTGCCCGCCGTCCGGCAGCCTGCCCTGCTCGTTTGCCATCCTCCCCTTTTGGCCCATGAACGGGGTGTTGGCGGTCCTGGTTTATATGGAACGTGTGGTACCTACCACTTTTGGGGGGTCGAAGGGTGCAAGGGTGCAAGGGTGCAAGGGTGCAAGGGTGCAAGGGTGCAAGGGTGCAAGGGTGCAA
>Ga0315291_10001402_pt1 | contig 32162 bp, 29 predicted proteins | sample YL17G12_20_MG_FD_203070 | JGI IMG/M metagenome (GOLD analysis project Ga0315291, IMG submission 203070) | Sediment microbial communities from Yellowstone Lake, YNP, Wyoming, USA - YL17G12_20 | ecosystem: Environmental > Aquatic > Freshwater > Lake > Sediment | place: USA: Wyoming | collected...
GTTACTCGCCCACTGCGGAATGATTTTAAGATGACATGACCGCAGTGACCGCATGTGTAATCAAGAGCACCTTCTCCCACTATGAAAGGCTCCATCTTTCGAGGCTGGGGGAAATTGTCTTTATGAAAAATATTTCCTACACCTGGTGAAGTGAAGGTTTTCATTTGAATTGTTTCGTTGATTATGTTAACACCATAACTATAGTGATGTCCGCCTTATATTAAGCATCTTAAAAAGGATAAACTCACTTTTCTACGAGGAATAAGTTACATTCTCGAACCTCAAGACTCCGTGACTGTAACCCCTCTGATCTTCAGATCCGAGATAATGTCCTCGAAGAGGCCCTCGTCCATTCCCAGCCTCTCCGGAGGGATCACCCCCTTATCCTTAATGATTCCCCCGGCCAGCTTCTGAGCGACAATGGAGGCCGTGTAGGCGGTCGTCCTGGCCATCGCCGTGACCCCACTCTCCTCGTCGAATCGGTCCAGGAGACGATACCTGAACGCCGCCGCATGTCCACGCACCTCGCCCTCGACTCCCACAGACATAGCTAGGATGTCCCCGACTTCGGGCTTCCTCAGGCTCTTCTCCAATATCCTGGCGGACGCCACCCTGGGAACGACCTCCGCCCCCTCGACCTCCACCGCTTCTTCACTGAAGAAGCCCAGAGCCTTGAGGAGCTCGATCTTCTGGACGTGCCCAGGGTACCTCAGGGTCTTCTCCCACATGCTCTCCACATGAGGCAGCGTGCGGAGCAGCGTCCTGAGGCCGTCAGTGTAGAAAGCCTCGAGCCTCCCCACCCCGGGGAAATCGACCTCCTCGAGCCCGCTCAGCGCCGGCACCTCGACAACGCGCCCGCCCTCGACGATGCGTGCACCCCTGACGTACTCGTCGATCAGCCCCTCCGCCGACCACGTGACCGTATAGCCCAGTGGCGGCACGGCGTACTCCGGCAGCCCGCCTACCATGACGTGGGCGCTCCGCACGAAGTCCAGCTTCGAGGCGGCCCGGCCGACGAGGATATTGGACAGCCCAGGAGCGACCCCACAGTCCGGTACAACGGTGATTCCTGCCTTCTTAGCCACCTCGTCGAGTTCAAGCGGGTCCTCGGCGGAAAACGAGACGTCCAGCACGTTGACACCTGCCTCGACCGCGGCCCTCAGCGCCCTATACCCGTAATCTCCTGGCAGGGCTACCAGGGCGAGATCGAATCCTCTGAGGACCCCAAGCAGACTGGAATAGTCTGCGGCGTTCACCGTGGTCCAGGCCCCCGCCCCCGTGCTCAAAGCCGTCTCCTCGGCCCTCTCGGCGCTCCTGTCCGCGACCGTAACCTCCGCACCGTCAAATGACCTCACAAAATCCTTAGCGATAACCGAGCCTATCTGGCCACACCCCAAAACCAAAACCTTCAAGCTCATATCCACCTCCGAAACCTCGTCAACCGCATCACGATGCTCTCCTCTCCACCAGATCGTCAGGCAGCCCGTACCTGTTGAGGATATCCCTGAGGACTTGATCCAACTCCTTGCCGGCATCCCCTGGCAGGGGCTTTGGTTCGTGCTCCCTTAACAGCTTATCGACCCTTGACCTCGCCCTCTGGACGATGTCTCTTGACCCCTCCTTCCTCCAAGCGCTCGGCGACAACCTGCAGACGACGTCCGACGGCATGAAGTGTTCCCTGCGCAGGTTCTCACGAGTATGCCTCTCGCCCAGGAAGTGGCCGCCGGCGCCCACCTTCGCAATCACATCAACTACACCGCGCATGCCCTCAGCGGAGGCGCCCTCGAGAAGCCTGTACGCCATCCCGCAGACCTCATCGTCGATGACCATCTTCTCCAGCGACTGGCAGTTCTCGCTGGCCAGCATCCCTGGGCCGGATACGATGTTTATCCCCGCCAGCGCCGCTAGGATGATCCCCAACCCTGACTCGAAGCCGCTCTGGGCGTCGACCACCTTTGAGTCGCTCAGGCCAAGGTAGGCGTGGGTAGGAAGCCCGTAGTGTTTCCCGATCTCCGCGCCGGAGCAGGCCGCGATCATCGCCTCGATGGAGCCGAGGCGGGCGGTGCAATACCTCATGTCGAAGACAGAGGGGGAGCCCCCGTACACGATGGGGGCGCCAGGCCTCACCATCTGGGAGATCACGACGCCGCTAAGTATCTCGGCGTTAGACTGGATCAGGGTGCCGGCTACCGAGACGGGGCTGGTCGCGCCCATCTCGGGGGCGGGGATGATCTCGGCGGGGATGCTGAACCTGGCGCAGTCGATGAGGTTCTGGCAGGTGACGTCGCTCCACATGAGGGGCGAGGACGGGCAGGCGTCGAAGATGGCTCGAGGGGCGCGGGCGAGCTCCTCCGGGCCGCCCACGACGGCCTCGAGCATCCGCTTCATGTCTATGAGCCCCTCCTTCGTGAAGGCGCCCGTCACCATGGGCTTGTTCGAGTTCCTCAGGATTATGTAGAGCCTGTAGAGGTCCCCGACCTCCTGTGGGACGTCCCCTGGGACGATCGCCGTGCTCTGGGCGTGGACGTGCTCAAGGGCATCCACAAGCCTGACCAGCTGGACTAGGTCCTTCGACAGGGCGCCCCTCATCTCCCACGTGTCCCTGTCGATGAAGTATATGGCCGCTGACCCCGGATCATAGACGACGTTGTCGCCGCCGACCCGGAAATGCTCGTCACCGGCACGGGTATAGAGCTCGAACGATGGGACCACTTTTTTCAGACATTCCTCCACGAGGCTCGAAGGTATGCGGACCAATTGTGAGTCGATCGTGCAGCCTGCGTCCCTGAGGATCTCGAGGGCGTCAGCGTTCTTGACCAGGATCCCAGTCCTCTCGAGGACCTCCAATGAGGAGGCATGGATCGCCTCCAGCTCCTCCTCCGGAAGAAACCTGAGCCTACCCGTCTCCCTAGACATCCCTTCAGCTCCCCTCAAGCATTTTCATGGCTGATTTGACCGCGCTGCTCGCATCGAGGCCGCATGCTTCAGGCCGCACGCGCGGCGCTTCCACTTATTGATGCGCGTACTAATAGAATTCTTTTATGAGTGAAAAAATCGAACACCACCCAACAATCACATTTATGAACCCTGGAGGCTTTTCGCCTCCAGTCACCTGCCTCGAGTCTTCCTGTTCCCCAGCTAGGTTATTAGTGGTTGAACTCTAAACCTAGATCTTCCAGCTCCTTCTTCACCTTATCATAGAGTTCCAGGAACCTCTTTTTTGGGGTCAGTGTCTTCAGGTTGTATATCTCTCCGAAGGTATACCCCCATGGGCCGCCGTCCTTGGTTATCTCCTTCTCATATTTCCCGACTATTTGTTTAACTAGCTCATTGGCGTCCTCGCGGTTCAGCCCGGCCGCCGCGTACCCCACCTTGGCGTGGAACCTGTTCTCGAGGGCACTCCCAAGCATGGGTTTGACCTTGAACCTGCGCACGCCGCCGCCGCAGAAGAGGTCACGCCCCGAGGCCATCCCGGCGATGCAGAGCGCGGCTATCTCCCGGAACTGCATCTCTGTGCCCGGCCCCGCGGCGGTCAGGAAGAACCTCCCGTTGACGCCCTTGTAGTTCCGCGCGATCGCCTGGCCCGTGAGCTCCGTCCCCCACATCCCGGGGTTTATGCTCGAAATGGGCAGGGCGCCAGGGCACCTCGTAAGACCATGATCGCCGTAGACGGGACCGATTCCATGCTGATAGACCATGACCGCTGCCAGGAAGTCGGCGATCGAGACGATCGCGGCGCCCTCAGGCCCCCCGGCCCAGCCGCCGATGATGGCTCCCCCATGCGTCCCCTTGATGCAGCCGTAGTCCAGGGCGAAGGCCACCTTCGCTAGGGCCTCGTAGTCCGTCTTCAGCTCAGCCGTGAGGGAGATCATAAGCCCGTCGGACCTTCTTGTACCGTTCTCTTGGTTGCATCCGGCGATGTCCGCTATGGCCGATGGACACGCCGACACGAAATGGAGGCCTGGTCTGCCCGCCCTCCACACCGCCTCGCGCGCCCAGGCGGCCATACATCTGCCCAGATGCATGTCGAGCGGAGAGCCCATCCTAATGGTGCGGCCCTCGGCCGTGTGAAGCGGTGGACCGACGTAGAGTCCGTCTATGAGGGGCTCCTGGGCGATGCTCTGATAGAGTTTGACGAAGTTCTCGCCCTCGGGGAAGTCGCTCTCGATGACTCCGCCGATCACTATCGGAGGCTTACTGCTACCAATCCCCCTACGGGTCACCAAACGTCTTTCGGAGCCTTCCCCGATCTCGACCTCGCCGCGGACCTCTTTGAGGGCCTCTTTCACCTCAGACTCATCGAATTTTATCACTCGCCTTGAACTCATGCAGTAGACGCCGACCTCATCGAATAGCTCCACACCAGCTTTCCAAACATCGTCCGCTAGGCTGTCGTCGCTGGGCACCATTATCGACGGGTCATACCTGACGTCGCATTCCTTCGCCAGCCTAGATGCGACGTTGAATATTTTCAAGTCGAACTCCTTGACGCTCATCATTGCCCCCGTGTTGCATGCCCTATCAAGAACTTCCCAGATATTTGGGGCGGTCATTCCATTTGCTACTCCTAAATTATTAATAATACTAGTCGAACCCATTAATTTTTGGGCTATTATTAAATAGCGCGCAACGTTAGGCTGGCCGCCATAGAGGCGATGTCCTGCATCGGCACGATAGACGCGTTAAAACAAGTTGAGAGAGGATTATCCGACTCGAACCTCAGCGTCTAGAAGGCGGTCGAGGAGGTTTTAAGCCACCGCGATGGGTAGCGCTTCATGAGCGGCTACTAACATTTAGCTGACTTTTCCAATCACATTTTATCATAAAGCGTAAATACCGAAGACGAGCCCTCGGTGTATAAGGCGATGAAGCCCGCCTTTAACCGCCGCGCCTCCTGAGACGCGGCTAATAGCTTCTACAACAACTCATACATGGAGGGGAGACATGGTTGGCTGAAGGATTGAAAATCACAAAGAGAACCGCCTATGTCGCGGTCCTCACGATGGGCATCGTGAGCATGCTCGGAGACATATGCTACGAGTCGGGCCGAGGAATCGCGCCCGACTACCTCCGCTTCCTCGGAGCCTCCGCCTTTATTGTAGGAGCGGTGAGCGGCGCCGGCGAGTTCATCGGCTACGCGATGAGGCTGGTGAGTGGCAGCCTCGCCGACAGGAGCAGGGCTTACTGGCTATTCATCTTCCTCGGCTACGGCCTCATTGTGGCCATCCCCCTTATGGGGCTTACATCCAGCATCGAGCTGGTCATGGCCCTGCTGCTACTGGAACGCCTTGGAAAGGCCCTCCGCTCCCCTTCACGCGACACCGTCGTCTCCATCGTTAGCAAGGGAATGGGCTCAGGGAAGGCCTTCGGCCTCCACGAAGCCATAGACCAGATCGGCGCCATCATCGGGCCCCTCATCCTCGGCGCCATAATGTTCTGGACCGCGAACAACTACTCCATCTCGTTCCAGTTCCTATTCATACCATACGCCCTGATGCTCATCGCGCTGTTCTACGCCTTCAAGCGCGTCGGAGGGAGCGTAGAGTCCGTGGCGAAGAGCGCGTCGAGTGAGGGCGGATCACTGAGCCGCGGCTTCTGGCTCTACTGCGCGGCGATCCTCCTCAACACGGTTGGCCTCATCCCCGTAGCGCTGATACTCTTCAAGGGGTCCTCGATCCTTCAGCCTCAGGGGCTCCAGTGGCTGGTTCCGATTCTCTACGTGGCTGTTCAGTTCGTCGACGCGCCGATGGCTCTTGCTGCCGGCTACATGTTCGACAAGATGGGTGTGAAGCTACTCGCGCTCCCGTTCATGCTCTCGATACTCCCGGCGTTCTTCGTTTCATACGGGGGCATCGTGGGCGTCGTCGCGGCTTGCCTCGTGTACGGTGTTGTTCTCGGGATGCAGGAGTCGATATACCGCGCCGCGATCGCTGATCTTATTCCTCTCAGCAGGAGGGGTACAGCCTACGGGGTCTTTAACACGGCTCTGGGCGTGGGGACGCTCGCTGGTGGCGTGGTCTTCGGTTACTTCATCGATCAGGGTTACTCTGCTTATTTGCTTGCGGGCTTCGCGCTCGTGATGCAGGTGGGCGCCCTCGTTGCTTTGAGGGGTGATAAGGAGCTTTTCACGGTCTCCTCCAATAAGGCTCAAGCGTTAGCCCTTTTCAGGGCCTCAGACGTCTCTTCGGGGAAGTCCCTCAGGAGGCTCTCCCGAATGGTCTTGGCGATGTGCTGCTTGAACTCGGCCTCGTCCATGGCGGGGCTGTAGACCCCGTGGTGGCCGCCCTTCCCAGTCCTCTCCACGCCCTTGAGGACGCCTGCCTCCCTCATGGCCTCGAGGAAGTTGATGATGCTCGTCCGCGAGATGGTTGCGGGCTTGAGTTCTGCGCTCACCCGGTCCCACACCGCCCTGGAGCTGAGGCCCTCGGGGCTCGCCCAGATGATCCTTAAAGCGATCTCCTGGTAGTCTTTCAGGACGGCTCTCAGCCCCTTTTTGGAGGTGTCGTACTCTATCTTTCCTTTCATCGTCTTATGATCCGAATCGAGTTTTATATTTAAATATTTTTACATGGTGTGAGAGGGGACTTTATAGAAAGTTCGCGCACGCGATAAATTAGGTTCAAGACAAAGCGATTTCAAGAATACCTGCGCCGAGCAGAAGACTAAACACGATACACGCCTTTGCCCACGACAACTTGTGATAAACCATGGGGCCGATGAATAGCTGAATGACCGCCGCCCAAACTGCTGCCACGGTGGCGAAGTAAGGCACCCAGCCGAAGAGCAGCGCCGGAGCGTCACCGTACGCGATCATCCTCAGTGTGTCGTTGACACTTCCCTTACCTCCCACCACCTTGAAGATGATGTGAAGGTAAGCTGTTGAAATCAGAAGGATCACGATGTAGAACACTTCAATCAGGAATGGACGAAATTCTAAACCTAGCCCAAACCTGATGGAGACGTCTCTCGCTAGGTACTCGGCTTGACCGCCTGCGTGGAGACCGTTTACGTCCTCATAGCCGGCTAGAACCTGGAGGGGTGTAAGGAAAGCAGTTATGGCACCGATAATAAGGATGAAGGTTAAAGCTGAGGAGGTCTTTTCTGATCGAAGTTGAGTTAAAGTGTTCTGAGGATCGCTTAGAATTCCGCGAGCTATTACTAATATTCTCTTAAGGTAACTCATTCCTCAGACTCAAGATCATGATCGATTGTGAAACCAATAAATTTTATCAACTATTTGTGAACGCCTAGTTCTAAATTATGTTAATGATCCTTTTTGGCTTCAGTGTCCTGAAGGGAGGCCTATTGTGCGCGCGACGCAATATCTTTAAACAATAAAAATCTTATTGAAAATGTTTACAATATGGAGTTTATTTGGGAACCGTTTATTTTGAGCCTCATTGCAGGGATGGCAACGGGAATCGGTGGGCTATTCGTCTTGATGCTGAGAAGAGTAAGCGACAGAGCCGTGAGTTTCTCCCTAGGATTCGCCTCCGCGCGCGCGGGCTCCCGATTATCCGAGGTGAAGTAAATGGCAGATAGTAAGCGAATCCGAGTAGCGGCTATCCAAATCAAGTCAAAACTAGGGCAGCCAGAGGAGAACATCAGGCATGCTATCCCTTACATCGAGCAAGCCGCCAGGGAAAACGCGCAGTTAGTCACCCTACCTGAAATGTGTATTCCCGGTTACACGCTTACAAGGCAGGTCTGGCAAAATTCAGAACCGATCGGCGGTTCCTCCGAGCGCTGGCTCAGCGATACCGCCAGGAGACTCGGGATACACCTCTGCGCGGGACTAACACAGTTCGAGGGAGAAGATTTCTACAATACATACCTTGTAGCCGATCCGGAAGGCACGATCGTCGGTCGCGTGAGGAAAACCCAGACCGAGGTTGCAATCCACATGGCCGGTTCGCTGGATTCCCATATCTTTGACACCAGCCTTGGACAGATCGGCGTCGGAATATGCGCAGACAACCACATGGTTTCCTTCGCGCGGTTAATGCGCGAGAAGAATATCGATCTCCTCCTGATGCCTCACGCTTCGCCTATTCCCTACCGGACCTCGAACTTGATTAAAGAGTCTGATATCTCGGAAGCCGAGGGGAAAGTCAGAGACTTCGCAAAGTTCTACGCGGGGCTTTTTGGTATCCCAACCGTGTTCGTCAACCAGGTTGGAGGCATCGAGGGCGAGCGCTGGCCGGGTATCACGGGGAGGCTGGTTACTCCTGAGTACTTCAATTACCCGGGATATTCTACAATTGTTGATTCGGATACCGTAGTGGTGGCACAGCTTCAGAGACAGGAGGGAGTGATAGTTGCGGATGTCACACTCGATCCCACTCGTAAACGCTGCGCACCCATACCCGACTATGGGGGATGGATCCACCCAGGGAGCGCCATTTTCAGGAAAATCATTCTTGCTATCGATATATCTTGGGGTAAGCTCCATTACAGGCTCGGTGGAGGAACAAGAAGAAAAATCGTGGCAAGAAGAATGTAGTGCATATTTTCTTGAACGTCTTTAAACTCCCCGATGCATTGGGAGATCGATCCTATTGTCCGTTATCGATAGACCCGTCACGCGCGCGCCTCTGATCAGGGCTTGGAGAAGGCCCTCAGCACTCTACGTACCTCGATTGGCTCCACCCCGAGCACGCCACCCACCTCCCGGATCTCCTCCTCCTTGACACCGCCAATCACCGCCTCCGTCTTCTCATCGGGGTAGACGTTTCGAAGGAGATCGCGCATCTCCTCTAAGCTAAGCCCAGAGTGCCAGATCAGAGCGTATATGTCGGCGATGTCCTTCAACCTCTTGTGGCTGTGAAGTCGGATCATGGCCGAGTTCAGCTTGGTGGCCAGCAAGAGGTGCGGCGCTACAACCTTTACTTCGATCCCGCCGATTGAATGTGTCTTGAATAGGTCTCCGCTGAAGGCGGTCTCGAGTAGGGGCTCGTCGATGGGTGTGAAGCCGAAGATCTCGGACATGAGAGGGTGGATCCGGTCCACCACTGGGTCCACATACAGCTTCACCACGTCGAAGGCCGACTTCGCGTCGGCTTCCTCGGGGGATAGGGGTCTCAGCGACTCGTGGTCGAAGTCCCTGTAGAGCCTGAAGGACTGGGACTGGAAGCCCATGCCCCGCATCCTCCTTAGGAACGAGCCGAACACCGATGCCCTTAGCTCTCCTCCGCTCCAAGTTGTATCAACGCGGAAGCCTACGTCGATATCCATCGACCCGATGTATTCCCTCCCGGTTGCGGCTCTGATGCTCTCGTTCACGGTGAGGAAAACAGCCCAGCCACCCAGGAGGCAGGGCTCCGCTTCGCCTCTGAATAGCTCTTTTAGATATCTGTGGGAGAGATCGACTTCACCTGAGGGGTACAGCTTCTTTCACCGCCTTTTCGAGGAGCATCTCCGCCGCCTCGACACATACGCCTCCTTCTATGAGGAGGTCCACGATCAGCTGCGGCTGGGAGACGACCCTGATTCCGTTCACAGGTCTCGAGGCGTAGAAGACGTGTTCCTCGTCTATGAGTAGCCTAAGGTTACCCTTACCCTTCAGGCCTCTCCCTGTGAGTGCCTTGCCCCATGTATCCTCTTCGCCGAGTTTGATGTATATGTCTGTCCGTGAGGGGAACAGGTAGCCCTGTGTGATTGCTTCGGCTCTGTAGGTTGTCAAGGCGTAGTCTAGGCCTATTTCTCTTAGTAGTTTCTCGGGTTCCTGCACCGTGTAGTCGATTGTTTTGATGGGGCGGCGGATCGAGACCCATGTCTCTATCAGCCGTCGGTAGTCGAGCACCCGGGTTCCCTCTATCAGGTGGTCGTGCTCCAGCTGTTTCAGGTACTCGTGCACCCATGGGAAGCCGCTTTCGGTCAGCTTTGCGACTCGGTATTTTGTCAGTGTGCCCTCGGGGTTGTTGAGGAGCACTCTCAGGATACTCTCCTTGATTTTTCCTCGTTTCTGGGGGCCACTCAATGATTTTACCGATATATCTGTGAAGACCTCTATTTATAAATCTAACCGATATATCGGCAACTTCCACTGCTTAAATACGTTACCGATATATGCTCGGTCGAAGAAGCTGGCTTCTCTGCTCCACCCCGTCGAGGCTAAGGTCTCAACGGATGAAAGCTACTGCTTTTCTCGTCTCCTCGGGGAAGTCTCTCATGAGGGATTCAATTATCGTCTTGGCCAAGTACTGTTTGTATTGCTGTTCGTCCATAGCCGGACTGTAGACCCAGTGGTAGCCACCCTTCCCCGTCCTCTCCTCACCCTTGAGGACGCCCATCTCCTTCATGGATTCGAGGAAGTTGATTACGCTTGCGCGACTGATGGGTTCGCTTCGCCGCTCGTTTACCTTGTTCCAGACTTGGCGAGAGTTCGCGCGCGCGATATGCCACAGCCGATGCAAAGGCTTACCTCAACTAAGGGGTGCCACTCAATATTCTCTCGTGGGATACCGTGCCACTAAGGCTTTGAATTAACCATAGAATCATGTAATCATGCCGAAACTGAGAATATAAAATCTCTTTTTTAAAAAAAATGGCGCGTGCGCAGCAGTTACTACCGATGGGTTGACTCCCAGATCTTAACCTCTAAGGCGCGCGCGGTTGGAAGGGTAAAATAACATAAGAGTCTAGCGCGCAAAATGAAAATTATTTCGCTAGAACAACGGTTATTTTTGATTTATGAACGACTTTCTCACTTACACTACCCAGCAACAACTCATCTAAGAAACCAAGTCCTCGACTACCCATAACTAACATGTCAAAGCCTTCCTCAGACTCCTCAAGTATGGCATCAGATGGATTTCCTTTACCTATCTTTCTAATGATGGTTAATTGAGGGGTACTCTTTCTTCGATTTTTCCAACGCTTCTTTGGTGATTTTCTCACTGTATTCCTTCTGGTCAGCGTAATAATCTTGAAGGTATCCCGGGGCTACTCTCACTAAGCGCACGCGCGCACCCATTGGGAGTGAGGGCAAGTCAGGTATTACGTTAAATATTTCTACTTCGGCGCCCAGACTATTAGCCAAATATAGGGTTAAGCTTAATGCTTCATTTGACTTTGTTGAGCCATCAATCGCTACAAGCATTCTCTTAATTTTATTATTATTCATATTTTTCTAACAAACCATTCTCATGGAGTTATTTAAACAGCGCAACTATATGAAGGACATATAAATCACTATCTCCCGACCCCACCGTGATTGAACAGGTGGATGGACCCAACGAGGCTCTTTATGGTACATAATTACACACATTAAACGTGCGCACGAGATCGTGTTCCGCCTGTCGCCGAGGCGCGTGTCCTCTGGCAACGCATCGAGTCTTTTGCTCACAGGCGTTGACTCGCCGATTAATGGCGCCTCATCGACCTGAAGACTGACCTCCTCAACTAGGCGCGAGTCCGCAGGGACTCTTATGCCAGCCTCAAGGAGAATGATATCCCCCCGGAACTAGGTTTTTAGATTCGACGCTTTGCTCATCGCCGTCGCGCGCGCAGCGGAACTTGAACCTGACGCAAAGCCGTTCTCCTTTTGGGATACTCTCATATGGCAGTAGTCTACCAATGAATAGCGTGCGCAGAAAGTTATATAAGCATATTTAAATACGTCTATTTTAAATAACTCGCGTGGGAGTCCCATGTTTCTAACTGTTAAGGATGTCATGGTCAAAAAAGTGATCGCAATAGAGTCTGATCAGACTGTGAAAAATGCCGCAATTCTAATGAATAAACATAGGATCGGATGTTGCATAGTTTCGAAAAATGACAAAATTGTGGGAATGTTGACTGAACGAGATATATTGACGAGATTGGTAGCTGTATCCGGTGATCCAGATAAAACCACTGTGAGTGAGATCATGTCCGAGCCTGCAATAGTTGTTGAACCGAGTTTAGCACTAGATGAGGCAGTGAAACTGATGTTTGAACATAGGATAAAAAAGCTACCTGTGGTAAAAAGCTCGAAAAATCAGAGGAAGCTCGTTGGGATCGTCACTTTAACCGACATCGCACGTGTACATCCACAACTCATAAAGACATTAAAGGGGCTATTTGAAATGATTAAAGAGAACCCTCCAAGGAGTATAGATAAAGTAATCGGATATTATATAGTATAAAAAATGTGTATTTTTATGGGTGTTTATATTCGCGTATGCGAAATACAAATCTAAACATTAAAATATATGATTATATTTATTTGGAAAAGTTGATGGGGCGTTATGGTTGAGAACGGCGCGCGTGCGCGCGAAACGGTGTCGGCTTTGGAGATGAGGCAGTGGCATGCGCAAAGCATAGAGGAAACGCTGAAATCACTGAATGCGACCCCCGAGGGCCTGAGCACGGATGAGAGCACGCGCAGACTCGCAGAGTACGGACCCAACGAGCTTGTCGAGAGGAAGCGGATAACGCCTCTCCAGATCTTCCTGAATCAGTTCAAGGACATCTTCGTCATCATGCTCCTCGCCGCCATCGTCCTCTCTGTGATCATAGGCTGGTACAAGAGCGCTGGTAGCGGTTCTCTCGAGGAGTATGTTGACGCGATAACCATCGGAGTCATAGTCGTCCTCAACGCAGTCGTCGGCTTCGTTCAGGAGTACCGCTCTGAGAAGGCGATCGAGGCGATGAAGAGGCTCTCCGCGCCCCGCGCCCACGTCCTCCGAGACGGGAAGCTGACAACGATACCGGCCAGGGAGGTCGTCCCGGGAGAGATCCTGATCCTAGAGTCTGGCGACCACGTCCCGGCAGACGCGATCCTCATGGATGCGGTGGACCTGAAGGCCGAGGAGGCTGCCTTCACAGGCGAGTCGTCCCCAGTCAGCAAGAGGGTGGGGCCCGTCGAGGAGAAGACGCCTGTCGCGGACAGGAAGAACATGGTGTTCATGGGCACCCACCTCACCTACGGCCGCGGAAGAGCCGTCGTGACCGGGACAGGGATGAGCACCGAGTTCGGGAAAATCGTTGAGATGATACAGAGCGTTGAGGAGGAGCAGACGCCACTCCAGCAGAAGCTCGAGAGTTTCGCGAAGAGGCTGGGGCAGATAATCATAGGGATCTGCGCGCTGATCTTCGTTATCGAGATCTTCCGAAGCGGCCTCCACATGGAGATGATCCTCGACTCGCTGATGATCTCCGTGTCCCTGGCCGTCTCCGCCGTCCCTGAGGGCCTCCCCGCCGTGGTCACCATCTCGCTAGCACTCGGTGCAAGAGAGCTTGCGAAGAGAAACGCGATCATAAGGAAGCTCTCCTCCGCGGAGACGTTGGGCGCCGTCACAGTGATATGCTCAGACAAGACGGGCACCCTGACCAAGGGCGAGATGACGGTCCGGGAGATCTACGTCGACAAGAACACGATCGAGGTGACGGGGGTCGGCTACGAGCCGAAGGGCGAGTTCCTCCTCGAAGGGAAGCCCGTAAAGCCCGAGGATGAACGCGGCCTGAGCCTAATACTGAAGGCCGCCACCTTATGCTCCAACGCCCAGTGCGACGGTAAGAGCGTCATCGGCGACACGACCGAGGGCGCCCTCATCGTCGCGGCTACGAAGTACGGCTCAATAAAGGAGGAACTCGAGAAGGAGGCCCCCCGCGTCCACGAGGTGACGTTCACCTCCGAGAGGAAACGCATGACGACCGTGCACAAAGCCGGCGAGGAGAAGCTGATCGCCTTCGTCAAGGGGGCACCAGAGGTGATCCTGGAACGCTGCAAGAGCATCATCGTAAGGGGCAGGATCACGCAGATCGATCAGAAGACGAGGAAGGAGATCCTGGAAGCGAACGAAGGGATGGCGAACAAAGCCCTCCGCGTCCTCGGCGTCGCCTACAAGGAGATCACTGCCTCTGAGGCTGTTGACTTCGATGAGGAGACTCTCGAGAATGTCCTCGTCTTCGTTGGCCTGACCGGCATGATCGACCCGCCGAGGGCAGAGGCCATTGGGGCCGTCAAGAAGTGTGATGAAGCCGGGATAAAGACCGTCATGATAACAGGGGATCATAAGATGACGGCGGTGGCGGTAGCCAAGGAGCTCGGCATCCTGAAGGACGGGCTGGTCCTGACTGGTTCGGAGCTCGACGCCATGGGAGATGATGAGTACCAGAAGATCGTGAACAACGTCAACGTCTACGCGAGGGTCTCGCCGGAGCACAAGATAAAGATCGTCAGGGCGTTAAAGAAGATGGGAAATATCGTCGCGATGAGCGGCGACGGCGTGAACGACGCCCCGGCCCTCAAGCAGTCCGACATCGGTGTGGCCATGGGGATAACTGGAACCGACGTCACGAGGGAGGCCTCCGACATCGTACTCGCGGACGACAACTTCGCGACAATCGTGAACGCCGTCGAAGGAGGCAGAACGATCTACGACAATATCAGGAAGTTCTCGTTCTTCCTCATGAGGTGCAACTTCGACGAGCTCGCCATAATCGGCATCTTCGCTCTCCTAGGCTTGGAGCTGCCGTTGACCGCCGCGATGATCCTCTGGATCAACCTCGTCACCGACGGCGGCCCCGCCCTCGCGCTGACCATGGATCCCCCCGAGAAGGACGTGATGAAGCGACCCCCCCGGAACCCGAACGAGGGAGTGCTGTACGGAAGGTTCGCGTCGATAATCACGACCTTCATCCTCCAACTCGCCTTGACCGGCGGCATCTTCTACTGGCAGTACTACATGCTGCCCGGAGCATTAACAGTCGAGAAGCTCGCGAGGGCGAGGACGATGGCGTTCATGCGGGCGACCCTCCAGGAGCTCTTCGTAGTCTGGAACTGCCGGTCGGAGAGGCACAACGCCTTCAAGACAGGGTTCCTCTCGAACAGGTTCCTGCTGCTCGCTGTGACCGTCTCGCTCGCACTCACAATAATCCTCCCGTACATGGGAATATTCGGGATGGTGTGGATAACTGAGCCTACGGACTGGGTGATAGTCATTGGCGCCTCCATGACCGGTCTGCTGATACTTCCAGAGGTCTTCTACGGGAGAAAGATCTGGCGCTGGAGGTAAAAGGTGGAGCCCTCCGCCTCTTCGCGCGAGCGACTTAGCCTTCCAGGGTCTTGTAGCGAAACTCTCCGCGCATGCCTTATAAATTAATATATTCAAATATTTCATTATCATCTTCGTACGGGGGAAATAGTCAAATGTTTGGGGATATTCATGACGTAATAATCATCGGTGCAGGTCCAGCAGGCCTTACCTCTGGGATCTATACCTCACGCCACAACTATAAGACACTGATTCTGGAAGGAAATAAAGTGGGAGGAAAGGCTCTGGATGCCTCCTGGATCGAGAACTATCCCGGGTTTCCGGACGGGATCAGTGGCCATGACTTAATGGCCAAAATGGAGAAACAGGCAAAAAAGTTCGGTGCAGAGATTAGATTAGGAACCGTATATGGGCTCAGCAAATATAATGAGATAATTATGGTTTCCACCCGCTCCGGAGAAGCATATCAATCTAGATCGCTCATCGTCTCCACAGGAATAAATAGAAAAAGCATGAATGTAAAGGGGGAAAAAGAGTTTAAGGGCAGAGGCGTCAGCTACTGCGGAGTATGCGATAGCCCCTTTTTCAATGGAAAAAACGTCGCAGTAATAGGGGCAGGCCAAGAAGCGGTTCACGACATAGAGCTGTTAAGCAAAACATCGAAGAAAGTGTACGCAATACCCTCCGGAAAAGGCTACAGTGAAGCTTACCCGGAGCTCAAACACCTGGAGAACGATCCGAAGGTGGAGTTCATCTACGGGGCTAACGTTACGGAGATATGTGGCACAGACTTCGTGGAATCAATCAAGCTAGACGGTGGCGAGCTAAAAGAGGTCAAAGTGGAAGGGGTTTTCTTCATACTTGAACACATATCAACTTCAGCGATTTTTACTGACGCCGGAGTTGAGACGGACGCAGGTGGATGCGTATTAGTTGATAGAGACCAGAAAACTAACGTTGCCGGCGTGTTCGCTGCTGGCGACTGCTGCTGTAAAGGTTTTCAGATAGTCACCGCAACGGGTATGGGAGCCTCTGCGGCTTTGAGCGCAATGAAGTACGTGAAGCAGTTGAAGTAACACGCGCCGTTCAGGAAAGAGGATCTCCTCGAGTACCCTTGAACTGGCTCATATACAAGCGGTAGTAGAAGCCTCGTCTCGCCAACAGCTCCATATGAGTGCCTTGTTCGATAATCTCTCCGTCATTAATCACCAGCACAAGATCAGCGTTCCTTATGGTGCTTAGACGGTGAGCTATGACGAAGCTCGTCCGCCCCTTCATCAGTTGAAGCAGAGCCTCCTGGATCTGCTTCTCGGTGCGCGTATCAACACTGCTAGTCGCTTCGTCGAGTACCAGAATCGAGGGGTTCGCCAATATCGCTCTGGCGATGCTGAGGAGCTGCCTCTGCCCTTGGCTCAAGTTGCTACCCCTCTCACTCACCATCGTCCCGTACCCTTTTGGAAGCCGCCTGATGAATCCGTCAGCGTTCGCCAGCTTGGCCGCCTGAACACACTCCTCGTCGCTCGCGTCGAGCCTCCCGTACCTTATGTTGTCCATCACGGTCCCACTAAACAGGAACACGTCCTGTAGAACTATCCCCAGCTGACGGCGCAGGTCATCCTTCCTGATCTCCGTGATATCGTAGCCATCGATGGAGATGGAACCATCCTGAACATCGTAGAACCTTGTGAGAACATTAACGATGGTGGTCTTGCCCGCCCCGGTGGGGCCGACCAACGCGATGGTCTGGCCCGGCCTTGCCTCGAGGCTCACGTCCTTCAGTACCGGTACACCGGGAACGTAGCCGAAGTCCACTTCCTTGAAAGCGACCTTGCCCTCGAATGTCTTGACTGGCACGGCGCCGGGCTTATCTTGTGTCTCTGGCGGGGTGTCTAGCACCTCGAAAATCCTCTCAGCCCCCGCGAGCGCTGACTGGATGCTGTTGTAAAGGTTGGCGAACTGCCTGAGGGGGTCTGCGAACTTTCTACTATAACTGATGAATACGCTGATGATGCCCACAGTGGCTAGTCCCTGGAGGGCCATCCAGCTGCCGACCCCCGCCAAGATGGCGATGTTGGCGTTGCTCAGGATACTCATCATCGGCGGGACAAACAACGCGTAGATTTCAGCCTTTATTCCTAGGACCTTCACCTCCTGGTTGACCTTCCTGAAGTTCTTGACGGCGGAAGGCTGTTGGTTAAACCCTATGACTATCCTCTGCCCCGTAATAGTCTCCTGCATGACGCCGTTCAGCACCCCCATCTTTGTTTGGAGGCTTCTAAATCTGATCCGGGTCCGTCTCCCAACCAGCGCAACTAAACCTATCATGAAGGGAAAGACGAGGAGACTGGCGGCTGCCAGCCACGGGTTAAGAATGAACATCACAACGACTATTCCAACCAGGGTTAGTAGGCTACGTACCAGATCAGTGACGTTCTGAGCGAGGAGGGCCCCGATCGCGTCAACGTCGTTTGTGAGTCGACTCATAATGTCGCCCGCTGAGGTCCTATCGAAATAGCTTAGGCTCAGTGTCTGGGTGTGCTCAAAGAGGTCCCTCCTGAGGTCCTTGAGGCTTCGCTGGCTAACCGTAGCCATGATCCAGTTTGCGACCACATCCAAAGCAGAACCTAGAAGGTAGATGCCCGCAAGAATGAGTGAGACTCCGAGCAGGCCGCCTAAGTTTCCGGGGATGATGTACTGGTCAATTGCGACACCCATTATAATTGGGCCAGCAAGGGAGAGCAGGGTGCCCGCGACTGTAAGGATCAGCACTAGGGCTAGAAGCTTCCTCTGGGCCCCTAGGTACCCTAGAAGCCTCTCTAGTGCTCCGCGGGGATCCTTGGCTTTCTCAACGTGGCCCATCTGCCCAGGCCCTCGTCCACCCATCCCCATCTGCTTTCCTTCTCGTTTATCCGAGGATCCTTGGGGGCTGCTCACAGCTTTTCACCTCCATCACCAAGCTGACTCTCGTAGATCTCTCTGTAGATGGGGCTGGTCTCCAGAAGCTGCCTGTGGGTACCCTCAGCAACTATGCGTCCCTCGTCGAGGACGAGTATCTTATCCGCGTTGAGGACCGTGCTTATCCTTTGGGCGACGATGAAACATGTCGTATCCTTCAATATCGTCTCCAACGCCTGCTCTATCCTGTACTCCGTCTCCGCGTCCACGGCGCTGGTGCTGTCATCAAGAATCAGTATACGCGGCCTAATGAGAAGCGCTCTAGCGATAGCTATGCGCTGCTTCTGACCGCCACTAAGCGTGACCCCCCTCTGACCTACAGCGGTGTCATACCTGTCGGGGAAGCCTATGATGAATTCGTGGGCTTGAGCCGCCTTCGCGGCGGCCACGACCTCCTCCTCCGAGGCGTCTGGTTTCCCGTATTTAATGTTGTCCCGGATGGTTCCGCCGAAGAGCATCGTGTCCTGGGTGGAGATGCCGATCTTCTCCCGCAGTGACTCTAAATAGATATCTCTTATGTCCAGCCCGTCTAACGTTATCCTTCCACCGGTTACATCGTAGAACCTGGGGATGAGGCTGACCAGCGTGCTCTTGCCGGAGCCGGTAGCGCCGAGTATGGCGACTCTCTCACCGGGCTCCGCAGTGAACGTGATGTCGCTTAGAACTGGGGCTCCGCCGTTTCCCTTGTACCTGAAGCTGACGCCCTCAAAAGCAACCCTGCCCCGCAGTTCACCTAGATTAACAGGCTCCTGGGCGTTTCTTACATAGGGCTCCGAGTCTATGATTTTCAGGATCCTGCCCGAGGAGACGTTTGCAGCCGATACGTTCCCAGCCATCAGGCTAAGCGTGAGTATTGAGAACATGGCGTTCTGCAGGTAGTTGGTGAACGCCACGATCTCACCAACACTGGTGGTGCCGGTGGAGACCTGGATGCCTCCATAGTAGATGACTGCGACGATGCCGAGGTTAAGAATAACCATCATTACGGGGTTGAAGACGCTGATCAGCTGGGTGACCCGGAGGGAGTTCCTGTAGAGCTCGTCGTTGGTTTTCTCGAAGCGCTTGTTCTCGTGTTCCCCGCGGACGAAGGCCTTGACGACCCTTATCCCCATCAGGTTCTCCTGCATCACCTGGTTGAGCCGGTCAAGTCGCTCCTGAACCTTGGTGAAGAGAGGCTGCAGTAAGCGGATGAAAAAATAACTAAGCACGGTGGTAACGGGTAGCAAGACAAGCATAACGAGTGAGAGATTGAGGTTGGTGGCTACCATGATCGCGACACTACCTAGGAAGGTGAGGGGCATCCTCGTGAACATCCTGAGGCTGAGGGTTACGACCATCCTGACCTGGTTGAGGTCGCTTGTTAGCCGGGTAAGCAGCTGGCCGGTGGTGAAGTCGTCGAGGTTCCCGTAGCTGAAGGACTGGATCTTCGTGTAGGTAGCCTCTCGGAGGTCGGCTTCGAAGCCTCTTGAGGCTCTTATCGTGAAGACAGTGTTCGCAGTCATGAATAAGGCGGCGAGGATGCTGACTCCGATCATAAGTAGACTTGTCCCCGTTATCACCTCCATGTTCTGCTTCGCCACGCCCTCATCGATTATCGTTTGCACCAGGCGGGGAATCGAGAGCTCCGCAGCAACTACGAGACCTAGAAGGACTACCGCGAGGGTTGCCTCTTTTCGGTAGGGTTTGAGGTAGTGGAAGGCTCGGACGAGTTCACTCAGGGCGGACTCCTCCGACGTTGAGGTGGTTTGCCTCGTTTACATGGGTGTGCGTCTGCACCCACTTCACCAAGGTTGATGCAGGGATCGCCTTATCCGTCAATCCTCAGTTTTCTCCCTGACGCTTTCTCGAATGCCTAGAAGACTCAGCCTCTTGAGGCTCTTTATTCCCCGGTTCTTCTCCTTTTGGGAGAAGACTATCGAGCCCTGAGCGACTTTAAGCTGCTCATGGCCGATGGTGATGATCCCTTCGCCGTCTAGCACGTAGAAGACCACGTCGTAGCCTTCGGGATGCGGCGGGATCTCTTGACCTGCATCGAGGCAGATCAAGGCTAGGTTGAAGCATCCTGCGTCTAAGAGGTCCTTCTTCACTATCTTATGGGACGAGAACTCGACCTTCTGCTTCAGATCAATTATGTTTTCAGTCATCTTACCCACCAGTATTTGAGAAAAAACGGAGAAACCGTCACTTCTTCAGTTTCTCCAGCTTAGTGTTCACGGCAGCCAGCTTCTCATCGAGGCGAGTCTTGACCTGCTCCAGGTACTGGATCTCCTCCTCGACGGTCATGAGATGGCCGTGGTGTTCGCAGCCGCATCCATGATAGGGGGCCTCCCTAACGTGGTGCCCGCAGCCGCAACCAGCGTGGGGAGCGTCACTTCCATGATGTCCACACATCTGCTTTCAGTTACTCCTTGTCGGCTGTGCGCCTCAGGTGGCTGTCATAGTAGGCGGAGAGTTCGTCGATGAGCACCTTTCGGAGGAGCATCGCCTCGATGCCCTGCCTGAGGAGCTCCTCGCCGTCAGGAGTCACCGTGTAAACCCGACGGTCTGGGCCCGAGGCTTTCTCCTCCCACTCGGAGGAGACGAGCCCATGGTGCTCCATCCTGCGGAGGATCGTGTAGACCGTCCCCGCCTCGAGTCTGTCGGGCTGGACGAAGCCTCTGCCGTTAAGCTCCTCCATGAGCTGGTAGCCGTGGACCGGCTTCTCATGGATGAGCCTCAGGAAAAGGAGTTGGAGCCAGCCACGCTCGGGACGATGCCTATGGCACCGACCTTCTCCGCCATGCCTCTCGCAGCCGCAGTCTGAGTCGCACATACCTGAAACCACTAGATAACATTGTTATATATAAACCTTAACTATAGTCGTTTTAGGGATTCCTGATGGACTGCTTTCGGATCAGTGGTAATGAGCATCCGGTCCATAATATATATGGGAGAAAGGGTAGACTGCGCCACTTTTTCCTGCGTCATCTTTCAGTTAATTCAATTAGGAGTTACTCATTTGAAGTTAGTGTGAGGATGGGGTTGATCAGGTAGGCTCTGATGGCTTTCCTCACAATCGACGCCTTCGCCTCATACCAGTTCACCCTAAAACGCAGCCGATTGACCTCCAGTCGAATAAAAGCCCTCAACGAGTAAGCGAGGTGGTTCAGCTGCGCCCTAGCCTCCCGCACAATGAGCCCGCTCTATCCCGCAGCACTGCTTCACTCCCCTGTGATAGACCTCTATACCCCAACCCCGCCTAGACAGCTCACTCCGCTCCTCCTCAGACATCTCCAGGTCACCCGTGGCCTAGATCTCCGCGTCCCCGTCCCTAGAGACGGACCGGAATACCTTAACCACGCCATAGCCCTTCAGGTGGACCACCAGCCCTCCCGAAGGCACCTCGACCTCGCCTACCGGCCTGTAACCGGAGCGGTCCGGGTCCACCAGCCTGTTAGCCTTGCGCGCAGGCGAGTTTAATAATTGTGTTAAAAATGGTTTTAATCCTTATTTTATGATTTCAGGGCAATTCTGAGGCGCACATCCTCCCCTTACCTCCTTGCAGAATCCGCCCTTCTCGTGCCTACAAAGGCGGCTCAAACCCTCGAAGGAGATGACCACCAACTCCCGATGAGACCCCGCTAGGACGGATGCGGCCCGCCCACCGACGCCCCTCGACAGCTCGTAGACATACCTGGGCCTCCCAGGGCCCTCCTTAGGCCTCTTCAGCCTCACCACCAGACCGGCGTCCACCAAATTGTCCAGATGTTGCCTGAGGGTGTTGTGGGAGAAACCCGCGTCTGAGAGCAGCTGGCTGAACTCCTTTGTAATTCCGCCTTTCAGACTATTGATGATCCGCCTATCGTAGGGGTCCATTTTAAGCATAAAAAAGAGAAAGAGGGATATAAACCATTTTACACCAATTATTTAATCAGCCTGCGCGCGCGACCGTTGGGTAGGGGTGGATCGCATCGAATTTGATGCGGGCGAAACAGGTCTAAGGGGTGTCTTCAAGTACTACCAGGAAATCGCCCTCAGAGTGATCCAGGAGAGCCCGGAGGGCCTAAGCTCCAAGGCCCCTGAATATCAGGTCAATGATAGGTGATCACTTCAGCAGTGACGAGAAATGAGGGCCGCTAGCTTCTTAAATCACACTGAACTAAAAAAACAAAAACATTTATATATAGACATATTTAGATATGTCATGTCTAACTGAAGAGATGACCTAATACGGTAGTAGAGCTTTTGAATGAAATGTTTGTATCGGGGATTGGTACCCTGATAGATTACTTATCAGCGCACGTCCTGCTATGTCTGATACCCGCGTTCTTCCTATCCGGAGCCTTCAACGCGTTGATACCCAGCACAACGATTTTAAAGTATATGGGCGACAGCGGCAATAGAGCTAAAAAAGGCCTAGCTTACGTATTCGCTGCTACCAGCGGCCTCGTCATCGAGGTCTGCTCATGCACTGTTCTACCCCTCTTCGCTGGGATCTGGAAGAAAGGAGCAGGATTCGGCCCAGCGATAACGTTCCTGTTCGCCGGCCCCGGCATAACGCTGCTCTCAACTCCACTAGAAGCTTCGATCCTGGGAGGACAGTTCGCCATCGCAAAGCTGGTGTTTTCGATTGTGCTCTCCATAGCATTAGGCGTAGCCATGGATCTCACATTTAAGGAAACAAGGAACCCTGAAGCCACCACGGGCATTGAATCAGGTGACGTAGAAGCCAGAAAAAGGACGACACTCCAGTCGCTCCTATTCTTCACGTCGTTGACCCTGATAATGGTGGCCGGCACAACCCCACTCGACCTCAGCCTTAAACTGGTGCTCGTCGGCGCTTTCTCGCTACTCACCGCGTTCTTCGCCCACAGGTACTATGACGACGCCGAGATCAAAGCTTGGATGCACGAGACATACAACTTCGTGAAGATGATATTCCCGATTCTCCTACTCGGCGTTTTCATCTCCGGCGCCATCAAGCCGCTGATACCCCCTGAGCTTATCGCCAATATCACAGGTCAGAACACTCTGCTAGCCAATGTAGCGGCGGCCCTGTTCGGGATGGTCGCCTATTTCCCGACTCTTGTAGAGGTCCCCGTGGCCAAAATGTTCCTAGATCTGGGTATGCATATTGGGCCAATAATGGCCTACCTCCTAGTGGACCCAGGGGTATCCCTGCAGACTCTGCTGGTGGTGAACACGATAATAAAGCCTAAAAGAACATTCATGTACGCGTTCTACATGATTGCTATCGGAGTAATTATGGGGTACCTTTATGGTCTATTCTTTGTGTGAGGTGGGAGAATGAAGATTGAGATACTTGGTTCAGGCTGCCCGAAGTGCCTTAAGCTGGAGTCCATGGTCAAGGACATAGTGGCTAAGCACGGTATCAAGGCTGAGATAGGCCACGTGTATGATATTCAGAAGATCATGGATTATGGGGTTATGATGACTCCTGCTCTTGTGGTTGACGGGAAGGTTAGGATAGTTGGAAGGCTGCCCTCCGAGAGCGAGGTACTGAACCTACTTAGGTAAAAGGATGAGACAGGCCTAAGTTTGAGGCCTGCCTCCAGCCAGCCTCTCAACCACCCTATTTTTTAGTTTAGTCAGTTAGAAAATCCTCAAGTCGTCGTCTATAACCCCAAGAAGGTTCCGATGCGTTGCGTGGGCCTTGCATCAGTCACGTCTCACCTGAGGCCACAGCCGGAGGACCAATAGCCCTATCAAGGACGGAGACAAGATAACCATCGACATCCTAAACAGAAAGATCGATCTAGACGTCTCCGAGGCGGAGCTAGCCAAACGAAAAACTGGATGGTCTCCCCTGAGCTCAAGAAAAAGAAAGGCTACCTCCCTAGGTACGCCGCCCAAGTCATATCCACAGACAAGGGAGAGATCCTAAAGAAAAACTAGGCTAGCTTACTTTTTCTTCCCTGATCTTCCTTGTCAGATTATCACAATCATATAGAGGTGTATTTTTCTCGGGGTCGAGAGGTTTAGCGAACCTCTTCTCGGTTTCCGCCCGGTGAAGATTGTTCATGGTGCAGAACGGCGTGATCCTGCCATCCGGCGTAGCGTAGTGGATGACGCAGCGTTGAACCCTCTCCACGTCGAAGTTATACGGGTCCATGAAGTGCATCGAGCCTATCATCACCATGTTATGGTGTAGATCACTCAGGCTCTCATAGCTACCGCTCCTAATAACGGGTAGAAGATACTTACGGAAAGTACCCAGCTTCACGTTCTCGACGGCACCCGTTATCGATGAGGCCTTGGCGATGGTCCTGTGACCCGACTCGAACCTCCTGTTCGCGTACTTCATCGAAGCCAACATACCATCGACGTTCAGATACTTCGTGATGGGCTCAACCTTGTCACCCTCTAGCACGAGGTACGTGGCCATGCCACAGTGGGGATGGGCGCTGAAATCGACGTACTGCTTCTTCTTTATGTGGCTGACGAAGTCGATGAAAGGCATAGCCGTGGGTACGGGGAACCAGTCACCCTGCTTGATGAGGCCACCGGTCTGCTCCTCGGCGAGGCGCATGAGGTCCGGAATGGTGACGCGCATCTTCTCCCGCTCCTTCGCGTTGATCCTGCCGGTGATGGCAACGGGTTGGAAGTTGACGCATCTGACCACATCCCTGTTCTCGACCGCGAACCGGATTATGTCGCCCACCTGATCCGTGTTGACTCCTCCGACTAGAACAGGAACAAGGACGACGCTGCGGAAACCGCTTGCCTTCAGGTTCCTCAGCGCCTGTTTCTTTATGTCTAGTAGGTCGAAGCCACGGGCCACATTGTAGGGCTCAGGCGTGACGCCGTCGAACTGTAGGTAGACGGTGCTTAATCCCGCCTCCTTGAGCTCGCGACAGTAGTCGACGCTCTCCGCCATCTTGATCCCATTGGAGTCTACCTCCACATGTTGGAACCCTAACTCATTCGCCATACGCACCAGATCCGGCAGATCCTCCCTGACCGTCGGCTCCCCGCCGCTGAACTGAAGTGCAGGCGGTGGCACAGGTTTGTTCGCACGGAGGTTCTCCATGATCTTCCTGATCTCCTCATTGCTCGGCTCATAGAGGTAGCCGGCTGCTCCTGCGTGTGCAAAGCATATTGGGCAGCGGAGATTACATCTATTGGTAACGTCGATAATCGCGAGTACCGTGGGGCTCTTGTGCTCCGGGCAGATCCCACAATCGTAGGGGCACTCATTCACCTTCTTGGTGCGAGGGTTGCTGAGCTTTTTTCCGTGTGCCTCATATTTTTGAGCCCGTTTATACTGCTTATAGTCGCCCCAGTAGAGGTCTTTCCATTCTCCATGGTCGACGCAGATTTTCTTGATGTAGACCTTGCCCTGTTCCTCGTAGATCTCGGCGGGTATCTTCTTCAGGCATTCAGGGCAGAGGCTTTCAGTATCCTTGATCTTCATTTTAATGCCCCACGTCGTGTTAACCTGACATATCGACATCTATAGATGTTTCCTTAGTTCCCACCTTTTTAGAAGGGGAAGTTATTCCCGCCGAAGGGGAAAATAACCAGTACACATCTTGTTTTACATGTCCCGTCAGGTCTTTGGCGCTAGAGTTGAACGAACTCAGAGATGTCGGCCTCACAGAGTACGAGACGATGGCTTATCTCATACTAGTAAAAACCGGAGGGCTTATCACCAGCGCCGTTAGTCGAAATACGGAGAATTTTGAAAACCTGTGAAGTCGTGACTTAATCCGGCTCCTGCTTTTAAAGGCTTTAAATTCTCGATTCTTGAAAAGAAGGTTATTCAAAATCCTTTACGAATATTTCTTACTCGAAAGTCTACACGGTTCTCGAGACTCTTGAGAAGAAAGTTTGGTTAGAAATAACCAGTTGGAGCTCTCACTAGTCTTGAATAGTTTCACCTTGAACTTATGAACCTTAGAATAATTGAGTGGGTGGGTCGCGTTTATCTCCTGAATTAACTCGGGAAACCCCGAAACCAAGCAACAAACCCCACACTTAAAAAAAGAATCAAAGACCCTTTTTTAAGAATATTAAGGCCTTTAATCTGAGGTGACCTCTAGATTAAGGCTTGTATTGGGCTTTTTTCTCCTGGACCTCTTTTCTGCTGTTCTGGATGACATTCTTCGGTTTGTATTGCTTATGTAGGTAGGTGAGAGGCGGAAAACTGATAGCGTGGGTGGGGCACGTGTTCGCGCAGGTCACGCAACCCACCTTACAGTTCAGAGGGTTCGCAACCACGGGGCGGTTAGCCTCGTAATCGAACTTGAAGACTCCGGCGCTGCAGCCGAGAACACATAAACCGCAGCCAATGCAGAGACTGCCTTCAACTGTTGGATGCCACTCGATCTCCTCTCGCGGGATACCATGCCATGAAGGCTTTGGGGTTGACAGCTAAATTCACCTAACGCCTATCGGAAACGCAAACATATAAACCAAATGACCATTTCTCTCGAAATAAACTCAGGAACTTATGTTTATCATTGTTTACAGGATTAAGGATATTTATAGAGGATTCGGATTAACCCATAAAATTCGGGTTAAGATGGGCCTTCCTTTATAAGGGCTTAAATACACTGACAACCCGAGACGAGGTTAGTCAATATCCTCTATAATTTATTTTTCATGTTTTATTTTAAACAAACGGATATCATATAGAACAATTTAAATACGTCGATATAGATTCTTCTTTCATAGAAGAGGACTCGATATGAGCTTTAAGAAAGTGACTATCACCGATGAAGCTATAAAGGAATTAAGATTAATTGCTGATAGGCAGAATATAAAAAACCCCGCTGTTTATCTAAACGTAGTAAGAACCTGCTGCAGCTACATGCCTAAGGTAGACGTAGTTGACCAGACCCTCCGAAAAATAGAAGTGATCGATACCGCAAATGGCGTTTCTGTTTGTGTAGGCGACTTTATAAAAAAGTTACTGATTGAAAACGAAGAACTGAACAGCGTAGAGCTTAAGGTTTACCTAACCCCCGCTCATGACTTATACTTTCAGTTTTTAACTCGAAACGTTGAAAACGCTAAGTGAGGCCTAGATGACGATCAAAAGAGAGAATCATAAGAAACAGTTGAACGCTAAGCTCTCCTGGAGAGGCGGGGTGTGTTCGGAGATCAAAATGAGGCATCACGTTATTGTAATCGATTCTGGAAAGGAGGAAGGAGGTGCGGATGTTGGTCCATCGCCTACCGAAGTATTCTTGGCGGCTTTAGGATCGTGTATCATGACCAACATTTCGAGAATTGGCCAAAAGATGAGGCTAGGCCTGAAAAAAGTCAGCATAGATATAAATGGGATCAAAGAGTATAACGAACACCCCTCCTCTTTTGTAACACTTAAAATAAAAATCTCAATCGATGCGAGTGTTAACGATCGTGAAAAACTGGAACGATTAATTAAACTCGCTGAGGAGAATTGTACTATTTCAAATACTCTAAAGAACGCAGTAGTTCCACACGTAATGTTACAATTAACCTAATCCTCTGATCGAAGGAGACCCAACTACATTTATTAGCAGTCTCATCAGTTCAGTTGTTTTCCTCGAAGTAAGTAACCTCTAGAAGAAACAACTGGCCACTTCGATAGAGTGATAGCAGCTCAAGTCTTATTACCTTGAGTTTTACTAAGGCCCTAGGAGGCTAGGCTGGACTTGGCAACTGCCCTTATCAGACGCTAAAAATTCATCCAAGTGTATCAACTGTAGCCCTCCTACTTGTGACGGTCGCCGTGACGTGAGCAGATTCGCATTTGCCTGTCTGGGCGTAGTAGCCTCAACCTTCGCATAGGGAATATCGAAGACGAAGATGTTGCCAAACTTCAGTTTCCTCATGGCGTTCTTTAGCGGAGACCTCATCCCCCGTGAATGTGATACCCAGGGTCCTCAAAATTTCATCAAGACGGCTGTCCCTTTCTTCATCGAGGCGCTGAAGGAGGATATAGCGAACCCCCTCAAACTAGTCTCGTCGACCTTGTATGATTGGCTGAGTTCCTCATAGCTAGTTTGCTAGTGTCGAACAAGGCTCAAAAAATCGGCCTCGAATTGCTCATCCGGCTAGCCATGCTCCGTTTAGATACGCCGCTCCATGGGAAAGAATAAATCGAAATATTAATATTTATAAATAAGTAGATTTGTATATGACCTTAGTGGATGGAGAAAAAGCACCGCGCGTAGCGTTATTCTACTGCTCCGGCTGCATGGCGAGCGTAGGAGCCCTAACGGTAACCGCCTCCCTAGAGGCCTTTAAGAGGCTGCAAAACGACGATGTTGGCTTGTTCTGTCTCTCTGCAATTGCGAACGAGGTGCCGAAGCATCGTAAAACAACTGAGGGGGCAAAGGTGTTAGTGTCTATAGATGGCTGCGGTAATCAATGCACTACAAACATCCTTAAGGCACATGGTTTTGAGCCCGACATAGGATTGAATCTCGTCAAGGATTTGCATCTGAAGAAGATCGGGCCATTCAAGCCTTTCAGTTACACTCAAGAGGAATTTGAGATGGTTGTGAACAAGATAATGGAGATCTGTGAGGAGAACCTCAAGGAGGAAAAAAGGGTTGAGTAACTCAATCAAGGGATGGGATGAAAGCATTCCAAGCCATGAAAATATAATCTACGCCTGCTTCGGCGGGCTATCTAACACGGGGATCACAGCCGCACTAGCTAGTTTAGAGGCTGTGAAGGAGTTGGGTTTGGATAAAGCCTGCGTAGGTTGTCTAGCTGGGGTTTCAACGAATGTGCCTCATGTTCTCGGGAAGACGAAAGTCGCGAAGAAGGTGATAACCGTTGACGGCTGTCCAATGGAGTGCAGCAGAAAAGTTATACAGCAGGCAGGGTTCAACATCGCTAAGAGCATCGTCCTCGTGCGAGACATAGGCATGAAGAAGAAGCCGCTGCATGAGGACATTGGAAAGGACTTGAAGCCAGTCATGGAATACGTGTCAGAAGAGGACATAAAAAAAGCTAAAGACCTCATCATAAAGGCGATTACCGAGTAATTCAGATCACAGATCCAAAAGAAGTGAAATAGAGACATGGAAAGCAAGAGTATCCTCGAAAAATTAAATCAAGAGATTATGACATCACTCCGTCCCAAAACTATTCCCTTTGGAGTCAAGCTTTACGAAACTTTGAACGATCGACCTTCTAATGCCATGAGACCCAGGCATCCCATGAACACATGTCAGATCACCGCATTGACACGTTACTACGGTCGTACCATGTATGCCACTTTGGAAGATTTAGCATGTGTCATCGGAGCAGTGACGCTTGGGATGATGGAGCCGCCTGAAAACATGCGTTCAGGCAAGATCGCCGAGATGCTGCACGCCGACCTCGAATCCGCGCGCAGATTCACAGAACTAGTTCCGAGAATTCCATATGGAAGAGTAAAGGCCTTCGCCTCCGCTCCTCTCAGCAACCTAAGCTTCTATCCAGATCTCGTTGTAATGTACGGGAACACCGCGCAGGTGATGCGCGTAGTGCAAGCCTATCTGTACAAACGTGGTGGGCGAGTAGGTTTCACGACTGGCGGTGAATACAGCCTTTGCGCCGATACCATCGCCGACACCTATAACAAACAGGATTTATCTGTGGCTATCCCCTGTTTTGGAGACCGTAAAACAGGCCTAGCACAAGATGATGAGCTTACAGTAGCCTTCCCAGTTTCGCTAGCTGATGAAATCCTAAATGGACTGCAGGGTACGGAAAAGACAGCAGCATACCCCACGCCAATGGACATCGGTTTTCCACAAATGCCCGATTACACACTTACAGACTGGTCCGTTGCCTTTCGGAAATCCATGACAAGGAGAAACCCATGAAATTTTGGCTCATCCGCGTATCATCGAAGACATAAACGGAGCTTAATCCTGTTTTTTCCTCGAGGCGCCCTTCTTCTCGAGGGCGCCAGCGAACTCTTCGTATGTTGGGGACCGCCCCGTGTATACGGGGGCTCCATCAACGAAGACATATGGGAGAGGTACTCCCATGTTCCTGAGGTCGAGAACATGATCCGGGTAATCATACTTCCTGGACGTGACCAGTTCTCTTTTCAGCTTGATCGAGTCCTCGTACTCCTCAACGATCTGCTTTACAAGCCGGTCCCTCTCCTTTACCTCCGCAATGAATCTCTCCGCCTCCCCAGCGGTCATCCTCCTCGCACCAAGGTCGCAGCAGCTGCTTCCGAACGGGTCTACCTCCCAAACCTCAACCTCCAAGATGCCTATCAACCAGCCTACGCTTCTTTCTGGTCTTTCTCAAGCAGGTGATATATGCCCTTTGATCGGATCTGCGGTATAGCCTTCAATGAGAGCCCCTTCAGCGCCTTTATGATCTCTTCCAGCTGAATGTAAGATATCCCTATTAGTCCCTCGCCGTCGCCTAGGTCGATGGCATCCCTGCAACCGTAGCAGCCGAAAGCACGCGTTCGGTTTACCCGTCACGTAGGGTACTACCGCGATGTCGACGCAGGAGGCCTGGAAGACAGATGAGCTCCAGCTATGCCTTCCGTTTTTGAAGTATATTGATGCGAGGCTCAGCCACATGATCCTCTCAGTCCCCTCCTCCAGCACAACCATATCCGGAGTAAAGCCTGCCTCAGAGAGCGGGGCCGCGGCCACAGCCTTATAACTACCAAGCGGTAGACGGGGCATCTCCGCCATCAACTCCGTGGCGGCCTCCTCGAAATCGAAAAGCCCTAGTGCCTTGAGCATAGTCCCCTTGCCTATCTTCTCGGGAAGCGGAAACAGCCCGAAGGCCGAACCGAGACAGTATGGTACCCGAGCGTCGACGAGAGCCTCTGCGTAGGCTGCAGCATATGCGTTCTGGGCTGCGGGCCGGGGATCTTCGATTTCGATTACGATATAAGGGTCTCGGTCGTCTCACGGCCTTATAGCTGTAAGGTGGGTTGCGTGACCTGCGCGAACACGTGCCCCACCCACGCTATCAGTTTTCCGCCTCTCACCTACCTACACTCACTTTACAAGAATCGGGAGGTGATGAAACAAAGCAGGAAGGAGCTTGAGGAGCAGAGAGAGCGGTATCAGATAAGAGCACAGCAGGAAATTGACCGTTAACATATAGAGCACTAAAAGGAGGAAGACTAGTGCTTATTCAACTTCACGGGATGTTTTTTTGGCTATACGGGAGTTAAGAGCCCGAAAACTTTGAAAAGAAGGCGGTTCCAAACGCGTGATCTGCCCGTGATGTTTAGCCGGAAATTCTCTACTTAAGCTAATTACATGGACCTTTCCAGCTAGCTTACGCTAGCAACCAAGTCGATGATCTTCTCAATCTCCTGGCGGACCCCCGGGGACAGCCCCATTATACTGATGTCCATGAAGCCCCTGATCAGCACTCCCACCGCCTCGTCCCGGCTTAGACCCCTACTCATGAGGTAAGTGATGCCCTCCTCGCTCAGCTTCCCGATGGCTGCCTCGTGGCTCAGCTCGGCTCCGGACTTCGAAGCCCTCAGGATAGGTATAGCCTCGAGGACCGACTCCTCGTCGAGCAGAAGACCCCTACACTCTAGGTGTCCCCGACAGTCATCGTTGTTCCCGTCGATGGTGCCTCTGCTTATGAGGTGGCTATTAGCCCGGGTTATGGCCCTGGTGTTTAGTTCAGTGACGCTTCCCCTACCGTTCAACACAGTCCACGACCCGAGGTCCACATTGCTCCCCGGCTGGACGTAGAGGACGCTGTTAAATATCGCCTTCGAGCCCTCGCCGTCGCAGAGAGCCTTCGGCTCCATCTGCAGATCCTTCACGGGTGTAAAGCAGATGTAGTTGGAAACGAACTCAGCGCTGTCACCTACGCGAACGCCGGTACGAGGCCGTACAACCGTCTCCGGGGCCCAATGGTGGACCATCGTGAAGCTGAGCTTCGCTCGGTCCTCTACCCAGACCTCGCTGACGCCGAGGTGCGCACCCTCCCTCGTTTCTTGGTGCTGGGCGCAGGTCGTCAGTATCTGGCTCTCGCTGCCCTCACCAGCGATTATTATGTTGTGAACACGCTGGCGGCTGTTCTCCGTCGTGATCATGAGGCAGCTCTGGAGGGGAAACGTAACCTTCGCATCCGGCTTTATATACATGAAGTAGCCTCCACTCCAGCTCTCCGCGACCTCCCATGTGTACTCATCTTTATCCTTATCAACGAGCGTCCACATCCGCTCCTTGAGCCACGGATACTTCTCCAGGGCGTCCTTCGTGTCCATCATCTCGATCTGGTTCTCGAAGGCCT
>Ga0315291_10001404_pt1 | contig 32133 bp, 19 predicted proteins | sample YL17G12_20_MG_FD_203070 | JGI IMG/M metagenome (GOLD analysis project Ga0315291, IMG submission 203070) | Sediment microbial communities from Yellowstone Lake, YNP, Wyoming, USA - YL17G12_20 | ecosystem: Environmental > Aquatic > Freshwater > Lake > Sediment | place: USA: Wyoming | collected...
CCTACAAAGGCTATCTCCAAGGCATACCCCCGTACCCGCTCCCCTGCTGAAGGGAGGGTAAAAAGCCGATAGGAGAGCACAAAAAGGATGAGACCGTTTAAGATATGAATAATGACATTCACCAGGTGATAGCCAAAGGGGTGGAACCCCCCAAAGTAGTAGTTGAGGGCAAAGCTCATCATCCCTATCCTGCGTCCTACCTGCCAGGAGGTGAGAAGATCAAAGAGCTGAGAAAGTCTGGTGATATGAAGCATAGGTTCATTCTTAATAACTTCATCATCAAAGATAAACTGGCCATGGAGGCTGGGGAAGTAGATGGTGAAGGTGAGCGCGGCAAAGAGCAGGGCGGTGAGAAAGATAGCGGAGGCAGAGAGGGAAAGTCCAGTCTGATGGTCTCTCTCTGCAGGCTGAGCTTTACTCTGCCTCTCAGTGGTACATTTTCTCTTCTTATGTGAAATCTTCAACTCTTATCCTACCTAATGGCCTTAGCGCGATCCCCTAGTACCTGCTTCAACGATAAGGTTTGAGTAATTCTAGTAGTTTTGGATTAACACTATATCCGAGCTCCATTGCCCTGTCACAATGTTTTATTGCAAGTTTATGATTACCTTTTGAATAATAAGAGAAAGCAGGCTTAAGTTTCCAGAGGGCTAATAACTCTCCTTACGAATTTGCATCTAGGCAATTACTCTAAGAGTGAATGAGAGATAACCAACAAAAAGCAGTACCTGAAGAAAAGGCAGAATACATTTTGACTTCTGCCTTTTGAGAGTACCCATTGTAGTAAAATCTGATAGTTAACCTCACCTCTCTTTCTGTCGTACACAGTCGAGAATGACGCAGGCAATCAAATATTCCATGGCTCTCTTGTACCGACGATACGGAGAAGGAGACTTCACTATAAGTTTGCTGAATTATTTGGCAATCTTTATGTCTGATAACACAACAGCAGCATCCCCTTTATCACATACAATCTCTGCTATGAAGCCAGTACCTGCTGCTATAGTATTCCCCACGGCAGATACCATAATGACTATGCCCGATTCCTTATTAAACTCTGCCAAAAAACCTGCGGTACGGGATGTGGTACGCACTTCAGTTATTTTCGCCTTTTCTACGGTGAATTGCACACCTCGCACAGGAATTTTATTTGTTAGATCTATTCCAAAAACATTTCCTGAACTAGCTACTATCTTTAGTGTTGCGTCTTTGCTCTCTACCATCCTTGAATCTTGAACCATTTTCTGCGTAACTTTTTTCTCACCCTTTTCCACCCCCTTTGTTTTTGGCTCTTCTTGGGACTTCTTGCAACTTAGACCACTTAGAAAAAAAAATAGGACGAATATGATTAAGCAAAATTTTTTCATTTCCATCACCGCCTTTTTCTTTTTTTTCAATACTCACACTTTTCTACTGAAAAGTCAAATCTTTTTCATGATAAGTAAATCTATTGATCTTGGGGTATAGGTAGAAATTGTAACTATACAGACTACAGTGCCCACAACCCAAATGATTGGCCTTAAATGCTTTGTGACCGTGTTTTTATTCCCTTCTAGAAATTTTATTCTCTCTTGCTTCACAAGCCTATCACTATTCTTAAAGTGAATTACCCCACAACAGAGCTGTGGGGTAATCAACAGCAATTTCTTATAAACCAACGCAATGCGTGTATCTTCTACTCCCTCCTCGAGTAGAGCTTTAGCGGGATATCCTAAATAACAGGTATGATACTCCTCCTCTATTCACTCAAGGACTAGCTGGGCAGTCTACTCTGAAAAGTTCCTTTTTATATACTGAAAGGTCACTACCATCAATTTGGCCGCTAAAATTGCTGTCACTCAGACATATATCTATTACACATGCTCCATTAGGTAGACCATTGGGGTTCCAATAGCACCCTGCCGCTTCGCATACATCCTCCCCTTGATTTGTTAAAGCTTTACAGGCATTGTAATCTATACTACGACCAGCACTATCCAGGTCCATACAGCAGTTATATAGAGCTAAGTATTTTTGACAAAGATCACCACCAGGATTACAAGCACAGTCTACTCTGAAAAGTTCCTTTTTATATACTGCAAGGTCACTACCATCAATTTGGCCGCTAAAATTGCTGTCACTCAGACATATATCTATTACACATGCTCCATTAGGTAGACTATTGGGGTTCCAATAACACCCTGCCGCCTCGCATACATTCTCCCCTTGATTTGTTAAAGCTTTACAGGCATTGTAATCTACACTACGACCAGCATTCTTTAACCCAATACAAAATTCACATCGAGTGCAAAATACGCTACAGAAATTTGGGCTGTCACACACATCTCCCACACCATCATTGCCAGTATCTTCTTGATCCATACTACAAGATCCACAAGGTCCGCAATCGCTATTACTCATACAAGACTCTCCCTTATTGCCACAGGCGCAGGTTCCCTTGAGTGGACCATTTGGATGGCTGGGGCAGTTGTCATCAGGACAAGTATTTGTAAGAAATTCAGGATTACCATAGCCATCCTTATCCATGTCTATACACTCATCACATACATCACCTACTCCATCACTATCCACATCTTCTTGATTTGAGTTGGGTACATAAAGGCAGTTATCGTCACAGTTTAGCATTTCACCTTCTGTGCAAGGATTATCACCGACCACTTCACTCTCATCACCATCATCTAATATACCATCGCCGTCAGAATCGCCTAGATATTCATAGGCACCCATATCGTAGTAAGGATAACTACCGCCCCCCTTGTTTTGGGTAGCGCGATGGTCATAACGAACATTACCATCAATATCGGTTAAAGGTGCACCATCACTGGTACCGGAGTCAATACAGGGAGAACCGTACATAAGGTGAAAATCATTTGGCCCTCTGAACTTAGGATTAGTATAGGTATTACCTGAGCCGTAGTGGCATGTCGTACAGTCTTTGATGCAGCTGTATTCGACTAAAGGATCTGGTGCATCTTTCACATAAATCTCATTCGGATAGTTATCCCAGAGAATGCAATTGGTGACTGTGGGAGAGGATAAATTACCAATGTAAAGTGCTCCACCACCATAGTAGGGATTATCTCCCCTTGCTGCATTTCCCACTATGGTACAGTTAGTGATGGTAGGGGAAGAATGGTCACCGCAGGAGATGCCCCCTCCGTTTTGTTTCGGAGCGGAATTATTTGCGATAAGGCAATTGATAATGGTGGGAGAGGACTGCTTGCAGTAGATACCGCCGCCATTAAGGCGGGTAGCGATATTACCTACGATACTGCAATTCTTGATGGTGGGGGAGGAATCGCGAAGATAAATGCCACCACCATATATTTCGTACCCACCTGTTATGGTGAAGCCATCGATAGTGAAATCACTTATTCCATCACTTGTAATGACACTCCAGGTCTGTTCGGCATCGATGATGGTAGTAGCATAACCATCGCCTTGCAATGAGATGTATTCTTTCATATCGAGGGGGAAGGTTTCAGAGTCACCGTCCATGTCGGTGTCGTAGGTGGAAGCGGCAACATGAACCAAGGCGCGGTCACTGTAATCGAGTTGGACGAGGGTTGGAATTTTATTCAAAGCATAGGTGATGGTCTTCCAGGGATTCTCTGAAGTTCCATCACCTGTTACATTATCTCCATCAGTTCCATTGACGTAGTAATGTAAAATTGTAATCAGACACACCTCTTCACCTATGCACTTTTCACTTAGTGTACAGCACTCATCTGTGGGGTCTGTGGCATTACAGACATAACATTGACGAGTAAGCTCATCACAATCATTGGTGCAATCATCTTCGTCATCTGGGCAGGGAATTTCTCCTGCCATACACACTCCTCCTTGACAGGTATCGATACCATTGCAAAAGATTCCATCATCACAAGGAGTATCATCTGGCAGCAGAGTAACCTCACACAGGTGTGTGACTGTGTTACAAGAATTATTGGTGCACACATTACCATCATTGCAATCCGCATTTACCGTACACTCTAGTTGATGGATCGTAGAGTTACCATCATTTACATCACCGAAATAATAATCTCCATTTTCATCGAGAATAGCATTAGACCCCATTGTGGCCTTGACCCAGCCAATACCTCCAGCGATACATTCTAATTCAATTGTTTGCATCTGAATATCTGGGCCAGGCTTTCCACCCGAAAACTTAAGAACACTAAGTTTATACTGACAATTGGGAGGGGTACACCCAAATGGAATTACAGCACTATCAGCGGCATCCCAAATAGCAGGTGGTGTCAATGTGTCTGGTTTGAGAAAGGAACTATTCACAGAGTTAACTCGTATCGAACCGGTATCCCATTGGAATTCCATGTCTATAGACGCTATACGTGGCGGGGTAGTCAAGCCTGTCAACCACACATCTACCAGAACCTTCTCGCCTTTGCTCAGTGTGATCGTAGTCTCAAAAGTCTTTCCTGCAGGATAGCTAGTATCCCCACCATGGAAATCCAACTGGAATTGCGCGGCGAAAACGGGACTAATTACTAAGGCTAAAACCATTGCTAGTCCAAAAATTGATAGCTTTTTCATATTTTCACCTCCTAAATGTTGACGACTTCGTAAAAAGTCCAAATTCCCCTCCCCTGGTGGGAGGGGATTAAGGGAAGGGGGAACATAAATGATTGCAATATCTTTACTTTCACCCCAACCCTCTCCCTTCAGAGACTATGTCGTAATAGGGGAAAAAGTCATTCCGAACCCTTCGATCTCCCTCAGGGTAAACTCCGTGAGGAATCTTAAGTGTTTGATTCTGCGATGCTCAAGATTTCTCGGATTCCCTCGAAATGACAAAACATAAATTAAGACACACCCCTTCAAGGGAGAGGGGATGTCTTTGACTTTTTACGAGACCATCAAATGTTAATAAATGCTTAAAATATGGGAATGTATTATTTTTTGTCTTTCCCTTAAGGAATATTTATATTATCTCACCCTTTACCTCAATTATCAAGGATTTTTTCTTGTAATTTGTATAAATTTCAATTTTTTCTTCAAAGCGTCCTCTCGGCAGTTTGTTCTTATCAAGCCTCACTACAATAGTATAGTTTCTACCTTTCTTGTTTGACTCTGGCACGATCCAATTACTGCTCGATTTAAGTTTTTTAATGTTCAAGCCAACTCCTCGAACATCTTGAAGCGTGATTGTCCTTTCAAGGCTCGACGCATTAAAAGTTTCCTTGGTAGTATCAATAGTTCCAAAATAAATAGACTTGGAGTCTACAACTATTTCCTCCCTTATCAAACCAGAAATAAAGAGAAATAACTGAGGTTTTTTCTCGCTATTGGTCTTTAATTCCATTGTTCCCTTGAACGAATCCTCCTTGGTTGATCGATTCTTGATTTCTAAAGTGTATTCCCTTCCCTTCTTTTTGGTTTTGAGCGCGTATTTTATTTTATCTTCTATATCACTTGTTATATCCGTTATTTTTAAAGGTGCCTCTTCCACTGAGATAATAGTTACTGTCCGGCTGATCTCATCTCCTCCATATCCTTCAATGTTGACCCGATTATGAGGTGTGATGCTGATATACTGTTTTACCACGCAACTGATGGAGATGTTCGTCATGGGCTGTTGGGGGTCATTCGAATAGACTGTAGCTCTCTTCGTAAGTGTACCCCCTCTCCTTGCTATAGTATCTGCTGTATTTACTGTTAAGATTATTGTACCCTCCTGACCAGGAGGAATAGCCTTATCGAACTTGGCTACGGGAGACCCTCACCCAGTGTTCACACGCTCGATCTCAAGCTGTGCAGTTCCTGTATTTTTAACAGTAAACGTATGGATAACATTCTCACCTTCATAGACTTCTCCCGCATCATAATTAAAATAATCAAAAGAAATTTTTGGCTGGTTTTGTGTAGGCATTTGCTCTTGCATGCTTTTATCGTGTTGTTGATTTGAGACTGGCTTTTCAACCTCACATTCGGCCCATAAACGGAAAGAAAGCGAAATAGTCAGCGCACAGAGTAAAGCAATTACACAAAGGTACTTTTTTGCATTAGGCATTATAGGTTTCCTCCTTGCTTCAAATTTTTTCGCTCAAACACTTTTACACTCATTACTTAATAAATATTCTGAAATCTTTAAAGCGTGTCCCCTTCTCTCCCGTCTTTGTCAAATAACAGAGTCGAGAGATTAAGCGATTCTTATGACCATCTCTTCACCTGACCTCCGCTGCATAACTCAATGACAAGGAAAAAGCAAAAAAACATAGAGCGACAAACTGGTGAGTTAACATGTGATGGGGAAAAAGTAAATTACCCCGCAGCAAGCTGCGAGGCATTAAAACTCAAATGAAAGCTGCTCTTTATGTTACTACTTGATATATTTCCTGATTACATCCGAAGTAACTTTATCTCCGGTCCAGCGCACAAAATATCCATCATTCCAGAGTTCCCCTCCCCTCAATTGATCCTTCACTTCAGGGAACTCCTGGAAGACTACTCTGGCTGAAACACTCTTCATGATTTGAACAATCTCTGCCGGAGCATAGTGAGGAGGTGCACTCAAAAACAAATGAACATGATCTTCCATTGCTTCCATAGTATCTAGCTCAAACTCATATCATTCTGCAACTCCTTGGAAGATCTCCTAAAGCCTTTTTACTATCTCCTCTGTGAGGATAACCTTACGATACTTGGGAATCCACACTATAGGCTACTTGAGATCATAAACAGCATGTCTTGTTCTTTTAACTGGGCTCACACCCAGTATCTATAGCCTCCCTTCCTGATCAAGAATGAAGGGGAAGGGAAGTTCCTTTATAGTAAAATCATCACTCACCACTTCATCTTCAGTAGTCACTGTCACCGTGACCATTTGATCTGCCTCCCCTGCTAACCAGCTTGGCATCACTAAGAGCAAATGCCAAATACTTTCTGCATCCCAAACTAATGTAAGTAATGGTAGTACAGAAGTTGGAGGATCAAAGTTAATCACACTCTTAAATGGTGCAAAACTGGTATCGTCCCCCTTAATTACCAAAAAGTAAGGCAAAGGTATCCAATGAGATTTCCATAGAGGATCAGTCACCACCTCTATACTCACACCTTCGGCAAGAATGGTTATCTGGGCTTCTGCATCAATCTGATTGACGGTATCGGTTACCATGATAGTATCAGTTAAAGGTTCAGTGCCCTCATTAGCCCCTGCGGTATAGATACAGGTAGCACCTTGAGGTTCTATTGAACTATTGGTATCTGAATTTTTTAAAGACCACTGGAACTGAGGGGTTTCACAATTGCCAGTTGTAAGGGCACTCAGCATTAGGGTATCACCTGGGTACACCAAAGCAGCCGAGGGGTTAATGGTTACTTCACATTCAGGGGGGGGTTCCTCTTTCACCTTTATAGTAACCGTAGCCGTAGCAAAAATATTTTGATGGGCAACATCCTTTACTTTAACAGTTTCTACAATGTCAGAGCCTGTATCATTTTCCCCTGCAGTTAATAATCCGTTCTCATCGATGGTGCTTATGGCGCTTTCAGTAACTATTTCCCAGTTATAGGTGCCCGCTACCTCTTCCCCGCCATAGGTGGTCTTAGCAGTAAACTGCAAAGTTGAACCAGAGGCAATAGTAGCCGATAGGGGAGAGATAGTTACCTTATAGGAAGGCTTTACAGTAGTAGTGGTAGTAGTGGTTACTGGTACTGTGGAAGTGGTGGTAGTAGTTGCTGGAGCACTAAAGCAAAACTTTCCCGGCTTCGATTCCACCGATAATTCCTGCGGAGGAGTAGAGTCATCTGATACCTTTACATTTGCGGGGTTAAGCGCTCTGCAACCTCCTGGCGCTTCTCCTGATACATTATAGTTAAGAGAGAAGATAGGGCCTGTTCCTTCTGTAATTGCCAGACCATTCAATGAAACCAATAGTACCCTGCAACACCCATTCCCGAGTTCATTGAAGTCACAACTAAAATTAGTACTACGGCTTGTAGCTTCACACCCTGTACAGACAAGATAATTATCCTCATAATTATCCTCATCGCAGATATCCACCTGTACCCCTTTTACCTTTTCACTACTATTTTCTAGACTCACCTCTACTTGATTATTACTTGAACCTGGAAGACCTGAACCATCGCCAACCGTAAGGGTGACGTCTGCATGGCTTACTGAAAAGAAGAAAAGTGGAAAACATAACGTTATAAACACCAAACTCAAAAACATACCATTTCTCTTTCTTACCATATCGTACCTCCTCTTCTATTAATATGCACTAGTTGCACCTGGAAATGCTTAACCATTTCCAACCGTAAGGTGACCTCTGCTACGTAACTCAATGAAAAGGAAAGAGCAAGAAAATAGCGCGACCCACAAGTGAGTTAACAAACCACCCTTTCTTTTAATCATAACCTACCCCTTTTCATTAGCTCACGCAGTATATTTTTACCACCAATTATAATTATTATCAAGTAAATATGTTCTTACTATTTTCCCTTAGGGTGAAAACTAGATAACTTCAGCTTTTATCTCGATTACTATGGATTTTCCCTTCTTATAGTTGGTATGTATGTTAATTTTTTCTTCAAAACGTCCCTTGGGCAATTCATCCTTATCGAGACTGACGAAGACGTTATAATCTTTACCGCTCTTTTCTACCTCTGTTACAATCCATTTCTTGCTCGACTTGATTTTCTTAATGGTTAAGTCATCGCCTCGCATATCTTTAAGCGTGATTATTTTTTTGAGACTTAGAGATTTAAAGGCTTCACTGTTGGTATCAATAGTTCCGAAAGAAATGGATTCAGGGCTTACCATCACCTCCTCGCTTAGATTGCCAAACACACGGATAACTATTTCAGGTTTTCTTTCACTAGTAGTCTTCAATTGTATGTTTCCCTGAAATGAACCTTTTTCAGTTAAGCGGTTCTTGATTTCTAAAGCGTATTCCTTACCCTTCTTTTTGGTTTTAAGGTTGTATTTTATTTTATCTTTTACCTCACTTGTGATATCCGTTATTTTGAAAGGTTTTTCTTCCATTGAGACAATAGCAATTGTCTTGCTGATTTCATCTCCCGCATATCCTATAAGGTCAACCCGACCACCAGGTGTGATACTGATATACTGTTTTACCACGCAACTGATGGAGATTCTCGTAGTAGGCTGTTGGGGATCATTCGAATAGACGGTAGCGCTCTTCGTAAATTTACCCCCTCTATTTGCTGTTTTTAGTTTTAAGGTTATTGCACCCTCCTGACCAGGAGGAATAGCCTTCTCAAACTTGGCTACGGTACACCCTCACCCAGGTTTCACACTCTTGATCTCAAGCTGGGCAGTTCCTGTGTTTTTAACAATGAAGTCATGGGATACCTCTTGACCTTCCCATATCTCTCCTGCATCAAATGTGATAGAATCAAAAGTAATTTTAGACTGTTCTTGTATTGCAGGCTGTGGTTGCTGGTTTTTGGCTTTTAGCTGCTTTGGGTTAGTCACTTGTACCTCTTCTTTAGCCCACACCTGGAAAGCTATAAACGCAGTGAAGAAAATGCACGCCACAATTCCATAAAGGTACTTTCTCTTACTACCCATTTCCTAATCCTCCCTTGCTACTATCTTCAGGTTAATTGTTTTTAATAGTGTCTGAACGAAAACCCTCTCACACTGCATCAGCTGTCATTTCGAAGGAGCGAAGCGACTGAGAAATCTCATGCACATTCAGGGATTTCTCCCGGAGTTTACCCTGAGCAAAACCGAAGGGGTCGAAATGACAATAGAGCCAAAACAGGGGTTTCGTTCAGCCACTAATTAAATACAAGTGTTCATTCTAAAGTAATTTTTGCATTTAGTCAATTTTAAATAAAATTCAAGCATCAGAAATCTTAATACTTCACCTTCTTGGTTCCTGACGATTAAAAATTTATCCACCATTCTTACATATTAAAATGTGAGAATTTGTCTCTCAAATGTGTGATAATTCCTTTCAGTCATTGCGAGCGCAGCGTGGCAATCTTCATTTTTCACTGTTTTTTTGAGATTGCTTCGGTCGTTTCACTCCCTCGCAATGACATAACAACGCAGTCTTAGTGAGGAGGGAGTGAGGGAAAATTTCAAATATCTTTGACTAGTATCTATGCTGCGTTACCCTCAACAGAAGTAACAATATCTCATTAATGACACTCTTCAGTTCCCTTTTGAGACCTTCATTCTCCCGTATCGCCTTTACAATCTCAGGGCTCCATTGGTAGTAGAGCTCTATTATTTCTCGACCCTCGGGTGTTTTGCTCAGTACCTCATCCCGGACTACTCTCAGTACCTGTAGCTCAAGAGAACCCTCTCCGTAGATTTGCACAATTGGACAGATACTCATCGCCGTAGTAGTGGTTGAGGTTGAAGCAACACTGGTGGTCGGTAGCGGAATAGGTATAGTCGTAGTAGTGGTTGGCTTTACGGTTGTCGTAGTGATTGAGCTTGTGCTTGAAGAGGTTCCTCCTATAGTAGTAGTAGTGGTTTTGGGTGAAGGAGGTGGCACATATATTGTAGTAGTGGTACTAATAACAGCATCTTCACACTCATCATGCACCTCATCACAGGTTTGATCCCGGGTACAGGGATTAGAACCCGGTTGACAGGTTCCACTTCCTACATCGCATGTTTCATCCCCATTGCAGAATAATCCATCGTTACAATCCGCATCAACGGTACAGGGAGGAAAGCAAAACTCCCCGGATTCTAATATAACTTCTAAAGGCATTATTTTCTCATTGGAGATTCCTCCATCTTTTAGATCTATAGTAAGCTCTCTACACACCCCTTCCGGTGCATCTGCCGAAACACTATAGTTGATGAGAAAGATAGCACCTTGTCCTAGTCCTATATTTGTAGTCCCTCCATATGCAAATAAAACTTTACAGCAACCATCAGCCTGCTCAGATACGCTGTAAAAAGAGCACTTGTTCGTGCGATCAGTAGTTTCGATTCCAGTGCAACTAAGATAATTATCAACATCACAAATATAAAATGTACCTCCTTTTACAAAATCACTCTGGTTTTCCAAGCTCACCTCAACTGATACATTGTTCGCGCCTGGGGGTGCTGAGCCCTTCTCCACCGTAAGTGTCACCTTCGCACTGCTCCACATTGGTACTAATAACAACGTTATAAGTAAGAGTATAAATGTTATAACGTATTTCTCTCGCATAGGTTTTCTCCATTGAAAATGAGTTGAGCGCGTGACCAACTATTCAATGCTCAACAACCGATGGGTATAGTTACCCTCCCACCCTTCTCTCATCAATAGTGATCCCGAACTGCTTAAAGAGCACTCCCTTTCTTAAATCTTTTCTCACCTTTTTGACCGCAGCCTTAAGCTGAGGACTTCCCCTTTTTTCAAACTTTTTTAAGAGTGATTCTAGGTGAGTTACTTTCTTCTTCGACACACTCACCTTTTTGCCACTGAGGAGAGATCGGAGATCAGGCAGAAGCTCATTAATTACCTTCCTTACCTCCTTCCCTAAACGAGGGTTGTGAAGAAGGAGGGTAGCGATCTCAGTAGAGTTGCTATAGAGCAACCTGAGGTACTCTTGCCCTAGCCTATTGCTCGCTATCTCTCTATCCCTGAAAGACCTCAACAGAGAAAGATTCTTTTCCTTATTAATACCCCACATCTCCTCATAGGCGAGGGGCCAGAGGGAGGGTATGGTGGTAGTGGTAGTAGTTGAAGTGATAGATGTTGAAGTAGTCACCACACTGGAGGTGGCGCTTGAAGTGGTGGTGCTCTTTGCAGTAGTGGTGGTTGAGCGTATACTTGAAGTAGTGGTTCCCGCGCCGATGGTGGTAGTGGTCGTAGTTTTTTGTTGCGGGGGAGGCGGCGGTAGAGGAATAGTGGTGGGAGAAGGTATAGTAGTAGTGATGGTGTCAGGTACAGTAGTAGAGGAAGTACTGAGGGTTGTGGTAGTGCTCGAATAAATATAGGAAAGCCTAAAGGAGCCGCAATTGCGCATACACCCCGTATATGCTAAATCACTACTGGTAGCACTACCTCCACAGTAGATCGCTTCCAGGTGTATGGGATCACCTGAATTGAAAGAGGAAAATAAATTATCGGTAGTGACACTCCTTGCCTCTTTGATATTAATCGCAAAACTCGCTTTACCCTGTCTTTGAGGATCAATGAGCTTGGAAAGCAGATAGGAATTGACTCCCCCATGGGTTATTCTCAAATAGACAAGAGCACCTTGAGCTGGAGTGGTGCCATCCTCGTGATACACATGACCATAGAGCATGCAGATTCCAGGCGGAGAAGATGGCTCTTTCATAGTCTTAAAAGTGTAGTAGCTACCACCATTATCATCACTCTCGCTGCCTGAAGCCACTTCAAAATAAAAGGTTTTTTCTTTTTGCAAATTCTTTATATCTACATAGTGCGTACAGCCTAAAAATGCCTGACCTCGTACATCATAAGCAGTTATTGGGTTTGATAGATCAGGGTACGCACTATAATGCACCTCCCCCGGAGTATCGCTATCGGTAACCCAAGATATTACTACTGCAGCGCTAGTGTTATTGGACACTCGTATGTCGTCAATCGCTGCTCCCGCAAGAGCCGGTATCATTAACCCTATAAGCATCGCTAGTATAATCCCCTTTTTCATCTATTATTCCTTCTTAAAACTCCATTTTCTATAGCCTTAACAGAAGTTCCACACTTTTATACGCTCCACTCAGAACTCCACGATTACGGCACTGCCCTCACTCTCCCTGGTATGGGGGTTACCGATAATGAAACAGGAGTGGGTGAATCATCTAACACAGTACTGTTCTGTGGGTTCAAATCAGCATAATCAGTCAAAGGCGCATTGGCATCAATGGTATAATTTAGTACCGCAACCGCCCCGCTGCCCGGATCAATTACACCGGAAACACTACTGGTGAGCGCTACCCTCACACACCCATTGCCCTGGTCACTGATGGCACAACTGAAGTCACTGCTCCGTGCGGTGGTGCTGCAACTGCCAGTACCGATATGCAACCATGCCCTCTGGTCTACATCACACACATCCACCAGCACCTCACTCACGGAATCAAAACCATTGTCCAGTGCAATATCGATGGTTCCTGAATACCCATACGCATCTACTATGATTAATGACACCTCGCTGTCACTACACTCATCATTGAGATCATCACATTCAAGTGGTACACAAGGATCTTCCGTTGAAACACACCGATAGCTCCCCACGTCTTCCTGACAGTACTCTACCCCATTACAGAAAATCCCATCATCAACACAGGGGTCATCGCTCCCCACGCACACTCCGTCCCGGCACTGATCGGTCTGGGTACAATAAAGCCCATCATCACACGGATTGCTGTTATTTACATAGTCGCAACCCACCCCAACCGTACAGGTGTCATCCGTACACCCATTGGTATCATCACAGAGGCTGTCATTCGGTGTCCCACTGCACACACCACCTGAACAGACATCACCCTCCGTACAGGCGATCCCGTCATTACAAGGATCAGTGTTATTGGGATGGATACAGCTCCCCGTCCCGTTACATTCATCATCAGTACAGACATTCCCGTCATCGGTACAGGCAGTGCCTGCGGCAGTGTAACAGGTTTGCGTAGCCTCCTGACAAGTATTATTACACTCCGCTCCTCCTGCACAGGGGTCTCCCGAGTGAACAGAACAGCTCCCACCACTACAGGTGTCTGTACCGTTACAGTACTGACCATCATCACACGGATTGGTGTTGTTTGCATAGTCGCAGCCCACCCCGACCGTACAGGTGTCATCCGTACACCCATTGGTATCATCACAGAGGCTGTCATTCGGTGTCCCACTGCACACACCACCCGAACAGACATCACCCTCCGTACAGGCAATCCCGTCATTACAGGGATCAGTGTTATTGGGATGGACACAGCTCCCCGTCCCGTTACATTCATCATCAGTACAGACATTCCCCTCATCGGTACAAGCAGTGCCTGCGGCAGTGTAACAGGTTTGCGTAGCTTCCTGGCAGGTATTATTACACTCCGCTCCTCCTGCACAGGGGTCTCCCGAGTGAACAGAACAGCTCCCACCACTACAGGTGTCAGTACCATTACAGTACTGACCATCATCACACGGATTAGTGTTGTTAGTGTATTGGCACACACTAGCCACACACGCATCATCGGTACACCCATTACCATCATTACAATCACCGGCTGTAGTACACTCAACCGCTCTCACAGTCCCTGAATCTGGAGTTACCGACAGGGAAACCGGAGTAGGAATAGTATCGTCCAGTACACTATAGTTCTGAGGTCTTACGTCTGCGTAGTCAGTTAACGGTGCAGTGGCATCAATAGTATAATTCAGCACCGCAATTGCACCGCTGCCTGGATCAATCACCCCTGACACCGTACTGGTGAGAGCTACCCTGACACATCCACCACCAAGGTCACTTACCACACAGGTAAAGTCACTGCTCCGAGCCGTCGTGCTGCAACTGCTAGTACCGATATGCAACCATGCCCTCTGGTCTACATCGCACACGTTGAGATGTACTTCACTTACATAACTAGAGCTATTCTCAAGCTCAATGCCAATGGTACCTGAGTACCCATAGGCATCAGAGATTATGAGGGTCACCTGACTGGTGGTACAGGTATCACTCAACTCATCACAGGTAAGTGGTAGTACACAAGGATCTCCCGTTGAACTGCATAGGTAGTTGCTCACATCCTCCTGACAATACTCCACCCCATCACAGAAATTCCCATTGTCTGCACAGGGATCATTGCTCCCCTTGCAGATACCACCCTGGCACTCATCGGTCTGGGTACAATACAATCCATCAGTGCACGCAGTACCATCGGCCCTGGGCTGCGCCACACACTGATCTGCTCCCTCATCACATACCCCGTCATTACACTGATCTCCTGATGCCAAGCAGTCACGAGCCGCTCCTGCATTACATGCTCCGCCCACACACTGATCAGCTGCCGTGCAGTAGAGTCCGTCCTCACAGGTAGTACCATTAGCTTTGGGCTGCGCCACACACTGATCAGTAGTCTCACTGCACACCCCATCATTACACTGATCCCCTGAAGCTGAGCAATCCCGTGCGGGTCCTGCAACGCACACCCCGCCCGTACACTGATCCGCCTCTGTGCAGAACAGTCCATCTTCACAGGCAGTACCATTGGGCCTCGGCTGGGCAACACATTGATTTAAACCTTCATCGCAGGCTGCAATATTACATTGATCAGCTGATGCTGAACAATCCCTTGCACCACCGGCAGAACATACTCCGCCACTGCAGGTATCGCTCACGGTGCAGTAGAGCCCATCCTCACAGGAACTGGTATTATTTGCATAAATACATATATCATCCACACACGCTTCATCAGTACACACATTATTATCATCACAATCGGCAACAGAAGAGCACACACCACCTACCCCTGGCACCCACCGATCGATGTGGGTAGCGTTGTGAGTGAAATATCCCTTTGCTGGCTCGATGGTGAAACCATCACCTATGCAGAGTCCACCCTCAATCACCAGCGACGACAACCACCTCTGGAAGGAAGGACTCCAAGAAAAGGCCTTAGTGGATCCAGCGATAGACCCTATCAGACTGCAAGAGCTATAGTAATTGGGAGGATATGATACTGCGATTAAATTAAATCCCGGTTCGAAAGTCAAAGGAAGCGGATAGGCTAACTCTTTCCCATAAAAGGTGCCGGTGGTGTTGACATTGCATTTCGCAAAATACCCGCTTCCAGCTTGTATCAGGAAATCATCGCCTATACATACTCCCCCTCCGATATCAAGCGCAGTGAGCCAACGCTGTCCATTCGCATCCCAGGCAAAGGTTTGATCACACTCCGGCACTGACGCAATCAGGTCGCAGGCAGTATAGGTTATTTCATTAAAGTCGGAATCGGTTATGGCTTCGAAAGGAAATGCAATAAGATTGTAACCGGTGCGAAGCGACATGGCGAGAGTAACTAAGTGCTCAAGGGTAACCGTGCCGCAGTAGAGAGGACAGACCGCAGGAACTTCAAGCTGAGTCGTATACACGCGACCACTTCCCCCCTGGAATTCAAGCAAGAGTGGGTCACCCTCGCTATAAGGCAGTAAATCATCAGTTATTGTACTATACAAATCGCCTAAATTGAGCACCCAGATACCGATGGAATTCACCAGGCCTGAAATCCAGTATGAAGATTCACCGTAATGTGAAATCTCAAGGTACACAATCGCACCTTCGGCAGGAGTAACCCCATCTTCCAGATAAACCCACCCATAGGCAGGGCAGGTGGGAGGGGGTTCGCTGGGAATCTTCATGGTAGAGAAACTATAGTATAAGCCACTATTATTATCGATGGTGCCGCCTGAAACTATTTCGTAATAATAGGTGGTCTCTGGATTCAAATCCCCTATGCTCACGTGATGGGTATCATCCAGATGTGAAACACCCCGGTCATCATAGGCAGTCATAAAATCAGTAAGGTCAGGGTTCAGGCTGTAGTGGACCAGACCGTTAGCATTTCCATTGGTTATCCAAGAGACCGTAAAGGAAGCACTGGTAGGATTTGATTCTCTTATTTCTGATATTTCAAAAATCTTTTCGAGCACGGTGAAGCTATCACGACAGACGATTACCTCAGTGCCAGTGGCAACCGTCACATCACCTGTACCAGCAAGGGCGTCCCCCACGATATCAATCAATACCGTTATCTGAGTAGCGCTGTCCACAGTGGTACTGGTTATCGTAATCCCCGGATTCTCAAAGCTTACCTGGGTAGTACCCTGGACAAAATGAGTGTACTGGCCTGTAATCACCACCCGCAGATTCTGTGAGTCCTGCATGCCATTGGGGGGTGAGACTTCCAGGCAGGCTATTTGTTTCTCCAATACCTGAAAGGCATTAGTACACTGTATTATCTCTGAGCCGGTGGTAACCGTAACCGTTCTCATTCCGATAGCAGCCGTCTCTGCGATATTAATTCTCACACTGACTTCAGTAGATGAGCTTACCTGAGTCGTACCTGAGATAACTGTAATTCCCGTACCGCTAAAGCTCACCTGGGTAGTACCTTGGACAAAATGGGTATTCTGCCCGGTAATGGTTAGCAGTTTGTCGGTGTCTCCCTGATACCCAAAGGAGGGTGCCACACTCACGCAGCCGAGTACCGTCTGCTGTACGGTAAAGTCATCATAGCATACCACTATCTCTGAACCGGTGGTGACGGTGACATCACCCAACCCGGTAGGAGCGGTTGACGCAATGGTAATAGAGGCATTCACCACGGTAGACGATTGCACCGTGACACTGTCCACTGTAATCCCTGAATTCTCAAAACTCACCTGGGTAGTGCCTTGGACAAAATTAGTATTTTCGCCAGTAATGGTTACCGTATACGAATTTCCCTGCATCCCGGCATTTGGTGAAACACCACTGCATGAAGGAGGAGATAAAAAACAAAACTCCCCTGGTGCCGTTTCTACCTCTAGAATATGAAAAAATTCATCGGTAGCTTTTACCTCTTCTGCATTGATGGCTCTACACTCCCCGCGAGGTGCAGTGTTTTGAACCTGAAAGGTGAGATAACAGATGGGGCCCGTTCCCTGTTCAATATATTTAATGGGTTGCTGCAAGCGCACTAAAATTACCTTGAAGCTGCCGTTGAGCGAGGGATCAAGGGGATCATCTTGAATGTCACTTATCAAACAGCTAAAACCATTAGTGCGGTCTGTTGTTTCACATCCGGTGAGACGAAGATAATTACCTGCGTCTCGCATGCGCATTTCCAAGCCTTTTATCCTGTTATTGAGGTTCTCCATGCTGATTGGCACCGCTTGCTGGACACAGGGGGTCCCCATCTCAAAGCAAATACCTTCATTGCAACCAGTGCATATAATTTCTTCATTCAGATAACAATTCTCATCTCCTGGAGCGCAGAGAACTCCTCCTTGCCCTAATTGATAGCAGTCTGTCTGGTCGCACCTATTGCATGCACTGCCCCGTAGTAAACATGGGAGTCCAGATCCCTCTCCAATATCGAAAGTTACATCTGGTTGGGCCTGTGATGGTGGCGGGAGATAAACTATAAGAATAAAAAAGAGGAAAAAATTGAGTTTTAAAAAATTTTTTTTGTTTATCATTTATTGTATTCTTATTTGATTAGCTATTAATTAATTAATATTATAATATATAATTATAACTTAAAAGTCAATTGTTTTTAACAAACTATTATCAATAATTTTTTTTACCATCATTATTATTACCCTCCGAATATAAGCAATTGAAGTACCAACTATTTTATTTATTAAATATATAAGTATATGTTATTAATGAAAATTTAAATAATTTTAAAAATTAAAATATGATTTTATTTTTTAATTACTAAAAAGAACAAAATCTAATAAATATCTAACAAAAAGCTAAATGATATCAATATATTATATAAACGTACTAAAAAGAACAATTATAAAAAAACTTAGCGAGGTAAAATTTCAACCTTAACTTTTAGTCAGGTAATTGATTCAGCTTTCTATGATTGAATGATCACCCCCCACCCAATCCCTCTCCCCTTGATAAGAGGCTGTGTCGTAATAGGAAAAAAGTCATTTCGAACCCTTCGATTTCCCTCAGGGTAAACTCCGGGAGAAATCCCTTAATCTGCATGAGATTTCTCAGTCGTTGCGCTCCTTCGAAATGACAAACGATGTCGTGTGAGAGGGGTTTCGTCAGGGCACTAGGAGCCTGTCGGAATACCCACTTGTATGGAGGCTGTTGAAAAATGTTCAGATGCAAGGCGCATGAAATCCTGAGGAATGCGGCGTACTTGTGCAGTACGCTGCAATGACGAAGGATGAGTGCAACACAGCAGATGTACGTTTTCCGACAGCCTCCTAGTAAATAATCTATACCTCAGACTTATACTAAAAAAAGCCACTCCCTCATAGAAGTGGCTTTATAATAACCTCAAAAGGTTTATTTAAAGCACTTTAAAACAATTATAATCTCTATCCCATGGTATGTATCAAGCCAGACTCATAGCATGGATAATTAGTGGCTGAACGGAAACTCCTGTTTTCGCCTTCTAATAAATCTTACCAAACATGCAGTAATCGCAGCAATTCAACTTGCTCAACGCCTTGTCAATAATGACCAGGGCATCAAAGACGTCAATCTTCTGATCACACTCACAATTAGGTGGATTGACACCAGCAGGATTACCGCAGTAGGGTGGCATGCCAAGAGGTACATTCCCATGACCGCACATCTTCTGACACAAAGAAGCCGTCTGGAGACTCAGGATGATATCAATCTCCTCCAGGATGTCAAAAAGATCTACTCTGCCATCGCCGCAGCTCTCGCACTCGTAGCAATCCTGAGGATAGACATCACCACAGATCATGAAGCAGATCTCACCCGCTTTGGGAACTGCACACAGTGGTTCATTGAACTGATCTGCAACCTTGCTGTTAACGGGGATTAGGGCTATACAGTCTTTAGACGTCTTCTTATCGAGAACGTCATATTTAATAGTGGCCACTGATCCACTGCCCCGTTGAATTAAGTCATCGGGCTCTGTGCTAAACAGGGTTACCTTACAACAACCATCTGCTTGCTCGTTGGCTGAACAGATATACTCTGGGGTACGGTCCTCATCCACCACACATGAGGTGCAGACCAGATTATCCACAGCTATGCATTCACCGTTAACCCACTCACAGTTATGCTTATTCACACACTGCTCCACTCCTCCTACGGTCTTCCACTGACAGCTCGCAACTGCCTCACACGCCGTTTGATTAGTGTTCAAGCCACAGGTAAAATCTGTACAATTATTTTGTGTGGCATACGCCTCACATGCCCACTTTTCAGCTGAACACACATCTGTCTGAATAGCCTTAACATAATTCATAGGGTTCCAGAGAAGTAAGTTGATATCAACCGTCTGTGTATTGGGATGGGTATTGGTGTCACCTAGTCCAAGGGCAACTCTCCCGATAGTTACTATCACCCTATCTTCATTAAGGAACTGATCAACCACCCTTATCTCAAGCTCTACTAACTCATCCGGACAATGTTCTGTGCAAGGGCTTTTGACTTTTAGAGTAAACGTAGTACCAGTTCCTCCAGAAGCCACAAGGTCGTCGAGGGTAAAATCTGGATCACTCCCCGGTAAAATCGTGACCGACCAGGTAAATGCTGCTTCAGGATAGCAACTGGAGCAGACACAGAATTGTTCTTCCTCACAACAGGTTATGGAGAGCCCGCGCCTCCCGGGCCGATTATAGATGGTATCCAAAGGCGTTGATTCCTCGCACACCCCACCTCTGTAAATTTTCGTGTTACAGGGACACTCTGGGATAGGTGTTCCTTCACATACACCATTCTCGCAGGCATCTGGATCTGTACACACATCATCGTCATCGCAGGTGGTGCCATTGGGTTTAGGTTGAGCTTCACAGGTATCAGCAGATTCGTTGCAGACACCGTTATTGCACTGGTTAGTGTAAGCAGAGCAGTCACGAGCTGAACCGCCGCATACTCCACCCGTGCACTGGTCGTTTACGGTGCAGTAGAGGGTATCATCGCAGGTGGTGCCATTGGGTTTAGGTTGAGCTTCACAGGTATCGGCAGATTCGTTGCAGACACCGTTATTGCACTGATTGCCTGCTGCTGAACAGTCCCTGGCAGGACCTGCGGTACATACCCCACCTACACACTGATCAGATACTGTACAGTATAATCCGTCATCGCAGGGATATCCATTAGGTCGATAATCAACTTGACAATCTAACTCAGCATCACAATAGTAATCAGCACACACGGTATCTGCTGGGCATAAACCATCATCAGGATTATTTTGGCAGACATGGTTAACACAGACATCATCAGTGCAATTTATTCCATCATCGCAGTCACTATCATACTCACAACACTTAATGGCCTGGGAGGGCTCCATTTGATTAACGACTAAAACTAAATCCTGGTAGTCTGCATCGCCAAGCCCCTCTAAATCCTCCCACCCAATGAGATACTCTGTGTTAGTAATGGGATCATAATCAGCCGCACGGTATGCCTTCATGTGGTCTTTACCATTGTCAGAGATAAGATTACAGGTCCCGCCAGGGCAATCACTATTCTGAACGCAAGGTTTATCAACATTATTGCTACATCTATATTTATTTAATAAAGGCTGGCTAAACCACATAGGGCTGCCAGAGGGATCATCAAAGAATCCGACACTTTCATCATCGTCAATAATAATATCAGCATCATAATCACCACCGATAGGATTACAAGTTCCCCCGCTAGGGCAGTCATCATCATCAATACAGAAAATAGCTGCATTACTGCACTTATAAAGATACCCACTATCGATAACATTAAAGAGCGGAACCCGTCCATCACTGCTCCCTACACAGGGATTGTTATAGTATCCGAATAACTGGGTATAGCCTGCATAGCGAGCACCTGCCTGAACACAAGCAGTTCCATCAGTAATGCTTAGCCAGACTTGATCATCTATGGGAACACAGGTACCGGAAGAGCAGTCAGCATCTTGAGTACAGGGGTCACCGCTGTCACTGCACGCTTTACCGTAGGTGTCCAAAAGATCCTGGTCGCTAGTCAGAGCGGTACCATATAATGTGTTATAAATATTATAGAGACGAGGCTCTTGAGCAAAAACCGGAGACGCCACCAAACAAATGAGTCCTAGTCCTACCAACAAACATGAAAGCACATGAAATCTTTTCATCAGATTCCCCTCCTTATTGTGAAATTTGGTTTTTAGATTTTTGGTTTTGAAATTTGTCATTTTTACTTTGCCTATCGCCTCCAACCTCTTCCCTCTTGCACTTTACTTTGCCCTGTTTTGGATTTTCAGACTGCTGAATTCTGACTCCTCATTCATAATTCATAATTGCTTTTGCTGACCCCTGATTCTTTGAATAGTTAATTAATTAAGATGTGACCCTACTCTATCAGGGGCAATCTACTCTGAAAAGTTCCTTTTTATACACTCCAAGATCTTTACCATCAATTGCGCTGTTAAAATCAGAATTACTTAGGCAGAGATCTACTACACAAGCTCCATAAGGCAGACCTTGTGGATTCCAATAACACCCCGCTCGCTCGCATACATCCTCCCCTTGATTTGTTAAAGCTTTACAGGCATCGTAGTCTAAATTACGACCCACACTACACAAGTCAACACAATAGTTATAGAGGTTGGAGTATTTTTCACAGAGATCACCACCAGTAGCATAAGGGCAATCTACTCTAAAAAGTTCCTTTTTATACACTCCAAGATCTTTACCATCAACTGCGCTGTTAAAATCAGAATTACTTAGGCAGAGATCTACTATACAAGCCCCTTGAGGCAGACCTTGTGGATTCCAATAACACTCCGCTTGCTCGCATACAGTCTTCCCTTGATTTGTTAAAGCTTTACAGGCATCGTAGTCTACAGTGCGACCCTCATTTTTTTTGTCAAGACAAATTTGATATTTCCCTTGATATTCTTGACAGAGTTCACATTCGCAGGCATCTCCACAATGAGGGTCATCCTCGTAAGGCATGGGCCAGTAGGGACTATTGTTACAACTTCCATCAGCGTCTTTTTGATCTGGATTTACAACATACCTGCAGTTGTCATAGCTATCTTCTACACCATCACATTCATAATCATCGGTGTTATCTAAGCAATGACTTTCTTCATCACAGCAGGAGGGTGGTGTACAAGGAGGAGTCCCTAGCTTACAGTTTGGATCCAAACAGTACTCCACACCGTTGCACCATAATCCATCATCACACTGGTAATTATCGTTGCAATAAATATAAAACACCCCTTTCTCTGGGTGGGCATACAAGACGTTTGGTGGTTCAACCCTATGCTTATTAACACACTGCTCTTCTACGGTCTTCCACTGACAGCTCGCAACTGCCTTACACGCCGTTTGATTAGCGTTCAAGCCACAGGTATCTTGCATCTGTATATTGTCTGGATTAAGGTCTTCATATCCAGTAGACGCTCCCTCTGAAGCTTTTTTAACATCATAGGTGATGTTTAAGATAGTACTCTTTGAACCTGCGGTAATTATTAATGGTGGGTTGTGTTGGTCGAATAAGGAAATCTCACAGCAACCACTTTCGGTATTTTCGTTGGTCTCGCAATTAGTAAAGCCGGTTGCTCGACCCACGGGGTTACATGCTGTGCAGGCAAGGCTATCACCTACATCACAGACATCAAAACTAATGCCTCTGATAGTATCCCCTGGGTTTTCAAGATACACGGGAACCGGTATATTAGTCGAATCAAGAACTCCGCTACCATTTCCTATATCAAGCGTAATATTATCGTAAGCATAGCATACATCATTAAATTCATCACATTCAGGTGTTAGTCCAGAGCAGGGATCATTGCCCGGCTGACAGTCTCCAGTTCCAATATTACAGGTCTCCACACCTGTGCAAAACTTGTCATCATCACACTGCTCATTTGCATCACAGTAACATCCCTTTACTTCATCACACAGAAGGGTAGCACAGGGATAACCTGCATGCGTACATTCTTTGAGAAAGCAGAAATCAAAACCATTGCAGAATTCCCCATCATCGCAGAGCCAGCGATCAAGGTATACACACTTACCAGTATCACACACATCATCGATACACGCTTCGCCAGAATCACAATCTTGATCAGAGGTACAGTTATAAAAGTAAAACTTACCTGAAACTGTAGCTATGTCCTCCGGAGGTATAGTTTCGGGGGGAGTAGCGTTATCTTTAACATACACAACCTGCAGGTCGAGGTTTCTATACGCCCCCCCACCTGGGGCTTGATCTGAAACATCATATTCTACGGTACAAATTGGGCCTGATTCTTCAATCACTGCCCCCACCCCTGCCACTAATCTTACTTTATCTCGCCCATCTGGTAGCGGTTCGAAATAGCATGTAAAATCACTTGTATGTTCGGTGGTTTTGCATCCAGTGATAGAAAGGTAATTAGAGCCATCTATAACATTCAGCCAGACATCCGTCACCTCAATAGTTGGTGCAAGATTTAGGCTTATATCTACCTTATTATTATTGTTGTAATAACGTGAGCCCACGTAGCCTGAATCGCTTCCCACGGAGAGTGTCACATCCGCCGATTGACTTAGTGAAGGGAAAGAGAGTAAAAAATAGAAGCCTATACTAAACTGCGCCATGAATATCAGTGCTTTTTTATTAAGTTTTAACACCATTCGTATTCTCCTTCTCATACAGATGGATATATATAGTGTGTAAAAAAGAGATGATAAATAATGATAATTCCAACTCCTCTTTATTCAACTGCTCACTCTAACTCCCTTCACTATTGTAATTATAGTAAACGACTAAAGAAAGTTGTCATTGCGAGGAGTCCTTGATAATGCCGGACGACGAAGCAATCTCATGAGATTACTTCGCTCCGCTCGTAATGACATTTTTATGTCAATTTATTAAAGTCGCTCACTATAAACCACCTCTCTCATGAATCTAATAATTAGATAGCGTCGTAAAAAGCCCTGACAGGTGTCATTGCGAGGAGCAAAGCGACGTGGCAATCTTGGTTTTTAAACTACTTACAAAGGAAGAGATGGCTTCACTTCGTTCGCAATGACAATTTCTTTGACTTTTTACGACTTCATCAATAGTTAGTTACCTTTACGTTTGATAAGCTTGCAGAGCCAGCTTTATCGCAGACAATCTCTGCAATGGGACCTTGTCCCGGTGGGATCTTCTTCCCTGAAAGGGACACCAACACCACCATCCCATTCTTCTCGTTAAATTTGGCAAAAAAACCTTCTGTACGAGAGGTAGTACGGATCTCACTCGGTTTTGCTCCATCTAAAGTAAACTGCACACCTCTTACAGCAATATCGTTGCTCAGTTCAAGGTTAACACCGGTTTCTGAACCTTTGGAGAGGGTGAGATTTGTCTCTCCTTCTCCTGAGGGAGGCAATTCATCCACATTCTCGTCATCTTGAGCGTCATCCTCACTCCCCTTTACTATCTCCTGCCCTATCTTCCCCAGCGCCTTTTCGGCCTGCTCCCTCACCGCAGGATTTTTATCCCTCAGGGCTGAGGAGAGGGAACCAATGGCGTTCATATTGCCCACGCTCGCCAACCCTTTAACTGCTGCCACCCTCTCTTCCACATTCGTGGACTTCATGCCTTTTGACAGCGTTTTAAATGATTCCGTCCCTTCTTTTTTTTGTGGTGGTTCCTTCTTTTCATGTCTGGAAACTTCTTCCTGCGTCTTTTCGCTGGAGGTGGAAGTTTTAGGGTCTGTACTAGAGGTTATCCTTTCTTTCCCCTCCTTTTTATCCTCATCTCGGGGTAAAATCCTGACCTCTGTTAACCTGGTAGTGGAAGGGTGATGAACGTCACTTGTGTTTTTGGTATAAATAAAAATGCGATTATAGGGGGCAAGTATCTTATGTAACCCCTCATCTATTTTGTAGTGAGAAAACCTTACCATAACCTTCTCTTCTCCCAGTGAAGGGGGGAATAAAAAGCTTATCCCATTTTTAGCAGATAGCTCTCCTAATACTTCTCTCAGGGTAACATCTCTTATATCTACCGTAAGCAAATTATCGGTAAGCTCAGTGAAAAGTAAACCGCCAGAAGAGACGCCAGTTTCTTTGATTGGCTCTTTACTGTAACTCCCGTGGGCGAGGTTAAATGATGATAGGGTAACACTTAAAATCGCAATAAATACAAGAATTGTTTTCATAAGCCTCTCTTTTTATAAAGGTTCTCTATTACTCCCTGCAATGCTCACTTCTGATAACTTCGCTGAGCCAGGTTTGTCACAGACAATCTCTGCGATTGAGCCCTTCCCCGGGGCAATCCTCTCCTCCGAAGCGGATATCACGATAACCGCCCCATTCTTTTCATTAAATTTGGCAAGAAACCCGGTGGTGCGTTTTGTAGCGCGCACCTCGGTGATATTGATCCCGCTTACGATAAACTGCACGCCTCTCACTGGAACACTATTGGTGAGCTCAACCGCAACCGTTTTCTCTGAGCTCACTTTTAGATCGAGCGTTGCCTTTTTCTCTGGCTGGGGCTGGAGCTCAAGGGCGGGTGCACTTTTCTCTTTTGGGGACGTAACAGATGCTTGCTGGGCGTGGGCAATCAAAGAAAAACCCGCACCCATTAGGACAACCAACAAAATTAACCATATACCTCGTGCCATCTTTCCTTCCACATTCATACTCCTCTCTATTAAATTTCAGCTTGGTAGCAGGGTTTAAACCCTGCTACCAAGCCTATTTCACCGACTACTGGTCTTAATAAATCCTACCAAACATGCAGTAATCGCAGCAATTCATCTTGCTCAACGCCTTGTCAATAATGACCAGGGCATCAAAGATGTCAATCTTCTGATTACACTCACAATTAGGTGGATTGACACCAGCAGGATTACCGCAGTAGGGTGGCATGCCAAGAGGTACATTCCCGTGACCGCACATCTTCTGACATAAAGATGCATTCTGGAGACCCAGGATGATATCAATCTCCTCCAGGATGTCAAAAAGGTCTACGATGCCATCGCCACAGCTCTCGCACTCGTAGCAGTCCTGCGGATAGACATCACCACAGATTCTGAAGCAGATATCACCCGTTTTTGGACACGCACACACCGGTTCATTGAACCGATCTGCGATGTTTATGTTAATTGGCCCGAGAGTAACACAATCCTTAGACGTCAACCTATCACTCACGTCATACTTGATTCTGGCCACTGCACCAGTACCCTCCTGAATCAAGTCATCGGGTTCGGTAGAGAACAGGGTTATCATGCAACAGCCATCAGCCTGCTCGTTGGCTGAACAGATGAACTCTGCGGTACGGTCTTCATCCACTATGCAGGCGGTGCATTTCATATTATCATCTGCAATGCACTTACCACCAACCCATGAGCAGTTGTACTTATTCAGACACTGTAATACTCCTCCTTTAGTCTTCCAAGTACAGTTACCATCTGCATTACAGACCGGTTCAAAAATTTTCACACCACAATAAGATGGTGAAACATCATCTGTACAAGTTGCTTGTGTGGTATAATTCTTACAGACCGCTTCATCAGTTGAACACACCTCTGTCTGAATAGCCTTTACGGCATTCTCAGTGTTCCAGAGGAGTAAATCTACATCAGTTGTCTGGGTATCGGGATGGGCATTAGTGTCACCTATGCCAAGGGCAACTCTACCGATAGTGACTTCTACACAATCGTCATTACCTGTTCCTTTCCCATCACTTACGCATACCTGAACCACTGATGTCTCCACCGGACAATAGGTGGTGCAAGGATCTTTAACCTTTATCATAAAGGTTCCACCCTGTGATCCGTCTCCCCACACAAGGTCACTCTCTAATAAATCACCAGAGAGGATGGTGACATTCCAGGTGAATGTGGCATCTTCACAGCTTGAGCAGACACAGAATTCTTCGTACTCACAACAGGTGATAGAGAGTCCGCGTCTTCCAGGTCTGTTGAAAATGGTATCAACAGGTACTGACTCGTCACATACGCCGCCCTTGTAAATCTTGGTTGCGCATCCTGATGCAGGAAGCAGTGTAATGTCCTCACAGCACTCTACTCCATTAGGCTGCTGATCCGTAGTATTTGCCGTATCGGTGGCGCATACCTCACAGGTGTCTTCTGCTGTAATAGCGCTCGCCGTAAAGAGACCAGTCTGGTCAACATTACCTTCAGCACAGGTGTCTGTCCATAAAACGCTTGGTGTGTTTACGCACTGTGTGTTCTCATCAAGGGTAAATAACTGGGAGCCCGAGCCAACTATGGTAGCTGGATCATCAGGTTTGAGATCACACGAACATGGTGGCGGTGGAAGCACTTCAACTGGCACAATAGCATCACTTGGGTTTGTTACTGGATCTCCATTCTTGTCGATAATAGCGTTAGACCCCATTGTGGCTGTTACCGAAGCAGAAGGACACGCAGCTATAGCTTCTAATTCAAGTGTTTGCATCTGAATAACTGGGCCAGGATTTCCACCCGTAAACAGTTGAACACTAAGTTTATACTGACAATTGGGAGGGGTACACAAAGCTGGAATTGCAACACCAGCAGCAGCATCCCAAAGGCCTATTGTTTTTATAAGGAAACTACTATCCACAGAGTTAACTTTTAAACAACCGGTATCCCATTGGAATTCCATGTCTATGGACCCTATTTCTGGCGTGACCTGCAAGCCTGTCACCCACACATCTACCAGAACCTTCTCGCCTTGGTTCAGTGTGATCGAAGACTCATAAGTATTTCCTGCAGGATAGCTAGTATCCCCACCATGGAAATCCAACTGGAATTGCGACGCTAAAACCGGACTAACTACTAAGGCTAACGCCATTGCAAGTCCAAAAATTGATAGCTTTTTCATGTTTTCACCTTCCTTTTTATGTTGAGTTTTAAACAATCTTTAAATTAATTATTTAATTTTGATGTTGTCTGATCTTCTCACCTCCTTTCAACTATTTAAATTAATATCTCCTTCACCTCCTTTCTGTCCCGCTTTTTTGACGCTGTCTGTTCTAAGCTTTTGCTTTTGAAAATCAATCATAAGGGTACTCTACTTGGGACAGTCTACTCTGAAAAGATCCTTTTTGGCAATTCCAGAATCTTTACCATCAACTGCGCCGTCATCATTAGTGTTGGCATTGCAGATCTTCGACACACACGCACCTGCAGGTAGCCCCGTTGGATTCCAATAACAGCCTGCCGCTGCGCACAATGGTTGAGTTGCGAACGTCCTGCATTTAGCGAAATTGGTGGTATATCCCAAAGCCTTTTGTCCCAAACATATTTCATCTCTGTTTTGATATCTTAGACAGTCATCATTCTCATCTACCTTCGTGACACTTATCCTCTCGGCAGTCGCCACTGTAGCATACCCATTTGGCACAACGTCGGTTACGTCAAAAAATCCCTTACCGGTGGGGTAACTCACGAAGTCATCTTGATCTTGAAAAGCGGGTATACCACTTTGCCCATTGTCAAAATCACTGCTGACCATATAGTAAGGTGCAGTAGCAAGCGCTATCGTAAGATCAAAGTCTGCGCCTGCTGCTTTTGCGTCTATCAAAATTTCACCGTAGGGGACTTTCTGGCAATATTCTGTACCTACACTTGCCAGAGGAGGTTTGGGAATATCTCTTCCCCAATCGACATCCCTTCCTCCAATGAGTTTAATCCCATCAATCACGTTAACCTTTGCGACCCATTCCCCTCTCTTTCTGACTGTTGAACAATCTTTTGCAGCACATTGCTCATCAAGCGCATAGTGTCGGGTTGCATCCCCACCTGCGCACCCCGTGCAGTTATCTTCTAACTTGAAACAGTTTAGGTCAGAGGTGTTGGCGCACATCCAAGTCATTTCATAGCAGGTTCCTTCAGTACAAAGAACTGGATCCTTCCTATGTGCGCATATCACAGTAAGCAACCCATTACAGCTCTTACACCATGCCATGGTAGCATTCGGACCTGGCGCAGGTGGAAGGTGATTCCCAGGTCCCTGCTCCCTTATTACCTTCTGGATCATAATATCCATTCCCTGCACACCCTCCTTTAGTGGTCCCGGAGGAACCGGGGCGGATAAAAATGTACCCGCACCGGTAGCAACGTTCCGATCAACATCCAACTCAAAATTGATAATACCAGGCAAGGTAGACTCCGGAGCCATTTGAATACAAAGAAACATCCAGGGTGCTTCACCTGGATGTGTAGCATCACTGACCACTTCTACACTCACTGCTTCAATATCTTTATTTGCAACTAGAGGGTAAAAGGTATCTCCGATTCCATCAACTACCCAAGCTGCCATACTGGGAATACTCAGTCCCAGCGCTATCATTACACTAAACATACAGATTAAAAACTTTTTCATTTTTTTTACCTCCATTTTTTTAATAAACATTACTTTTGAACTCTTGAACTCTTGAACTCTTTTCCCTCACCTCCTTTCCTATAGCTAAATACTCTCCTCTCACCTCCCTTCTATGTAGTCTCAACCATCACATTGCAACTACTTATTAGATTTTTATGCATGTAAATCCCTGGCGGGCTTTAAGGCTCTTACACGCTGAGAATTTCTCTCTCAGAATTTTACAATGGTCATTGCGAGCGATCCTGATACTACTGGATGAGCGTGGCAATCTCTATTTCTTTACTGTTTTTTGAGATTGCTTCGGTCGTTTCACTCCCTGGCCCCTGGCCGGGCAGGCCCTCACAATGACATTACGACACATTCCCCGCAAGAAAGAGGGGAAATTTAAAATATCTTTGTTTAGTATTTATAAGCCCTCCTTCACTCACTCTGGCACACACCCTACCATAACAAAATCGGGCTGCCGTTTACTGGAAAGATAACTTCGGCAGCCCGACCTCCCTGTAGTAGGGATCGCGACTTTGCGTCCCTCGATTACTCGAGGTTTGCCCTTTCGATTACCTTGTGTAAGACTAACTCAGTTGTGTTATAATGAATAGTTGCCTTAAATGCATCTCTAATCAAAAAAACAAAAACTGAAACATCCTCCCAACCTGGTTACTTCCCATCGGGTATCAAACCGGTTGAGATGGACTTCAGTTTCAAATCGGATAATTTTTACTTTTGAGAAAATCATGGGTAGCACTAAATTAACTCGCTAGAGAGTTTCTTTTTTTATTCGCTACCATTTATTTTGCTACAAGAGATGAATCACCACAGAGAAAAAATTCTTTTATTGTTATGTAATATACTATATCAGTATTTTCATATTAAAATAATATCTTCTGCTTGTATTCATAAAATTAAAATCTACCTTATGCTTTTTTTTGAATATACTTATTATAGACAACTTTTTGAACATTTTGTCAAGTGTTTTTTTTAATATTAATAAAATAAATAAAATTTTTCTTCATCAGTAGATTATGTGGGTTAGTTTAGTTGGTAATTTAGAACAAATTAAATTAATTGTCAACTATATTTTTTTAAGAAAAATTTATTTTGTCGTTTTTATAAATATATATTTTAAAAATAAGTAAAGTATATAAATTAATGTTTATATTCGTATGTTACGCATATCATATATATAAATAAAATATAAAAAAGGCGTTTTCTTTTACACATTAAAGTCGATAGCGTCGTAAAAAGCCAAAGACATCCCCTCTCCCTTGAAGGGAGAGAATTGAGGTGAGGGGTCGTTGAATCTTTACCACGCCTCATTCCTGAATCAAGTTCATGATATGAACTCATTAGGGGACGTCCGTGAAATATTTACTTATTGCTGATACATCATCATAGTAAACCAAATGAATTTGCTAAAAGTTTATAATTCACGGACGTTCCCTAACCTAATGACCACTGTAATAATTTTAAAATAGAGAGAGGCTCCGGAACCCACTTGTTTATCATTATGTCTGAATTGAAGATCCATAATATTGCATTTGCCATTCTTGTACACTAACTATATAATGGTGACAAGCTCAAGGTAAGAAATAGGAATTGAATGATATGAATGGTGGTAAACCATCATTTGTCTTAGTACAATAACCTTTCTTCTTTTTCCAGGTAAGATGATCTCGTATCGATGGTACAATGCCTAAGGTCTCAGCTAAGAAGAGAAAATTCATAGAGAGGAATTATACACTCCTTTCTCCTGCCGAATTAGCTCACCACACTGATCTTACTCTAGATGAGGTTACATCACTTGTTGTTCACCATACTAAAGAGAAATTTACCTCGCCAACAAAGGATGGCAGTTCTCTCTCCTGGAAAACCTTCTTCTTCATTCTTCTCCTTTTTGCGGTGAGCGCCACCATTATCTACTTCCCCAGCCTCCATGGCCAGTTTGTCTTTGATGATGAAGTTATTAAGAATGAACCTATGCTCCATATCACCAGACTTTCTCAGCTCTTTGATCTGCTCACCTCCTGGCAGGTAGACCGTAGGATAGGGATGATGAGCTTTGCCCTCAACTACTACTTTGGGGGATTCCACCCCTTTGGCTACCACCTGGTGAATGTCATTATCCATATCTTAAACGGTCTCATCCTTTTTGTGCTCTCCTATCGGCTTTTTACCCTCCCTTCAGCAGGGGAGCGGG